>Ga0335075_10005721_pt1 | contig 19229 bp, 18 predicted proteins | sample Lox_Sample_24_FD_206723 | JGI IMG/M metagenome (GOLD analysis project Ga0335075, IMG submission 206723) | Soil microbial communities from Loxahatchee National Wildlife Refuge, Florida, United States - Lox_Sample_2.4 | ecosystem: Environmental > Terrestrial > Soil > Wetlands | place: USA...
GGTCGGCCAGCGAACTGAACGGCCGCGAGAGCGTGAACAGCAGCAGCGTGATTGGCAGCAGCGCGAGGCCGGCCGCGATCGGCGTGTAGCCGCCGACCTGCTGGAGGAAGACCACTACGAAGAACGTGGACACACCGAGGCCGCCGTACATGGCGAGCGTGGTCAGGTTCCCGACCGCGAAGTTCCGCACCGCGAACAGCTGGAGAGGCAGCATCGGCTCGGGCGCGCGCCGCTCCCAGGCCAGGAACGCCGCGAACAGGAGCAGACCGGCGAGGATCGGCACCGCGACGCGTGGATCGCCGAAGCCGTAGCTCGGCTGTTCGATCAGGCCGAACACGGGGCCGGCGAGACCGAGCACGCACAGAAGACCGCCGACCCAGTCGACGCGCCGGGCGGTCCGCTGGTCAGGATCGAGACGGCCCAGCAGCGCCACCGTGGCGAGCACCGGGATCACGTTGATGACGAAGATCCACCGCCACGATGCAACCTGGACGAGCACCCCACCCCCCAGCGGCCCGATCACCGCAGCCGCGCCGGACCACGCCGTCCAGGTCCCGATCGCGGCCGCGCGCTCGTCGGATTCGAAGTGATCGACGATCAGCGCCAGCGTGCTCGGCACGAGGAGGGCCCCGCCGATTCCCTGAAGCGCGCGGGCGGCGATCAGAACCGGGGCGCTTGACGCGAGCGCGCACGCGAGCGAGCACGCTCCGAACCAGAGCAGCCCGGCCCTGAACACGCTGCGCCGGCCCAGCACGTCCCCGAGCGATCCGCCGAGTAGGACGAGCGAGGACAGCGTCAGCAGGTACGCCTCGACTACCCACTGCTGATCGGCCAGGCTCCCGTGCAGGCTCGCGCGGATCGCGGGGAGCGCGACGTTGATGATCGTCGTGTCGAGGAACACGATGCCCGAGCCGACGATGCTGGCGACCAGGACCGTGCGCCGGACGTCCCGGTCGCGCAAGTGGTTATTCCGTCCCGGCGCCGAGCACGGAGTTCGGCTCGTACCCCGAGAAGGTCACGCTGCGCGCAAACGGGAGGTCACGGTTGACGATCACGCAGTAGCTCTGTGTGCCGGCGGCGTTCGGCACGCACGCACGGTAGATCGTGCCCGGCTGGATCACGAGCAGACTGACGACCTGGAGGTTGCGACGAAACTGGTCGGGCGCCCGATCGCCGATCCAGGCCTGGGCGCGCGCGATCGCGTCCTGCGTGGCCCGCTGGGAGGCCTCGATCGCGCCGCGGTGGGTCACGCCGAGGACAGCGATGACCACGGTCACTCCCAGTACGGCAGTCGTGCCCGCGTAGTCCCGGGCGACGACGGTCGGCAGGTCGGGACGCCACCGGCGCAGGAGCGCCCCGAGGGGTCGCGAGAGGAACAGGACCGCGAGCAGATTCGCCACCAGCGCGAGCAGCGCCGCGGCGAACAGCGTCTCGGTGCCCCCGGCCGGCGGGAGCGCGTGCCCGATGACCGCGTCGGCGACGATCAGGACGATGAACGTGGGCCACAGCCAGGCGCCGGCGCGGCGCCATCGCATCCGCACGAGGCGGGCGCGCGCGTCCGACAGCCGGGCGCCATCCATGCGCCAAGGGTAATGAGATCGGCGCCTTGGGCGGATCGTCCAATAAACTCGAACCAACCCAATCGGAGCCCAGCCGGAGATCCCGGACGGCTCGGTGACCGGGTCCGGACGCGGAGATCCCGCTCCGGCCCACGGAGAAAGGGAAAACTCAAGAGATGGCCACTGAAACGGCTGAGCCTGCTGCCGGCGGGGCGGCGGCGGTAGAGCACCTCACAACCGAGGACCGCGTCTGGCTGCTGCGCGCGATGCTGCTGATGCGCGGACTGGAAGAGCGCGCGATGACCCTGTACCGGCAGGGCAAGGTCCCGGGTTCGTTCTACGACGGCTACGGACAGGAGGCGGTGTCAGCCGGCGCCGCGTTCGCGATGGGACCCGAAGACCGGCTCTGCATCCTGCACCGTGACCTGGCCGCGCACCTGATCCGTGGGGTGACGCCGGCTCGGATCCTGGCCCAGTACATGGGCCGCGCCACCGGGATCACCGGCGGGCGCGACGGCAACGTCCACTTCGGCGACCGCAACCTGGGCTGCGTCGGGATGGTTTCGATGCTGCCCGACATGATGCTCGTCGCCACGGGGATGGCGATGGCGTTCAAGCTGCGCGGCGAGCGCCGCTGCGCGCTGACTTGGTTCGGCGACGGCTCGACGTCACGCGGGGATTTCCACGAGGCGATGAACTGGGCCGGCGTGCAGAAGCTGCCCGTGATCTTCGTCCTGGAGAACAACCAGTACGCGTATTCGACGCCCGTGGACAAGCAGTTCGCGGTCGACCCGGTCGAGCGCGCGGCCGCCTACGGGTTCGTCGGCGTGACCGTCGACGGCAACGATGCCGAGGCGATGTTCGACGCCACCCGGGCCGCGCGCGAGCGGGCGCTGGCCGGCGCCGGCCCGACGCTGATCGAGGCCGTGACGATGCGCATGCACGGCCACGCCGCCCACGACGACATGAAGTACGTGCCCAAGGAGCAGGTCGAGGAGTGGCGCAAGCGCGACCCGATCGAACGCCAGGAGATGAAGTTGCGCGCGGTCGGCGTCGACGTCGATGCGGTGCGGGCCGAGGTCAAGGCGACGATCGACGCGGCGGCCGAGGAGGCGCTGTCCGCGCCGATGCCCGACCCGGCCACCGCGGTTGACGGCGTGTTCTGCGAGGGCGAGGCCGAGTTGCTGGGCGATGGCCAGGCCCCGTGGAGCGGGTTTGGCGGTGCTGCCTGATGCCGACGCTGACTTATCTCCAAGCGATTTCCGCCGCGCTCCGCGACGAGCTGCGCGCCGACGAGCGGGTGCTTTTGATGGGCGAGGACATCGGGGTGTTCGGCGGCGCGTTCAAGGTCACCGACGGGTTCGTCGACGAGTTCGGCACCGACCGGGTGATGGACACGCCGCTGGCCGAGTCCGGGATCATCGGCACCGCGATCGGCGCCGCCGTGGTCGGCATGCGGCCCGTGTGCGAGATGCAGTTCTCGGACTTCATCTCGTGCGGCTTTGACCAGCTCGTCAACGTCGCCGGCAAGATGTACTACCGCCAGGGCCTCGCTGTTCCGATCACCGTCCGGCTGCCGTCGGGCGGAGGCTTTTCGGGCGGTCCGTTCCACTCGCAGAACCCCGAGGCTTGGTTCATGCACTCGCCCGGGATCAAGGTGGTGGCGCCCTCGACGGCCGAGGACGCCAAGGGGCTGTTGCATTCGGCCATCCACGACCCCAACCCGGTCTGCTACATGGAGCACAAGCACCTGTACCGGCGGGTCAAGGGCGAGGTGCCCTCGGGTGTGTTCGAGACGCCCTTCACCGCCCGAGTCGCGCAGCCCGGATCGGACCTGGTGGTGATCGCCTACGGCGCGATGGTGCCGGTGGCGCTCGAGGCGGTATCCGATGGGCTCGACGGAGCGTCGGTCGAGGTGCTCGACCTGCGGTCTTTGGTGCCCCTGGACGAGGAGGCGATCCTCGACTCGGTGGCGCGCTGCTCGAAGGTGGTGATCGTCGACGAGGCCAACTCGACCTGCGCGGCCGGAGCCCAGGTCGCGGCGCTGATCGCCGAGAAGGGCTTCGAGGACCTCGACGGTCCGGTCGTCCGGGTGGCGACGCCCGACGTCCCAATCCCGTTCTCACCGCCGTTAGAGGCGGCCGTGTTGCCAGGCGTCGAACGCGTGAGGGAGGCGTGCCGTGAGCTCCTCGCGTACTGATGTCCTCGTCGACGTGACGATGCCCCAGATGGGGGTCTCGGTGGCCGAGGGGACGATCGTCGCCTGGCGGGTCGAGGTCGGGGACCGGATCGAGGCCGACGCGACGATCGCCGAAATCTCGACCGACAAGATCGACACCGAGGTGCCCTCGCCGGCGTCCGGCGTGGTGGCGGAGATCATCGTGCCGGTGGGCGAGACGGTCGAGGTCGGGACGGTGCTGGCCCGGATCGGGTCAACCGGGGGCGGCGTGGTGCCGGCGGCCGTCGAGGCGCCCCCGCTCGATGGCGAGCCCGGTGGCGCCCCGATTACCGAAACCCCATCCCCATCCCCCAAAAACGGGCATCAGCGCTATTCGCCCGTGGTCCAGCGGATCGCGGCCGAGCACAACATCGATCTCTCGCAGGTGATGGGCACCGGCCGAGGCGGCCGCGTACGCAAGCAAGATGTGCTGGCGCTGGTGCAGGACGAGCCGCCGCTGCACATCGAGAGCCCGTACCGGCCCGATCCCGTGCCGGCGCCACCAGCAGCGGTCGGTGACGGTTTGTCTCGCATACGCCGGCAGATCGGCGAGCACATGAAGCGATCCTTGGACACGACCGCGACGTGTACGACGTGGATCGAGGTCGACATGAGCCGGGTCGAGGCGGCGCGGGCGCGGCTCGGCGTCACCGCGCTGTCGTTCGTGGCGCGTGCCTGCATCGACGCGTTGCGCGAGCACCCGGCTCTGAACGCGTGGCTCGAGGGCGAGAAGTACACGCGCCACACGGACGTGAACCTGGGGATCGCGGTGTCGCTCGGCGAGGACGGCCTGATCGTGCCTGTGGTGCAGCGGGCCCACGAGCTGTCTGTGGAGGGGCTGGCGGCGCGGATTCGCGACGCGGCCCGGCGGGCCAGGGCGCGGGAATTGACCCCGGATGACGTGCGGGGCGGGACGTTCACGATCACCAACCCCGGTCAGTACGGCTCGATCATGGCCACGCCGATCATCAACCTGCCCCAGGTCGGGATCCTCGACTTCGAGGCGGTGGTCAAGCGGCCGGTGGTGGTGACCGACGCGGACGGGAACGACTCGATCGCGATCCGCCCGGTGACGATCCTCGGGTTGAGCTGGGATCACCGGGCGCTCGATGGCGCGCTGTCCGCCCAGTTCCTGGCCTCCGTGAAGAGGCACCTGGAGAGCGCGTGATGCAAGAGATCTGGGTGTGTCACCTGGGGGTGGTGGAGTACGGCGAGGCGCTCTCGCTGCAGGAGCGTGTGCGAGAGGCGCGGCAGGCCGATGAGCTGCCTGACGTGCTGCTGACGCTCGAGCACCCGCCGGTTTACACGCGGGGCCGCCGGTCGGGGCCCATGGGCGAACTCCCGATGGGCGCGGCCCACGGGATCGACGTGGTCGAGACCGACCGGGGCGGCCTGGTCACCTACCACGGGCCGGGCCAGCTGGTCGGCTATCCGATCGTGCGGGTGGACGACGTGGTGGCCTACGTGCGGACGCTGGAAAATGCGCTCGTTTGCGCGTTGCGTGACGAGGGTGTGGTTGACGCGCGATCGCGGCCGCGTGAGGGGCATCGGTACACCGGCGTGTGGGTCGAGGACCGGAAGATCGCCTCGATCGGGGTGCATCTCTCGCGGGGCGTGTCGACGCACGGGTTCGCGGTCAACGTCGAGAACGACCTGGAGCCGTTTTCGTGGATCGTGCCGTGTGGGCTGGATGGCGTTCAGATGACTTCGCTGCTGCGCGAGACGGGGCAGACGCCGAGCGTCATGAAGTGCTTCCGCCGGCGGGCTGCGTTTGAGGTCGCCCGCGCCCTGGGGCGCCGGCAGAGGCTGGTTTCGCTATCCCGTTTGGAGACGCGGGTCCCAGCAGCAGCTTGAGCAGGACCGGTTTCAGCTCGTGCGGACGGTTCTTGATTTGCCGCCAGGTGGTCCGGATCACCCGCCAGCCGGCAGCGATCAGGCGCTGATCGCGCCGGCGGTCGGATTCGAACGCCTGCCGCGTGCCGTGCGTCCGGCGGCCGTCGGTCTCGACCACGATGCGGAGTTCGGGCCAGGCGAAGTCGGCCCTGATCATCGGGCCGCCGTCACCCGGGTCGATGTATAACTGTGGCGTTGGGTCGGGAAGGCCAAGGCTTTGGGTGAGGGCCAGGAACGCCTCCTCGAAGTCGTTTTCGGTCGGCGTGGTACCGATGTAGTGCTCGTTGAGGACCCGGCGGACCTTCTTCGCGCCTTTGCGCGTGGGGTTGCGGGCGAGCTGGTCGTTGATCGCGTGGAGGTCGAGGCCCTCGACGATCTCGGCCTGGTCGAAGGCGCGCTCGAGCTGGCGCTGGTCGACGACCTCGGCCAGGTCGAGCAGGGTGCGGTGAATGGTCGTCACCGGAGTGTTGTCGACGGTGGTTACGTCGGCCTCGGTAAGCGTCGTCGAACGATGAACGGCTACGCCTGGGTGGGCACGTGGGGAGCGGCCCGCGACCGTGACCTCGATCCGGGTGTATCCCCAGTCTCGGATGCCATGGAGGCGGGCCGCCGAGCGGTGCGAGAGCACTGCGCCCGGGCCGCAGGCGAGCACCGCGGCCATGTAGAGCCCTTCGCGCTTTAGGAGCGCTTTGGGGACGAGCGAATAGACGGTCTTGTGGATGCGGTGCAGGCGCCCGGCGGCACACCGGTACCGGACCGTGGCCGGCTCGAGCCCGAGCTCGCGCAACTGATCGAGACCGAACACGCCATGCTGGTCGAGCGCTAGCTCGGCCAAGGCCTGGTCGCGAAACGCAAGGTGGGCTTGCGTTTCGCGTCCACCCTTGGGCATGAACCCGATCGTCCTCCGAAATACGTCACGGGTGTGACACGGTCTGTTCCAATTCGACTGAGGTCGCTAGCCTTAACAACCGTGTCGAAGGTCGAGCACGTGACGCGATCCAGGGCCAACCCGGGTGGCATGTCCAACGTATTGGAGGTGCTCGGCCCGGACGTGCTTCCTCTCCGGTCCCGCAAGCCTTCCTGGTTCAAGGTGCCGGCGCCCGGCGGCCCGCGCTACCGCGAGCTGAACCGGCTGATCGAGTCCGAGAACCTCCACACGGTCTGCCAGGAGGCCGCGTGCCCGAACATCGGCGAGTGCTGGCAGCGGGGCACGGCCACGTTCATGATCCTGGGCGACACGTGCACGCGCCGCTGCGGCTTCTGCAACGTCAAGACGGGCAAGCCGACGTGGCACGACCCGCTCGAGCCGGCCCGCGTGGCGAGGTCGGTGGCGAAGATGGGCCTCAGGCACGCCGTGATCACAAGCGTCGACCGCGACGACCTCCCGGATTACGGCGCGCAGGCGTTCGTCGGCGTGATCAGGCAGATCAGGCGCCAGGCGCCGCGCTGCAAGGTCGAGGTCTTGACCCCGGACTTCCGGGGCGAGGAGATGCCGCTGGCCAAGGTGATCGCCGAGCGGCCCGACGTGTTCAACCACAACGTCGAGGTCGTGCCGCGGCTATACCCGGTGGCGCGGCGGGGCTCCACATTCCAGAGATCCTGCCGGGTCCTGAAGAACGCCAAGGAGATCGCCGGCGACGAGGTAACCACCAAGTCCGGCCTGATGGTCGGCCTGGGCGAGTCGTTTGACGAGATGGTCGACACGCTCGGGACGCTGCGCGAGCACCATGTCCAGGTCCTGACCGTCGGTCAGTACCTGCGGCCGACCGAAAACCACCTCCCGATCGTCCGCTACTGGCACCCGGACGAGTTCGCCCAGCTCGAGCGAGCCGCCTACGCGCTCGGGTTCGAGCACGTCGCCGCCGGGCCGCTGGTTCGCAGCAGCTACCACGCCGACCAGCACATCGCGCAGAGCGAACCGGGCATCGGGCCCCTGAGCGAGGTGGCCGCGGGATGAACCGCAAGCGGCTACTGATCTTCGCCGGGATCGCGCTCGCGGTGGCGCTGATCGCGGCGCCGGCGGCGCTGGCGGCCGGCGGCAGCGGCTCGGCCGGCTTCGGTGGCGGTGGCGGTGGCGAAGGAGGGGGCGGTGGCGGCAGCGGCTTCGCGCTGTTCATCATCCTCCAGCTCCTGGTCCGCATCGCCGTGCTCGGCCACGGCCTCGGCGCGCTCGTCCTGATCGCGCTGGGGATCCTGTACTTCCTGTTCACCCGGGTCGTCCCCCAGGCGCCCCGCTTCTGGTCGTCCCATCACAGCTCGGGCACGGCCCAGCGCCGGCGCACCGCCCAGCGCGCGCGCCGGGTCGAGATGGCCGCCGCGGTGGCGGCCGAGGAGGACGAGGCGTTCGCGCCCGACGCGGTGAAGGCCAACGCCACCGCGCTGTTCAAGCAGGTCCAGTCCGCGTGGGACCGGGGGGACCGGGCCAAGCTGTCGCGACTGGTCGCGCCCGACCTGCTCGTCGAGTGGGAGCGCCGGCTCGACGACATGGAGCGCCGCGGCTGGCGCAACCGGGTCGAGGTGCTGGGCGAGCCGAGCGTCGAATACGTGGGCCTCAGCCGGCGCGGCGACCAGAGCGACTGCGTCACCTGCCGCGTCGAGGCCAGGCTCCGCGACTACGTCGTCGACCGCTTCGGCAACCACCTCAAGCGCGTCGGCCGGCTCAGCGAGACGACCCACCTGCGCGAGTTCTGGACGCTGCGGCGCAACGCCAGCGGCCACTGGATGCTCGCGTCGGTCGAGCAGGGCGCCGAGGGCGCCCACGTGCTCCACGAGGACATCGTCGCCACCGCCGACTCCGACGAGAAGGGCATGCGCGACGAGGCGCTGATCGAGGGAGCGGTGGCGGACGCCGTGCCCGAGAGCGTGCAGATCGCCGAGGTCGCCGATCTCGACTTCACGGGCGACGCCCGGGCGGCGGCGCTCGACCTGAGTCTGGCCGACGGACGCTTCGCCCCCGACGTGCTCGAGGTGACCGCGCGCCGGGCCGCCACGGCCTGGGCGGAGGCGGTCGACGGCGACGACGCGCGGCTGCGGTCGCTCGCACACGGGCAAGCCGTCCGCGACCTGCTCCATCCCGGCGATCCGAGCGGCCGGACCCGGCTCGTGGTCCGGGGACCGAAGGTGCAAAAGATCCGCATAACCGGGCTTGATCCGGCCGCCCAGCCGCCGACGATGACGATCGAGGTGGAGCTGCACGGCCGGCGCTACATCGAGGATCGCGACACGACCGCGATCCTGGCCGGCAGCCAGTCGCGCGCCACCAGGTTCATCGAGCACTGGACGTTCGCGCTCGACGGCGATTCGCGCCAGCCGTGGCTGCTGAGTGCCGTGGGCGCACCAACGCCGCAGGCGTAAAGGCGCCGCCGTCAGGCGCCGCCGACCATCGGCATTAACCCCGGGCGCGGGGCGTAAGCTCGCCCCCGCGTGATCCCGCTCAAGGACAACATCGCGACCGGACGGTTCGCCTACATCACGTTCGCGCTGATCGTGGCCAACTTCGTCGTCTACATCCTGGCCATCCGCCACGGCGGCTCGTTCATCAGCGGGCCGACCGCCACGGTGGAGCTCAAGTACGGCGCGATCCCCTACGCCCTCACCCACCCCGGCAAGCACTGCGGCTTCGTGCAGTCCGGGGCCGTTCTGTGCCAGGGCCAGCCCCACGTGACGGGGACGCCGCCGAACACGATCCCGACCTGGCAGACGGTCTTCACGGCGATGTTCATGCACGCGTCGATCATCCACATCGGCGGCAACATGCTGTTCCTCTGGATCTTCGGCAACAACGTCGAGAACGCGCTGGGCCGGGTGAAGTACTTCTTCTTCTACATCGCGGGCGGGATCGCGGCGCTGGCCCTCCAGGTCGCGATCGGCCCGAACTCGACCGCTCCGACGCTCGGCGCCTCGGGGGCGATCGCGGCCGTGCTGGGCGGCTACATCGTTCTGTATCCACGCGCTCGCGTGCTCACGCTCGTGTTCATCATCTTCTTCTTCACGGTGATCGAACTGCCGGCGCTCGTGGTGCTCGGGCTCTGGTTCGCCGAGCAGGCGGTGTTCGGCGCGGTGGGCCTGACCAGTCCGGGCGCCAGCGGTGGCGTCGCGTACTTCGCCCACGTCGGCGGCTTCATCTTCGGGCTGGCCACGATCAAGCTGCTGGTCACCCAGCGCCGGCAGATTCCGCAGCGCTCCGCGGCGTATTGACGTCGTGCGCGCAGCCGTCTTCATCGTCGCGTTGCTGTTCATCGCCGTGCTCGGCGGCCTGACGGTCCAGGACATCCGGGCGAACGGGGCAACGCCGGTGGATGTGCTGGCGATCGTGGTGCTCGTCGTGTTCGGCACGGGAATCGTCGGGGCCTTGCTTCATCCTCCCCGGAAATGAGCGTCCTCCAGGAAGGCCGCGCCCGCCGTCGCCACGGCCGGCGCAGGCACAGCTCGCGCCGGCGCAGACCGGGCCCGTATACGAGTCCGACTCGCCGGCGGATCGAAGAAGCATTCGCCGTCCTGTTCCTCAGCGCGGTGGCGCTGCTCGTGGTGATGGCCTCCCAGGCCGCGGGGCCGCCCAAGCCCGCGCCGAAGGCGCCGCTCGTCCACCACGCCGCGGCGCCCAAGGCTCCGGTCCGCGGCGACTATGGGATCGCGCCGGCCCCCGCGGCTCAGCGCGTGACAGTCAACCTCCAGCTGCCCCTCAAGAGCGGGCTCCTGTTCAACGTGACCAACGGTCAGGTGCTGTGGGCGAGGAACCCGACCGATGTCGTGCCGATCGCGAGCCTGACCAAGATGATGACCGCGCTGCTCGTGGTGACCCACTCCCGCGCCCCTGGGACCGACAAGGTCCTGATCACTCACGACGCGCTCAACTACACGGGCTCGGGCGTGGGGCTGCTCCCGCTGGGCAAGCGCGTTCCGCTCGTCGCACTGCTTTACGGTCTGCTACTCCCGTCGGGCAACGACGCGGCGATCGCGCTGGCCGACCACGTGGCCGGGACTCAGACCCGGTTCATCGCGCTCATGAACGCCAAGGCGCACGCCCTGGGGCTGAAATGCACCCACTACACGACTGTCTCTGGGATCGTCGATCAGGGCAACCACTCGTGCGCGGAGGACCTCGCGCTGCTGGCCCACCTGGTTCTGGAGCAGCCCCTGCTGGCCAAGATCGTCTCCTCGCCGAGCGCGGTCCTGCCGTTCCCGATCAAGGGCGGGAAGCTGTTCCTTTACAACAACAATCCCCTGCTCGTGACGGGCTATCCCGGGACCGACGGCGTCAAGACAGGCTTCACCGACGCCGCCGGGGAGTGCCTGGTGGCCACGGCTCGGCGAGGACGGACCTGGCTCGGCGTGGTGCTGCTGAATTCGGGAAACACCGGGGCTCAAGCCGAGCAATTGCTCAACATAGGCTTCGCAAAGCTGTCCCATAGCTGATACCGGGCAGCGCACGAGGGCGAATCCGGGGACTGAACGGGGCCCAACCCGGGTACCCCAAATCCCAGGTCCCTGAGGCGCAAAGCGGCAGAAGAAGGAAGGCAGATGTCCCCGGTCAGCTACCAGACGATCAAGCTCAGCAAAGGCAAGCACTCGAGCCCCGAGGACGGTGCGTGCGTTCTGGAGCTCGCCTCCATGCTCGCGGGCGAGCCGTTCACCGACCATCCCGCGTCCGTTTGTCCGGTGATCGGATCCTTCCTTCGCTGCTACAACGACGCGATCGACGATGATCGTCGCCAGGCGCTGTACGAGTGCGCATCCAAGGTCGTGGGGAGCCGCGGCTCTCAGCGGGGCCAGCGGGCGCGCGCCGACCGGCTCACCGAGTGGGCCGAGGAGATGCGGCGCAGCCGGCGGACTTGGTTCCTGCACTCGCCGCTGCGGGCCCTCGGCCGTCTGCGCAAGCCACCAATCGACGCCGTCGGAAGCTACGCGGTGCACTCGATTCCGAAGCACACCGATCGCACGCACGCCTCGGCGCTCGCGCTGATCGATGAGCTGGTCGCGATCGGCGTGCACGACGAGCGCGTCTCGGCGCGGGTGATCGCGGCGCGCTCGCGCACGCTCGACCCGGCCGCCTGACCGGGCCGCCGGACCGTCGCCCGCCAACAGGCAGGGATCCCCTCACCATGAGAGAAACCGCCACCGTGCAACTCGCGACGACCGACGTCACCCGGATCCTCGCGCATGACCCCGATCTGAGCGATGGGCTCACCGGCGCGCGCCTTCAGGACGCCGTCCAGGAGTGCGTGGCGGGTACTTGCGCGTGCACGGCGGGGCCGTGGACGCCGCCGGAGTCGATCGGGGACATGCGCTTCGGCCTGGGCCTGCTGATCCTCGACGGGCTGATCGTCCGCCGGGTGGGCGTGGCCGGGCGGTTCGGGGCCGAGCTGCTCGGGGACGGCGACCTCCTGAACCCGTTCCATCCCCACGACATGGGGACCTCCCTGCCCCGAACCGGCAAGTGGCGCGCGCTGCGCGATTCCCGGATGGCGATCCTCGATTCCGAGTTCGTGCTCCGAGCCAGCCGCTACCCCGAGGTCGTCTCGGCGCTCGTGGCCCGCGCGCTGCGACGGTCGCGTCACATCGCCACCAACATGGCGATCGTCCAGCAGCCGCGGATCGACCTGCGCCTGCACATGCTGTTCTGGGAGCTGGCCGACCGCTGGGGGATCGTCCGCCAGGATGGCGTTCACGTGCCGCTGCACCTGACCCACGCCACGCTGTCGGACCTCGTCGCGGCGCGGCGCCCCACCGTTACCAAGGCGCTCGGCGAGCTGGCCCAGCGCTCGGCCGTGATCTGGACCGGGAACGACTGGCTGCTGCCCGGCGAGCCGCCCGACGAACTCGACGACGTCGGCTCGCTGACCATCGCCGGCTTGACTTGACCAGGCGCGCACTGACCAGGCGGCGGTGCGCGCCCCGCCTGACGCGTATGCAAAGCTTCTGCCCGCTTTGGCCAACGTGATCGGACAGCGCATCCGCCGTCGTGAGGACCCCCGCTTCATCAGAGGCGAGGGCTGCTACGTGGACGATCTCCAGCTTCCGGGCGCGCTCCACCTCACCTTCGTGCGCTCCTACCTGGCGCACGGCCGGATCGCGGGAGTCGACAAGTCAGCCGCCGAGGCGACGGGTGCTCAGGTGTTCGTCGCGGCCGACACCGACCTGACCGTGAACCCGGCGCCGCCCATGCTCGGGGTCGACGCGTCGATGTTCAGGCCTCTGCTGGCGAGCGACACCGTCCGGTTCGTAGGCGACATCGTGGCCGTCGTCCTGGCCGACACGCGTGAGGCGAGCGTCGACGCCGCCGAGCTCGTCGACGTCGAGTACGAGCCGCTGCCGGCGGTGACCGACCCGGTCGAGGCGGTCAAGGACGAGGTCCTCCTGTACCCGGGCGTCGGCACGAACGTCTGCCTGCACCAGCCGCCCCAGGATCCCGACCCCGAGCTGCTCGGCTCGAGCGACGTGGTCGTCGCGGGCCGGGTGATCAGCCAGCGCCTGAACGGCCTGCCGATCGAACCGCGCTCCACGGCCGCGCAGTTCGGCGAGGACGAACGACTGACCGTGTGGATCTCCTCCCAGACGCCGCACCAGGACAAGATGGTGCTGGGGATGCTGCTCGGGTTGGACGCAGAGCACGTGCGCGTGGTGGCACCGGACGTCGGCGGCGGGTTCGGGGTCAAGGGCCTCGACGTCGAGGACGTCCTGGTCGGATGGATGGCGCGTCACACGGGCCGGCCGGTCCGCTGGACCGAGACGCGCAGCGAGAACATGGTCGCGATGCACCACGGCCGGGCGATGGTGCTCGACTTCGAGCTCGGCGCGGACCGCGATGGCCATATCCAGGCGCTGCGACTGAACATCATCGCCGACTCGGGCGCCTATCCGGGCCTCGGGGCGTTCCTGCCCAACCTGACCGCGATGATGTCGAGCGGCGTCTACCGGATTCCGAAGATCGAGGTCGACATCAGGTCGGTGGTGACGAACACCACCCAGACCGGCCCGGTGCGCGGGGCCGGCCGGCCCGAGGCGACCCAGATGCTCGAGCGCGCGATGGACATGCTCGCCGCCGAGCTGTCGATCGACCCGGCCGAGGTGCGCCGGCGCAACTTCATCCCCAACGATTCATTCCCGTACACGACGGCGGCGGGCGCCCAGTACGACATCGGCGATTACGGCGGCGCGCTCGAGCTCGCCCTGGAGCGCGCCGGCTACGAGGAACTGCGCCGCGAGCAGGCCAGCCGGCGCCAGAACGGCTCGGCACACCAGATCGGGATCGGTCTGAGCACGTACGTGGAGGTGACCAACGGCATCTCCGAGGAGGAGTTCGGCGCGGTTCAGATCACCGGTGCCGGCGAGGCGATCGTGCGCACCGGCTCGTTCTCGCAAGGCCAGGGGCATGAGACGACGTTCGCCCAGATCGCCTCGGACCGCCTCGGCATCCCGATCGAGAAGATCACCGTGATCAAAGGGGACACCGACATCGTTCCCCGCGGGACCGGGACGTACGGATCGAAGTCCACCCAGATCGGAGGCGTGGCGGCCGGGCAGGCATCCGAGGCGGTTGCCGAGAAGGGCAAGCGGCTGGCCGCCGCCCAGCTCGAAGCCAACCCGGAGGACATGGTGCTCGACGTCGAGCAGGGTCGCTTCCACGTCACCGGCGCGCCGCAGCCGTCGCTCAGCTGGGGCGAGCTGGCCTCGCGACTCGAGGCCGACGGGCAGCTCGCGGAGCTGAGCGCCGAGGTCGACTTCAAGGCGGCACAGCCGACGTTCCCGTTCGGGGCCCACGTGGCGGTGGTCGACGTCGACGTCGAGACCGGCGCGGTCGCGCTCAAACGTATGGTCGCGGTCGACGACGCGGGGCGGATCATCAACCCGCTCGTGGCCGAGGGTCAGGTGCACGGTGGCGTCGTGGCGGGCATCGCCCAGGCGCTGTACGAGGAGATGACCTACGACGGCGAGGGTAACCCCCAGAACGCGAACCTCGTCACCTACTACATCCCCGCCGCGAGCGAGCTGCCGCCGATCGAGGTGGTCGGGATGGAGACGCCGACGCCGGTCAACCCGCTCGGCGTGAAAGGCATCGGAGAGTCGGGCACGATCGGCGCGACGCCCGCGGTCCACAACGCGGTCATCGACGCGCTCTCGCCCTACGGCGTGCGCCACCTCGACATGCCGGTCAACGGCGAGAACGTGTGGCGCGCGATCCAGGAAGCGCGCAACGGCGGCAGCTGAAGCGCCCGCGCTGCTCGGCGTGCTGCCCTGACACGCCTTAGGGCCCGTAGAAAAACAATCTTGCTGTTCTGGCGGCGTCTGGAACCACCTGACGGGAGGCGGCGAACCCGCCGTACCACCAGTACGTCTCGGTTCGCCGCCTCCCCCCAGGCGGCCCCAGCCACTCGCCAGCTCCAGCAACCTTGTTTCCCTACGGACCCTTAGAATCAACCCGCTCCAACTCACGACGAGCGCCCGGGGCAAGCCGTGAAGCAGTTCTCGTTTCAGCACGACGCGGCGCTGGCGGTCATGGTGATCGCGATCGTGGGCAGCGTGTGGGGCGCGCGCCGGCACCCGGGGCGGTGGATGAAGCCGTTTTCGGTCGGCCTGGCGGCGTGGATCTTCGCCGCCTGGGCGGGCGAGTACGTGGCCGACGTGATCCTCGGTAACTGGAGCCTGAAGTACACGCTGCCCCTCCAGCTGACCGATGCGGTGTCTGTCGTGTCGATCCTCGCCCTTTTGACACGGCGCCAGATGCTCGTCGAGTTGACCTACTTCTGGACGTTCACCGCCTCGCTCCAGGCGGTGATCACACCTGATCTCGCGTACGCGTTCCCGAGCGTTTACTACTTCACCTACTTCATCTACCACGTCGGCGCGATCGTGGCCGCGGCGTATCTGGTGGTGGGCTGCCGGCTGTATCCGCGCCCCGGCGCCGCGTGGCGGGTGTTCGCCTGCACGCTGGCGTGGGCCGCGATCGCCGGCGCGGGCGACCTGATCACCGGCGGCAACTACATGTACCTGCGCGCCAAACCCGTGCACACCTCGCTGCTCAGCGTGCTCGGCCCATGGCCCTGGTACATCGTCGGGGCGGCCGCGGTGGGGCTGGCCATGCTGCTCGCGATCGCCGGGTTGACGCGCTTGTTCGGCGGGGTGCCCGAACCGGCCGCGGCGATGGAGCCCGGCGAGTCGGTCTTGGTTCGGTAGCGTTCGGCCCCGCATGCGTGCGATCTGGTTCGAGCGAAACGGCGGCCCCGAAGTCCTCGAGTTGCGCGAGGTGCCGGCGCCCACACCGGGCGAAGGCGAGGTGCTGGTCGACGTCGAGGCGATCGGCGTCAACTACCGCGACGTGTACGAGCGCGAGGGCGGCGGCTACGGCAGCCCGCCGCCGGCGATCATCGGCGTCGAGGGCGCCGGCCGGATCCACGACACGGGCGAGCGCGTGGCGTGGGCCCACGTGGCCGGCAGCTACGCCGAGCAGGTGGCCGCCCCGCGGGACCGGCTCGTGCCCGTTCCGGACGACGTGCCCTGCGAAGTAGCGGCGGCGGCGCTGTTGCAGGGGATGACCGCTCACTACCTGGCCGCCGACTCCTACCCCGTTCAGCCGGGCGACGCGGTGCTCGTGCACGCGGCAGCCGGCGGCGTGGGGCTGCTGCTGACACAGATCGTCAAGGCACGTGGAGGCCGGGTGATCGCCACCACCTCCACCGAGAAAAAGGCCGCGCTGGCGCGTGACGCGGGAGCCGACGAAACGATCGGGTACGACGGCTTCGCCGAGCGAGTCAGGGAGATCACCGGCGGCGAGGGAGTGAGGGCCGTGTACGACGGGGTCGGGCAGGCGACGTTCACGGACGGCCTGAAGGCGCTCGGTCCCGCCGGCCGGATGATCCTGTACGGCGCGGCGAGCGGCCAGCCCGATCCGCTCGACCTACGCGTGCTCGCGCCGGCGGGCTCGCTCTACGTTCAGCGGCCGACCCTTCAGACCTACACGAGCACGCCCGAGCAGCTCCGAGACCTCGCCGGGAGTCTGTTCGGCCACATCGAGCGGCGAGACCTGAAGGTCCGAATCGGGGCGCGATACCCACTAGAGGAGGCCCGCCAGGCCCACGAGGACCTCGAGGCGAGACAGACGACCGGCAAGCTCCTGCTCATCCCATGAAGGAGCTGCGCGGCCGCGCGAGTGCCGAGCTCGAGATTGCTCCCGAGGAGTGCTTCGAGCTGCTGGCCGCATTCGAGCGCTATCCGGCCTGGTTCGAAGTGGTGCGCGAGGTCGAGATCCTCGAGGCCGAACAGGACGAAACGCCAGGCATGGCGCGGGCGGCCGTGCACGTCGCGCAGAGCCCGTTCGGCCAGGACTTTGAGCTGTTCCTCGCCGTGCGGACCGAGGCGCCGGTCGCGGTGACGCTCACCCGCGTGCCCGATGGCCCCCACGACGAGGACCGCCTCGAGCTGATCTGGCGGGTGCAGGGCGACGGTACGACGCACCTCGAGCTCGAGTTCGACGCGGCCGCCTCGTTCGTGCCGAGCTTCCTGCCCGTGGGCGACGCCGGCGACGCGATCGCGCAGGCGGCGCTCGACGCGGCGCGGGCCGCGCTGGTGGACCCGTGACCTCGACCGCAACCAAGAACCTGGCCCGCCTCCACGAGGACGCCCTCGAGCGGCGCGGCGACTATCCGTCCCTGTTCTTCGAGGGCGCCTGGCACGGCTCGGCCGAGCTGCTCGAGCGATCGCGGCGGCTGGCCGGTGGCCTGATCGAGCTCGGGATCGAGCCGGGCGAGCGTGTCGTCGTGTGCATGGCGAACTGCCCGGAGGTGACCGTCAGCTACCAGGCGCTGTGGCGCGCCGGCGCGGTGGTGACCCCCGCGATGTTCCTGCTCGCCGCCGAGGACCTCCGACACGTGATCGCGCACTCCGGGGCATCCGCGATCATCACCACGCCGGAGTTCGTGGACAAGGTGCGGGACGCCGCGGCCGGACTGGACGGCGTCCGGCACGTGATCTCGACGGGCTCGGAGGCATCGCTCAGCGCCGGCGTGCTCGCGCTGGACGAGCTCGAGCAGCGCGATCCGGCGGGCATCGTTCCGCGCCACGACGAGGACCTCGCCGTGCTCCTCTACACGGGCGGCACGACCGGCCGCGCGAAGGGCGTGATGATCTCGCACGCCAGCCTCAACTTCACCGGCCAGTCCGTGGAGAAGGCGGCCCACGTGGACGGGGTGACTCGTCATCTGATGACCCTTCCCCTGGCCCACGCCTACGGGATCCTGATCACGATCTCGGGCATGCACGCCCCCGAGCGGCCGGTGACCGTGCTGCTGCGCTGGTTTGACCCCGGCAAGTTTCTCGCGCTCGTCCAGGAGCACAAGGTGCACAGCGCCCCGCTGGTTCCATCGATGATCCAGATGCTGCTCGCCCAGCCGCTCGAGCAGTTCGACCTGACGTCCCTGTCCTACTTCGGGTCGGGGGCGGCGCCGCTCGCCCCCGAACTGGTGGAGGAGCTTCGGAGGCGACTCCCATGGGTCTCGATTCGCGAGGGGTACGGGCTCAGCGAGACCGCCGCGCTCGTCTCGACGAACCCGGCCGGGCGCGAGAGGCCGGGCTCGGTCGGGCTCCCCGTCCCGGGCGCCGAGGTACGAATCCTCGACGACCAAGGACACCCCCTCCCCGCGGGTGAGCCGGGAGAGATCTGCGTCCGCTCGCCCGCCGTGATGCAGGGCTACTGGCGCGCTCCCGAGGCGACCGCCGAGACGATCCGGGACGGCTGGCTGCACACGGGGGACATCGGCCGGCTGGACAAGGATGGCTACCTGTTCATCGTCGACCGCAAGAAGGACCTGATCATCCGCGGCGGCTTCAACGTGTACCCGCGCGACGTGGAGGACGCGCTGCTCGAGCATCCGGCCGTCGTCGGCGCCGGCGTGGTGGGCCGCCCCGATGCCCGCCGCGGCGAGGAGGTGATCGCGTTCGTGGCGTTGACCGCGGGCAGCGCGGTCACCTCGCAGGAGCTGGTGGCATGGGCCCGCGAGCGGATCGGCGGCTACAAGTATCCGCGCGAGGTGCACGTCGTCGACGCGATCCCGCTCACTGCGGTCGGCAAGCTCGACCGCAAGGCGCTTCGAGCCCGTCTGCTATAGACGGTGGCCATGGCGGGCGATCTCCAAACGCGTTCTCTGGGAGTGCTCGGGCCGGAGGTGCCGGTCGTTGGGCTGGGCTGCAACAACTTCGGCCGGCGGGTCGACCTCGACGGCACGCGCGCGGTCGTGGACGCAGCGCTCGACGAGGGGGTCACCTTCTTCGACACGTCCAACACGTACGGGGACCCTCATGGTCGCAGCGAGGAGTTCCTCGGCGATGTCCTCCAAGGGCGCCGCGATCGGGTCGTGCTGGCCACCAAGTTCGGGATGGACATGGGCGACGGACTCGGCCCGCGCGGCTCGCGCGAGTACATCATGCAGGCCGTCGAGGCGTCGCTGCGCCGGCTGCGCACCGATGTGATCGACTACTACTGGTACCACCAGCCGGACGGGGTCACCCCGATCGACGAGACGCTCGGGGCGCTCGACGAGCTGGTCCGGGCCGGCAAGGTCCGCTAC
>Ga0335075_10005722_pt1 | contig 19229 bp, 15 predicted proteins | sample Lox_Sample_24_FD_206723 | JGI IMG/M metagenome (GOLD analysis project Ga0335075, IMG submission 206723) | Soil microbial communities from Loxahatchee National Wildlife Refuge, Florida, United States - Lox_Sample_2.4 | ecosystem: Environmental > Terrestrial > Soil > Wetlands | place: USA...
GTAAGCGAGATCGCCAGCTTGTGCGGTTGCCTGCCGCTCGCGCTGACGGTCACGGCCGCCCGCGCCGCCGTCCGGCCAGGGTTCGCGCTGGCGGCGCTGGCGGCCGAGCTGCGCGATGCAGTCGGTCGGCTGGACGCGCTGGATTCCGGCGATCCAGGCTCAAGTCTGCAGGCGGTGTTCTCCTGGTCCAGTCGGCAGCTCAGCGGCGAGTCGGCGCGGATGTTCCGGCTCCTGGGCCTGCACCCTGGCCCTGACATCTCCATCGCAGCAGCAGCCAGTCTTGCTGGAGCAACTCAGACCCAGGCCCGCCACCTGATGCGTGAACTAGCCCGCGCGCACCTGATCAACGAGCACATCCCCGGCCGGTACGCTCTCCATGATCTGCTGCGCCTCTACGCTGCTAGCCAGGCCCGGTGCACTGATAGTCGCGCCGACCGGCGCGAGGCTATTCGCCGGGTCCTCGACCACTGCCTGCACACCGCCGCCAATGCCGCCCGTCTGCTGAACCCGTCATGGGAGCCGGTCGTACTCGCACCGCCCAGGCCCGGCGCCGCTCCCGTGCAGCCCGCAAGTTACGGGCAGGCCCTGGCTTGGTTCGAGGAAGAGCACCAGGTCATGCTCGCCGCTGTAATGCTGGCCGCCGAGTCCGGGTTCCAGGGCCACGCCTGGCAGCTTCCGTGGGCCATGACGCCCTTTCTGCACACTCGCGGGCTCTGGCGGGAGTGGGCCGCGACCCAGCGCTCGGCGCTAGCCGCTGCGACACGCCTGGGTGACACCGCTGCGCAAGCCGTGTCCAGCCGCTCGCTCGCGGTGGCCTGCACTTACCTCGGCGACCACGATCAGGCTCGCCGCCATCTCGTCAGCAGTCTCGCGCTCTACCAGCAGCTCGGCAACCGCACCGGCGAGGCCAAGATCCACCAGAATCTCGGAATGCTAGCCGAGCGCCAGGGTCACTACGCCGACGCACTCAGACACGCTGAGCAGGCGTTGCGCCTCTACCAGGCCATTGGCGACAAGGCGGCAGAGGCCGAAGCGCTCAACAACTTCGGCTGGATTCATTGCGCTATCGGCGATTACCCCGAGGCCCGTGCGTTCTGCCGTCAAGCACTCACCCTGTGCCGGGAAGCCGGCGACCGCAAACTTGAGGGAAGTGTCTGGGACAGCCTGGGCTACGCCGAGCACCGCGTGGGCAGCTTCGCTGAAGCCGCCACCTGCTACCAGCACGCGCTCAGTCTGTTCCGCGAAACAGGCGACCGCTTCCACGAAGCAGAAACCCTCGTCCGCCTTGGCGACACCCGCAAAACCGCAAAGAAGCCAGCCGAGGCCCGGCAGGCGTGGCAGCAGGCGCTGGAGATCCTCAACGAGCTGGACCATCCCGACGCTGGGCAGGTTCGTGCCAAGCTCGCCGTCACAGACGAAATCGCGCCGCTCGCCGGGCGAGGGCGCGACGGCGATCCGGACGTCTGAGGAGGCTCTGGGCCGCTCGCTGACCATTGCTGAGCCGATTCTGGGCTCGCGGGTCAGGGTGGGCCGGCGTGGCGTCGGCCAGCCCGGTGCGGTAGGCCAGGATGACGGCCTGGACGCGGTCTCGCAGGTCTAGCTTGGTGAGGCGAGATACGTAGGTCTTCACTGTCTCGCCGCTGAGGACCATCGCGGCGGCGATCTCGGCGTTGGACAGGCCGCGGGCGATTAAGGTCAGCACCTCGCGCTCGCGCGGGCTCAGCGCGCCCAGGGGGTTGCGGGCGGGCGCGGCGAGGCCGGGGGCGGGCGTATCCGGCCGGCGAACTGTCCGATCAGGGCGCGGGTGACGGCTGGCGCCAGCAGAGACTCGCCCCGGGCTACTGTGCGTATCCCGTTCACCAGTTCGGCCGCCGGCGCGTCCTTGAGCAGGAAGCCGCTGGCGCCAGCCTTGAGTGCCTCGTAGACGTATTCGTCGACGTTGAAGGTCGTGACGACGAGGATCTTCACCGGGCCGGGCGAGCCAGGCCCGGCCAGCCGGCGGGTCGCTTCGATGCCGTCCAAGAGCACCTTGCGAGTGAACTCGCGGATTGGAGGGCCGATTATGTCGGCAGCGTAGTTCCGGGCGCGTGCTCGCAGCCCGGCCCAGCCCTGTCGTGCGTCGCCGGTAACGGCGTGGTGCGGAGCACAGGGAGAACCCAAGGGCCGTCCGTCCTATCCGGGCGGCAACAGGTGAGGGGCAGGCCGGACGGGTGAATCGCGTGAACCCTCGTTGATGCCCGGTAATTGAGGACCCCCGCTGGTGGGATGCAGGTGCGGGGTGCAGGGACTGGCCGCTGGGAAGCGGCGGGCGCCGGCCAGGCACGCCGTGGGTAGCGTTGAGGTATAGTGCGCAAAACCCGATCTGCGTTGCTGGGGAGGGTAACGGTGCCGGAACTAGGCCTCGCCGACACCAACGGCGTTCTGCGTCAGCCCTGGATAAAGCCGACGCGCACCAGCGCCGGCCTGGGCTGGGAGCGGCTGTACGTGTCCACTCAGGGGGAACGCCCGTACCGGGCCAGCTTCGGTTCGGCCCGGACGCACCAGCTGATCCTGCACCTCGACGGGCCGGTTACCGTGCGCCGGGGCCAGGACCGGGTCACTAGTGAGCGGTTAGTCCCGCCGGGCGGGCTGTTCTTGCAGCCTGCGAGCCATGACCTGACCGTCCAGCTGGGCGGGGACCTCCAGACCATCCACGTCTACCTGGACGACGACGCCCTCCAGGAGGCGGCCGACTGGCAGGTGCGGGTGGATCTTGCGGAGGAGCTGGGCAACTGCGACCCGCTCGTCGAGCAGCTCGTCCTCGGGCTTGACGGCGTCCTGCGCGCCTGGGAGCCTGCCGCGCGCACCTATGCTGATCATCTCGGCGTGATGCTGGCCGCGCACCTCGCGCGTCACCACAGTGTGCACCCAGTGCCGGCAGCCTGGCTTGAGGCGCGTCGGGGGCTGACCCGGCACCAGCTGAACGCGGTGCGGGAGCTGATGGACGCGCACCTGGCCAAGCCGATCCCGCTGGGCGAGCTGGCTGCCGCCGTATCACTGTCGGTCAGCCAGTTCAGCCGGCAGTTCAAGACCAGCACGGGCCAGACGCCGCATCATTTCCTGGTGGGGCTGCGGGTGCAGCAGGCCTGTCGGCTGCTGCGGGCTACGACCCTGCCGATCGCCGAGGTGGCCGTGCGATGCGGGTTCTCGCATCAGGAGCATCTGACCCGGGTATTTCGCGCCCAGCTCAGCACTACCCCCGGCACGGTACGGCGAGAGGGCTAGCACGCGGCTGGCGCACGCAATTCGTGCCGGTGCACGCGCCTTTCGTGCAGGACGCCGACGTGGCCCGGTTGTCAGGCTTGGCTCGTGAAGACGTTCACCTATACGGGCAGCCCTGCGCGCGTGGTGTTCGGGCCGGGCGCGGTCAGCGGCGTCGCCGATGAAGTGCGGCGCCTCGGCGGCACCCGGGTGCTGCTGCTATCGGGCCCGGCCGTGGGCGGGGCTGCCCTGGCCGTCCGCGGCGCGCTCGGCCCCCTGCTGACGGCCGAGTTCGGTGGCGCCGCGATGCACACTCCGGTCGAGGTGACGGAGGAGGCCCAGCGGGTGCTCGACGAGCACGCGGCCGACTGCCTGGTGGCGGTCGGCGGAGGGTCGGCCACCGGGCTGGCCAAGGCGCTCGCGGTCCGCACGGGCCTGCCGCAGCTCGTTCTGCCCACCACCTACGCCGGCTCCGAGATGACGGCGTTGCTCGGGGAGACCTCGAGCGGCGTGAAAGTCACCCGCACGTCGCCGTCGATCCTGCCCAGCACCGTGATCTACGACGTGGATTTCACGCTGAGCCTTCCTGTCGGCCTGAGCGTATGCAGCGCGGTCAACGCCCTGGCCCACGCGGTCGAGGCCCTGTACTCGGCCCAGGCCAATCCCGTCACCGACGGGATGGCGCTGGAAGCGATTGGCCGGATCGCTTGTGCTCTGCCGCGGATTGCCGCCGAGCCGGACAATCTCGGGCTCAGGACCGATCTGCTCCAGGCGGCCTGGCTGGCCGGGATGTGCCTGGGCACGGTGGGCATGGGCCTGCACCACAAGCTGTGCCATGCCCTCGGCGGTACCCTCGGCCTGCCGCACGCACAGACCCATGCGGTGATACTGCCGCAGGTCATGGCCTACAACGCTGGAGCTGTTCCGGAAATAATGGAGCGCATCGTGACCGCGCTGGGTACGTCTTTCGGGAGAGCGGGAGCCCCGGCCGGGGTCTTCGACCTCGTCAGCCGGGCCGGCGGGCCGACGTCTCTACGGGAGCTCGGGATGCTCCAGAATGACATCGCGCCCGTCGCCCGCCGGGCCGCCGCCACGCCGTACCCGAACCCCCGCGAGGTGACCGCTGACAGCGCCGAGGAACTGCTGCGCCGTGCCTGGCGGGGCGTGCGTCCGTCCGGTGGCCGTCAAGTGCCGGACCTGACCTGGCTAACCGGCCAGGTGGTGGCCAGCTTGGCTGGCACGCCGGACGATCGGACCCGGCAGCTCGTCACCGGACTGGTTCGTCGCCTGCACAGCTTCGTCACGGAGCACGAGCTCACCCAGGCCGAATGGCAGGCCGGCATCGGCTTCCTGACCCGCACAGGCCAGACCTGCGCCGCGAACCGGCAGGAGTTCGTGCTGCTCTCCGACGTACTCGGGGTGTCCAGCGCGGTCGATGCCCTGGCCAGCTCCCGAACTCCCGAGGCCACGCCCTCCGCCGTGCTCGGGCCGTTCTACCTGGCGGACCCGCCGATCATGGCCTCCGGCGCAGACGTCGCCACCGGGCTGCCCGGCACGCCGCTGTGGGCGGACATCCGCGTCGAGGACGAGGCGGGCAAGCCGGTGCCGGGGGCCAGCGTCGATGTGTGGCAGTCCAACCAGGATGGCTTCTACGATGTCCAGCTGCCCGATCTGGACGGACCAGTGCTGCGGGCCCGCTTCACCACCGACGGCCAAGGCTGCTTGGCCTTCTGGTCGATCGTGCCAGCGGAGTACCCGATCCCCGCCGACGGGCCGGTCGGGCAGCTGCTCGCCGCGACGGGCCGTCATCCCTGGCGGGCTCCCCATCTGCATTTCATGATCACGCCGCCCGGTGGACGGCCGTTCATCACCCAGCTGTTCGTGGCCGGCGGGCGTTACCTGGACTCCGACGCGGTTTTCGGCGTCAAGCAGGACCTTGTCGTCGACTTCACCCGCCAGCGCGGGCCCGCGCCGGCTGGCCGGGCCGTCGACGGTGAGTGGTGCCAGCTCAGGTTTACGTTCCGGATCGAGAAGGGCTGATCAGGCCTAGCTTGTCGCTGGCCTTCTTGACGTCCTCGTGGTGTTTGACCAGAACGGGCAGCGTACGGGCGAGCACCGGGGCGTCGAGATCAGCCACCCCCAGCAGTACGAGACTGCGGGCCCAGTCGACGGCCTCCGAGATGCTCGGCGGCTTACTCAGGTCGAGGCCCCGTAGTGCGTGCACGACACGCGCGGCCTCGGTGGCCAGCGCGGGCCTGATCCCCGGCACCCGCAGCTCGATAATCTGCCGCTCGCGCGCCGGATCCGGATAGTCGAGGTGCAGGTACAGGCAGCGACGGCGCAGGGCATCGGACAGTTCCCTGGTCGCATTCGAGGTCAGGATGACCAGCGGCGTCTGAGTGGCCGTCACGGTGCCGAACTCGGGAATGGAGACCTGGAAGTCCGACAGGACCTCGAGTAGCAGCGCCTCTGTCTCCACCTCGACTCGGTCCACCTCGTCGATGAGCAGGAGAACGGCGTCAGGGGACCGTATCGCGGCCAGTAGCGGGCGCTCGAGCAGGAAGTCCTCGGTGAATATACTCGCCTCGGTCTGCTCCCATGAGTGCCCGTCGTCGGCCTGGATGCGCAGCAGTTGCTTCTTGTAGTTCCATTCGTAAAGCGCCCTGGCTTCGTCCAGGCCCTCGTAGCACTGGAGCCGGAGCAGCCGGGAGCCGGTCAGAGCGGCGGTCACCTTGGCCAGCTCGGTCTTGCCCACCCCGGCCGGCCCCTCTAGCAGCAGGGGTTTGCCGAGCCCGTCGGCCAGGAACAACACATCGGCAATCGCCTCGTCGGCCACGTAACCGGCCGAGTGCAGCCGGCTGGCGATGCTCGAGACATCGCCCAGCCGCTGGCTCACGGCCCGTACCAGTCCGGCAGATCGGCGTCTACGTTGACCCAGACCGACTTGGGGGTCGTGTACTCGGCCATGGCAGCGAAGCCCATCTCGCGGCCGTACCCGGACTGGCCTGTCCCGCCGAACGGCGACCCGGGGCTGACCCGCTTGTAGCAGTTGACCCAGACCATCCCTGACCGCAGCGCGGCCGCTACTCGGTGCGCGCGCGACAGGTCAGAGGTCCACAGGCCGCCGCCAAGTGCGTAGTCGGTGCCGTTAGCCAGGGCGACGGCCTCGTCATCCGCGGCGAAGGTGCTGACGGTGACCACCGGACCGAAGACCTCCTCCTGGCAGATATCACTGCCGGGGTCAGCCTCGATCACGGTGGGCTCGAGGTAGAAGCCGCTGGCCAGGCGCTTGTCGGCCGGCGGCTCGCCCCCCGTCAGCAGCTTCGCGCCTGCGTCGGTGGCCGACTCAAGGTGGTTCAGGACCCGTTGCCGGTGCATTGCCGAAGTGAGCGGTCCCAGCTGGGTCGACTTATCCAGGGGGTCGCCGATCCGGATGCCACGGGCTGTGGCGAGGAATGCGTCGAGGAACTCCTCCGCGATCGCCTCGTGCAGCAGTAGCCGGGACCCGGCGATGCAGGCCTGGCCCTGGTTATGGAAGATCGCGAAGGCCGAGCCGCACACCGCGGACGGGATGTGGGCATCGGCGAAGACGATGTTGGCACCCTTGCCGCCCAGCTCGAGCTGGAGGCGCTTGAGATTTCCCGCGCTGGCCGCCACGATCCGGCGGCCAGTCTGTGTCGAGCCGGTGAAGGATACCTTGCCTACGTCTGGGTGCTCGGCGAGGCGGGCACCGGCCACGGGCCCGTATCCGGGAACGATGTTGACCACACCGGGCGGGAACCCGGTCTCCTCAATCAGGTCGGCCAGCTTGAGGCTGGTCATGGGCGTCAGCTCGGAGACCTTGAGCACCGCGGTGTTGCCAGCGGCCAGCGCCGGACCCAGCTTCCAGCTGGTGAACATCAGCGGGAAGTTCCACGGCACGATCGAGCCGGTGACGCCGATGGGCTCGTGCTGGAGGTAGTTCAGGAAGCCGCGCTCCACCGGGATGACCGAGCCCTCGTGCTTGTCGGCGATCCCGCCGAAGTAGCGGAACGCGGCCGCGGTCCTGGGCACGTCCAGGACGGTGGTGTCCCGGATAGGGTGTCCGGTGTCCTGCGACTCAAGCAGGGCCAGCTCGCCAGCGTGGTCCAGGATGGAGTCCGACAGTGCGGCCAGGAGACGCCCGCGCTCGGCTGCGGGGCGGGCGGCCCAGCCGGGAAACGCCCGCCGGGCCGCCTCGACGGCGCGGTCGATGTCCTCGGCTCCGGCCTCCGCGACCGACGCCAGTACCGTCCCGTCTGCGGGGTTGATCACGTCGATGGTCCGCTCGGCCAGACCGTCGGTGAACGCGCCGTCGATGAAGAGCTTGGTCTGCACGGGTCAGAATTCGACGGGCTGGGTGGGGAACTGACCGCTGCTGATCAGGTCCGGGATCTCGGGGCTCGCGTTTTCCCAGACCAGCAGCATGGACCGCTTCGGCGAGTAGCCCTGGTGACGGATATCTGACGGCATCGCGGCCACGTCTCCGGCCTTCATGACGACCTTGGCCCGCTTGCGCCCGGTGTCCCGGTCCTCGACATCCCAGATGATCTCGTCGGTCAGCTGGACGAACCATTCGGCCCGGTCGTTGCCGTGGATGATGGGCAGGATGTACTCCTCGGTGGTGGGGCAGTACAGCGAGTCACGGCAGACGCTGACCACGCTCGGGTTCCAGGTCACCGGAGACCGGGACAGGTAAGCGAAGAGGTTGAACGAGCCCACCTCGGACTCGAACCCCGGCTCCGCGTGAACCTCCGGCTCGTCCTGCCTGACATCGGCGAACATGCGGTTAACCGGGTGCCCGTTCTCGTCGCTGCGCAGCGGCTCGTCGCCGGGCAGCGAGACCATGCGCTCAGCGGTCACCCGGTGCCGGCTGATGGCCGCGTCATTGTCTCCGTGCTTGGGGCCGAAGGCCGAGCCGGTCTCCTCCGGGCTCGCGAAGGGATCGAATCCGTCGTTCGTCCAGTCCGACAGCATGGTGGTGAAGACGGACTTGATGACCGGGGTCTCGACCGTTTCCACGTGGTCCAGCTCGGCTTTACGGTAGGCGTCGTTGTACCGGCCGGCGAACAGGTCCACACTGCCGTAGTGATTCATGGTGCCAACCACGCCGTCGAAGTTGACGATCCCGTAGAAGAACTCCCAGGCGATGTCGCGCTGGAGAGCCCGGAGAAAGGCATCGGCGCTGATGACGTGCTGCCCGGTGGGCCAGCTCACGTAGGCGAAGTATTCGTCCCGGCTGAAATGGAACTGGCCGAGCGTGAAACTCCGGTAGCCGAACTCATTCGGCTCTTGGGCCTGGGTGGAGACGGCGGCGTCCGCGGTGGTCATGGCTACTCCTTCTCGTGAGCGTGACGGTCAGGCCGTCTGGCAGATCTCGGTCCAGCGGAACTGGGTGTCGGGGCCCGCGACCGTCTGGATGAGCAAGACCGCGGGGGCCTGAGAGGCGAACCGGTAAGCCCGGCCAACGGGCAGGAGAGTGAGGTGACCGCGCCGGGCCAGTACCCGCCCCACCGGTGTCTGCGCGTCATCCTCAGGCAGGCCCGCCGACCCGCTGGCTGGCAGCCGGTGCCCGTCGCGCAGCGTCCTGAGAGTGAACTCGACCTGGCCGTCCAGCACCAGCGCACTCTGGTCGTGCGCAGCCGCCCGCCAGCCGGACGTGCCCTCGACCCGCACGACCTCCAGCACGTACTCGAAGTTCTTGGCCACCGCGATCTGCTCGAACGGCCTGGCCCCCGATGCGACCTCGAAGATATTGGAGAACGCGTAGTTCCTCGGGTCATCGTCGATTACCTCGACGCGGCCCTTCTCGTAACTGTCCAGCGAGGCCATCTGGGTCACGTAGGTCACGGCGCACTCCTCATCCGCTGCCGGAACGGGCCGCCCGTCCGGAACCTGATGCGAGTGTCGCCGCACCGCGGATGTGCAGTCCTGCACGAAAGCGGCGTCTTCTCGGCACGTTCAGCGCGTGCCGCGCGCAGCGGCCCAGGCCGGAATGCCGGGTGAGCCAGGCGAGGTCAGGCCGTGACCCGGCGGCCGCCCCAGCCTGCAGGCGGTGGCGGTGCGGCCGAGGGCGGCTCGCCGGGCCGCAGCACTCGGGCCCCGATGGCGATGGACCGGAGCTGGGCCAGCACGTCGGGAAGGTCGTCGGCCAGCGGCAGGTAACAGACGAGCTCGGTGGCCCCGGCGTGGGCCAGCCGGGCGGCGGCAGCCTGGCAGTCCTGCAGCGTGCCGAACAGCCCCTGCCGAGCGGGGTGGCCCGCCACCGCGAACAGATCGTCGGCGTCGGCCCTGGCCTGGGCCTCAGCCATGGTCCGGCCTACCGACACGGTGACCTCGGCCAGCACTGGTCCGCCCGCGGCGGCGGCCGCAGCCGCCGGGATGTCGGCGGCCAGATCCCGTGCGGCGGAGCACGGCACGAACACGGTCGCCGGGCCCGGACCAGGTGCGCTCGCCGACCGCGCCAGCCGGGAGACGTGCAGGCCCGGATGGCGATGGAGCGAATCCTCCCAGCGGGACACTGCCGCTGCCGGCCCGGACAGGGCGACACTGATCTCAGCCAGCCGCGCCGAGCGGCCATGACTGGTGCCCAAGGCCGGGCCGATGCGATCCAGCAGGCCGGCGTCCGCACGGTCGGCCTCGACGATCAGCCCGGCGCTCACGGGCGTACTGTCCGCTAGCCAGGCCAGCAGGCCGGCGGAGTCCGCCCCGGCCTGGACTGGTCCCGTCAGCGGCCACCACGGGTACCGGAGCCAGACCCCGGCCAGGCCCAGTCGGCTCGCCAGGGCGGCCACCTGACGCGCTCGCGTCACGTCCAGGCGGCTGTCGATGACGACACTGAGGCCGACCGCAGGAGCCGGGGCGGGGACGGCCGGGGTCGGCGACGCGCCCGCCGGCTCGTTTACGCTCTCGTCCATGGCCACTCATGGTAGGGCTGCCGTTCCCCAGCCGGCCCCGCTGAGCTCGCTCCGCCAGTTCGGCGCGGATGCGATCACGGAGTTTGCAGGCAGGCTGCGCTGGCTGGGTCTCGACGTGTCGACCGCCGAACTGGCCGATGCCCTGCGCGCGATCGGTGGCGCTGACCTGCTCGACCGGGCTCAGCTGCGGCGGCGGCTCCAGGTCACGCTGGTCAAGCGGGCCGCCGACATCCCCGTCTTCCAGGCCGCCTTCGACCTGCTCTTCCCTGCGCTGGGCCCGGCCACGGCCACCGGCGGCGCCCCGCCGCAGGCACAAGCCGGCGACCGCCCGCCGGTCCCGCCGCAGGGCGGGCCGGCCGCGCCCGACCTGCTCGCCCGCCTGGTGGCCATGCTGCGGGGCGAGCCGGGAGCGGGCCTCAGCCAGCTGGCTTCGGAGGTCATCGGCGCGTACGCCGGCTTCCAGGACGGCCAGGTCACGGGCTCCCAGCGGTACTACGAATACCGGATCATGCGGCAGCTGGATCTGAGCGCGCTGCTCCAGCAGGCCATGCGACTCAACGCTGCCGAATTGCCGCCCGGCCTGTCGCGGCAGCTGGCCGGCCGGGAGCAGCAGGAGCGGCTGGGCGAACTGCGGGCCGAGATCGCGGCTCAGCTGGCCGCGCACCTGGCCGGGCTCCGCGACGTGGCGGTCTCGCTCGGGGACCTCCGCGACTCCATCCTGGACACCGAGTTCCTGCGGGCCAGCCCGGCCGAGCTGGACGCCATGCGCGCCGTCGTCGCGCCCCTGGCCCGGCGGCTGGCCTCGACGGCTCGCCGCCGGCGCCGGGCCAGGGGCGGGGCCGGGCTGGACATGCGCCGGACCATGCGCCGGGCCCTGGCCTCCGGAGGCGTTCCCCTCGATCCCGCCTGGCGGCGGCGCCGCCGCTCACACCCGCGGCTGGTCGTGCTGTGCGACGTCTCGGGGTCGGTGGCCGAGTTCGCGAAATTCACCCTCTCGCTGCTGCACGCGATGCACGCAGAACTGCCCCGGCTGCGCTCGCTCGTGTTCGCTGACGGAGTGGCCGACGTGACCGAACTGGTCGCGGCCAGCCCGGGCGTGATCGACACCAGGCTGCTGCTGTCGCGCCCCGGAGTGGTTCGCGGCGACGGCCACAGCGACTACGGCGCCGTGCTGCGGCAGCTCACGGACGAGCACGCGGCCGGACTGTCCCGCGACTGCGTGCTCATCATCTGCGGCGACGCCCGGACCAATTACCGTCCTGAACGAGCCGACCTGCTACGCAGTCTCCACGGCCGCGTCCGGGCCATTCACTGGCTCAATCCCGAGCCAGCGGCGGACTGGGATGCCGCCGACTCGAGCATCGGGACGTACGCCCCCTGCTGTGACAGCGTGTCCGAGGTCCGAACGCTGCGGCAGCTCGGCGTCTGGGTCGACCAGCTCATCTAGAAGGACGGCGGCCCGCCAGCAAGAACCATCAGCCTGCGGAGCCCGTTACCTGAGCCTTCCGGTGATCCCCGGTGCCAGGTACGGCCTGGCACCGGGGGATCCTGGCCCCTACCGGCTTCCGCGGGCCAGCAGCGAGCGCAGCGACGGCCCGAGCGACAGCGCCGGCCCGCCGACAGACTCGATCCCGGTGGCGAGGAAATCGTAGAAGCCGACGGCCGAGAACAGCAGGATGAACACGCCCGCGACCTTGGGCAGCACCGTTGAGCCGGTGAGGTTCGCGATGACCAGGAGCACGACCGCGACGAGAGCCGAGCTGAGGATCAGCGTGAACGACGAGGGGATGTAGACGCTGACGACGTCGAGCATGAGGATGACGATCGCCCAGGCGATGAGGAACTGGGCCACACTGTGCGGCACCTGCGCGGGCGGGATAGCGTACCAATTGTGGGAAAGCCCGAGCACGAACGCGGCGTAGCTGAGCCAGAAGCCGCTGAACGCGCCGAACACCGCCGCCACGAAGGTCTGCCCGAGGGCGGCAGCCCAGATGGTGGTGATCAGCACCCCCAGGCCCGTCGCGGCGTAGACGATCGGCATGACGCTGCCGCCCTGTGCCGGCGCGGAGACGAAGCCGAGCAGGGAGAGCCCGAGGACGGTGCCGCCCAGGGAGAAGGCAATCAGTCCGAGGACGGCGGGATTCGGCGACGCGCCGGGGGCAGCGCCGGTCTCGGCGGCGGGAGCCGAGGGGATGGCTGTCGTTCCTTCGGCGGTGTCGCTGGTTCGAAGTTCAGTCACCGGGATCTCCTTATGAGTTAAGCCATGGATAGCGAGCAGTGTCCTGACCCGCGTAGTCAGGATCGAGATAGATGAAGACGCGCTGGATCTTCCCGTCGCGGATCTCGAACACGTCGCACCAGCGGCCGGCCCCCCATTCCGGCAACCCGGCCCGCCAGGTGCCGTCACGGTGCTCCCCGTGGCTGGTGCCTTCGCACACGATCATGTCGCCGCCGGAAAACACCCAGTTGAAGTGCGAGTAGTGGTGCTCGATCTGCTTGATGGAGCCGCCCACGTCCGTGAACAGCCGGCCGATCTGGTCCTTCCCGGTCGCCAGGCCCCACTTGGGGAAGTACACCTGAGCGTCCTCGGCGAACAGGTCGAGAATGCCGCCGCCTGTCGGGATAGTTCCGCCGTTGTCGAACGCCTTCAGGTAATCCAGGACAACCGACTTGCGCTGCTCGTCGGTCATCGTCTGCGTGGTGAGAGCCATCCCCTAGACCTCCTTCACTGGCTCGCCATGGGCAGCGCGTGCGGCCCGGTACGCGAACGCCACGATGGGCCCGAGCGTCGCTCCCCCGGCCCAGTACGCCTGGGCCGCTGCTGAGGCCACGCAGTTCCCGACGCCGTAGAGCCCTGGTATCGGATGGTCGATGCTGTCGACTACCTGGCCGTCCGGCGTCGCTTTCGGGCCGCCCTTGGTGTCGAGGGTGCCGCCGGTGACCAGCGCGGCGTAGTACGGCCCGGTGTCGCTGAGCGGCCAGAGCGTGGGGTTGGCCCGGCCGGGTTCCTCCTTGACTGGACCGTTGAAGAGCAGCTGAACCGCGCGTTCGCCCCGATGGAAGTCCTGGTCAGTGCCTTCACGCGCCATCGCGTTAAATCGCAGCAGCGTGTCTTGGAGGTTGGCCAGGAAGTCGGGAGCGAGCCTCAGACCTCCGGTGCGGCTGGCGTACCGGGCCAGGCGGTCGTCGATCCTCCCGGCCAGTTCCCCAAGGGTCGCGCCCTTGACTACGTGGGAGTCGTCGCTGCCTGGTGGCACGATAAGCCGCCCGTACTCCGTGCTGGCGGAGTGGTCCTGCGCGCGCTGGTCCCAGATCTGCGCCAGCACGAGGTCCGGGTACTCGGCGGCACCGGGATCCCAGCGGAAGAAGGTACTGGCCAGCTCGTTGTACTGGAGCTTCTCGTTGACGACCCGGCGGCCCCGCTTGTTAACGAAGATCGTCGAGTCGCCAGCGACGGAGAACATGCCGATCATGGCCGGGTCGCCGGCGATTGCCCTTTCCAGAGGCACCGGGCACATCCAGGCATAGTTCATGTTCCTGAGCTGGGCCCCCGCGGCGGACGCGATGGCCACGATGTCGCCCTCGTTGGTAGTCGCGGCGCAGCCGCCATAGGCGGGAACGCCGAGAAAATTGCGGCGAAGATCGGGATTGTGGGTGAAGCCACCCGTGGCGAAGATGACGGCCTTGCGCGCGCGGATGCGATGGCTCGCACCGTCCGGCGTGGAGGCCACAACACCGACGACCGCACCCTGGTCGAGGATCAGCCGCTGAACACGGTGGCCAGTGCGTATGTCGACGCCGTCCCGGCGGGCGGCCTCGCCCATGGTGCTGACGGCCACCAGGCCGCCATCTGACATAGTGGCGCAGGCCTGGCTGGGGACCAGGACGCGGCCTGTGGGCGCCTTGTCCTCGGGCAACTCGGCCCAATAGTCTGGCACCTCGGCACAGTGCCGGTAGACCAGGGCACCTCGCTCGTTCAGCAACTCGGCCGCCGGGGAGGCCGACTCGTAGATGGCCTGGCACAGGTCGTACTCCCACTGAGTAAGCCCGAGTGTGGGGCTGCTGGGGTCGTACGCCGACGGCCGCGACAGCCGGGCCATGTAGCGCAGGCAGTCTTCCTGCTCATCCTTGATGCCCAGCGCTCGCATCGGCTCGTTGTTCGGGATCCAGTACCAGAACGCCGCCTTGCGGGCGGTCCCGCCGAGTTCTGGGGCCTTCTCGAGCAAGATCACTTCGTTTCCGAGCCAGCGGGAGAAGAGGGCGGAGGGCAGGCCGCCCCCGCCGCCACCGGCCACGACAATGTCGGCCTCCGCTTCGAAGTCTGTCACCGGCGCGGGTGCCGCCGTCTCTCGCGTGGCGATGTCAGACGCGCTCACCATGTCAGTTCCTCCCTGGGCTCGCCGCACATGATCAGGCTGATGGCCCGATGATCGCGGAGCCGCAGGCGGAGGCAGTGTTCCAGGCTGAGACGCGGCTGTGCCAATACGCGCCAGCCAGGAGCGCCGGGGCGGAAGCCGCGAAGGCGGGCGAACGGAGACCGATAACTGCCTAGGACCTCGGGCCGCCACCGGAGACTCGGGCCGGACCGGCGAACTCGATGTGCAGCTCGCGCAGCCGCCGGTAGAGCGTCGAGCGCGAGACGCCGAGTTCAGCCGCGGCCGCGGTCACGTTGCTGCCGACTCTGGCCAGCGCGGCCACGATCGCCTCCATCTCCAGCCGCTGGAGCGCCGTCAGCCCCTGCTGGGTGGCGCTCACGAGGTCAGAGGGCAGGTCCGACAGCCCGACGACGTTCGAGCTGCCGCTGGCCGCCAGCCGGCGCACCAGCGTGCCAAGCTGGCGCACGTTGCCCGGCCAGGGCGCGTCGGCCAGGGCCCGCATCGCCTCGGAAGTGAAGTGCAGTCCGCTGTGTCCTTGACGGCGGGTCAGGCGCATCACGAGCTCGGGCACGTCACCGCGTCGCTCCCGCAGCGGCGGCAGATCGACGCAGTGGACCGCCAGCCGCTCCAGGTGCGGCCCGGCCGGCGGCACTTGGCCGGGCTGCCGGGTGGCTGTGCCAACGATGCGCGGCCGGGCGCCCTCATGCTCGTCGAGTAGCGCCGCCAACGCGAGCGCCTCAAGCCCGGTCAGCGTCTCCAGGTGAGTGAGAACCAGAGTGCCGGGACGGCCGAGCTGCGCGCGCACCCGTCCCAGCCAGACGGCGAACCCGTCGAGCAGCGCTAGCGCCGCGTTGAACACTGACATCGGGCCGTCCGGGCCGGACAGCTCGTGCAGCGCTTGCGCCACCTCTAGTTTTCCGGTGCCAGGCTCGCCCAGCAGGAGCGTCGGCTGGTGGCTGAGCACGGCCGGGGCCGCCGCGGACATCGCATGCGCCCAGGAGCGGCTCCGGCCGCCGAGCTGGCGCAGCAGGCACTGCTGCGGATGTACGGACCGGCCGTCACGTCCGGCCGGGGCCGTTCCCGATGAGGTCACCCGGGCCAGCCGGACGATCGCTCCGATGATCCGGTTGCCATCCAGTACCGGCGACGCGGTAACCCTGAACGCCAGGTCCGTGCCGCACAGTATCTGCGCCCCCTGGCTGCGCCCTCCGCGGCCCAGGATCGCCTCGCGCGCCGTCTCCCACAGCGCGGCGTGTTCCAGCCCCTGGTCCAGCAGCGCCGAGGTGGCGGCCGAGGCGATGATCGTCTGCTCGTTGAGAGCGACGACGGCGCTCCGGGCGCGGCGTTCGGCGGTGACAAACGCGTCGAGCAGCAGCCGCTCCCGGTGCGAGCTGCCCATGAGCATCCGTTCCTGAATGGACGCGGCAGTCTCCTCGATGAATGCCAGCATCAGCGGGCTGGCTTCGGTCGCGCGGGACACAAACGTGAGCACGCCCTCCACGCAGTTCGTGAGCGGGTGACGTATCGGCACGCCGTAGCAGGCGTAATCCTGGAACTGGTCGGCGAAGTGCTCGGGACCCACGACGGAAAACGGGCGGCACTCCTCGATCACTGAGCCGAGGCCGTTGGTTCCGCACACGTCCTCCCGCAGGGCGAACCCAGGGGCAGAGCCGGTCCGGTCCATCATGCGGAGCAGCCCGGGTTCGCCGACCCACCTCATCGTGATCCGGGCCTGCCTATCGGCCAGCAGCACAGCGGTCCTCGTGCGGTCCAGCCGCTCGGCGAGCCGGTCGAGCACGGGCCTGGCCGCCAGATGCAGTGCGTCCTCCCTGTCAACCTCAGCGCGGAACGGCAGAGTCGAGGTATCAGGCCGGGCGCCGACCAGCGCAGATCGGCGCCACGAGGCGAAGATCTCCGGCCGCACGGTGACCCGGCATGTATCACCGCTGAAGAAGGCGGCCCGGGCGCGGACTACCTCGCTTCTCTCCGCGAGGAGCCCACTCATCATGGTGACCCCTGTCCGCCAGGCGGCTCAGCATGTCTCATCTCGAGCGGACACGGTGGTCCGCCGCCACACTCCAGCACTCAGGTGGGCAGTTGTGGGCCGTCCTGACGACCGAGTTGCCCAGGCGGATGGTCAGCGTCACCCGCTGTTGCCCTACTGCTCGTATTACGAACCCGAGTTCGCTCTGTGAAGAGTAGGTTGCGCCCGAGGGTGGCCCGTGTCAAGAGGGCCGGGCAGACCGACCCAGGTCGAGCTATCCCAGGAGCATGGGCGTAACCCAGGCCGCGGTTAGCCGCATGAAACAGCCGCGCGACCTCGCTGACCGGGCGCTTCTCGACAGTGACAGCGGTGATGACCAGCCGGGCCTTCGACATCCCGGCAGCATCTAGCCACCCCGGTCACAGCCCCCGGAGGCGCACCGTAACTGTCCTCGATGTCTTGAGACACCCTGTCCTGGATGTCTTGAACCTAGACACAACACCTGCCACCACCAGCGAAAACGGCCCGTGACCGGGGAATTCTCCCGACTCGCGGGCCGTCGTGCGTTGTGTCATCTTGTGACATCGTCGGTCAGCAGACGTCTCTGTGCGGCAGTGGTTACGGACATATGACGGACGGATTCGGGACGGGAGGAACGGTTCACCGAACCGCTTGCTTCCCCTGCCGCGATGGTCATCCGGCTCCGTTGTGGGCCTGCAGGCCCGGGCAGATAAGCGGTGACCACCGGGCATGACTACCTGCGCATAGCCTCCAGGATCCGCCAGCAGGCGCGGCACCATCCTGACGGCCGGGCATCGGCATGAACCCCCTTGGAGCACGCCACCCGCGCCCCGGTGGATCATCACGTCACGTCGTCCAGGGTGGCAGGCCGCGCTGGCCCGGGCCGTGCGGCCCGCGGTGGGCCGGCCACGACCGATCCGCTGCCGGCCGTGCCGGTCTCCGCTGACCTCTGACTGACCTGACGTATACCTGCGATGGACCCCGCGTCTACCTTGCCAGCCGGCACGGGCGCCCGCGGCAGGTCACATATGACTGTCACCTGCACGGTCCCGGTCACGCGGCCAGTGCCGGGGGTCGGCTCGTTGTTCGGGCGTAGTCCGCCGTGATCTGAGGGCTGACAAGCATGGACACCTCGCGACAGCTGTGGTGTCAGCCATCGGCCTTGACCTGCAGCGGCGCTATTCCGGGTGTCGGTAAGACTGCTGTCATCCGGTACACGCGATTGCGTTGAGCCTTGTCGGCGCCTTCAGGTGATGGTTGGTCCGTTTCTCGGCGTGGACGGCGACCACGTCGCTGTCACCGGCCTGACCGCAGCCGTCAGCATGTGGCGGGCCATCCCAGACCCCGAGCACTGCTGGGCGGGTGGTTCAGGCACCAGGCCGGGGGTGGATGCGTGCCGGTGCCCGGGGCCGGGCAGCCTGCGCGCCGCGCCGGACTGGGCAGGGGCCGTGGTCTGGCGCGGCGTTCGCCTCATGGGCACGCCCGTGCGGCACGGGGGTGCCCGCGCGGAGGTGCCCCGTTCGGCGGCAGGCCGTCTGCGGGTGTCCGGCCTGGTGTGCGGTGAGGGTCGATGACGGTGCCGTCGGGAAGCAGCATCCCGGTGTCCTCGAACAGCACGATTCCGTTACAGAGCAGGTTCCAGCCGTGCTCAGGGTGCCCCGTGATGGTGCGGGCCGCCGCGCGGCCGGGTGCGTGCGCAGGCTGGCACGGTGGTGCGTGCTGGCACGTCACTGGCCTGCGGCCGGGACAAGACGCCCCAGCGCCGGGGGGATCGCCGGCTCCCGGTGGCGTGCCTGGGTGAATCCTGCGCGCCGTGGGTGCTGGGGCGTCCGTCACCGGGCGCCCGCCAGCGGTCAGGCGGACCGTGACGTGCACGGTCTTGCCGGGCCCGGCGCCGTCGTTCGCGACTGCCCGTGTCCCGCCGCGCAGCCCGATCAGGTCATCGAGGATCGCCAGGCCACGACCGGATTCGTCGTCAGCGGTGACTGGCCGCCTGACCGGCCGGCCTGCGCCGTGGTCGTGGACTTCCACCCGCAGGTCACCGCGGGCACACGACACACGGACCTGGACCGGTCCGTCGCCGTGCTGGATGGCATTGGTCGCCAGCTCGCTGACGATGAGCTCGGCGAGTTCGGCGTGCTCGCCACGACCCCATCGGCACAGTGCCTGACGGGCTTGCTCGCGGGCCGCCCTGACCTGGGCTGGGTCGTGGCTCAGCTGGCAGGACGTGGAATGCTCCCGGTGGCGGCGTCCCGGGTGCTCCACGTAGGCGGCTGCTCCCTCATCGCCGTGCTCAACGCGCGGAAGTTGCGACTTCTTGCCAGGAAGATCGGGCACGTTCTGATACGAGTCCGATGGAAAAAGTTCTCCAGTCATTCTGCTCCTCGGAAAAAATCGATGCGCTTTTGGTCATCTCGCCGTGTCTTGGTCAGACTGGACCGTCCCCGGGATCTTCTTCCACGCTTATCAATTCCAAGCCGAGGTCGCGAAGTCGGTCAAGGACGCCGTAAAGGTGGGCCTGATCCCGGATCTCGCCGACGAGGGCGCTTTGTTGGCTGCCCGGTCGCAGGGCAAACCCCTCCAATGCGGACGCAAGACGTCCGGTGAGGCGTCCCCGGACTACGATCCGGTACCTGGTCGGCTCCACGTGACCCCCGGTGTCTTATGGGTTGG
>Ga0335075_10005723_pt1 | contig 19220 bp, 15 predicted proteins | sample Lox_Sample_24_FD_206723 | JGI IMG/M metagenome (GOLD analysis project Ga0335075, IMG submission 206723) | Soil microbial communities from Loxahatchee National Wildlife Refuge, Florida, United States - Lox_Sample_2.4 | ecosystem: Environmental > Terrestrial > Soil > Wetlands | place: USA...
CTGATCAACATCCCGGTCGGCGTGGCGGCGGTGGCCCTGGCTCCGCGCCTCATTCCCGAGTCCCGCGCACCGGGCGCCGGCCGGATCGATCTCATCGGCGCCGCGCTGGTCTCACTCGGCCTCGTCGCGATCGTGCTGCCGCTGGTGGAGGGGCAGCAGCAGGGCTGGCCGGCCTGGGTCTTCATCTGCCTGGCCGCTTCCGTCCCGCTGCTCGGCGCGTTCGCCCTGCACGAGCGGAGGCTCGCCGCCCGCGACGGCTCCCCGCTGATCAACCTGACCCTGTTCAGGGAGCGGGCGTTCACCGCCGGGGTGGTCATCAACCTCACCTACCAGCTCATGATGGCCTCGTTCTTCCTGGTGCTCGCGCTCTTCCTGCAGGACGGCCTGGGGCTGTCGGCGCTGCAGTCCGGGTTGGTCTTCCTCCCCCTCGGCCTGGGCTACTTCGCCGCCTCGGTGCAATCGGGCAAGCTCGCCGGCCGCCTCGGCCCGCAGGTGCTAGCCCTCGGGTCGCTGGTCGTCTCGGGCGGCTACCTACTGCTCGCGGCGGCCGTCCATGACGGCGCCGGCTGGCTCATCCCCGGGCTGGTGATCTCCGGGATCGGCATGGGCTTGGTGATCGCGCCGCTGCCGGCCATCGTCCTGGCCCGGGTCAGGCCCGACCACGCGGCGGCCGCCTCGGGTGTGCTGTCCACCGCCCAGCAGGCGGGCGGCTCGATCGGGGTCGCGGTCATCGGGGCGGTCTTCTACAGCGCCCTCGGCTCCGGCTCCTACTCCAGCGCCTTCGGGCACAGCCTGGTGGTGATGGCCGCCTTCGGCCTCGCGGTCGCCGCCCTGGTTCAGCTCCTCCGCCGCACCTCGTAACCGTTACCAGGAAGGAACAACCGACATGACCGCCTACGCCATGGCACACGTCCACAGCACCAACTTCGGCCCGGAGCTCATCGAGTACCTGCGCCGCATCGACGCCACCCTCGAGCCGTTCGAGGGACGGTTCCTGGTCCACGGCGGCCCGGCCGACGCGGTGGAGGGGACGTGGAACGGCGACCTGATCATCATCGAGTTTCCCGACCTGGACTCGGCGCGCGGCTGGTACGAGTCGCCCGAGTACCTGAAGATCCGCCACCTGCGGACCGAGAACACCACCGCCGACACGATCATCTTCGAGGGTCTGCCGACCGGCTACCACGCCAGCTCCGCCCTCGAGTACCTGCTCCCCAACCCGGAGTGACCAACGACCCGACCAGCACCCGACGCATCCCGTCTCCCGCTCACCCGGGGGCGGGATGTTTCATGTGGAACGCCAGGCGGCGGGGCGGGGCGGGGCGGGGCGGGCGCGGTCATGGCCTCGTGGCCCACCAGGACGCATAGAGCGGGCCTGTGGCCCCCAAGGCCCGAACCATTATGGGCCCGGGGGCCACAGGGCCGGAACGGTTGTGTGCCAGGGGGCCACAAGGCCCGAACGAGGGCGGCGGATCAGCCGCGGAGAGAGAAAACGCCACCTTCCGTTCGGGATAAAAAAGATCCTCTGCCCGAACGGAAGGTGGTTTTGCCTGGTGGCCAGCGCGCACCGCGCGGACGGCGGGTCCGTCCCGGTCGTGCGCAGGCCCGGTTCAGCGCAGCAGGGCGGCGACGGCGGCGATGGCGGGCTCGATGGCGCGCTCGCCGGTTTGCCGAAGCCCATCACCAGCGCGGGCGGCGCCGCCGGGTCGGGTACGCCCCGGTACTCCCCCATCCCGTGCAGGCCGACGCCGCGCTCGCGGGCGGCCGCGATCACGGCTGCCTCGCCCGGCTCGGCGGGCAGCTGCGCGACCGCGTGGAACCCGGCCGCGAGCCCGGTCAGCCGCACGCCGGGCGCGTGCCGGCCGAACGCGTCGACGAGCGCCTGACGGCGCCAGCCCGGCCGGCGCGAGCACCCAGCCGAGGCGCACGGCGGGCGCGAGCGCCTTGCTGGCGGTCCCGATCAGGAAGACGCGGTCCGGTGCCAGGCCCTGCAGCGCGCCGACCGGTTCCCTGTCGTAGCGGAACTCCGAGTCGTAGTCGTCCTCGACGATGAAGCCGCCGGTGCGCCGGGCCCAGTCCGCGAGCGCGTGCCGCCGGACGGCGGTCAGCACCACGCCGGTGGGCGACTGGTGCCCTGCTCGGCGGGCATATCGGCTACCCGCCGGGTTCGCCCTGACCGGCGTCGTGGTGCTGGCCGCGCTGCCGGCCGCGCTGCGCGAGCGCGGCGACCAGGTCGGACCGTCCTAGCCGGGCCGTGGCGCAGGGCCGGTGCTCTCGCGGACGACCAGACGCGTCTGCAGCTCCATGCTCAGCGCCTCGTGGGCATGCCCGTCGAGCTGGCGCATCAGCATCGCGACGGCGGTCCGGCCCATCTCCTGCAGCGGCTGGCGGACGGTGGTGAGGCTGGGCGTGGTGGCCCGGCTGACGTCGATGTCGTCGAAGCCCGTAACCGACAGGTCCTGGGGCACCCGCAGCCCGCACGCCGCCGCCATCTCCATCACCCCGACCGCGACCTTGTCGTTGAAGCAGACCACGGCGCTCGGCCGCGGCCGCAGATCGAGCAGCTCCCGGCCGGCCCACACGCCGGTCTTGGTGGCCGGCTCGCCCGACCGCACCAGCTCGGAGTCGCCCAGGATCCCGGCTTCGCCCAGCGCGGCCAGATGCCCGCCGAGCCGGTCGTCCCTGGTGTGCCAGTTCGGCGGTCCGGTGATCACCCCGATCCGGCGGTGGCCGAGCTCGATCAGATGCCGGGTGACGGCCCGGGCACCGGAGAAGTGCGTCGCCGAGACCGACACCATGCCCTGCGGCACGTCGGTCCGCGGGTCCACCACCACCAGGGGGTAGTCCCGCGCGAGCAGCGCCTCGAGGTCGGCCCGGGGCTCCGGGGGGAGGATCAGAACGGCGCCGTGCACGGACCGGCGGCGCGGCAGCTCGCGCAGCACGGTGGACCTGACCACCGCGTCTCCGGCGTCCAGGAGCATGGTCTGCTCGTGCAGCGCGAGCGTCTCGGCGATCGACGTGACAATGTGCCCGAAGTAGTCGGTCAGCAGGTAGGGGCAGCGCACGAAGACGGGCGGCCGGGTTGCCCGGGCCGACGCCCGCCGCCGCGGCTCGGGCGCCCGGTCGCCGAGCCGTTCGACCACCGCCGACACCCGCTGCCGGGTCTGCGCGGCCACATTCTCGCCGCCGTTGAGCACCCGGGAAACGGTGGCTATCGACAACCCGGTTTCCGCCGCGATCGCGCGCACCGTTACCCGCCCGGTTTCGGCCTCTGAAACAAGATCTGAAACGGATTCTTGTTTCATTGTTTCACCATAAGAGTCCCTTAGGCAGAAATTAACAAACTCTCAACATCGCCGATACATATTGACGCGCCCGTAAGCAAATGCTCCAATCCTCGTAAACAGGATAGTTTCTTTACTGTTTCAGAAACAAGTCCTAATCGATGTCTCCCGGCGGGTGACCCCGCTCCCGCCGGACCGCTCGGCCGAAGGGATCGCCGGATCACCATGCGAATACCAAGAATCTCCAGGAAGCCATGGTCAGTCGCGCTTGTCGCGGCCGCCGTGACCGCGCTCGGGGCGGCCGGCCTCGCGGTCGCCGCCGCCGGGCCCGCCGCCGCGGCCGGCTCGGCCTTCCCGGCGCACTACGCCGCGCCGTACCTGCAGATCAACTCGTCGGACGCGGGCGACATGGCCGCCGACATGGCCGCGACCGGCCTCAAGTACTACACGCTGGCCTTCCTCACCCCGCAGTCCGGCTGCACCCCCGAGTGGGAGGACGGCGGCAACTCCGTCGGCGCCTTCACCTCGCAGGTCAGCGCCATTCAGGCGGCCGGCGGCAACGTCATCATCTCCTTCGGCGGCGAGCCCGACGGTAATAACCCCAATGAGATCGCGCAGACCTGCACGAACGTCTCGCAGCTGACCGCCGCCTACCAGAACGTGGTGAACACCTACGGCGTCACCCGGCTCGACTTCGACATCGAGGGCAGCGTGCTCTCGGACACCGCCGCCACCTCGCTGCGCGACCAGGCGCTGGCCGCGCTGCAGGCCGAGGACCCGGCCGTGCAGGTCGACTTCACCCTCGCGGTCGATCCGAACGGGCTGCCCACCGGCTCCGGCTCGGAGTACGCGCTGCTGCAGGACGCCCAGGCCAAGGGCGTGAAGGTGTCGGTCGTGAACATCATGACGATGGACTTCGGCGCCGGGTCGAACGACCTCGCGGACGCCGAGTCGGCCGCCGAGGGAACCGCCAACCAGCTCGCGGGCCTGTACGGGATCTCCACCTCGGCCGCCTACGGCATGATGGGCCTGACGCCGATCGCCGGCACCAACGACGACGGCACCGTCTTCTCGACCGCGAACGCCCAGTCGCTTGAGAGCTTCGCCGCCTCCAACGGCATCGCCGAGCTGTCCTTCTGGGAGGTCGACGGCTACGACAAGCCGACCGGCTACCAGTACTCGTCGATCTTCAACCAGATCACCGGCAGCAGCGGCGGCGGCACTCCGCCGCCCAGCGGGAGCACCGGGCCGATTACCGGGTACGAGGGCCTGTGCCTGGACGACCGGTCGGCCAGCACCGCCGACTTCAACCCGATCCAGGTCTACACCTGCAACGGGACCAACGCGCAGGACTGGACCGTGAACAGCAACGGCACCCTGACGGTCCTTGGCAACTGCCTCGACGTCGCCGGCGCGGGCACGGCCAACGGCACCCTGGTGGACCTGTATCCCTGCAACGGCACCGGCGCGCAGTCCTGGGTGCACGAGTCCGACGGCGAGCTCGTGAACACGAACTCCGGTAAGTGCCTCGACGACACCGGCTGGGGCGGCTCCGGCACCCAGGTCCAGATCTGGGCCTGCGCCGACACCGCCAACCAGCAGTGGAACCTGCCGTGAAGCGACGACTTCTCAGCATCCTCGCGGCGGTAGCCCTCGTGTTCGGGCTCGGCACCGCGGTCGCCGCCTACCACGCGCTGCCGGCCGCGGCCGCCACCGGGGCCACCGGCCCGATCACCGGGTACGAGGGCCTGTGCCTGGACGACCGCTCGGCCAGCACCGCGCTGTTCAACCCGATTCAGGTCTACACCTGCAACGGAACCAACGCCCAGCAGTGGACGGTCGCCTCCGGCAACACCCTGCAGGTACTCGGCATGTGCCTGGACGTCGACGCGGCGGGCACGGCCAACGGCACGCTCGTCGACCTCTACACCTGCAACGGCACCGCGGCCCAGGTCTGGGACCCCCAGTCCAACGGCGAGCTGATCAATCCCAACTCGGGTAAGTGCCTCGACGACACCGGCTACGGCGGGTCCGGCACCCAGGTCCAGATCTGGGCCTGCGCCGACACCTCCAATCAGCAGTGGACGCTGCCGAGCGGGTCGACGACGCCGCCCCCCGGCAACACGCCGAACTTCGGCCCGAACGTCTACGTGTTCACCCCCTCGATGTCGACGTCCACCATCCAGAGCGACATCAACGCGGTCTACAACACGCAGCAGTCGAACCAGTTCGGCACCCAGCGCTATGAGCTGATGTTCGAGTCCGGCACCTACGACGTCAGCGTCCCGGTCGGCTTCTACACCGAGGTCGTCGGCCTCGGCCAGAGCCCGACCCAGACGGTGATCACCGGTGGCGGGATCTACGCCAACGCCGCCTGGAACGACGGGAACGCGACCGAGAACTTCTGGCGCGGGGTGGAGAACATCACCATCGACCCGGCCTCAGGCAGCACCGAGTGGGCGGTGTCGCAGGCCGACCCGATGCGCCGGGTGCAGATCGACGGCAACCTCGTGCTCGACGACGACACCACGGTCAACCCCGCCAACCAATGGTCGTCCGGCGGCTACATCAGCGACTCGATCGTCACCGGTCAGGTCAACTCGGGCACCCAGCAGCAGTTCATCATGCGCAACGACCAGCTCGGGAGCTGGACCGGCTCGAACTGGAACATGGTGTTCGTCGGCGACACCGGCGTGCCCGCCCAGAGCTTCCCCAGCCCGCCGTACACGACCGTCAACCAGACCCCGACCTCCGACGAGAAGCCGTACCTGTACATCGACTCGTCCGGGAACTGGGACGTGTTCGTGCCCTCGAACCGGACGAACTCGCAGGGCGTCTCGTGGGCGAACGGGAACACGCCGGGGACCTCGCTTCCGATCAGCGATTTCTACATCGCGACGCCGAGCAGCACGGTGGCCCAGATCAACGCCGCGCTCGCGGGCGGACAGGACCTGCTGTTCACCCCGGGCGTCTACCAGATCAACGGCACGATCGACGTCACCAACCCCGACACCGTGGTGCTCGGCCTCGGCCTGGCCACGCTGGTGTCGAACGGCGGTGACACGATCCTGCAGACCGCTGACGTCAACGGCATCCGCATCGGCGGGTTCATCTTCGACGCCGGCACCACCAACAGCTCGGTCCTGGTCCAGATCGGCCCGCCCGGCTCAAGCGCCAGCCACGCCTCCGACCCGACGGTCCTGTCCGACGTCTTCGCCCGCATCGGCGGCGCCACCGTCGGCTCGGCCACGGAGACGCTGCAGATCAACAGCGCCAATGTCATCGGCGACGACCTGTGGCTATGGCGGGCGGACCACGGCAACAGCGGCACGGTCGGCTGGACGACCAACACCGCCGCCAACGGCCTGGTCGTCAACGGCGCCAACGTCACCATGTACGGGCTCGCGGTCGAGCACTACCAGGCCGTGCAGACCCAGTGGAACGGCAACGGCGGAGCCGACTACTTCTACCAGAGCGAGATGCCGTACGACCCGCCCAGCCAGTCCGCCTGGATGGACGGATCCTCCGACGGCTATCCCTCGATCGCCGTCGCCAACAGCGTGACCAGCTTCCAGGGCTACGGCCTGGGCGTCTACTGCTACTTCGACGTGAACCCGAGCGTGGTCAGCGCGAACGCGCTCACCTCGCCGACCTCATCCGGAGTCCAGTGGCACGACATGGTCACGGTCTCGCTCGGCGGCACCGGAACCATCCAGAACATCATCAACGGCACCGGCGGGACGGTCAACTCGAGCAACACCGTGGCCGACCTGACCAACTACAGCTGAGCGAAGGGCTCAGCGACGTTAGAAAGTCCAAGTCCCAACCATGATCTGGAACGGACCGGGGCGCCTGTGGACGACTCCACTCTGAGCCCCGGTCCGTTCCATTGCGAGAGAAGCGGTGTCCCCGGGGGGCGACCCCCCAAAACCCCCCCGAGCTGAAAGAAGCGGAATCCCATGCGCAACCGAACTCGCGTCGCCCGCCGCCGGCGGACGCGTGCCATCTCCTGGGCCGCGGCCGCGCTGACCGCAGCAGGAAGCCTGATCGCGGTCTCGACGGCGGCCTCGCGGGCCGACGCCAGGACGACGGCAGTGCAGCCGGCGGCCATGGCGGCGACGGCATCGACCACCCCGCTGTGGTCCACCCAGCTCGACTTCGACGACAACGGCACCCCCTGGTCAGAGGCGAGCTTCGCCGCGCTCAAGGCGGACGGCCTGACCACCGCCGAGATCGACCTGCCGTGGAACACCATCGAGCCCACCCAGGGCACGTTCTCGTTCACCGAGCTCGACCAGGAGCTGGCCAACGCGGCCGCCGCCGGGATCAAGCTGGTGCCGATCTTCTGGTACTCGGGCTGGGGCGGGAGCCCGGCCGCGTGGGTCACCAGCCACGAGGTGAACAGCGGCGGCGCCCAGGGCACCGCCCCGGCCTGGTGGGACCCGACAGCCGAGCCGGCCTACGTCACCTACGTGACCGACACCGTCAAGCACATCGCGGGCGAGGCCGGGTACGGCGGCAGCATCCTGAACTACGGCGAGCTCGACTCGCAGCTGAACGCCGGCAACGGGAACGCGGCCGGCTGGGCCCCGGACGACATCACTGAGTTCCACAACGTGTACCTGCCCGACACTTACAGCAGCATCAGCGCGTTCAACACCGCCAACGGCACCGCGTACACCGCCTTCTCGCAGGTGCCCGCGGCCGTCCCCGGAGCGGCCCTGGCCGGCGTCTACCAGGGCTTCCGGGTCTGGAGCGTGCAGACCGTGTACGGGCAGCTGACCGCGCAGGTGCGCGCGATCACCAGCGGCACGCCGCTGTACTACTACTTCGGCGGCCACATCGGCAACGGCGTGACCTACGCCAACATCCCGGACGTGTTCTTCGGCCTGGCCAGGCAGTACACGGTCACCGTGATCGAGGACGCGGCCCAGTCGCCCGGCCTGGCGCTGCTGTTCGGCAGCCTCGGCCGCGCCTACGGCGTGCAGGTCGCGATGGAGTGGACCGCGCCGAGCGACAGTACCCAGCTCGCCGCGCAGGCGGTGCAGTGGATCGACAACTACGGCATGGCGCTGCCCGAGGGCGGCGGCGAGGACTTCTTCATCCACGACGGGACCCAGAAGGACGTGGTCGGGTTCCCGATCTACACCAACTGGCTGCCCGACATCAAGGACCTGACCGGCTCCTACCCGCAGCAGCCGGTCGCCGTGTACGTCGACTACTCGCAGGCCTACGGCAACGCCTCCGGCGGCGGCCTGGCCGCCCCCGAGAACGAGATCACCGACCTCTGGGACGGCTACCAGGCCGGCTTCGCGGTCGTCACCAGCCAGGAGGTGGACAACGGCACCGTCAAGCTCTCCCAGTACAAGGCGATCCTGCCGGTCAACGGCGTCGACGCGAACCTGACCGCCTACCAGAAGGCCGGCGGCACCGTGCTGACGACCGGATCCCAGCTGTCGCAGTACGCGCCCGCGTACGCGACCCTCGCCAGCAGCGGCGTCGTGCAGGTCGTGCCCGTTGTCGCATCCTCGGGGACCAGCGCGCAGCTGACGCTGGCAAACATCACCGCGGCCACCGCCTACGACGACTCGGTCACCTTGAACACGGCCGGGCTCGGTCTCGCCGCCGGCGCCTACCACGTGGTGAACGCCAGCGGAACCGCCGTCCCGCAGGAGGCGGTCTCCGGCGGCATCTGCGCCGAGGCGAACGTCCCGGCCGCCTCGCTGGCGGGATGGAGCGTCGTCCCCGGCGCGGCCCCAGCGGGCACCGCCGCGCCGTCGAACTGCGGCGACAGCGCCCCGGTGGCGTGCGGCACGCTGACCGCCAACCACGAGCTCACCACCGGGCAGTCGCTCGCCTCGTGCAACGGCGACTACACGCTCGACATGCAGGGCGACGGGAACCTGGTGCTGTACCAGAACGGCACCGCGCTGTGGGCGTCGAACACCTCGGGCTCGGCCGCGGACGAGGCGATCATGCAGGGCGACGGGAACCTCGTGCTCTACACCAGCGCGGGCTCGCCGGTGTGGGCCAGCGGCACGGCCGGCAACGACGGCGCCTCCCTGGTGGTGCAGAACGACGGCAACGCGGTCATCTACAGCGCGTCCGGCGCCGCGCTGTGGGCCACCGGCACCAACGGCAAATAGCTCGCCCGCTTGACCTGGAGCGCGCTCCAGCGCCGATGCTGATGCCTGATAGCCGACCGGCGGCAGATGGAGGCAGGGGCATGGGCAGAACGCTGGGGCGCAGCGGTATCAAGGTCAGCGACATCGGGTTCGGGTGCTGGGCGATCGGCGGCCCGTTCACGCTCGGCGGCAGGCCCGACGGCTGGGGCGAGGTCGATGACGCGGAGTCCACGGCGGCGGTCAGCCGCGCGCTTGAGCTGGGGATCACGTTCTTCGACACCGCCGACGTCTACGGCGCCGGGCACAGCGAGACGGTGCTCGGCCGGGCGCTGGCCGGGCGGCGCGAGGACGCGGTGATCGCCACCAAGTTCGGCTACACCTTCGACGCCGCGAGCCGGACGGTCACCGGCGAGGATGCGTCGCCGAATTACATCCGCCGCGCCTGCCGGGCGTCACTGCGGCGGCTTGGCGCCGACTGGATCGACCTGTATCAGCTGCACCTGGGCGACCTGCCGGCTGCCCGGGCGGACGAGGCGGCCGCCACCCTGGAAGAGCTGGCGGATCAGGGTCTGATCCGGGCGTACGGGTGGAGCACCGATGACCCGGCCCGGGCGGCCCTGTTCGCCCGCGGCCCGCATTGCGCGGCCGTCCAGCATGAGCTGAACGTGCTCGCCGACACCCCCAGGTCGGGCGGCGCATCGCCGGGTTGCAGGCCGAGCAGGCGCACCTGCGGGAGAAGATCGGCTGGTACCGTTCCCAGCTCCAAGCCGACGCAAAACCGGACTGCGGGTACTGGGACAGACCAGATGACCGGCACAAAACCTGGGACCAGGCCAGCTACCCGGGCAAATCCTTGCAGCCTTCCGGGGGCTCGGTCATGCCCGCGCATCAGGCGTAAGGACGATGCGGCCGTTGACCGAGCGGCTTTCCATCCGCTGGTGGGCGGTGACGGCCTCGTCGCCACCGGGTCGATGATCACGTCGAACTTCTCGCCCGCGAGGACGTCGGGCAGCCGCGACGAGTCGACGATCTGGTCGTAGGGCAGCCTGGTGACGGCGGCCGGGCCGAGCTTGCTCGGCCCGATCGTCCCCACCACGCGAGAGGCGCCGAGCTGGCGCGCGATCCCGGGGAAGGCCGCCGCGAAGCCGCCAAGCGCGCCGTGAGTGAGCACGCTCTCGCCCCGCGCCGGAGCGCCCCGGTCCCGCCGCCGATTCCGATCCGTGGCTCAACCGGATCGCGCTGATCCAGCTTGCCGCCTGCTACATCCACGATGCCGACCCCGGCCAGGCCCTGGTATCGCCGGTGCGGGCGGACCTGTCCGGCCTGCGCCGCTGCTCATCCAGGCGGCCGAGCCCGAGGCGCTCTTCGCCAGCGGGGAGCGACTGGCCGACCGGGCGCGCCGGGCCGGCGTCCCGGTCACGTTCAGCCCGGTCGCCGACAGCGTCCACTCCTTCGTGCTGTTCGATTTCCTGCCCGAAGCCGACCGCGCGCTGGCGGAGTTCGCCGAATTCGCCCGCGGGGTGCAGGCGGGCTAAGGCCGCCGACCGGCGGATGGTGGCCATCGACGCCACCGCGATCACCGCCAGGGCGATGGCGACGGCGAGGGTGGCGCGGAAGTCGCCGAACGCCTGTGCGCCGAATCCGACCGCGATGACGGGCACCGTCAGACCGACGTAGCAGAACACGAAGTAAGTGGAAATGACCTGACCGCGCGTCTGCGCCGGGGCGAGCCGGTTGGCCGTGGCCAGGCTGCCCATGAAAACAGCGCCGACCGCGACCCCGCTGACCACCGTCGCGGCCAGGAAGAGGGGCATCGACGCGGCCGAGAGCCCGGCGACGATCAAGGCCAGCGCCGCCAGGAACACCGTCAGCCCGGCCAGTACCACCGGCCTGGTCGGCAGCCGGGACCCGCCGAGCTGGATGCACGCGGCGACGGCGAAGGCCAGGAAGACCACCGCCCCCGCGACCGCGTGGCTGGTGTCGTGCAGCACGCCGACGAGGAACGTCGGGACAAGCGCGCTGAACAGCCCCAGCAGGGAGAACGCGGCGAAACCAGCGAACCCGGCCGCGATGAACTCGGCCCGGCCCGCGTGCGGGATACCGAGGCCGCGGAACCTGAGCGACAGCGCGGAACGCCCGCTCACCGTCTCCGGCACGACCAGCAGGCCGAGCCCGGCCACGGCCACCAGCCCGAGCTGAACCACGAACGGAAGTACCGTCGGATTGGGCGCGTACTGGGCGAGCAGCCCGGCGAGCAGCGGGCCGAGAGCGAGGCCGCCCAGGTTGGCCGCCGACGAGACCAGCGACGCCCGGCGCCCCGCGCCGGGGGACGCCGTTTCGGTCAGCGCGGCGGTGGCGGTGCCGGTCATCAGCCCGGCCGACAGGCCCGAGAGCACCCGCCCGACGAACAGCCAGCCGACGTTCGGCGCGAGGATGAACGTCACCGCGCTGACGATGCTCAGGCAGATCGACGCCGCCAGCACCGGACGCCGGCCAACCTGGTCGGACGAACGCCCGGCGAGCAGCAGCGCGGTGAGCACGGCGACCGCGTAGGAGGCGAAGATCAGCGTGATGAGGCTGGTGGAGAAGTGCCATTGCCCCTGATAGATCACGTACAGCGGGGTCGGCAGGGTGGTGCCGAGCATCGTCACCGCGAACGCGTAGGCGATCAGCCAGAACGCGACCGGGCGCGAGAGCCGCCAAGTGGGCTTGGCCACGGCGACCGAGGGGTCAAGGCAGTCGACGCACGGCCGGTCGGCCGTGCGCGTCGCTACGCCAGCTTTCCGCTGCATCGGTAACCCTAGGCCGACGGCCGCTGTCGGACTCCTTTCTCCACCCGATCGCCGAGGCTCTGGTCGACCTTCCGCAGGTAGTCGAAGGCGCGCAGCAGCACCGGCTCGGTCACGCCGTTGGTCAGCTGGGCCACGGTGTTGGCGACCAGCCGGTCCCGGGCGGCGTCATCCATCACCTGGCGGACCAGCACGCCGACCTGGCCGAAGTCGTCGTCCTCGGCGTGCGTCTCGAACGCGGTCCGCATGATGTCGCCCTCGGTGTACCAGCTGGGCGGTGCGTAGCGCTCGGGGTAGGCCTGCGGGCCGCCCTTGGAGTTCGGGAAGTACGCCGGGTCGGACCGCGGCACCACCCGCATCGCACCGTCCTTGCTGTAGGTATGCACCGGCGCGGCCGGCGCGTTGACCGGGATCTGCTGGTAGTTGACCCCCAGCCGGTAGCGGTGCGAGTCCGCGTAGGAGAACAGCCGCGCCAGCAGCATCCGGTCCGGGCTCGGCCCGATGCCCGGCACCATGTTGCTCGGCGACGGCGCGAACTGCTCCATCTCGGTGTGGTTGTCGACCGGGTTGCGGTCCAGGGTGAAACGCCCCACCTCGACCAGCGGGTAGTCGCCATGCGGCCACACCTTGGTCAGGTCGAACGGGTTGAACCGGTAGCCGGGCGCGTCATCGAACGGCATGATCTGCACGTACATGGTCCAGCTGGGGTACTCACCCCGCGCGATCGCCTCGAACAGATCCCTGGTGTGATAGTCGTAATCGGACCAGACCAGGTCGGCCGCCTGGGCGTCGGTGAAGAACTCGATGCCCTGGTCGGTCTTGAAGTGGTACTTGACCCAGAAGCGCTGGCCGGCCTCGTTGATCCACATGTAGGTGTGGCTCGAGTACCCGTTCATGTGCCGCCAGCTCTTGGGCAGGCCGCGGTCGCCCATCAGCCACACCACCTGGTGCGCGGTCTCCGGCAGCAGCGTCCAGAAGTCCCACTGCATGTCGTTGGAGCGCAGGTTGTTGTCGATGCGGCGTTTCTGCGAGCGGATGAAGTTCTGGAAGTGGATCGGGTCCCTGATGAAGAACACCGGCGTGGCGTTGCCGACCATGTCGTAGTTGCCCTCGGAGGTGTAGAACTTCAGCGCGAACCCGCGCAGGTCCCGCCACAGGTCGGGGCTGCCGCGCTCCCCCGCCACGGTGGAGAACCGGGCGCCGAGCGGGGTCGTCGTGTTCGGCTGGAACAGCGCCGCCTTGGTGTAGGCGCTGACGTCCTTGGTGATCTCAAGCCGTCCGAACGCGCCGCTGCCCTTGGCGTGCGGCTGCCGCTCCGGGATCCGCTCCCGGTTCCACTGGGCCATCTGCTCGATCAGGTAGCTGTCCTGCAGCAGGATCGGGCCGCCCGCGCCCACGGTCAGCGAGTACTTATCACTTTCAACCGGAATGCCCGCGTCCGTCGTCTGCGTGGGCAGTTGATCGTCAGTCATACGCAGAACCTCACGCCGGACCTGGTCCGCCGTCATCACCCGTTCGTGGTGATATCCCTCCCGGTCACTGACCCGGCCAGTGACCAGGCAGTGTACGGCCGCCCGGCGGCGGTGGAGAATCGGCGAACGGCTCGCGCCGGGAGTGGGTCAGTCCACCTCGGACGAGAAATCAGGTAGCGCGGCTGGCCGGGTCCTGAGCATGCCGCACAGCGTCGCCAGACAGGCCGCGCCGAGCAGCAGGTAAGGGAACACGTCGGAGGTGGCCTCGGCCAGCGCACCGCTGGCCGACGCCGCGATGGCCTGCCCGGCGGCCCAGGTAAGGTTCGTCAGCGCGAAGGCGATGCCGTGATTGAGCTTCAGGTCCTGCGCGCTCTCGCTGACCATGGCGGCGGCGGGAGTGTAGAGCGAACCGAAGAACGGCATCCCGAGCACCAGCACCGCGACAAGCCATGGCACGCTGCTCGGCAGCCATACCAGGACGCCGAACAGCGTGCCCGCCGCGAGGCCGATCAGCACCGGCCGCCGAGCCCCGAAGCGGTCGCTGAACCTCCCTGCGACCGGCGACACGCACGACTCGATGATCGCCCCGCACAGGAACGTGGCGGCGATGATCGTGCTGCCTGCGCCCAGCCGGGCCAGCCGCAGCGGAGCGAGCACGTCCACCACGCCGAAGGCGATGCCTGCCAGCGCCATCAGCCACATGCCATTGACCAGCCGCGGATCGCGGAGCGCGGGCAGCACCTCGCGCAGGGCCTGCGCTCCGTCCGACTCCGGCGACGGCACCGCGAATGCGGCCAGCATCAGCGCCGCCCCGGCGACCGAGGCGGCCGAGAACGCGGGCCCGGTGCCGAGCTGGATCGCCGCCCAGCCGACAACCGGGCCGAAGAGCGCCCCCACGACGGCCGCTCCCATCGCCGTCCCGAGCAGCTCCCCGCGCCTGTCGTCCGGGGCGCTGGCGGACAGCCAGGCCAGGCCCGCCGCCCACGTGCAGGCGCCGCCGAGTCCCTGAACGAACCTGGCGGCGTCGAGTACCGAGGCGGTGTGCGTCCAGCCGAAGGCCAGCGTCGCCGCGCTCATCAGGCCGAGTCCCAGTAGCGCGACCCGACGCTCTCCGATACGGGCGACCAGCACCCCGCCCGGCAGCGACCCGACCAACGTCCCGGCCGGATAGCAGGCGACCAGCACGCCTGCGCCGGCCTTCGTAAGCCCCGCTGTCTGGGTGTAATGGGGCAGCAGCGGGGTGAGCGCGGAGAAGAAGACCGTGTCCACCAGGACCAGGGCGCACACAAGGGCGAGCAGGGGGAGCATCGAGGGAACCTGCGACCGGTTCCCCGCCATCCACGCTCCGTCTCAGCAGCCACATCCGGTCAGCGGAACAGCCCCTGGCTCCCTGACCCTGCGTCCCTTCGACAAGAGCCTATGTCCGATGTGTCCGGTGATCCAGGCGCGAGGCAGACTAACCGATCCCGATGATCCCCAGCGCCTCCTCGATCGATGACGCGGGCGAAAGGTCTGCCAGCAGCTTGCCCCACCGTTCGAGGTCCTCTTGCCAGACAGCCACGTAGTCCACGCACATCGCGGCGGTTATCTCCCGGAGCACCTGGCGAGCAGCACCGATCGCCTTGCTTATCTCCCCCCGCAGTTCGGAGCGCGCATTTGGCAGTAGCTTGCTAACGCCGTCGAGCACGCTGCTGCGTTGTTCGAGGAACCGGTTCCAGTACTCCTCGTCGGCGGACCCAGGGCCGAGACCGCTATGCAGCAAGGCGTAAAGCCCCTCAGCGATTACGTCGCCGAACTCCTGGCCTGCTGCCCGCTGGGGGTCTGCGAACGGATCGTATGGCAGCTGCTCGGCAAGCGATCCGCCTGTCGCCAGGCGCTCCTCGGCGGCATCGCGGTAGAAGAACAGCCAATCCTCGTTGTAGAGGTCGGGGAAGAAATCGAACGGCACGCGGCAATCCACTGCGAGCGCCGACCCGCTGACGAAGACACCCTGGAATTCGCCGACTTCCCGCCGCGCATGACACACCACGGAATTGTCGGGGTACTTCTGGACCGACATTCCCGCCGTCCGGTACCTGTGGCCGCCGGTGCCCAGCACCGATACCGTGCCCAGGACCGTGTCAGCCGAAACAGCTCTGATGTCATCGTCTATGAAGAAGATGCGTTCCCAGCCGAGCAAGCGCGCTAGGAGCAGCCCGATGTTTCGCTTCATGCTCAGGTCGCTGTTCCGGGCGCCGCAGACGCCCTTACCCGGGCCTTGATGGACCCATTCTGTGGTCTTGAGGTCTTTGAGGATCCAGCCCTTGCATTCCTGCGGCATCTCCACGACGGCCGGCTCCCGGAGCGTGTGCTTCGCCAGCAGGGCCCGGACGTCGTCCACGTGTGTACGGAAGCTGCACAAAACGATTAGCCGGGCGTCTGTTTCCGTCGCCAGCTTGACCGCGGTCTCCAGGTTTTCCGCTGGCCTGGAGGCCGGCACGATGATCGCGTCGAGACCGGTGCGGGCCGACGGCGTGGGCGGGCAACTGGATTCGATCAGCTCGGCGTGGGTCGGATATTGGAGGACGCTTTCGCCTCCGAGGTCGGGCACGCTTAGGCCTTAACCGGCCACTGGTAGAGCACCGTTCCTTCAGTTTTGAAATCAGGTGTCAACGTTTCTCCCCCGATGACCTGCACCCGCACGAGGATGCCGAATTGATTTTCTGGAAAATTCTGCGCTATGTACTGTTCGTTCGATTCGCGCAGTCGCGCATCGGTTAGCGTGCGCACGGCACCAAGCACGCCACGGCTGTGAATTCCGTTGCACATGGTGATCGTGCGGCCGGAGTTCAGCGGATTGGGCAGCCTGACTAGCAGACCAACGTCCTCCATAAGCTTGTTCGTCTCGGGCACCCACTGCGGCAAGTATCTTGTTCGCTGCCCGCCATCGACCTCGGTTAGGAAGATCTCACCCGTCGCGACGGCAGGGTCCTCTTCCTGCCGGACCGGCAGCCGACTCAGGTCTATGAGCCGCCGTGTGACGTCGTTCCAGCCGATACCGCCGATGATCACGACGTGCCCGGAGAGGTCATCCGCCTTCACCTCCGGAGCGGCCTTGTAGAAGACTTCCATACCCGGGTTCTCCGCACGGACGTGACCATGCAGTTCTACCATCGCGTCTAGGTCGCCGAAACCCAGCAGCTGCGTGTAGTTCGGGTTGCCCAGATCGGCAAGGGGCGACGCCTGATGTTTGGGAAGCTGGGCGCAGACGAGCGTCAGCGGCCCGCTGTCGGTGAAATGCCATGACTGCCTGGCGAGGAACGGCGCTTCTGAGACCCCGCCCCCGCGCGCGGCGTCATGAAGCCGGAGCAGCTCGCCGTGCAATGCCAGGTAGTCCGCGTGCTCCTGCGGGGTGAAGCTGTCGAGGGGCAGCAGCGTCGGTTGGGGCTCCAGCGACCGGCGGGTGGCGAAGAACTGGGCGTACGCCTCTACCCTCTCGCGAGGCGGCAGTTTTGGGGCGGTCTTGCTTTCCCATGACGCGACGGTCGCAGGGGACAACGGCAATTCCTTGCCGAGGGCCTTGGCGAGCGCGGACTGAGTCAGCTTGCCGTCCGGCCAGTGGTCGATACGGAGGTAGCGCAAACGGTGCGCCAGTCCGAGAAGCGCAGGCGGAGCCGGGTGCACGAGTAGTCACCTCCAGCGGCACGGAAATAAGTCGGCTTGGTAACGGTTGACGATGCGAGATTGCGGTAATTACCCTAATTACACAGGGCTTCACTGAAGCTCTCTCAACTCTACTAAAGTTCAGTAGATTTTAGTAGAGCCCATTAGAGCAGAACTAAGGCATCAGCTTAGGGGGTGGCCCGGCAGATGCGCAATAACAACCACGGGGAAGGCAGCGGCGCTCAGGCCGTATTCGCGCGGCCGGACTGCCGAGGCCCTCCGCATGCGGGCTCGCTCGCCCTAGCCCAGGGCAAATGAAACCGGGCCGACGTGTAGCGACATCGGCCCGGCGGATCACGGATCAAAGTCCACGAGTCTCATTGATCGTGATGCATCGATGCTAGCAAGCCGGCGCTTACACGTCAGTAGCTGCATCATGCGTCGTTCGCCACGGGAGCCAACATGCTGGCACTCGCCTCGGCCCCACAAGGGTCGAATCCCACGCTCGTCCTGATAATCATCGCCGCGGTCATCGTGGCCTTCTTCTGGCGGGCGATCCTCAAGATCGCCATCGCCGGGCTCATCATCGGCTTCGTGTTCCTGCTCGTCGACGCCCTGCTCGTCATCCTGCACGGCCTGCACGCGCTTATCCCCTAGCCGACTCGAGCGAGCCGGGGTGACGGGACCGCTGCCACCCCGGCTCCCAGGGACAAGCGGCCTTCATGGCCACATGCTGGCAAGATAGGCTTGCATGGCGGCGGCACCACGCTCCCCGGCTTCGACACCGGCGTCGCCAATGCGGCCCGGATGTGGAACTACTGGATCGGCGGCAAGGACAACATTAGTCAAGTGCTTTCATACGCCCCGCACAGCACCCGAACAGATGTAATACAAGCACGTCAAGTAAATTATTCGAAAACTAAGTTGACGGCTGTCCGGGATGTGTTCGGTACCTATATGGGCGTTATGTCCAAATTTTTGGGCGACTGTTCCTGACTCTAGCCTGACTCTAGCCTGACTTTCTGACTTACTCTGGTGGCCTGGCCTGGGGTTTCGTACGTAGTTCCTGGCTCCGGCGGCGGGCTCGGCTTTCCTGCCCGGGTTGGCGGTCGGGGGTGACTCCCCTGACCGGCTTTCGATTTTCCGGGGGCCGTCCGCCCCCGGGTCAAGGGCGCTTCGCGTCGCCTCCGGCGATGACGCTGCGCGCCACCCTGGACGCGGGGCGGCCGGGGTCCCCCGGTCCCTGTCGCCTATCGGTTCAGGGGGAGGGCGCGGCCGGGGTCGGTGTTCGCGCGGCCGGCCGCGTGGGGTGCCCTGCCTGCCCCGATCCGTCGCCGTCGGCCGCCCGTAGGGGTAGCGGGCCGGTTCCGGGGGGTCAAGCGGGTTTGGCTTGACGCCCCGGGTTCGGGCTGCTACGGCTTGCCCTGGCCGACGGCGACGGATCGGGGACCGCTGCCCGCAGTTCCCCCTCCCTTCCCGAGCCCGAGGTCCCGCCGGAGGCGACTTGGCCTTTGTCTTTGCCTTGACATCGGCCCGCGCGGCGAGGACTGGCGCGGGGCGCTGCTTTTCGCGCCCGCGGGTGACCGCCGTTACGACGCTTCGCGTAAATGAATCTCGGCAAAGCCACCGACGGCGGGCCAGTCGGTCGGCCACCCCGACCTCGCGGTAGGATCAATACTGCGCGGACTATGCAAGTCCTTGGATATAAGCGACGCGGCCCGCAATCGCTGCTGTCAAGTTGCGGGTGGAGACTTCCGCTAGAGGTTCGGCGTAGATGCCTTGCCCTTTGATTGAGCTGATCAGACACGCCGCATCGTAGAGTCGCTCTCGGACTAGCCTCCGCAATTCAGCGGTGATAGCCATGTGAACGGAATTGCGGCTGGCCGGGGGTTGTGACCTGGGGTTTCG
>Ga0335075_10005724_pt1 | contig 19220 bp, 17 predicted proteins | sample Lox_Sample_24_FD_206723 | JGI IMG/M metagenome (GOLD analysis project Ga0335075, IMG submission 206723) | Soil microbial communities from Loxahatchee National Wildlife Refuge, Florida, United States - Lox_Sample_2.4 | ecosystem: Environmental > Terrestrial > Soil > Wetlands | place: USA...
GCCGTTGGCGGGATGAAGTGGCCGGGTGGAAGGTCGACATGGGCGATGCGCTCTTGTCGAAGTTCATCGATGCCTTCGCCACAGGGTTTGCTGCTGCCGAATCCGGAGATTTGCCCACCGCAAGAAATGCTCTTGCTACACTCGACAAACTCTTGCCCCGGCTCCCGGCTGCCTTCGATTCTGCCGGAACCCCGGCAGATGATTCGGGGCGGCAGGTACCTCGGATTCAGAAGCTGCAGCTCCAGGCGGTCATACTGGCTGGGGAAGGGCATAATGATCAGGCGATTGTTCTTGCCCGGCAGGCGGTGGCGGCGGGAGAAACATTTCCGTACGCATTCGGCCCTCCAAGTCCTGAGAAGCCCTCCTACGAACTTCTTGGTGAGCTCCTGCTCAAAGAGGGCAAAAACGCGCCGGCGATGCGGGCCTTTCAAGCCTCGCTCGATCAGGCCCCGCTCAGAACCGAATCACTGTTGGGTCTGCTGCGCGCAGAGAGAGCCATGGGAGACAAGACCGCAGCAGCAAAGACCTCGCGTCTTCTTCTCAGGATTTGGAACAATGCCGACGCCGATTCGATCGAGCGAAGCGAGATTCAGAAGCAATCGGCCGCGGCATCGAATGCGGCATCGAATATTGAGAAATAGTACGGATCGCCCAGGCGATCCATCAGTTGAACGCTGCAGAAAGAATAAGCCATGTCTGGCTTTTTCGCGCCTCGCTGCCGTGCGTGGCCGCGATGGTCAGCGCAGCAGATCGAACAGCGAGCTGTCGTAGAAGGGCGTCGCTGTGAAGGTGAGCAGCAAGAGTGCGAGGCCTGCGACGCCGAGTGCGATGCGCGAGCGGCTGAGCGGCGTTTCTGCGTAGACGTGCGGGTGGCGCATGGCGGGAATGAGCAGGATCAGAGCCCAGAGGACCCATCCAGCCCAGTAGCGGAAGGCGGCAAGAAGCAAAACAATCGGGAGCAGGCGGGTGGAGATGCGGTGCAGGCGCGGCGAGATGGCGAAGAGGATGTGGCCGCCATCGAGCTGGCCGGCGGGAATGAGATTGAGAGCGGTGATGAACAGGCCGATCCATCCGGCGATGAGCACGGGATGAGGCACAATCTGTTCGAAGGCCGGCAGTTCGGGCCGCCAGTGAAGCAGCAGCCCGTGGATCAGGCGGAGGGTGAGCGGCTGGCCTCCAAAGCGGACGATGACTCCCGATTCCCGCACGGGATCCGTACCACTCAACAGAAATCCCACGGCGACGGCCAGTACTGATGCGGCGTAGCCGGCCAGCGGGCCGTAGACGCCCAGGTCCATGAGCGCATTACGGGTGGGAATGCGCGAACGGATGCGGATGACCGCGCCCATGGTGCCGCTGAGCGTGGGCGCGGGCAGCACCCAGGGCAGTGTGGAGTCGATGCGGTGGGCGCGGCAAGCCAGGTAATGGCCCATCTCGTGGACGAGAAGGATCGCGAGCAGTGTGAGCGAGAAGGCAAATCCGCTCGAGAACAGGCCCGGATGACGATGCAGCCAGGGCCATGGCCAAAGGTCGCTATCCCGCGCCACGGGCGGCAGACCTTCAAGGAAGTTCTGCATGAAGCGGGCGCCGTTAGCGGTGGTGGTGACGGCGCTTGCGGCCAGCAACAGGGCCGGCAGGCAGTACTCCCGGAAATAGGAACGCAAGCTACCCTCGTTTTGGCACCTGACCGGGAGATGGGCTGGCGCGTGCGGATGCGGTGAAGCCGCGGGAAGCGGCTGAACGTGGCCGGAAAGATCACCCTGGGCTAAAGCCCGTGCAGATGCAACGGAGCAAGAGCCAGGGTTAGGATTCGCTCATGCTCCGGATACGCAGAATGGGCTGACAAATCGCTGGCTAGCTGCCGGCCGGCAGAGAGTGGAGTTCCTTGCCCGGCTTGAAGCGCACTGCCTTGCCCGGCGCGATGCTTACCTCAGTGCCGGTGCGCGGGTTGCGGCCGATGCCGGTTTTACGCGCGCGGACGCTGAAGACGCCGAACCCGCGCAGCTCAATGCGCTCGCCGGCTGCCAGGGCCTGCTTCAGGCCTTCGAAGACGGTGTCCACGGCTGCCTCTGCCTTGGTGCGCGGCAGGCCGGTGCGCTCGATGACTTGATGAACGATGTCCTGCTTGATCAATGGAGTATCCTCGCTGGCCGAAAAAAGTGCCGATGGACCGAAAGATCGGCCCATAACGGTCATAGTACAGATTTTGCGGTAATTAGGAAACAGGTGTCTGCAAATGCCAATTTGGCAGGCCTTACCCCGGTTGGCCCGCGGCGCGCGCGGTGTCCCCCGGGGGCATGGGAATCCACATTGTCAACAATTGTCAATACGCGCGGCGCTTTCGTAAGATGAATCAGTCAGTTGGAGCAAGAATAGGTGATTTTTTCCGGTGGAGAAAAACTGCTCCGCCGCGAGGGAGAGGCATGTCGATACAAAGTGACCGTTGGATCAGGGAGCAGGCCATCCATCACGGCATGATTGAGCCGTTCAGCGAAAAGCAAGTAGCTGCCGGCGTAATCTCTTATGGACTTTCCTCGTACGGCTACGACCTGCGCGTCTCCGACGAGTTCAAAATATTTACCAATGTGAACAGCGCCATCATCGATCCCAAGGCTTTCGATGAGCGGTCGTTTGTCTCGGTGCAGGCTGACTCGGTGATCGTTCCGCCAAACTCTTTTGCGCTCGCCCGGTCGGTCGAGTATTTTCGAATTCCGAGAAATGTGTTGACGATCTGCGTGGGCAAGTCGACGTATGCGCGGTGCGGCATTATCGTGAACGTCACGCCCTTCGAGCCCGAATGGGAGGGTTTTGTCACGCTCGAAATCTCCAACACCACGCCGCTGCCTGCAAAAATCTACGCGAATGAAGGGCTGTGCCAGATTCTGTTCTTCCACGGAGATCAGCCCTGCGAAGTCAGCTACGCGGACCGCAAAGGGAAATACCAGAAGCAGCAGGGGATTGTTCTTCCCAAGCTGTGAGTGAGTGCGGCAGCGCGTGCAGCGAAAAATACTTTTCCCGTCGCTGAAACGTTTTAGTTCCTGCCCAGACTACTCTTCAGTTTTGCTGGAATTTCCCCTCTACCGCAACCCGCTGGCTCGCGCGGCGCCACCACTCCCCCTTGGGTATATACATCGTGAAATCGCGTGGAAAAGCTGATACGACGGTTGGGAAAGCCGGAAGCCTGAGTCCGGATGCGATTCGCATAGGAGTCGTTGCCGACGAGCCCATTCGGGTTGCAGGGTTGGCGAGCATCTTTGACCAGCCGGCTGAGAAAGGCAAGCCGCAACTGGCGCCGGTGATCGGGAGCCTGGCAGAGCTGCTGCTTGGCTCGGAGCTCGAATATCTGGTGATCGATCTCCACGCCTCGACCGGCGGATTGGAGATGCTGGAGTCCATCCGCCAGGTACGGCCCAATATCCGTCTGATTGTGATCGGACCGGAGGGTGACGATGAGCTGGTGCTGAGCTCGATTGTTGCCGGCGCTCGCGCCTATCTCGATTTGACCGCAGGGCCCGAGGTTGTCCGGCAGGCCGTCGAGATTGTCACATCCGGTTCCATCTGGGCTCCGCGGCGTCTGCTCTCCCGACTGATTGACAGGCTGTTGAAGGTTCCCAACGCCGTACCGGCTGCGGGCAGCCCGCAGCTCACCTCCCGCGAACAGCAGGTGCTCGAGCTGATCCTGACCGCGCAGTCAAATCGCGAGATTGCGGCCAAGCTGGGCATTGAGGAGCGTACCGTAAAGGCGTACGTGGGCCGGCTGATGAAGAAGACGGGCGCGGATAACCGCATTAAACTCACCATGTCCGCCCTGAACCGCGAGCTGTTGCCGCACGGGTCAGCCTCCAGCGAAGCGGACAGTACTACAAAGTAAATAATTTGGTTACTTACAGCCAATGGCCTTAAGTACTCTTGTGTGGTTCGCCGTTTTCCACAATCCTGTTAACAGAAACAACGCAGATCTGGGGAAAGGAGTTCCCAGGCAGCATGTCTCCATGCGGCCTGTGAACTCCTCTTTTTTTGTCTGATGGAATCGCTTTCCGGATGGGAGACAGGTGGCGTGGATTGGTCCGCCGGTACAGATCGAAAGCGTTCGGGTTACGCCAATGCTGTAGGCTTGACAAGAAGGTTGCGGCGGAATTTCGATGCGCGGAATACCGCTCGCCTCGCAACTCGGCCGGCAGCAGCGGCGCGACGTGCCGACTGACTGCGGCGCTCACCCGTCCAGACGGCCAACGTCTTGAGAATGGAAAGGACTCCACTATGAAAAAAACCCTGACTGCATTCAGCCTTTGTTTGTTGCTTACCCCCGCTGTGTTTGCCGCCTCGACGCGGCAGGACCTGCAGGACCGCATCGACTCCGCCAAGGTAGTTCTGGACCAGATCATGGGCGCCCAGGACCGTACCATCCCGATGGATATCTTGAAATCGGCTACCTGCGTGGCGGTAGTGCCGGGCATGGTAAAGGGCGCATTTGTGTTTGGCGCGCAGTACGGCCAGGGAGTGGTCACCTGCCGCACCGGCCACGGCTGGAGCGCGCCTGTGTTTATCCGCATGGCGGGCGGGTCCTTCGGTTTCCAGATCGGCGGCCAGTCCACTGACCTGATCCTGGTCGCCGTAAATGATCGCGGCTTTCAGGACCTGTTGAAGAACAAGTTCAAGATCGGTGGCGATGCTTCGGCCGCGGCAGGCCCAGTGGGACGCGCAGGGCAGGCCTCGACGGACTGGAAGATGAACGCCGAGCTGCTGAGCTACTCGCGCAACAAGGGGCTATTTGCAGGCATTGACCTGGACGGCACCAGCGTGAGCCAGAACCAGGAAGATACCGAGCTGTATTACGGCAGCCCGGAGGACTTCCAGAATGTGCTGCGCGGTAACGTCGCCGTGCCTCCCGGGGCGGTGCCGTTTGTGCGCGACGTGGCCCACTATTTTGTGGAAGCGCGCCACCAATAAGACGGCGCTCACGAGCGTAATGTCAGGACCGGCTGCGGTGTTTGCCGCGCCGGTTCCCGTCTGGCACATTCCCAGAGCAGCTTCGAATCAAGTCTGAGCGAAAACTTCGATGCCCCATTCTTTGTGCGCCCTTTGCACAAAGGGTGGGAAAGCATCGAGATCAATACGCCTGTGAACGCCCAAGCCGGAAACGCTGAGCTCCCGCGCAGACATGCTCCCGCCAAAATCGCCGCCCGGTTCCCTTAACACGCCGTACACTGATCTATGCTTTCCGACCTTTGTCTTTGACGATGCGGGAAATCCTTGAATATTGGCTGGTGGTGGCCGTGGCGCGAAGCCTTGGCCTGATGCCGCGCCCGGTGGCGCGCAGGGCAGCCGATGTTCTTGCCTTCCTGGTGTATCGGCTGGGTATCCGGCTGCGCAAAGTGGGCAGGCGCAACCTGGAGCTGGCTTTGCCGGAGCTTTCCTCCGCAACAAGAGAAAAGATTCTGCGCGGCGTGTATCGATCGCTTGGCTGGCAGCTGGTCGAGTTCTGCCGCATGACCCGCTATACGACTGAGAACACCCGCGACTGGCTGCGCACCGAGGGCATCGAACACTACCAGGCAGCCGAAGCGCGGGGCAAAGGCGTGCTGGTGATTACCGGGCATCTGGGCGCGTGGGAGCTTTCGAGCTTTTACCATTCGCTGATGGGCCATCCGATGGGAATGGTGATCCGGCGGCTCGATAACCGGCGGCTCGACCGCTTCGTGAACGGCATCCGTTGCCTGCACGGCAACTATGTACTGCACAAAGACGATTTTGGCCGCGGCCTGCTGAAGGCCATGCACGCGGGCGGAACGGTCGGCATCCTGATGGACACCAACATGACGCCGCCGCAGGGCGTGTTTGTGGAGTTCTTCGGGATGCAGGCGTGCACGGCGACAGGGCTGGCGCATGTGGCGCGCAAGACCGGCGCGGCTGTGCTGCCGGGCTTTATGGTATGGGAGCCGGCCAAACGCCGGTACGTGCTGCACTTCGGCCCCGAGGTGGAGATTCCGCATACGAAGGATGTGAGCGCCGATATCGCAGAAGGTACGCAGCGATGCACGGCGGTGATTGAGTCGTGGATACGGCGTTATCCTGACCAGTGGCTGTGGATTCACCGGCGCTGGAAGACGCGGCCGGCGGGAGAAGCGCCGCTGTACTGACCGCCGGGATTGATTCTCGACACAATTCTTCAGCCCGGTTATAAGATTGCAACGGCGAACCTGCTTCACTTCCGCTCGATCCCTGATTTGGCGATTGTCTCGACATAACTACGACTCTAGCGATAAGGATGAAGAGATGACGATCGGCGAACTGGTTGAAGCACTGGGTGGGACGCTGGTGCAGGGCGATCCGGCATGGCTCGTCGATGGCGTGAACTCCTGCGAGCAGGCAAAGTCGTTTGAGGTAACCTTTGCCGACACGGCCGGCGCGACGGCCGCGGCGCTCAAGAGCGATGCCGGCATTGTGGTGCTGACGTCGAACAGTGCGGCCGAGTATCCCCACGGCAAATGTATTGTGGAAGCGGATCAGCCGCGGCTGTGGTTCGCGCGGGCGGCCAGGCTGCTGGCGCCGGCCTTTGTTGCTACGGGCGTGCATCCCGCCGCATCCGTGAGCGCGCATGCGGAGCTGGGGCTGAATGTCACGGTTGGGGCGAATGCGGTGATCGAGCACGGCGCGAGCATCGGCGCGGACACCCGTATTGATGCCGGCGCAATCGTGGGCGCGGATGTGCGCGTGGGCGCCAATTGCTGCATCTATCCACGGGTGGTGATTTATCCCGGCACGACCCTCGGTGATCGTGTTGTGGTTCACGCAGGAGCGGTTCTGGGCGCGGATGGCTTCGGCTATGTGAGAGATCCCAAGACTGGCGCGTACACGCAGTTTCCGCAGCAGGGAACGCTGACGATTGAAGACGATGTGGAGATCGGCGCGAACTCTACGATTGATCGTGGGGCGCTCGATGAGACCCGCATCCGCCGCGGCGTGAAGATCGACAACCTGGTCCACGTGGGCCACAACTGCGATATTGGCGAGGACGCGATCCTGGTGGCGCTGACCGGCATCAGCGGTTCCTCGACGGTGGGCAAAGGCGCAATTCTGGCCGGGCAGGTGGGGATCGGCGATCACGCGCATGTGGGCCCGGGCGTGATTCTGGGCGGCCAGTCGGGCGTGTTCAACGGCAAGACGGTGACCAATGACGGACTGCGGCCGGGAACGGTTCTCTATGGCACGCCGGCACGGCCGCTGAAGCAGGTGCTGCGCGAGCAGGCGCTGCTGGCGCGGATGGCGAAAAGACAGGGACCTGGGAATAGGGAATAGGGTGGCGCGTGAAGGTCATGCGGAGATCTTTGAGGACGGCTTCGATTGCCGCCAGCGCGGCGGCGGCGGGCGCTGCTCGATCGAACTCGCGCTGGGGCGGTCGATGGGAAGCACGAGCGGTACAAGACGACGGCGCACGTTGACGGCACAGCGCATCAACCGGAGATGCTGGACTAAAGCGGCTCAGGAAGCCGGGCGCAGCGCGCTGCTTTGCGCGGGGCGCGGGCGAGTGCGGGCTGCCATGGCGAAGGAGAGCCTCGCCGGAATAGGGTCCCTCAGCAGGAGGGTGAGACCCTGTGGGCCATCGAGTCGCAGCTCGGTGAGTAGCGCCAGAATCTGCCGGGCGAACTCCGGATGATGTTCAAAGTGCTTCGATGCGGCTTGCACGGTGTGGACCACGTGAGCGGTCGAGAAACTGTCCCCGTGGTGACCGGCGACTCCGATGAGCAGGCCGCGCATGAGCGCGTACTGAGCCGCGAGAATGGCAAATCGCTGGCTGACGGTGCGTCCGCTTTCGTCGGGATTCTTCGCCGAACCGAACGGGAAGTTGAGGCGCAGCGTGAGATTGACCAGGTAGTTCTCCAGGATGACGGGATGCCTGTAGAAGAAAGGCGCGAAGGTGCGCTCGTAGGCGGCACGGGAGTGCGCGGCAAGTGTGGCCAGCGTCGCGCCGGGGCCGTTGCCGATGCCGCTGGTGAATGCCTCAATGCAGGCCACGAAGCGTGGACTGACGTTGGAGCGATGCAACATCAACCCTGCCAGGCGGAGCACCGCATCCATTTGCGCAATGGGGTCGGCGGCCAGCGCGTCCATGGCCACGCGCAGTGAGCCGCGCGCGGCGGTGACGTTGAAGTCGGTAAGGAAGTCGCCGGGTGTGCGGTCAAGCTCGCCGGCGACGATGGCGTCGAGGCGCTTGGAAAAGACGCTCAGCAGAAACAGGCGCTGCCAGATGGGATAGCGCCGGTTGGTCGCGGTAGTAAGCACCGTGGCTTGAATCGGCTCCGCCCACGGTGTGAGCTCAGGCGGATAAGTCGAGCCGGTGGGTGGCCCGGTACTGTCGGGTTGCGCGGCCGGCGCCGCCTTCCCCGCTCCGCTCTCGGGTTTGGGCCCGGATTTGGGTAGGCGTGCTGAAAGAAGATTTTCGTGGAGCAGCACGAGGCGCGCGGCTTCAGGGCAGGAGAGCGTGAGCGCGGTGATGTGGGCGTGCGTTACGCGCGGGTAGGTGGCACAGGTGTGCGAGAGCAACTCCACGCCGTACTCGCTCTGGATGCGGCAAAGGCGCTCATCAGAGAGCATAGGGCATGCGTTTTCGCTGTTCATGCGAATGATGGCGAAAGGGGAGAGCTTTTTTGCGGGCTCTGCTTTGGGCAATTGGGTGACACGCTCAAGGCTTTCGAGAATGAGCGCGCGCGCGGGGCCGTGCGGCAGGTCCTGGTAACGCTGGTACGCGGCTTCGTCGACGGGCACGCTCCAGCCCTGGCAGCAGGTGTCTTCACATGCTGAACCGATGCAGCGAAATGCTTGCGCGTAGTTTGGATAGATCGGTCGAACCTCGCTCGGTCGAAGCTCGCTCGGTCGAAGCTCGTTCGGTCTAGGCTCGTTCGGTCTCGGCTCGTTCGCCTGAGGCTCGCTCAACTCACACTCCTCACGTGTATGGCCCGGGGGAGGAATTGTTACGAGAGAGTGAGGCAAGCCGATGCCCGGAGATGGGACAGGTTGATTGGAATTTATTCAGAGATGTGCCGAGGTCAGAGGGGCTGGTTGAGGTCAGTGCTTTCCCGCCATTCGACAGTGAAAAGTCAAAAAGGATGTGGCGCCCATTTCCCTACCGGGTTAAGAGCTGCTGACCTGATTGCGGAACGGCGCTAGCTGGATTTTTCGGTCAGGAAGGGCTCGGCTTTGAGCGAGCCGTCGCGCTGCTTGAGCAGAATCTGCACCTTGCCTTCGGCGGCATCGAGTTCCTGCTTGCAGGCGGCAGAGAGGCTTACGCCTTCTTCGAAGAGCTTGAGGGACTCTTCGAGCGCCAGATCGCCCTGTTCGAGCTTGTCGACGATGGTTTCGAGTTTCTTGAGGGATTGTTCAAACGACGGCATGGGCGGCGTGTTCCTTATGCGCTTTCAGGATACATGAGGGAAGCGATCACCCGTGCCCAACACGGCTCATGAGAATCCAGCATAGGATCGCGCCGGAAGCCAGCAATGCGGCTGCCGCGGCGATTCCTGTGCTCCGCACGGCCAGGCGCGCTGCCTGAAAATCCTCGTCGCCACCGGCGAGGCCCGCATACTTTCTCCACCAGCTCATACACCAGAAAGGAAACGGAGAGGATGCGATCAGCACCAGAATGCAAAATCCTAAAATTGCGTTCTCCACTCCAATCCGCACGATCATGCGGCCACCGGAACGCAAAGCACCCAGGAATGTGCCCACACACAGGAACAGGGCGACCGCCGCGGTGTTCCGCAGGAAACTCCCGTCACTGCATGCCTGATCGACAGCGGCGAGTAGATGAGCCGACTTCTTTGCCGCCTCATGGTCAATTTTTGCGCCGCAGAATCGGCACACGCCCGCCTTTGCGTCGATCGTCTCGCCGCACTTGGGACAATCGAAGACGTCTAAGTCTTCAGTCAGACCGTCGAAGTTGATCCCATCCGCCATGCGCAAAGCCCCCGCGGGTGATTGAGCGGTTACTCGACACATCGGTAGAAACTGCCGCGAATTTAAGGGGGAAATGAAAAATATCAGGAAGTCTTGGGCAATACCGAGGCCAAGACTTCCGCCGCGGCGGTGTAGCGGCCAAATGGGGCACTTACCTGCACGCCCTGCACGTAAGGACGCACAGCTTCGAGCATCTCCTGCGCGATCCTGATGCCTTCGCGGCGCGCGGCGTCGGGGGTGTCGGCCTGGGCCATGCGCAGCATGATCTCTTCGGGCATGGAGACGCGCAGGTCGTTTTTCATGAACTCGGCGTTACGCAGGCTGGTCAAAGGCCAGAGGCCGGCGATGACAGGAATCTTGTGATCCCTGATCTTTTCAAGGAAGTTTTCGAGCAGGCGCAGATCGAAGACCGGCTGGGTGATGCAGTATTCGGCTCCGGCTTCGACTTTGTACGCGAACCGGCGCAGCTCGTTTTCCATGTCGGGCGCGCCGGGGTTGGCGGCCATGGCGATGGTGAAGTTGGTGCTGGCGCCAATGGAGTTCGATCCGATGTCGAGGCCGTGATTGAGCCGGTGCACGATGTTGACCAACCCGATGGAGTCGACGTCAAACACCGCAGTAGCGTCAGGATAATTGCCGAGCTTGGGCGGGTCCCCGGTAAGGCACAGGATATTGCGCAGCCCGATGGACGAGGCTCCCAGCAGATCGGACTGGATGGACAGAATATTGCGGTCGCGGCAGGTGTAATGGAGAACGGTTTCGATTCCGGTGTGCTGCTGAATCTGGATCGACAGGCTCTGCGCGCTCATGCGTGCCGAGGCGCGCGGCGAGTCGGGCACATTGATGCCGTGGACGCCCAGCCGCGCCAGCAGCGTTGCGCCCTCAATCTCGCTGGAGCAGTCGATGCCTTTGGGCGGAACGATCTCGACCAGGGTAACGAAGGTTCCCGAGGCGATGAGCGAGCCGATTCTGGAACGCTCACCGAGCGGCGCGGGCGGTGTTTCCGAGTTGAGCACGGGTGCGACTTCACGACCGGTGACCTGAGCCTGTGCGTCGAGTGCGCGAATGGCCGAGCGCATGGCGCGAATGTGGTTGGGCGTGGTGCCGCAGCAGCCGCCGACCACCTGCACGCCGGCAGCAATAGCCTTGCGCGCAAAGCTTGCCATGTACTCCGGCGAGCAGAGATAGATGTTGCGGCCCTCGACGGCGCGGGGCATGCCGGCGTTGGGCATGGCGGCCAGCGGCAGCGTGGTGGCCGAGCGCATGGCCTCGACGGCAGTGAGCACTGTGGTGGGGCCGGTGGAGCAGTTGACGCCGATGGCATCCGCACCCCACTCGGTGAGCAGCGCGGCAGCCTGTGCGGGCGAGGAGCCGTCAAGGCAGTTGCTCTCGTCGTCCACGGTGACCATGACCAGCACGGGCAGATGCGGCGCCACTGCGCGCGCGGCCGCAAGCGCCTGCTGGGCTTCGTTGAGCGCGGGCATGGTTTCCACAATCAACAGGTCGACGCCGTTTTCAGCGAGTACGGCAATCTGCTCGGCAAAGGCGGCGCGGGCTTCATCCAGGCCGGTTTTGCCCAGCGGTTCGAGCCGCACGCCGAGCGGACCGACCGAGCCGGCCACCCAGGCCTCGCCTGCCTGCTTTTCCTTGAGATGTGCGACAGCCTGGCGAGCCAGTTTGACGCCCGCCTCGTTGATCTCGTGCACCTTGCCGCCCAGCCCGTGACGCGTAAGCCGGAAGCGATTGGCGCCGAAGGTGTTGGTCTCAAGAATCTCCGCGCCGGCCTGGAGATATTCCTCATGCACGCCCAGGATCATCGCAGGCTCCGACAGGTTGAGCTCGTCGTAGCAGCGGTTGATGAAGACGCCGCGCGAGTAGAGCACGGTGCCCATCGCGCCGTCGGCAAGCAGGGAGCGGTCGGTGAAGATCTCGGCAAACTGGGTCATGCTGTTCAAATGCTATCGCATCGCCGCGAAAACCGTATCCGAAGTGCAACCGGCAATGGCATTTACCGTGTTCGGCCCCTACGGCCGGGCACGGGGCCGTTTTGTTATACTTCGGTAGTCATAACTTGGGCAGAATCTGGTTCAGACCTGCGGGTTTTTATACCCCGCCGGCTGCTCCGAATCGCCACCAATTTGCATGCGCCCGGGCTTGCTCCGCGCTTTCGATCGAGGTAAAGGATTTTGAAGAAGAGAAGTCTTTGGATGAGCGCCGCTGCCGCTCTCACGGCTGCAGTTGCGTTGGCAGGTTGTGGCTCCACCACTTATTTTGACGGCCGAAAACTCCCACCGAGTGGACTTGTCAACCGCGTCCTGATCGCGATCCAGAATCCCAGTGCTCTGAGCAAGGGTGCGCTCCAGATCGTCGACGCCTATTACGATATCCGCAGCGGCTATACCGGGCAGCCCACTGCGTTTGCTCTCTCTGGATTTGGCGGCGCATTGCCCATCACCATCCAGAACATGCCGGAAGAGCAGATCGGCGCGGTGTATGGCTCCGGAGACGGCAGCCTGACGCTGGCCAGTTATCAGACCGAGAAGACTACCGGCACAGTGGCCAATTTGCCGGGGCTGTCGTCGAGCATCTTTATTACCCGCAACGAGGCCTATGTGTTTGCGGCCAATCAGGCGGCGCATGTGCTCACCATTGTGAACCAGGCCGCGAGCAGCACGGTTTCGCTCAGCCTTCCGGGCGTTTACCGCGTCAGCGTGAATCCCGGCGGATCGGTAGCCATGGCCTTCGCGCAGAACTCGAACTACGCATACTATCCGCAGCAGCTTACCGCGGCGCAGACGATTACGTATTCGGGCGGACCCTCCACCTGGCCGCCGGCTGCCGTCGATTGCGAGCCGCAGAACAGCCCGGCCTGGTGTCTGCTCCAGATGCAGAGCCCCGATCACTACGACAGCAAGTCGCAGACCTACTACGGCGCTCCGCTGGCCTTCGACCGTCCGGTCAAGGCAGTGTTCTCAGCCGACGGCGGCACGGCCTACGTGCTGAATTGCGGCCCCGAGTGCGGCGGCACGGCTTCATCGGTCTCGGTTCTGCCGGTCTCGCCGCTGATCTTCCAGCTCGGCAAGGGCTCAGGATTGCTTCCATGCAATGCGGCTCCCTGCGCCAACCCGGACACCAAGCCGATGGTCAACATCTCCACGCCCGGCGGCGCCAGCAATGCGCTCGTGGATGAGGCGAATGCGAACCAGATGTATGTTGTAGGCCAGGCGCCGCAGTTCATCAACGGGCAGACGCTGTTTGGCGGCAACCTTACCGTTGTGAATCTCGCCAGCAACACGGCGGGTAGCCCGGTGGCCATCAGCGATGGGCAGCCCGGCGCCATCAGCCGCATGATCGAGGCGGACGACAACACGCTCTGGATCGGCATGACCGAGTGCACCACGGGCGTGCGCCATGCCACCAATGCCGCCAGCGGATACGGCTGTCTGACGATGTACAACACGTCCACCAACACGGTGACGATGCTGGAACCCTACATCGGCGATGCCACCGGCATTGCCGCGGTAACCGGGCTGCACAAGATCTATGCGGCCGAAGGCGGACAGGTCTACATCTACTCCACCAAGGACGGCTCCTCGATCGACAACCAGTACGTGACCGTAACCGGAACGGCCTATGATGTGGCTTACATGGACGCCGTGACCGATACCGATAACACCGTTTACTGATTCCAATGCATCGAGAAGCCCCTGCCTTCCGCGCCGATGTGCTGGCTCTTGCGGCACATCGCGATGACGTGGAGCAGACTTGTGGCGGCGCGCTGCTGCGCATGGCGGCACGCGGCCTGCGCACGGCCGTTCTCGACCTGACTCAGGGCGAGGCAGGTACGCGTGGCACAGCCGCAGACCGCGCGCGCGAGGCCGAGGAGGCTGCGCGCATCCTGGGTGTGGGCTGGCGGCAGGCGCTGGCCATGCCCGATGGAGCCATTGAAAATACCTTCGAGAACCGGCTCCAGATCGTGCGCGTGCTTCGGCAGCTTCGTCCCCGCGTGGTAATTCTGCCCTACTGGCAGGCGCGGCATCCAGACCACGCGACGGCGGGCCCGCTGGGCTACGATGCCTGCTTCCTCGCCGGTTTGAGCAAGATCGATACCGGCACGGAACCGCACCGGCCTTTCAAGATCGTCTACGCCAGCCTCTATGCCGATGTACGGCCGAGCTTCATCGTCGACATTACTCCCTTCATTGAACAGCGGCACCAGTCCCTGATGGCTTATCGCTCGCAGTATGCGAACCAGGCTGCGGGCAGCGCTCTGTTTGTGCCCGAGGAAGAGATTCGCGAGCGGACCTTCGCCGAGGCGCGGCATTATGGCCTGCTGGCCGGTGTCAAGTACGGCGAGCCGTTTGTGCAGAAGGAAGTAGGATTGGTGGACGATCTGACTCTGGTTCCGGTGCAGTCGATCTGAAGCGCGGATTTTCCGTTCATAACGATACCTTATCGAAAATAAAAATAGAATAACTTTGCCTTATAGACGCTTTGCCTCCACACTGGAAGTGGGGGTTTTCTTTTCATGGCGCAGACCTGGGATCCGGAAGTCTACTCGCGGAATGGCGCGTTTGTGCATCAACTGGCCGGCGGCGTGGTTGAATGGCTCGCGGTCCAGCCTGGAGAGCGGATTCTCGACCTCGGCTGCGGCAATGGCGAACTCGCCGGGAAGATTGCCGCGCTGGGCGTGCTTGTGACGGGTGTGGATGCATCGGCGGAAATGGCTGCGGCGGCTCGCGCGCGTGGAGTGAATGCGACAGTGGGCAATGCGGAGTCTCTACCGCTCGCCGATAACGAGTTTGACGCCGTGTTTTCCAATGCTGCCTTGCACTGGGTGCGCAATCAGGACGCGATGATGGCCGAGGTGCATCGCGTGCTGCGGTCGGGCGGGCGATTTGTGGCCGAGATGGGCGGTCACGGGAATATTGCCGCGATTCGCGTGGCGCTGATCGCGGCGCTCAAGCGGCATGGACTCGCCGATCGTGAAGATGGAGTGAATTATTATCCGACCGTCGATGGCTACACGCGGCGGCTCGAGCGGCATGGATTTCGCGTGGAGCGGATCGCACTGATTCCGCGCCCAACGCCGCTGGGCGAGGGTGGCATGGCAGCCTGGCTCAGAACGTTCCGCAAAGGTGTGCTCGATTCGCTGCCTGAAGCGATACGCGAGAGCGTGGTCGAGGAAACGGTAGATCTTCTGGCTGAGGCGCTGCGCGATGAAGAAGGAAACTGGACCGCGGATTATGTGCGGCTGCGGTTCACCGCCGTGCGGGACTAAGTTCTGGGTTGGTGGGCGCATCGCACATAGGCGTGTGTGACTTAGAGGAAATATTTTTGATAAGCTCTTGCTTTTCACAAAGAACCTATGGCAAAGTACTAAGTGCGTAGGAGAAACGCCCGATGAGTTGCATGAATCAAATTTCGATGCGCTGGCTGGAAGTCACCGGCCTTCGGGCGTACTTTTCCGATCCCTCGTAATCGGCCTGCGCATCAGGCACACAATTTATTTTCAGCCCGAGTGGTGAAGACCACAGGTTCATCGACTGTTAATCGACAAAGCCCCTGCGCTCGATTGTTCCCTCGGGCAAGCTACGACCTGGTCAAGGCTGCATAGTTATCGCCGCTGCCGATAAGTTATCGGTAGTTACAGGATAACTTTGTCTCTGACTATGCTGACGATAAGTTGCGCCGGTGGCGAAAGAGGAGAGTTACTTCGTCTGCTAGCCAAGGACGCGCAGATAGAGACGATCTGCCTGAGACGATCGCTTCGCGGGGCGGGGGCGTAGCCCCGACTGGCAAGGCACCGTAGAGCAACGACTCCGAGTCCGTTTCTCTCTTCGCCGATTCCCCGGCGCCGATTTTTTGAAAGCAGCCACCTTGGCCGGTGGTGAAGGGTACGGATACTTCGCTGACCACGAGGAGATGCAGGTTCGAATCCTGCTCTGAGAGCAATCTCAGGTGGCCGAATTGGCAAGGCGCCAACGCTCCGTGCCCGTTTGTTCCCCGGCCTTAATAATTCCGGTGTGTCCGGATAGATGAGAGGAATGCGATGAGCAAGCTGAAGATCAAAAACGGCACACCGATGGGCGGCGATCACTTGTGTATGCGCTGCAGTTGGAGCCAGTGCATGACCGGCTACCGCGAGTCGGACCGGCTGGTGATCTGCAACAAGACCAGCCCGGACATGGTGGTCCCGTTTGTCGTGCTCGACTGCACCTGCTTCGACGACAAGTTCCGTCCGAACTGGGATCAGATGCAGAAGCTGGCGATCGACATCCAGCCGCTGCGCGTGTCAAAGAAGACCGCTGGTTTCAGCAGCCTTTCTGAAGCTCGTCCCGTCACTGTGCCGGATGTGGATGAGGACGACGAAGAGGACGAAGCGGCTTTTTCGAACTGATCGCAACCAACAGCCAAACTGCCGGTGGCGCAGGGTGCGGATACTTCAGTCGGTAGAGCGCCGCGCAAGCGGAGGCCGCAGGTTCGATTCCTGCTTTTGAAGTGCACTGCAAAGTGCATTTCGATGTAGCTTGCCGCGTCCGATTTTCCCCGGCAGAGATTTGTTGTGAAAGGAGGCGCAGGATGCGTCTGAATATTTTGAAGCTGAATACGCCGGTACGTCCGCGCACGCATGAGGGCGCGCCGGCCGCTGTGATTGCGCCGGAGCAGGCGCTGCGGCGTGCGGTTCTCTCCTGCATGTTGTGGGAGGGTGAGTTCTACGAGGACGGCGTGCAGATTGCCGCGCGGATCGCCGAACTGGTGCCGCAGGTGGCTGCGGAGAGGGTGGCGGCGCTGGCGGTAGAGGCGCGCGAGCGGATGAAACTGCGTCATGCGCCGCTGCTTGTGGTGCGCGAGATGGCGCGCCATGCAGCGCATCGCGGGCTTGTGGCCGAAACGCTGGCACGCGTAATTCAGCGCGCCGACGAACTGAGCGAGTTTGTGGCTATCTACTGGGCCGGTGGGCGTCAGCCGCTTTCGGCGCAGGTGAAGAAGGGTCTGGCGGGCGCGTTTGGCCGGTTCGACGAGTATGCGCTGGCCAAGTACGACCGTGCGGGCGTGGTGCGACTGCGCGACGTGCTGTTCCTCTCGCATGCGCGGCCGGCCGATGAGGCGCAGGCTGCGCTGTGGAAGCGCCTGGTTCAGAATGAGCTGGGCACGCCCGACACGTGGGAGGTTGCGCTCTCGGCTGCGGGACGCGCAGAGGGCGCGGAGAAGCGTGCAGTGTGGGAGCGCCTGCTTGTGGATCGCAAGCTGGGCGCGCTGGCGCTGTTGCGCAACCTGCGTAATCTGCAGGCAGCGGGCGTGAGCGAGGAACTCGTTCTGGGCGCACTGGCTGCCATGAAGACGGATCGGGTTTTGCCTTTCCGGTTTCTGGCTGCTGCACGCAACGCCCCGCAGTGGGAGGAGGCGCTGGAGACAGCGATGTTCCGCTCACTGGAGGGCCGTGCGCTCGATGGCCGTGCGGCGCGGCTCGCCGGACACACGGTGCTGCTGGTGGACGTCTCCGGATCGATGGAGTCGCCCCTTTCGAGCCGCGCGGAGATGCGGCGCAGCGATGCCGCGTATGGCCTGGCGATTCTGCTGCGCGAGATCGCTGAGAAGGTGACGATCTATACCTTCTCTGACGAAGCGAAGCGCGTGGCGGCGCGCCGGGGCATGGCCCTGCGCGATGCGCTGGACAAGAGCCAGCCGCACTCGGGCACGTTTCTGGGCGCCGCGCTCAAGCAGGTGGAGCGCGAGTGCCGCGTTGGTTACGACCGTATGGTGGTGATCACCGACGAGCAGTCGCACGACACGGTGCACGCGCCGAGCGGGAAGGGCTACGTGATTAACGTGGCTTCGAACCGCAACGGCGTGGGCTACGGCGAGTGGACGCACATCGACGGCTGGAGCGAAGCGGTGGTGGAGTACATCGCGGAGCTGGAGTCGGGGATGGCTGCGCGGTGAAAACGCCGTGGTTTCCCATCCTTCGGAGAGAAGAACCTCCGAAGGATGGGGCTCCCGGCATCGAGACAGCAACGCATCAAGCTGTTGCAGCGACCGTGGATTCCTTCAGGTTCTCTGCGGTCTTTGACGAATCGGCTTCGAGCGCTCGCGTGCGGAAGAGCAGTCCGGCTGTGATTCCGCCAAGACTGGGGACGAGCAGAAAGAGCCAAACCTGCGACATGGCGTGGCCGCCGACCAGAAGCGCCGGGCCGAGGCTGCGCGCCGGATTCACGCTGACGCCGGTGATGTGGATGCCGAAGATGTGAATGACCACGAGCGTGATGCCGATGGCCAGCCCTGCAAAACCCGCCGGCGCGCTCTTTTGTGTTGAACCGAGAATGACGATGACGAAGATCAGCGTGGCCACAAACTCGAAGACAATGGCCGAGGTAAGGTTGTAGCCGCCCTGATAGCCGGGGCCCCATCCGTCCTGGCCGAGCCCGCTCAGAGCGAGGCTGTATCCGCCGCTTACTCCGGAAGCGATGATGGCCAGCACGCTGGCTGCGAGAATGCCGCCGGCAAACTGGCCGATCCAGTAGCCGATCATGTCGCCGAGAGTCATGCGGCCCGCGGTCCATACACCCAGGCTGACTGCGGGGTTAATGTGGCATCCGGAGATGGGCCCAATGCCGTAGGCCGCGCCCACCAGCGCCAGACCGAATGCGAAGGCGATGCCCAGAATGCCGACCTTGTCGCCGGCGATGACCGCCGTTCCGCAGCCGAAGAGCACCAGAATGAAGGTGCCGACCAGTTCCGCCAGATACTTTTTCATGACGTTCCTTTCCTGTTCCGTTGGGGAGGTGTGGATCCCGTTGAGAGTGTGCGTCGCGCGCCGAGTCAGGCAGCGCTGCCGATGACAACAAATGCCGATAGCAGGAATATGCCGCTGGAGTGTTGCAGAGGCGCAATTGCTCCGTCAAGAAAATTCGCGAGGGTGTGAATTTCCGGCAAATCCCGGAGGAGTTCCACGTTAGGCTCTTGCGCTCCGATGCAGCGTCTGGGCGGTCGTACAACCGGGGTGTCGGGCGCGCGTCTAATCCGTTATCGCCGTATCGCGCCGGCGCACCATGACCTGCTATTTGGAGCAGCACATCTCGCCATGCAGTTTCCTCATCTCGAACGCCGGCCCGAGCTCGACGCACTGCGCGGCGTCTTTCTTGTGTGGATGACGCTGACGCATCTGCCTACGCGATTCAGCGACTTTGTGAATTCACCCGTCGGATTCGTCTCCTCCGCGGAGGGATTTGTCTTCGTATCCGCGCTGCTTGTGGGTCGGCTTT
>Ga0335075_10005725_pt1 | contig 19219 bp, 22 predicted proteins | sample Lox_Sample_24_FD_206723 | JGI IMG/M metagenome (GOLD analysis project Ga0335075, IMG submission 206723) | Soil microbial communities from Loxahatchee National Wildlife Refuge, Florida, United States - Lox_Sample_2.4 | ecosystem: Environmental > Terrestrial > Soil > Wetlands | place: USA...
CGTTCTAGCGGGAGCTTCGTCGCATTTCAGCCCGCCACGCCGCCCCGGCCCACACCCGTGACCAGGACGTCACAACCCCTTAAGTTGCCGACATTGCATATCTATTGGCCCGGTGGGCCACAGGGTCAGATCGTATGGGAGCTTTTCCTTCGTGATCATGGTCGGCGCCGCGATTAGGGGAAGCGACTGGTTGTGCGGAAGGCGGCTACGACCTCGGGCCGGGCGGTTGCCGGGGAGCCGGCGTTGAACGGGGGGCGGGGGTCGTATTCGATGCCTAGCTGGATGCGCTGGGCTACCTCGGGGGTGGCGATTTTCGCGGCTAGGGCCAGGGACATGTCTATGCCGGCTGAGACGCCGGCCGATGTTACGTATTTGCCGTCGAAGACGTAGCGGGTGTCCTGGGGTTTGGCGCCCAGGCGGGCTAGTTCGTCTTTGGCCAGCCAGTACGTGGTGGCTTCGCGGCCGGTGAGGAGGCCTGCCGCCGCGAGGATCAGGCTGCCGGTGCAGACGGAGGTCGTCCAGGTGGTGGTTTTGTCAGCCGCCAGGAGCCAGTCGCGGAGGGGGCCATCGCCCATCTGAGCCGCCTGGCCGGGACCGCCCGGGATCAGGAGGATGTCAGGGACGGGGACATCGGCGAAGGCGGCGTCGGCGACCAAGGTGAGGGTGCCGGTGTCGTCGCAGACACCACGGGGACGTTCGGAAGCGAAAATTACCTCGGAGCCCGGGAGATGAGTCAGGACTTGGTGGGGACCGACGGCGTCGAGGGCGGTGAAGCGGTCAAAGAGGGCGATGACGATCTGCATGGGGCTCCTTCGGGCGGAATCGGCGGCGGTATTCGGCGGGGCTCACGCCGAGGGCACGGACGAACGCGCGGCGCATCGCCTCCGGGGTGCCGTAGCCGCAGGCGCGGGCGGTCTCCTCGACGCCGCCGGCGGTGTCCTCCAGGCGCCGGCGCGCCGCCTCGAGCCTGGCGCGGTCAACGTAGCGGCCGGGCGGCATGCCCGTCTCGACGGCGAACGCGCGCGCGAACTGGCGCGGGGACAGGCTGGCCCGCTGCGCGAGGGTGTCGACGGAGAGGTCGGCGGCGGGGTGTTCGGCGATCCACTGCTGGACGTCGCGCAACGGTGCGCGGTCGGCGACCTGGGCGGACAACTGGGCGCTGAACTGGGACTGGCTGCCGGGGCGGCGCAGGAAGACGACGAGGTGGCGGGCGATGGCGAGCGCGACCGCGCGACCGAGGTCCTCCTCGACGAGCGCGAGCGCCAGGTCGATGCCCGCGGTGACCCCGGCCGAGGTGGCGAGGTCGCCGCTCACGATGAAGATCGGGTCGGGATCCACGGTGAGATCCGGGTACTGTTCGGCCAGTTCGGCGCAGTACGCCCAGTGAGTGGTGACCCGCCTGCCGTGGAGCAGGCCCGCCTCGGCCAGCAGGAACGTGCCGGTGCAGACCGACGCGACCCGCGCCGCGTCCCGGGCGTGGTCGCCGATCCAGCGGATCAGGGCCTGATCGGGGCGGCGGGCCCCCTCGCCGCCTGGCACGATCAGCAGGTCCGTCCGGCCGCGAAGGTCACGCAGGCTGGCGTCGGGGACGATCGTAAGGCGGCTGGACGTGGTCACCGGCTGGCCGTCGAGGCTCGCGGTCGTGACGTCGTAGGCCGCGCCGACGTTCGCGAACACTTCGAGCGGCCCGGTGACGTCGAGGCTCTGCACGCCGTCGAACAAGACGATCAGCACGGTTCGTGGCACGTCCCCCAGTCTGGCCGCGTCCGTGGCGTGACAGCAATGACGAATACCCCACCTTTCCTGCCACGGCGGCGATGAGTTCGCGTGGCCGCCGCAGTCGGTACCGGTGAGCGCGGTGAGCGCGCCCCCTGTTAGGTGACGAGCGGAGTGATCGTCGTGACCCTGAACCAAGCAGATGCCCCCAGTCCCGTCGCGCAGACCGCCCGGGACCTCATCGAGGCCAGCCGCTACCTGGTCCTGGCCACCGCCGACGCGTGGGGCCGGCCGTGGAGCTCGCCGGTCTATTTCGCGCACATCGGCTTCACCGAGTTCTTCTGGGTCTCCTCACCGGAGGTGACGCATTCCCGGAACATCGCGATACGGCCCGAGGTGAGCATCGTGATCTTCGACTCCCGCGCGCTGATCGGCGCCGGCCAGGGCGTGTACGTGTCCGCGATCGCGCAGCTGCTCGAGGATGGCGAGACCGCCCGGGGAATCGAGGCGTTCTCCCGCCGTTCCGTAGGCCACGGCGGTCCCGAATGGACGAGCGAGGACGTCCGGTCCGGCGCCGGCCTCCGGCTCTACCGGGCGACCGCCGGCTCCCACTCGATGCTCGCCAAGGACGGCCAGCCCGACCACCGCGTTCCCGTGTCGCTCAGCTGAGGTCAGAGCCCCGCCGCCTCGCGCAGCTCGCGGAACTTCTGCGCCAGGACAGGTGCGGTCGCATGAGCATTCAGGCCGCTGGGGTTGGGGAGGACCCACAGGCGGGACGGGCCTAGCGGGTCGTCCTGCGGTCCGGCGACGGCGCGGGGTTTGGCGAACGCGATGCGGTACGCCGTGATGCCGAGGATGGCGGCGAAGCGCGGACGGTGGGTCTCGGCCAGGGCGCGGAGGCGGACGCCGCCGTCGCGGAGCTCGGCGTCGGTCAGTTCGGCGGCCTGCGCGGTGGCCCGCGGCGCGATGTTGGTGATGCCGAGGCCGTAGCGGGTCAGCTCGGCTTGTTCGGCGGGGCGCAGCAGGCGGTCGGTGAAGCCGGACGCCCGCAGCGCGGGCCAGAACCGGTTGCCCGGCCGGGCGAAGTGCCAGCCGGTCGCGGCCGAGTACAGGCCCGGGTTGATCCCGACGAACAGCACGTGGAACGGCTCGCCCGGCGGGGGCAGGACGTCGGGGATCGTGCGGTCCCGCGCGGCGGCCAGGGCGGCCCGGTCCGGTTTCATGCGCTCAATTCTCGCCGCCGCTGGCTGTTTCGCGGGACGTTCGCCGGTATGGCTCAGCGGCCGTTCACGGCCTTCGCCATGCGCTGGACGATCTCGGTGAGGATCGGGCGCGGCGTGGCGAAGTTCAGCCTGGCGTAGCCGCGGCCGGCGTCGCCGCAGGCGGCCCCGTCGGTGAGCAGCACCCGGGCCTTGGCCGTGAAGAACTCCGCGGGGCTCACCTCGATGCCCCGGCCGCCGAACAGATCGCGGCAGTCGAGCCAGGCGAGGTACGTGCCTTCCGGGGGCTGGTAGCCGACGTCCGGCAGGTGCTCGGCGAGCAGTCCGGCGAGCAGTTCGCGGCTGCCGTCGAGATAGCCGACGACGTCGGAGAGCCAGCCGCGGCCGCCGCGGTACGCCGCGATGCTCGCCCGCACGCCCGGGGTGCTCGCGCCGTGCTGATACATCGGCCCGTACTCGGCCCAGATCTCGGTGTCCGCCTCGTTGGTCAGGATGAGCTGGGCGCACTTCATGCCGGGCAGGTTCCAGCCCTTGGACGCCGCCGTCCCGGTGACCGAGTGGTTCGCCGCCTGCTCGCTGACGGAGGCGTACGGGATATGCCGGCCGCCCGGGTAGATGAGCGGCGCGTGGATCTCGTCGGCGAATACCCGCCCGTTGTTGCGGTGGACGACGTCGGCCACGCCGGCTAGTTCGTCTCGCGTGTAGACCCGGCCGACCGGATTGCACGGATTGCACAGGATCAGCAGCTGGCCGCCTTGCCTGAAGGCGGCGTCGATGCCGTCGAGGTCCAGCGCCGGGCGGCCGTCCCTGGTGATCATCGGGACCTGGATGATCTCGCGGCCGAGGTGCGGCGGCACCGTGAGGAACGGCATGTAGGCCGGGGTCGGCAAGATCACCGGGGAGCCCGGGCGGGAGAAGAGCGTGATCGCCGCCTCCAGGCCCTTGATCACGTCGGGCAGCGGCCGGATCCGCGCCGAGTCCACGGTCCACCCGTAGCTGTCCTGCTGCCAGGCAGCGCACGCCTCGGCGAGTTCAGCGGACGCGAACTCGCTGAGGTAACCGAAGTCCGCGCGGTCTATCACGCCACGCAGCGCCTCGATGATCGAAGGCGCCGCGCCGAAGTCCATCTCCGCGACGAACGCGCCGATGGCGCCGGGACCGCCCCGCGTCCACTTCACGCTGCCCCGCCGGTACAGCTCATCAATCGTGATCCGGTCGGTCGTCTCGGCAAACGTAGGCATGGCACCTGCACTGTCACGATCGGAAAGCGGGCGAACGTCCCTGTTGCAACAGTAACAGGGCGCCATGTGTACACAATTTTGGGTACGCTGATCGTATGGACGACAGCCAGAGTCAACTGAGCGTCCGGGAGGCCCGCGCGCACTTCGCCGAGGTGATCACGCGGGCGCAGGGCGGAACGCCGACCATCGTCACCCGCAACGGGCAGGCCGTGGCCGCCGTCGTGCCCATCGAGGATTTCAACGCGCTCGAGGACGCGATCGACCGGTATTTCGCCAGGGAGGCCGACCGCGACCTCGCGGCGAATCCCGACGCGCCGACTTACAGCATGTCCGAGGTCGTTGCCGCGATCTTCGAGGAAGAAACCGGCAAAGGCGTGGCGTGAAGTACGCGTTCCGGTGGCGCGAGCGGGCAGTACGGCAGCTGCGCGCCATCCCGCAGCCGGCCGCGCTGACCATATTGCAGGCGCTGACCCCGCTCGGAGACGACCCGCGCCGACCAGACGCCAACGTAAAGAAGCTCGCCGGGTACGAGAACCGTTACCGGCTCCGCGTCGGTGACTACCGAGTCATCTACGAGATCGTCGACGGGCAGCTCATCATCCTGGTCGTGGGGGTAGGCCATCGGCGGGAGATTTACCAGGCGATGTGACGCGGTACCGTTGGCCAGTGGCGATCACGAACTGGGCGGGCAACGTCACCTTCGCCGCCACCGACGTGCTCCGTCCCCGGTCGGTTGACGAGCTCCGGGCCCTCGTGGCCAGCACTCCGCGAGTGCGGGTCCTCGGCGCCGGACACTCGTTCAGCCCGGTCGCCGACTCCCCCGCGCTGGTCACGCTGGACGGCCTGCCCGCCGGGATCGAGATCGACTCGGCGCGGGCCACGGCGCGGGTGAGCGCGGGCCTGCGGTACGCGCAGCTCGACCCCGAACTCGACGCGCACGGTTTCGCCCTCGCCAACCTCGCCTCGCTGCCGCACATCACGGTCGCGGGCGCGGTCGCCACCGGGACGCACGGCTCCGGCAGCCAGAACGGAGCGCTGGCCACCTCGGTGGCCGGCATCGAGATGGTCACCGCGGACGGTGACCTCGTCACGGTCGGGCCGGACGGGATCTATGGCTCCGTGGTCGCCCTCGGCGCGCTCGGCGTGGTCACCAGCCTGGTGCTGACGCTGGTGCCGTCGTTCACGGTCCGGCAGTGGGTCTACGAGAACATGCCGCGCGCCGAACTCGACAGAAACTACGACGAGATCTTCGACAGCGCCTACAGCGTGAGCGTGTTCACCACGTGGCGGGACCCGGGAACCCTCGACCAGGTCGTGGTCAAGCACCGGGCGGACGACGGCTGGACGGCGCCGGACCGCTGGCACGGCGCGCGGGTGGCCGACGGACAGCGGCACCCGGTCCCCGGCATGCCACCCGACTACACCACGCGCCAGGGCGGCGCCGAAGGCCCCTGGCATGACCGGCTGCCCCACTTCCGCGCCGACTTCACCCCGAGCGCAGGCGACGAGCTGCAGACCGAATACCTGCTACCCCGCGACCAGGCCGTCGCGGCGCTGGCGGCACTCGACGATCTCGCGCCCCGGATCGCTCCCCTGCTGCGCGTCTGCGAACTTCGCACGGTCGCCGCCGACGACTACTGGCTGAGCCCGTGCTACGGCCGGGCAACCGCGGGCTTCCACTTCACCTGGTACAAGGACCCGGACGCGGTCACCGCGCTGCTGCCCGCCATCGAGGACCGGCTCGCGCCGTTCGATCCCCGCCCGCACTGGGGCAAGGTGTTCACGATGCCGCCGGCGCGGATCCGGGCCGGCTACCCGCGCCTGGACGCGTTCAGACGGCTGATGACCTCCTGCGACCCGGACGGGAAGTTCCGGAACTCGTTCATCGACGACATCATCGGTACAGGTCGCCCAGCGGACGCTTGATCTCCATGTACCGCTGGGGGTCCGTCAGCGGCACGAAGCCGCAGTCCGCGTACACCTGGTGCGCGTCCGAGGTGGCGAGCATGAACCGGCGCAGGCCCGCCAGGTCCGGGTACGCGAGCAGCGTCTCCATCATCCAGTGCGCGAGCCCGCGGCCCCGGTGACCGGGCAGCACGAACACGTCGCCGACCCAGCAGAACGTGGCCCGGTCGGTGACGGCGCGCGTGAAACCGACCTGGCTCCCGGCGTGGTAGAGGCCCAGGTTCAGTGAACTCGCCACGGAGCGCTCGACGACGTCGCGCGGCACTCCCTCGGCCCAGTAGGACGTGGTGAGGAAGCCATGGATCACGTCCAGGTCGAGCCGCGCCGTGTCGTCGTCGATCTCGTAGTCGTCCTTGGTTACCAGCATGACTTCAGAGCCTATGTGCGCCTACGGTCTGACCCGGAATGTCATCCCCGGGTCTACCCAAGTTCGACCCGTGGGCCGGCGACTTCGCGGGTCGCCGCGGCCTACCGTCGGGTTATGAGCGAAACGGCAGGCGCGCGCCGGTGGCGCGGCATCGCCCAGGTGGTCGCGATCATCGCGATCGCCGCCGGCGCCGCTGTCGCGGTCTACGCCGACCGGGCGACGTTCGCCAGGGGCGCGGCCGATCTCGCGCACCTCAGGCCCGGCCGCGTCAGCTTGGCGATGGGCGTCGAAACGGTGTCGATGGTGGCGTTCGCGCTGCTGAACAGGTGCCTGCTGCGCAAGTGCGGGGTGACCAGCGCGAAGATCACCGTGCGGGCGGTGCTCGCCACGGCGTACCGGGCGAACGCCATCGCCGTCACGGTGCCCGTCGTCGGGTCGGCCATGGCGACCGGATACACGTACCGCGAGTTCCGCCGCCGGGGCGGCGACCCCGCCCAGGTGAGCGTCGCGCTGACCGTCGCGGGGATCTTCTCCACGGTCGCGTTCGCCGTGGTCGCCGCCGCCGGCTCGGTCGTCACGGGGAACGTCGCCGCGGCGGTGCTGACCGCGGCCGGCGGGCTCGCCACCGGCGTCGCGGCCGGCGCGGTCCTGCTGTCGCTGCGCTCGCCGCGCGCCCGCGCCCGGCTGACGCGACTGGCCGTCGCCGTGCTGGGCGTCAGCAAGCGCGCCGCGCGCTGGCCTCGCGGCGAGCCGGCCGAACTCGTCACCGGCCTGCTCGACCGCGCCGGTTCGGTGCGGGTCGGCTACTGGGCGGGCTGGCGCGCGTTCGGCTACGCGCTGGTCAACTGGCTCGCCGACGTGGCGTGCCTGGCGTTCGCCATCCAGGCGGTGCATGCGCCGGTCCCGTGGCGGGTCCTGCTGCTGGTCTGGACCGCGGGCGCCGGCGCGGCCAGCCTCTGCCCGATTCCGGCGGGCCTGGGCGTCGTGGACATCGTGCTGATCGCCGCGCTGACCGCCGCGGGAATGCACGCACCGCAGGCGGTCGCCGCGGTGCTCGTCTACCGGATCATCTCCTTCAAGATCCTCAGCACGCTGGTCGTCTCCGCCCGCCCGCTGGCAGCGCGCGCCTACCGCGGCGCGACCGCGCTCCCCCGGCCGAGGGTACCCTCCAGGTATGTCGTTCGGCGGATGGCCACCTGAGGCACTTGAGTTCTACGAGGGTCTCGAGGAAGACAATTCCAAGTCGTACTGGACAAGCCACAAGGCGGTCTACGAGGACGCGGTGCTGCGCCCGATGCAGGAGCTCACCGAGCTGCTCGCGCCTGAGTTCGGCGAGCCCAAGATCTTCCGCCCGTACCGGGACATCCGCTTCAGCGCCGACAAGACGCCGTACAAGACGCACATCGGGGCGACCATCGGCCCGTCCAGCTACGTGCAGTTCTCCGCCGATGGGCTCGGCGTCGGAGCCGGCCGCTGGCACCTCGAACCGGACGAGCTCAGCCGGTACCGCCAGGCGGTCGCCGCCGACGCCACCGGCGCCAAGCTCGCGGCGCTCGTCGCCGAACTGGAGGCGGCCGGCGTGGAGATCCACGGCCACGGCTCGCTCAAGTCAGCGCCGCGCGGCTACCCGCCGGACCACCCGCGGATCGTCCTGCTCCGGCACAAGGGCCTCACCACGTGGCAGCACTGGGAACCAGCACCATGGCTCCAGTCGCCATCCGCTGCGGAGAAAGTCACCGAATTTTTCCGAACGAGCGCGCCTGTCTGTTCCTGGCTCGAAGCCAACGTCACGGCCTGATCGCCCCCATGGTTTCGGTGCGCGCGGTCGCCGAGGGCGACTGGGAACTGATGCGAGACGTGCGGCTGGCCGCGCTGCGAGACGTCCCAGACGCGTTCGGCTCGTCGTACGCGCGGGAGGCACTGTTCACCGAGGAGCAGTGGCGCGGCCGGATCAACGCGAGGTCCGTCACGTTCTTCGCGTACGTCACGGGCATCGACGAGCCCGCCGGCCTGGCGGGCGTGTACGAAGAAGGCGGCATGGCCGACCTCGTGTCGATGTGGGTGCGCCCGGCGGCGCGGGGCCGGGGCGCCGGCGAGGCGCTGATGAGCGCGGCGGCGGACTGGGCGAGGGACCGCGGGCACGGCTCCTTGTACCTGTGGGTCACCGAGGCCAACAAGTCCGCCCGCCGGCTGTACGAGCGCTACGGGTTCACCGCGACCGAGGAAACCCAGCCGCTGCCGTCCAACCCGTCCCTGACCGAGATGCGGATGCGCCTGCCGCTCTAGGCCCGCCTCGGCAGGTGTACGCCGGGGATGGTCATGGAACCGCCTGCCGGGCTCCCGGACCATGGGGGCACTGGAGACTGTGGGACTTGTGGGACTTCGCTGCCATCGGCTGAGACGGTCGCCGGGCACTTGGGGCGAGAAAGTCACCGTGGAAGTAGGGCAAATGGGACATAAAACGGAACTTTCTCGCCCTATGTGAGGATTAGCTGTTCGGCGTGTTGGAGCGGGTCGATTGCGCGATCGACCGCGGCGCGTAAACCAGCCGCATTAGCCCTGGAGGATTGAGGTTCCTTCGACCTTGATCGCGATGGCGGGCAGCGGTTTGGTGGCGGGGCCGTTGACGACCGAGCCGTCCTTGATGCTGAACTTGCTGCCGTGGCAGGGGCAGTCGATGGTCCCGTTCGAGACGCTGTTGACGATGCAGCCCTGGTGCGTGCAGATCGCGGAGAACGCCTTGAACGACCCCGACTGCGGCTGCGTGATCACGATGTTGATCCCGTCGATGATCTTGCCACCGCCGTCTGGAACCTGGGAGGTGGCGGCGAGGGCAGCGGCCGCGGGCGCGCTGGCGGCGGACGTCGCAGCGCCATTGGCAGCAGGGGCAGACCCCCCGCTGCTGGCGTCATTCGTGGTGCACCCCGCGAGTATCGCAGCGCATGTTGCGCCCGCTCCCGCCAGCAGAACGCGGCGGCTCGGCAATTCGCCAGCCATCACACATCGGACTATACCGAAATGCAGGATCACAAAATGCTGCTGTCGCACTAAGATCATGATGATCAGTATGAATGCCATGGTGACGCCTATTGCCACCTGGCACCCCTTCACTACGACGGGGGAAAGCACCAGGCGCCCGGCGGAATACGCGGCGCCGGCCGGCCGGTCCAGGTCAAGGACCGTGAACGCGATCAGCAGCAGCGCGAAGATCAATGCCAGCGTCGACGCATGCAGGGCCGGCACGCCGCCGGACGACCCGGCCGCCGTCCCGGGCATCCCGCCCATGCCGGGCATGGACATGCCTGAGCCCGCCGCCGACGGGGCCGCCAGAGCGGCGAACAGATAGAGCATCGCCGCGCTCTGAACAAGGTGTGGTGCGTAATGGCCCCGGGCGGCGGCGGCGCCGCGCCCCCGGCTCTCCCGCCACAGGCGCCAGGCGAACCAGGCCGTCATGACGGCGAAGACAACGTCCCAGGCCGCGTTCGGCAGGGCGCTCAGGCCGGGCACCAGTATGCCCGCCATGGCGATTCCCGTCAGCAGCCGGGAAAGGGCGATGTCGGCGTCGGTGGCGCCGTGGCGGGTCCAGGCCCGCGCTGTCACCAGCTGCCCGGCGCTCGCCTCGGCGACCAGGATCATGACCGCGGCGAAGATCTCCAGGATCCAGGCGGGGGTAGTCATGTGAATTGGCCGCACTGCCCTTACTGCGGAATGTCGAGGATTTCGATCGTGCCGTTGCCGGAGTCGGTGACGTATGCCTGGCGCCCGTTGGACAGCACCCAGATGCTCGTTGGACCTTTCCCGACCGGGATCTCGCCGATGGCGCGGTTATCCGCGGTGTCGATCACCGTGACCGTGTTGGACTCGTAGTTCGCCGTGAAGAGGTAGCGTCCGTCTGGCGAGTACGCGATGTCCAGCGGATTACTCCCGACCGGGATAACCGCGACCTCTTTTTCGGTGGCGGTGTTGATCAAAAAGACCTCGTTGCCGTTGTAGCTCGTGACCGCCAGGCGGCTGCCGTCGGGAGAGAGGGCCGCGCTGTGCGGGGTCTCGCCGACCTCGATCTTTTTGACGATGCCGTTAGTGCTGCTATTGAGGACCGTGACGACGGTGGACATGTGGTCCGTGACGTAAACGAGTCCGTTTTTAGGATCGAATACGGCCCAATGCGGGTTGTCCGGGACGGCGATGCTGTCGATCACCTTTTTGCTCGCCAAGTCGATCACGTCGAGGACGTTATTGTTGGCGCCGCCCATCGTCATGTTGTGGTTCGGCACGTAGAGGTACTGCCCGTCCGGGCTTGTCGCCGAGGGGCCCGGTGTGTGGTTGTCCACCCGCACGGCAGCCGTCACGGTGCGGGTAGCGGTATCGACGAACGCGACGACAGGCGTCGCGTGGCTCCCGTAGACGCTGACGTAGGCGGTCCGGCTGTCGGGCGAGAACGAGACGGACTCGGGCGGCCCCTCGGGGATCTTGATGGTCCCGGATACCCGGTCATCGGCGGTGTTGAGCACGGTGATCGCGCGTGCACCTGGATTGGTGACGTAGGCGAACGTGCCGTTCGGCGCGACCTGAACGTAGTTCGGGTTCTGACCGACCTGTATCTTGCCCGCGACCGTGGGAACGGCGAGCCTGGGCACGCTGCCTGGCGCCCCGGCAGTGCCGGTCCCTGTCGCGCTGCCTGGGCTCTTTTTCGCTCCGGGGGAAGCCATGACGACGAGCACGATCGCGACGGCCACTGCCGCGGCCGCGGCCAGAATCGGCACGCCAAGCCGGCGCCACGCTGGACCGTGCGGGGGCCCGCCTGTCGCCTTGTCTGGCGGTCGGCCACTATCGTCTGGATCGACACCTGTGACCTGCGGCGTGTTCTCAGGTGACCGTGCAGCGACCCGATCGGTCACCGTTTGCGTCGCGCTGTAATGGACGCCCTCTGCGGCGCGGTCGCCTGCTGGCTCCGGTTCGGGATCCGGCAGGGCTGTCATGCGCGGAGCCGGCGCCTCGGCCACCAAGGCTTCGCGGGCCGCCGCCGCCAGCGCGCCAGCGGTCGGAAAACGGTCCTCCGGGTCTTTGGCCATGCCGCGGGCGATCACGGCGTCCAATGCTGGCGGTACGCCCTCGACGAGGCCGCTGGCCTCCGGAGGACTGGAGTAGATCTGGGCGTACATAAGCGCGGGCACATCTCTGCCGCTGAAGGGTGGTGCGCCGGTCAGGCACTCGTGCAGCACGCAAGCCAGGGAGTAGACATCGGTCCGCCCGTCAACGTCGTGGCCAGTGAATCGCTCCGGGGCCATGTAGTGCAGCGTGCCGACCATTGTCCCGGTGGTTGTCAGCGATGTCTGCCGGCCGTCGAGCGCCCGGGCTATGCCGAAGTCGACCACATAAACGAAGTCGCTCACTGTGACCAGCACGTTCGAAGGCTTGATGTCGCGGTGGACGAGGTGGTCAGCGTGCGCGGCATCCAAGGCCTCGGCGACCTGGCTGATAAGGTACGTAGCCCGCTGCGGCGCCATCCGGCCGTGCGTACCCAGCAGCACGCCGATATCGGCACCGTCCACCAAGCGCATATCTATGAAGAGCTGGCCATCGATCTCGCCGAAGTCATGAATGGGAATGACGTGCGGATCCCGCAGCCGGGCCGCAACGTTCGATTCCCGCTGGAATCGCTTCAGGTAGTCCCCGTCACCAGACAAGGCCGCGGGCAGGAGCTTGAGGGCGACATACCGGTCACGGTGTGTGTCGTAAGCCTTATAAACTTCCCCCATTCCGCCGACACCCAGCAAAGACTCAAGGCGGTAGTTTCCGACCTGCCGTAGGGTCATGAGAACCCGGCCCCCAATAAGTCACAACATCAAGCCGCTGCACCGCTTACTCTAGAGCCTGTTTCGGACCATCGCCCCGCTCGGGCGCAGATATTGCGCCCTCAATAGGGTCGTCAATTGCGCGATAGAGCCGTGCGGCTGTTAGCCGGGGACGTCCGCGAACTCGGCGCGGACGCCGAGGAGGCGGACCGGACGGGGCGGGTCACCGGGGGTGAACTGGGCGAGCGCGGCCAGCGCGGCCTCGTCGAAGGCAGCGGTCAGCGGCGCGCCGTGGGTCACCGTGACGAACGGGGCGTAGCGCACCTTGACGACGACGCGGGCGACCGGGCGGTCCACTTCGGCGGCGACCTGCCTGGCGAGCCTGGTCACCTCGGTCGTCACCTGGGTCCAGTCGGTGATGTTCCGCTGGTAAGTGACCTCGCGGCCGTGCGAGCGGGCGACGTACGGCGTCGGGTCCACCTCGGCGTCGCCGCGGCCGCGGCCGAGCAGCACCAGCCACGGGCCCGTCATCGGGCCGAACTCCTTCGCCAGCCGGTCCGGGTCGGCCGCGGCGAGCTCCCGCACGGTGCCGATGCCCAGCGTGGCCAGCTTGGCCAGCGTCTTCGCCCCGATCCCCCAGATCGCGTCCGGCGGCCGGTCGCCGAGCAGCTCGAACCAGGTCGCCGACGTGAGCCGGAACACCCCGGCCGGCTTGCCGAACCCGGTCGCGATCTTCGCCTGGAGCTTGTTCTCGCCGATCCCGACCGAGCAGTCGAGCTCGGTGGCCGCCTTCACGTCGGCGGCCAGGCCGCGCGCGAACGTCTCGGGGTCGTCGGTTGTCACGCCCACGAAGGCCTCGTCCCAGCCGAGCACCTCCACCGGCTGACCGGTGTCCCGCAGCACGGCCATCACCCGCTCGGAGACCTCGTTGTAGGCGTCGGCGTCCACCGGCAGGAAGACGCAGTCCGGGCAGCGTTTGGCCGCGGTGCGCAGCGGCTGCCCGGAGTGCACGCCGAACGCCCGCGCCTCGTAGGAGGCGGTACTGACCACGCCGCGCTTCGCGGGGTCGCCGTCACCGCCCACCACGACCGGCTTGCCGCGCAGTTCCGGACGGCGCAGCACCTCGACGGCCGCGATGAACTGGTCGAGGTCCACGTGCAGCACCCAGCGGCTCACAACGGGAACGGTACCCGGACGGCCGCGCCGTAACGATCCCGGAACGCTGCCGGGCTACGGTGGCGGCCGTGATGACCTCTCGGCGACGGCGGCTGGCCCGGGCGGCGGCCGTGTCGCTGTTCTGCCTTGGGTGGGGCCTGGCCGCCGTCATCCTGGTGATCGCCATCGCCAAGCACCAGCTGATAAGCGTGGACAGCGGCGGCTCGATTCAGATCGCCCTGGCCTGCGCGACGGTGGGCACGATCGTCGTCTGGCACCGCCCAGGGCACCCCATGGGGTGGATCCTGACCGGGATCGCGGTCTTCTTCGCGCTGGACGGCGCCGGGAGCGGTTACGCCACGCTCGATTACCGCGACCATCACGGCACGCTGCCCCTTGGCCCGGTGGCGGTGCTGGCCAGCCAGTCCTGGGCGCCGGCCATCGTGCTGTTCGGGCTGGCCTTCCTGGTGTACCCGGACGGCGGTGCGCTGACGTCACGGTGGCGCTGGGTGATCCGGGCCTACGCGGCACTCGGCTGCGTGTGGATCGCGGGGGCGTGGACGCTCGCGGTGCTCGCCACCGCCCGGCACGACATCCAGGTGGACGCCGGAGGCGGCCTGACCACCGGGCAGAACGACCTGTGGTGGACAGCGCTCTCCGAGATCTTCTTCCTCGGCACCGGAGCGGTCTGGCTGGCGTGGCTCGGCTACGAGGTCGTGTCCTGGCGGCGATCAGCGGGCGAGCGCAGGCAGCAGCTGAAGTGGATGATCGGCGGCGCCGCCGTATGCGCGGCCTGCGGGATCGCGCTCGTCGCGTGGGGGACCATGCCGACCGGGCTCCAGGTCATCGCCGCGTTCGGAATAGCCGCGCTGCCGGCCAGCCTCGGCATCGGCATCCTGAAGTTCCGGCTGTACGACATCGACCGGATCATCAGCCGGACGCTGGCCTACACGATCGTGACCGGGCTGCTGATCGGCGTGTACGCGGGCCTGGTGCTGCTGGCGACCCAGGTGCTGGCCGTCAGTTCCACGGTCGCGGTCGCCGTCTCGACGCTGGTCGCGGCCGCGCTGTTCAATGTGCTGCGGCGCCGGGTGCAGCGGGCGGTGGACCGCAGGTTCAACCGCGCCCGCTACGACGCCGACGCCACCGTGGCGCTGTTCGCCGCCCGCCTGCAGGACGCCATCGACGTCGACTCGGTGGGGGACGACCTCGCCGCCGTGGTGCAGCGGGCGCTCGAGCCCGCGAGCCTCTCGGTCTGGCTACGGCAGTGATCCGGTCAGCGCTCTGACTTGTCCAGCCACTTGTCGGTGGTGACCGGGGTCCAGGCGGCGAGCAGGTCCAGCAGCCGGGTCGGGTCGTCGTCGGTGATCACCAAGTCCCGGTGGACCGGCTTGATGAAACCATGCCGCGTCGCCCCGTCAAGCATCGCGCGCAGCGGCCCGAAGTACCCGGCCACGTCGAGCACCCCGCACGGCTTGGCGTGGATGCCGAGCTGGGTCCAGGTCACGGCCTCGAAGAACTCGTCGAAGGTCCCGTAACCGCCCGGAAGCATGACGAACGCGTCGGCCGCGTCGGACATCGCGGCCTTGCGCTCGTGCATGGTTTCGACGACCGTGAGGCTGGTCAGCCCGGGATGCGCGATCTCCCTGTCCACCAGGGCGCGGGTAATCACGCCGAGGACCTCCCCGCCGGCGTCGCGGACGGCGTCCGCGAGGACGCCCATCAGGCCGACGTCCCCGCCTCCGTACACCAGCCGGATGCCCCGCTCCGCGAGAACCCGCCCGAGGGACGCGGCGGCCCGCGCGTACACCGGGCCGGTGCCCTGGTTCGACCCGCAATAGACCGCGACGGACCGCAGCGGCCTGTTACTCATCCGCCGGCTTGAGACGCGCCTTCGCCGCCGCGTAAAGGTCGGCGGGCAGCGGGCCCTTCTCGGCGATGGCGATGTTGCCCTTGAGGTGGTCCGGGTTCGCCGTGCCGACGATGGTGGTCGACAGGCCCGGGTGGCTGAGCGTGAAGCGCAGCGTGAACTCCATCGCGCTCATGCCGCTGTCGGCGAGCAGGTCCTCCATGTTCGCGGCCACCCAGTTCCGCTGGCCGAGCCCGGCGGGCTGGCTGAGCGGGCCTGTCTGCCAGTCTTTCTCCGCGGACGGCGCGCCGCGGGCGGCGCCGCCGCGGATCAGGGTGCCGGCGCCCTTGTCCGCGGCTTCCGTGATGAGGTCCTCGTGGTCGCGCTGCACCGCCGAATAGGGGATCTGGAAGGCGTCGAAGACGTTCATGGCGATGTGGTCCGGCAGGTTGGGGAGGATGCCGGACATGCCGATGAAGCGGACCTTGCCCTCTTGCTGAAGCTCCCGCAGCGTCTCGACGACGTGGTTTTCCCGCAGCTGTTCAACGCTCGGGGACATGTGCACCTGCACCAGGTCGAGGTGGTCGGTGCGCAGCCGCCGCAGCGACCGCTCTACGGCCGCCCGGACGTTGGCCGGGCGGTAGTCGTGCGGGTACGGCGGCGGGATGTCGGCCGGGGGCTCGAGAAGGCAGCCGCACTTGGACGCCAGGAAGAACTCGTCGCGCCGGTGGCCCACGTGCGTGCCGACCAGTTCCTCGCTCCTGCCGTAGTCGGGCGAAGTGTCGATCAGGGTGATACCGCCGTCGAGCACCGCGTTCAGCAGGCGGCCGGCCGCTTCGTCGTCGATCTCCGGGCCCCTGGGCCCGCCTCTCAGCTCCATGGCCCCATAGCCGAGGATGGTCACGTCCGTGTTCGTGCGCCCCAGGGGCCGACTCATGATCGTCATGGGTCTTACGCTAGCCCGGCCCATGGGGGCGTTGCGATACTTGGTGAGTGCGGGGTCACCGAGGAAGGAATGGCCGTGCCGATCACGTACGACGGATACCTGATGGTGCTTTTCGCCACTGACCTCGACCGGATACGTGACTTCTACCAGCACGTCATGGGGCTGGAGTACCGGCACGGGACACCAGGCGTCGACGCGTACTTCCAGCTCGGCGCCGACGGGCTGCTGCTGATCAGCGACGCCACGGCCGTCGACCTGCTCAGCCCCGACGACGTCGCCCGTGAGCCGTCCCGCGGCGCCCGGTCAGTGCTCGTGACCGAGGTCGAGGACGTCGACGCGGCCTACGAGGAGCTGCTAGCGAGGGGCGTCGAGTTCATCCGCGCTCCCGAGGACCGCCCCTGGGGCCTGCGCACGGCGCACCTCAAAGACCCGGAGGGGAACGTCTGGGAGATCCACACGCCCATCGCGGGCGAATGACGCCTCCGCGCTTAGCTGACGCCCGCGAGGGGGCGATCGGAGGGGGCTGGGCGGCGCGGCTCTGGCCGCGCGGCAGCCGTGAACCGGGTCGACGGGCCGGCGGGACGGCTCGCTCCCGTGAGGGCGACCCAGCCGACGAGGGCGAGCGGGTAGCAAAGGTAGCCGAACCGGGTCGCGGGTGACAGGGCGAACAGCGCCGTGAGCCCGAGGGCGATCCGGATGGCCGCCCGGGCCGGGTTTTTTGGGGGCGCGACCACCAGCGACACGGCGAGGGCCAGGCCCGCCAGGGCCAGCAGGGCGAGCGCGGCCGAGTGCCCGGCCGGGCCGAGCGTGGCGAGCAGGTGACCAGGCAGCGGGCTCTGCGCCGGCGAGCGCGCGCCGGTCAGGCCGAGCGGGTAGGCGACCGTGTTCTGGTAGAGGGCGTCCGGGTTGGCCAGCCCGGCCGGGGCGAGCGCCGCGACCAGCGCGATGGCAGTCCCTAGCGTGACGGCGCCGAACCTGATCGCCGCGCGGGCGCCGTCCCGCACCCTGACCATGACGAGGAGCACAGCCAGCGCCGGCCAGGCGGTGTACTTCATCGCGCAGACCACCCCGAGGACCAGGGCGGCCTGCCAGACGGCGCGGTGCCCGGACCGGGTAAGCAGCGCCAGCGCCAGGCACGTCAGCGCGATCACGGGCGGGTCGGTGATGCCCATGGCGAGCGGGAACGCCATGACCGGCGACGCGATCGCGAGCGTGGCGAGCGTGACCGCGGCGGCCCGGCCCGTGCCTGCCCGCATCGTGGTGGCCCGGTTTCTCGTGGTGACCCGGAACGTGGCGTACAGCAGCAGGAACGTCGCGGCGGCCAGCCAGGGCCGCGGGTCGCCGAGGATGCCGGGCAGGCCCAGCGCCTTCGGCAGGCCGAAGACCGCCATCACCGGCAGGTACGGGTTGTAGGCGAGCCAGCCGCCGTGCGCGAGTTCCGCGACCGGCAGGTAGGGGGTGCCGTGGTGCAGTAGCAGCGCTCCCGATCTGGCCACCACGGTCACGTCGGGGGTCATCGGTTCCTGGGTGGCCAGCCAGGTCAGCGGGGCGACCAGCGCCCCGGCCACGGCGACGGCCAGCGCGACGTGCTGCGCCACGCGGGTGCGGAACCCGGCGGCGATCCAGGCGGCGATGGCGTAGCCGCCCGCGGCCCAGATGCCCCACCAGTGGTCCAGGCCGGGACCGCTGAAGGCGGCCACGCACGCGGCGTAGACCGCGAACCCGGCGTACCACGCCTCCGGCCGCCGCACGAGGGCGCCCAGGCGGCGCCGTTGCTGCTCCGTGGAAGTGAGGATGACCATGGCAGCAGCATCCCGGCCGGGCACCACTCGGGTCGATGGGCCTAGACACCGAATCCGGGCTGCACTTACCCCCCGCGCCGGCCTGCACTCAGCCCCCGTGACCGGGGTGGGCCTAGCCCCCGTACTAAGCAGGCGAGCCGATCGGGAGGCCCGCTGTCCTCGCTGCCTCCAGCAGACGCTTGTCATAGGTCACGAACGAGGTCAGCGCACGGCGATGATGCAACGCGGTACCGAGGTGAATGGCGTCGAGACTGCGGACGGTGACCGGCGTTGCACCTTGAGCCAGGATCCTGATGGGGGGATCAAGGCCGACCAGGTCGATCTGATCCAAGACGGCCGGCAACCGGGAGACGGCCGCCGGCGCGTACCGGGCTAGTGCCCGGAACGCTTCGATTTCCGTCAGCACGGAACTGAACCAACCCGTCTCGGCGCGCTCGTCCAGCCAATGGCGCAGCGCCGGTGACTCTCGCTCGGCGTGGGCGAGCTTTACGACCGCCGCCGAGTCGAGGTAGATCATCAACGCTCACTTGCGCGATCGTGGGCCAGTGCCTCCGCCACGTCGATCCCGTCTGGCTGCCCGAGGTCCATCCGCAGTACGTCGCGGCGCATCTGGGCCGCGCGTTCGCGACGACTGGCCGCGTCGAGCACCGCCTGCCGGATGGCAGCGGACCGCGAGGCTCCCCCGCGGGTCAGCACCTCCAGGGCGCGCTCGGTCTCATCGTCGGTTCGGATGGTAATCGTGTCGGCCATAACAACGACTGTAAGACAATTTGCCTTACAGTCGCAACCGACAGGTTAGCGTTCGGTGTCTTCCAGGGCGCTGGCGTCGGCGGGGACGTCGACCGAGTGCTGCTTGAGGGCGGCCAGCGGGACGATCTCAAGGGCGCGCTCGTGAGTTGAGGCGAGCACCACGGGGGCGGCCACGCCATCCTTGTGGGAGCGCAGCCAGTTCGCGGCGGTCACGCACCAGCGGTCGCCAGGGACGAGGCCAGGGAACCGGTACTGCGGCATCGGGGTGCTCAGGTCGTTGCCGATGCGCCGCTGGTGGTCCAGGAACTCCTGCGTCACCACCGCGCAGACGGTGTGGCTCCCCATGTCCTCAGGGCCCGTGCTGCAGCAGCCGTCTCGGTAGAAGCCGGTAAGAGGGTCAGTTCCACATGGCT
>Ga0335075_10005727_pt1 | contig 19218 bp, 16 predicted proteins | sample Lox_Sample_24_FD_206723 | JGI IMG/M metagenome (GOLD analysis project Ga0335075, IMG submission 206723) | Soil microbial communities from Loxahatchee National Wildlife Refuge, Florida, United States - Lox_Sample_2.4 | ecosystem: Environmental > Terrestrial > Soil > Wetlands | place: USA...
CGGGTGCGCCGACCCGGCCATGCGCGCAGTACTCAGGCAGGCCATCAGCCGCCTGGACGCGGCGTGCGGCGACGAACCGGTTGCCTTCGGCTTCTGCCACGGAGACTTCGTTCCCTGGAACCTGGCCTGGGTAGGTGACCAGCTCTATGTCTGGGACTGGGAGAGCAGCTCGCCCGACATGCCCGCCGGGTTCGACGCCGTGCATTACTACTTTCAGGCGGCCTTCGTCGGTCGCGCGATGTCGGTCGCAGACGCCGTATCGCGTTCGAGTCAGCTAGCTGGCCCGGCTCTGCGCGAGCTTGGCCTCTCAGCGGCCGGGCGCGCTCTGGCCGGGACGCTGCACCTCCTTGAGATCTTCCTGCGTCATGAGGAAGCCCGCCAGTCAGCCGGCACTGCAGATGACAAGTTCTATCCCGCCGTCACCACTGTTCTGGAGCGGCAGCTCCGCGCGGTCGGAGCTGGTCAGGCCGCGGCCATCGGGAGGGTCCCGTGAAAGTCCTCATGGTCTGCTCGACTGGCGGCCACCTATCCCAGCTTTACCGGCTTCGCCCCTGGTGGTCGCAGCATTCCCGGGCCTGGGTTACCTTCGATGACCCGCAGTCACGGTCACTGCTCGTCAGCGAGCGGGTCTTCGCCGCGTTCGCGCCCACTACTCGCAATATCCCGAATACGCTGCGCAACCTGCGGCTGGCGATGCGGGTCCTGCGTGCAGAGCGGCCCGATGTCATCCTCTCCGATGGAGCCGGCGTAGCGTTTCCGTTCTTCCTGATCGCCTGGGCGCTGCGGATACCGACTGCGTATCTCGAGGTCTACGACCGGATCAGCAGGCCCACGCTGACCGGCCGACTGTGTTACCCAGTGACCGACCTGTTCCTGCTGCAGTGGCCCGAGCAGGCGACGCACTACCCGGCGGGGCAGGTGATCGGGTGCTTGCTATGACCCCTCAGGCGGATGCCCAGGCGCGGTCGCGGCGCCGCGTCGTGGTGATCGTCGGGATGGATCACCATCCATTCGAACGGCTGATCACCTGGTTCAACGACTGGATCAGCCATAATCCTCAGCTGCGTGTCGGGTCCTTCGTGCAGGGGGGCTCTACTGTGGCCCGCCCTGCCTGCGAGGGCTCGGCTTTCCTGGATGTGACCCGACTGGCGAGCCTGCTCGACGCCGCCGACGTGATCGTATGTCACGGCGGGCCGGCCTCCATCTCTGAGGCCTGGGCCCGCGGCCGCAAACCCATCGTCGTCCCGCGGCTCGCGCGGCTGGGCGAACATGTCGATGACCATCAAGCCGAGTTCTGCGCTAAGGCGGCAGAGCTTGGCCGGATCGCGCTGGCGGGCACGCTGGCCGATTTCACAGCGTTGCTGGACGATGCGGTCAGCGATCCCTGCCGCTTTCGCACCACAAGCTCCAGCTCCGACGCAGACCTGGCCGTGGTTCGCCTGGGGGGGCTTGTCGAGGAACTGGTAAGCCGTCGTGGACGGCAGCCCTTGCCTGGCCGGAGCTTCTGGCGCCGCCGCAATCCGGCGCCCGTGCCCGGTGGGCTCACCGGTAGCGGCGGTCTGTCGGCTGTCAGACCGACCGAAGACACGAATTGGCGTCCGGACCGCGCGGCAGTAGATGCCGGTCTGGCCACGGTATTCAACGAGGAGCGGGAATGAAGATCAGAGTCCTTAGCGCGGCTACGGCCGCGGCACTTGCCGCCGCGGCCCTAGTCGCGTTCCCAGTCGTCCAGGCGTCTGCCGCCATCTCGGGATCAGCAGCGCAGGCGGTCGTGACAGCGAATGCTCCGCCGCCGCCGCCGGTCGGCCAGTCGGACGGCAACGTGAGCTCGAACGCGCTGCAGACCTGGCAGACCGACAACACAGTGTGGGCCCTGGCGTATGCCAACGGTGTCGTGTACGTCGGTGGTCAGTTCCTGAACGCTAGGCCGCCGGGGGCCGCGAACGGCTCCACCACGGGCGAGGTGTCGCGAACCTACCTGGCGGCGTTCAATTCGACCACCGGGGCGCTGATCACCACGTTCGACCCGGTCATCAGCGAGACTGGCTCGGCCAGCAACCCCGGCGTCTACGCGCTGGCAGTCTCGCCCGATGGCAGCACGCTGTATGTGGGAGGCACCTTCAATAGCGTCAACGGCAGCTACCGGGACAACCTGGCCGCGTTCAGCACTTCCACCGGGGCGCTGCTGACGAGCTGGCATCCCTCGGCCTATGGGAAGGTGAATGCGATCGCGCCGTCGCCGTCGGGTTCGGTGATTTATATCGGCGGCGGCTTCAACGAGCTCGGCACGTCCGGCTCGACAGCTGGCATCCAGGACCGGACCTACGTCGGAGCCGTCGACACCTCAGGCAATCTGCTGCCGTGGGCGCCAGTGGTGGACAATGCCATCACCACGATCGCGGCGGATCCTGACGGCTCGCAGGTGCTGATAGGCGGCTACTTCAACTACCTCAACGGCGTGTGGCAGCCGGGTGCCGGCGCGGTAGACGCCAACACTGGTACAACCAACCTCGCCTGGACCAACGCCAACATCGTCCCGTCGGACAGCAGCTGCTATCCGCCAGCGGTCAAGACCATCGTTATCAGTAACGGCGTAGCCTACCTTGGCTCGGAAGGCACTGGCGGCGGCTGCTTCGACGGCGACTATGCGGTCAGCCTGAGTCCGTCCGGCGACTCGCTGGTCTGGCAGAATGCCTGCCTCGGTGCCACGCAGGCGCTTGTCGTCATCAACGGCTACCTGTTCAAGGGCTCGCACGCTCACGACTGCGCCTACGCCCCTGGTGGCTTCCCTCAGGTCAACAACAACTCGGGCGGCTGGGTCACCCACCACCTGCTCGACCAGTCCATCGTCGACGGATCGCTCGGCCACTGGACGCCTAATGACGACGACACGCTGCTGGGTCCGCGCGCGATGGCAACTGACGGCAGCCAGCTGTTCCTGGGCGGCGACTTCGAGAACGTGAACGGCAAGCCGCAGCAGGGCTTCGCGATCTTCCCGGCCAAGCCGGATTCGGTCTACCCGTCGAACCCGACGACCGCGCCGACCGTGACTAGCACGTCGACCGGAACCGTGACGGTTCAGTTCCCGGCTGTCAGCAGCGCCGACGTAGGCACGCTGAACTACGAGATCTTCGAGAACGGCGGCACTAAAGCGATCGCGACGATCACGGCCACCTCCTGGCCGTGGGCGCTACCCGAGCTGACCTACCAGGTCACGGGCCTGACACCAGGGTCGCAGTACTACTTCCAGTATGCGGCCACTGACGGCACGCACCTGTCCGGGCGGTCACCAGACTCGGCGACCATCGTGGCGAGCTCGACCAGCCCGGCGGCGAGCTACAACCAAACTGTACTTGCCAGCGACCCGTCGTTCTTCTGGCCGCTCAATGACTCGGGAAGCACGGCGAACGACGCTAGCGGCAACAACGTTGACGGTACATACGCCGGCGGAGTGACGCAGGGTGCGGCGGGCCCGCTAACGGGCAGCACTGCGACCTCGTTCGACGGACAGAGCGGCAACGTGTACTCGCAGACACAGACGGCCGGCTCGCAGGACTTCTCGGTCGAGGGCTGGTTCGAGACCACGACCAACACAGGCGGAAAGATTGTTGGCTTCGGCAACAGCCAGACCGGCATGAGCAGCAACTATGACCGTCAGGTCTACATGATGAACGACGGCCAGCTGGTCTTCGGCATCTGGAACGGCGCCACCGAGACCATCGAGTCGTCTAACACCTACAACGACGGTCAGTGGCACTACTTCGTTGCCACCTACAACAGCTCAGCCAGCGGTCAGAACATGGCCCTGTACGTCGACGGACTGCTCGTAGGCACGGCATCGAGCAGTTCCGCTCAGGTCTACAACGGATACTGGCGCGTCGGCGGCGACAATCTCAACGGCTGGAACCTCGACCCCTGGGGCAGCAACAGCCAGGGCACAACCGAACCGAACAGCTATTACTTTGAGGGCACAATCGCCGATGTTGCCGTGTACCCGACCGTGCTATCGGCGGCTCAGGTTCAGGCGCACTTCGCAGCGGCCCTGGCCCAGGGCGGCTGATTGGTGCTGTCTTCGTCACTGACGGAAGCGGTGCGCATTACCCGCGTTGGTGGCGGCCGGTGCCAGGCCGCCACCAACGGCGCTGCTCCCGGATCCTGTCTCCGCACGCGCCCTGAGAAGTCAAACTCAGATCAATACCGAATCGGTCGTGCCCCGGCGGCCGGTTGTCCCCCGGCTAGCACCGGCGCCAGCTCCGCTGGCTCGCCGTCGCTGCCGTGCTGGAAGCTGCCGGCGGGTGTCGCCGATGCGCTGTACCTGGCGAGTTGTGGTCGCGGCGCCGCCGACATCGCTTGCCGCGATCCCCGGCCTGTCGAACCGGCCGGGCTTCGCCGTTCGGCCAAAGACTCAGTACGTCCGCACGCCGATTGTGCCCTGAACGAAGGACTATCGATATGACCACACCACTGGCGCAGGACCTAGATGACAGCGCGCCGGAGCCGCGCTCTCTGGACTTGCATGACTACTGGTTGGTCATCCGCCGCAGGTGGCGTCAGGTCGTGGTCATCGGGATGATCGGGGCGCTGGCGGGCGTGGGCTATTCGGTTCACAAGGGTCCGACGTACACCGCGACGGCTCAAGTCGTCGTCTCGCCCATCACCGAGGGGCCGCAGTCCACCCAAGGGACGCAGCCGGCTGCGGCCAGCACGCAAGTGAATATGAGCACCGAGCAGGCGATCGCGCAGTCGGGCCCGGTGATTCAGCGCGCCGCCGCTGAGCTGCGCGTGTCGGCCGCGAAGCTCGACTCCGAGGCCGGCAGCCGGCTCTCGGTCAGCGTGCCGGCCAGCACACTGGTTACATCCAACGTGCTGCAGATCAGCTGGGAGGCCGACTCGCCGGCATTGGCCCGACGAGGTGCTGACGCATTCGCGAATGCGTACCTGTCCTTCCGGCATCAAGAGGCCACCAGCCAGGTCGCGGCCCTGGAGCGCACGCTGACCGCGCAGACCCGCAACCTCACCAAAAAGATGAGCTCGCTGTCGGCCAAGCTCAGCCGGGCCTCCAGCGACTCGGCCCGGCAGATACTCAGCCTGCGGCTCGCCCAGGTCAATGATGAGAACAACAACGCGCAGAGCCAGCTGGCCACGCTGCAGACTTACAGCACCAGCGGCGGAACAATAATCCCCGCGATCCAGCCCACCAAGCCGTCCGGATTTAGCAAGGAACTGCTTGGTGCACTCGGCCTGATCCTTGGGCTTCTGATCGGGCTGGCCGTCGCCTTCGCCAGGGATCTGTTTGATGACCGGCTGCGCGACGCGGCCCAGTTCGAGCAGCAGCTTGGGGCGGTGACGCTGGCCGAGCTGCCGTCCGCGAACGGCGGCCTTTCCGGCAGCCGAGGTCGCCGGCCTGGCCAGACCGGCCGGCCAGTGCCGATGATCAACGTGGCCGCCCGGCCGGACTCACGGGCGGCGGAGGCGGCGAGGGAACTGCGGGCCACGCTGGTGGCACTGGCTTTCCGCTACGACGTGCGGACGCTGCTGGTGGTCGCGGCTGACGCGAGCGTATCGGCAGACTGGGTCATTGCCGAGCTGGGAGTCGCGATCGCGGAGTCCGGCCGTCTGGTCCTGACTGTAGCGTCCGACCTTCGCGGCTCGGTGCTGGCGCAGATCTTCGATGTGCCGGACGCCGCCGGCCTCAGCGAGCTGCTGATCAAGGGCGGTGATCCGGGCGTGCTGGTGCGCCGACCGCGGCAGGCGTCAGGCGCTGCCCTACCGGATGCCGTATCCGGGCGGCTTTCGGTGCTGCCTAGCGGCCAGCGCACGATGCACGCGCTGTCGATTCTGGACTCCGGCCGGATGCGGGACATGCTGGCCAGCCAAAGGGAGACGTACGACTTCGTCCTGCTGGACGCGCCGCCGGCCACCGCGGCCGACCTGGTGTCGCTGGCGGCGCACGTAGACGGCGTTATCGTGCTGGCCCGCCAGCGGCACACGACTGCTAGTGACATCCGAGCGCTGCGGCACCGACTGAATCAGGTCGGCACCCCCATCGTGGGGGGCGTCCTACTCGGTCGGGGGACCACCGCCGGTGGCCCGCGGCCGTCGGCCCGCCCGGAGCCGGCCGTTCCAAGCTGGGGAACGGACGGTCGGCCGCGAGGCTCGGAGCAGCTGTCGGCGAACGGCCGGCCTGCACTGTACAGGTCCGGGCCGGCGCCGGGCAGGCCTGACGACGCAGCCTGGCCCGCTTCCCGCAGCGGCACTCTGAAGCAGCCGCAGTGACCAGCGCGCTTCGGCGCGGAGGTGTCGCTCTCGCAGACGCGCGCAGCGACGCCGCGACCGGGCGCAGCTACCAGGCTCCCCGCACCTGGCCGCGGCTTCCAGATACGTGGCCCCTCGCCGCGCTGTTCGTTCTCTTTCCCTTGTGGTGGGTGCTCGGTCTCAGCGCGGTCATCTGGACGATTGTCGCGGCGCCTATGGTGGTGGCCCTTATCTGGCGGCACCGAACGAAGGCGCCTGCGCCGACGCTGCTGTGGATCGTGTTCACGGTCTGGGTGCTCATGTGCGGGCTGCAGCTCGAGAGCGGGACCAAGCTTCTCACGTTCAGCTACCGGTGGACGTTGTACGCCTGTGCCGGGATCATCTTCCTGTACGTCTACAACCTGCCCAGAGCGCAGCGGATCGATATCAAGGTGCTGCGCATCCTGGTGATCTTCTGGATGATCGTGGTCGCCGGAGGATACGCCGGAATCATCTTCGGCGCCCACACGTTCCAGTCCGCGATCGAGTACGTGCTGCCTCATCGCCTGCAGGGTCAGGCCTTCGTTCAGGAGCTGGTCCAGCCCGTTTTCGCCAACGTGGTCAGCTTCCTCGGGTTCCCCGTGCCGCGGCCGTCAGCGCCGTTCCCGTATACCAACAACTGGGGCGGCAATATCGCCGTCCTCACGCCGGTGGCGCTCGCCGCGATGTCGGTGATGAAGGCCGGGCTCCGGCGCCGGGTGATCATCATCTTTCTGATCGCCTCCCTTGTGCCCATGGTGGTATCGCTCAACCGCGGGATGTTCCTGAGCCTGGGCGTCGGAGTGCTCTACGTGGCGATGCGGCTGGCCGGCCGCGGCCGAGTGGGCGCGCTGCTCAGCCTGCTTGGCGTGCTGATCCTGATGATCGCGGTCGTCGCCCTGACCCCGCTCGGTCACCTGGTGATCAGCAACCTGTCGAGCTCGCACGGACACAGCAACACCACACGCATCAGTGTTTCCCAGCAAGCGATTCAGGGAGCAAACCAATCGCCGATCTTCGGCTGGGGTGAGCCACAGGCAGTCACAGGGCAAGGCGGCACACCTCCCATCGGCACGCAGGGGCAGTTGTGGATGCTGCTATATTCCGACGGCTACATCGCGACAGCTCTCTTCCTCGGGTTCTACCTGTTCGTTCTCTGGCAGACGAGGAAAGCCAGGGGGACCGCGGGTCTCTGGCTGCATGCTGTCCCGCTGATCGCGCTTTCGCAGATTACGGTGTACGGCTGGCTGCCGGCCGAGCTTCAAGTTGTCATGGTGATCGCCGCGCTTGCCTACCGCTGGACCTGGCCGCCGCACCAGCACGCCCACGCCGCGGAGTCCGGCTTGCCCCGGATCACGGCGAGCGCGCTGGAACGGCAATTGTCCCGAAGGCGCGAGCTAGCCAGCAAGGGCGCCAGGGGGGCCGCGACGCTAAGGGCCGCATTGGTCTCGCCGGGTGCTGCTGACACCGAAGTGGGCGAGAGCGATACCGCCGAACGGGCCGCATGGCCTCGCCGACGGCAGCCGGAACACCGGGAACCATCCGAGAGGAACGTTGTCGTCCCTGCGGCGGGAGGTCGGCCTGAGGGTTGGCCAGCTTCCACCGACATAGCGTCTGACCCCGCGGTCGCGGTCCCGGCAGGCGAGTCGGCCAGCCAGGCGAGCGGGATGTCGGCTGCGTCGCGGATAGTTGCCCGCGGCTCGGTGATCAACCTGGCGGCGATGGTGACGGGCGCGGCAATGAGCTTCGGCCTGGTCGTGCTGGTCAGCCGGTGGCTGCAACCCCGGGATGCGGGCGGCTTCTTCGAGCTCATCGCCTTGTTCACGATCCTGTCCAACACTTTCGAACTAGGGGCTGACACGGGGCTCACGCGTTGGATCTCTCGCGCCAGGGCGATCGGAGGTCTGGCTGATACTGAGCGCATCGTGACGATCGCCGCCGTACCGGTCATCGTGACCGGGACAGCCGCAGCTGTGATTCTCTGGGTGTACGCGGCCGACGTCGCCGGCTTTTTCTTGCACGGCATCCCGGTGGCTGCGGGTGCCACCGACATCCGTTACATCGCGCCGCTCGTGCCGCTCGGCTCGTTGTCAGCGTGCCTGGTGGATGGGGCTCGCGGCTTCGGACGAATGTGGCCGTACCTGGCCATCGAGGGCCTAGGCAAGCCGGCTGTCCGGCTGGCCGCAGTGGTCGCCGTGCTCGCTGCCGGATTTAGCCTGCGCGCCGCGATCATTGTATGGGGTCTGCCGGTGATCGCTGGTTTGCTCGTCGGCGGCCTTGCATTCTTCCGGATCATGCGCAAGGAGGTCCCAGTGGGCCGACGGCGCGCGGCGCGCCGTCTGGCCATCGGCCCGGGCAGTCCGCCGCGCGAACAGCCACGGCCGATTGCGACACCAAAACCGAAGGAAAAAGTGCGGTTCCCGGTCACCTCCGAACTCGACGCCACGGTCGAGCTGCCAGTCATCTTCGAACCGGTAACGCCACCGCGCGCCGCAGATCGCTTCCGTTCCGGTGACGCCGACGCCGTCGGTCGACACCGGGCCGGGAATCTGCTGGGTGCCCGTAGTCGGCAGTTGGCAGCCGAGTTCTGGGGTTTTACCGGCCCGCGGGCGTTCCAGGCGACGTTTCAGGTAACGGTGCTCTGGTTCGACATCCTGCTGGTAGGTGCCCTAACCAGCTCCTATCAGGCTGGCATCTATAGTGCCGTCAGCAAGCTTGCGATTCTCGGCACGTTCGCGCTGGAAGGCAACCGGCTGGCGATCGGTCCACAGCTGAGCGCCATGCTTGCCAGAAAGGAGCACGATCAGGCGGCCGAGCTGTACCAGACGGCTACCCGGTCGCTCATCCTGGCAACCTGGCCGCTGTACCTGACGCTGGCTATCTTCGCGCCCGTGATCCTCGGCATCTTCGGCCCGAAGTATGTGCCCGGCGGCGCCGCTCTAGAAACCTTGGCGCTCGCCATGCTGGTCAACCTTGGGACCGGCAACGTGACGGTAGTCCTGCTGATGGGTGGCAAGAGCAGCTGGAGCGCCATCAACGCCGGCGCCGCACTGGCCGTCAATGTCGGACTGAACCTGCTGCTGGTGCCGCGGATGGGAATTCTCGGTGCGGCTATCGCCTGGGCCGCCAGCATCATCGTGGACAACGTCGCGGCCATGATCGAGATCCGGTTCGTGATGGGCCTTGCGCCGTTCGGGCCGGGTTACTGGCTCGCTTCTGGCATCACGCTGGCCTCCTTTGCCGGAACCGGCGTTGCAGCCCGGTTGATCCTCGGGCAGACGGTTCCGGCGCTGCTGGTAGCGGCTGCGTGTGGACTTGCCTTCTATGCGGTCCTGCTGTTCGCAGCACGGAGGCGGCTGCAGTTGGCTGGCGTGATCGCTGCGTTCAGGCCAAACCGCAGCATCGGGCCGACCACGGGAAGGCCTCAGGCGGCATGACCTGTCAGGGCGCAACGCGCCTGATCCTGGCGCGACACGCAGCGCGGTGACCACCGGAAATCAGCGCTAAGCGTCTTAAAGATGAAGAGCATTTGACATGCGAGGTGGGGATTTGGCCAGCGGAAAGGACCGGGGCACGGTCAGCCGGACGGTTCGGGGGACCGCGAAGCGGGTGCTGCGGAGCTACGGCGAGATATCTGCCGTGCTCCGCGGAGGCCCTGACTTCGTGGTGATCGGGTCTAAGCGAGGCGGGAGCACCTCGGTCTACAACTACCTGCTCGAGCATCCATCCATCACGCCGCTGTTTCCTCGCCGTCAGCACATCAAGGGCGCGCACTACTACGACTCGAATTTCCTCCGCGGTGAAAGCTGGTATCGGTCGCATTTCCCTGTCGAGATTGGGGGTCGGCAGGTCGCCCGGCCGCGCCTCGGCACGGCGCTCAGCGGGGAGGCGAGCCCTTACTATCTGTTTCACCCGCTAGCAGCCGAGCGGCTGGCACACGACTTTCCCGATGTTCGGATCATCGTCTTCCTCCGCGACCCGGTGGAGCGTGCTTACTCGCATTTCAAGGAGCGAACGCATCACGGCGGCGAGCATCTGACCTTCGAGGAGGCGCTGGCCGCGGAATCGGGGCGGCTCCGCGGCGAGGTGAACCGGATCAGGAACGAGCCCGGCTACCTCAGCGCCGAGCACGAGAACCACTCCTACCTTTCCCAGGGCCGGTACCTGGACATGCTGCCACGGTGGTTTAGCCTCTTCCCGCGCGACCAGTTCCACATCGGCATCAGCGAGGAGTTCTACGCCGACCCGGACCGGCACATCAACGAGGTCTGGCGGTTCCTAGGGTTGCCGCCCAGGAAGCTGCTCAGCCGGTTCCGGCACAACTACCTGCCGTCCGCCGACATGCCGACTCAGACCCGGGCGCAGCTGCAGGAAAGCTTGGCCGAGCATCACGAGGGCTTGGCCGAGCTGCTCGGACGGCCACTGCCTTGGCCAGTCACGGCGGAGTCCGCACGGTGACGGCCCCGGCAGATCGGTCCTGGCCTGCGGTCAGCGTCATCATAGCCACGCGAGACCGAATGGAGCTGCTGCGGACCGCACTTCGCAGCGTCGTGGATCAGGATTACCCAGGGCCCATAGAGATCCTGGTGATCTTCGACCAGAGTGAGCCGGTCATGCCGATAGCCGGGCCCCTGCCGCCAGGCCGGCTGCTGCGTGCGCTGGCCAATACTCGGACTCCGGGCCTGGCTGGTGCGCGCAACACCGGCATTCTGGCCGCCGCTGGTGACGTGGTCGCGCTGTGCGACGACGATGACCGCTGGCTCCCCGCCAAGCTCAGCCAGCAGGTCAGGCTGATGACACGGGCGAGCCACGACTTCGTCGCATCCGGAATCCGGGTGCGGTACGCCGACCACGTGGTTGAAAGGATCCCACCGAGCGAGGTGCGGATCGGTGAGCTCGCGCGGAAACGGCATACAGCCTTGCACCCGTCTACGTTCGTGTTCCGGCGGGCGCTGGTTGCCGAGGTCGGCCTAGTGGACGAGGAGATCCCCGGCTCCTACGGCGAGGACTACGACCTCCTGCTGCGGGCGGCCCGGCTGCGTCCGGTCGCAGCTGTCCAGGAGCCCCTGGCAGAGGTGCTCTGGCATTCGCAGTCCTTCTTTACCGAGCGCTGGCAGACGATCACCGAGGCTCTGCAGTACCTCCTGTCCAAGCATCCCGAACTCCAGGCCGACCCGGCCGGGCGCGCACGGATCGGCGGCCAGATGGCCTTTGCTGCGGCTGCCCTAACTCGGCGGCGGGAAGCATGCAGCCTGAGCTGGCGTGCCTTGCGGAGCAATCCGGCTGAACGGCGTGCTTACCTCGCGCTGGCCGTCGCTGCTGGCCTTGTTCCGGCATCTTCCATAGTCCGCGCCGCGAACCGGCGGGGCCATGGCATCTGACCGTCCTAACGGCGCGGAATAGGAAACCCGAAGGAACACGATGCGTGACATGCTTCTCAAGTCGGGGCCGAACTTCTACGCGGCGGCCAGCCAAACGCAACAGGGTCTCGCCTGTGCGTCCCACTCGGCCGGTCTAGCACTTGCCCGGCGGTACGCGACTGCCGTAATCGGCCTGGTCGTGCTGACCGGGGCCGTTGCTTGCAGTTCGCCAAGCCATACCGGCGCCGGGGCTACCGTCCCGCCCGTACTGACTGGAGGAAAGGGCAGCGCCACCCCTGCTTCCTCTGGTCCGGCGGCCAGTGGCCGGATTTCCGCCCTGGTCAAGAAAGACACAATCCACGGCCTGATCAGCTTCAAGGGTTATCTGATCCTGACCGGAGCGCACTACTCCTCGGCTTCGTTCACGGCCTTCCCCGGCGTGCGATCGCCCGCGAGTTCGTGTGCGCGGATCGGCGCCACAGGCACCCCGGTCGCCAAGAGCAGACCAAAGCGGTTCGCGATCCCGGCTCCGCCCTTCGGAGGCAGCATCACGATCGCGGCGCAGATTCAGCCGTATCACGGCCCAGGAGCCTACCGGCAGGATTCGCTGGTGAAGGCGACGGCATTGATCACTGTGGGGTCCGACACCTATAAGCTGACGGGTTCTGGCGCATCGGTCAGCGTTCGTGTGGCCGCTGACGGGTCGGGAACTTTCATCTTCAGCAAGGCCGCCCCGGAGCAGCAGGGCGCGGCCGCACTGTCAGGCTCCATCCGGTGGACCTGCTCGGTGTGACAGATCGCGCGTGCAGCGCGCTAAGCATGGCCGAGCTGGCTAGCCGGACTAGTCAGGTCGGCTGCCCTGGTCAACGTGCGAAGGATCAGCCAGCCGAAGAGCCAGCCCCCAAGCACGTCCTCGGGCCAGTGCCGGCCCAGATAGATACGTGAGCCTCCCTGTGCGGCTACCAGGCCCAGGGCGACGGCCCACAGAGTCACCCGCTCGGCCGGGGAGTTCCACTCCTCCCCGAGCAGCCTGGCCAGCAGGCCGAAGGTAATCAGGGTTCTGGCAGCGCCTCCGGACGGGAAGTCGCCGGGAGGACCGACAGAGTCCTCCTCTGCCGGAATAGGCCCCTTGACCAGGCGCTTCAGCGTCTTCTGCAGAACTACCTCGGCGGCAAGGCCACTGACAAGCAAGGGGACCGGCCGCCAGTCACGGCGCTCGTAGGCCACCAGCCCGCCGACGAGGAACGAGAACGGGACGATCACCGAATGATCACCGAGTGTCGTTACGAACTGCTCGAGCCGCCTCGACACTTCGGCTGAGCGGTGGTCGCGCACTTGGTAGTAGACCTTCCGCGACGGACCCACCACGGCCTCACTCTGCAGCACCTTGCCCGTTGCCCAGCTGACAAGAACGGTTGCCGCCATGCCGCCGGCCGCCGTCATGCCCAGCCTCGCGGCCCGGCCATTCAGAAGCGACGGTCTAGGACTTACCTTCCACATTCGATCAAGATACTGGACTTGGCTGCCTGCATTTTGCCTGATCGCATAGCCGGTCGACGGTGGGTCGGCAACTGTCTGTTAAGGGCCTTGCCGGATCTCGGCACGTTGTCTTACGGCGGGATCGAAGGTGGCCGCAAACATCCGCGCGGCCGTGGACCTAGGCCCCTGTAGACCGAAGTCCACAATGTGGGCTCACGGTGCGAGAGTCAGCGAGGTCAGTGACCTGATCTGGAATGCTCTCGGCCCAGGACAGAATGGCCCATGCTGGAGTCGAAAGCCCCACCACAGGTGATCAGCCGAAGGGTAGGCCGCGGAGTCGGCCCATAGACCGCCTGCGTCGGGAATCCGTTCTTGCTGACTTCCTGCGTGTCGGTGACTGTGAACCGTCGGTTGCCGGGTTCAACTTCTACGGCCTCACCAGTCGCCAGTTTGTCCATGTTCCAGAACACGAGCGGCCCGCTGCTGCACTGTCAACGTGGCCTGCGATGACCGCTGGGCCGTGCTGTCCGGGCGCATACCCGCCGTCCCACCAGGCGGTGACATTGCGCTCGGCCAGCGATGGCATGTTCAGCGCCCCAGACGGGTCTGTGCCTTCTCTGGGATGACCGAGGCATTCATGCCGATGGCGGGTATGTGGGAGCGACCGTCGGCTCAACGCTCGCGGCCGGGAATGCAGTGTGCTTCGGCACGGGAGGCGCGACCGACGATGCAACGATGGCGGTACGTGCCGTGCTGCCGCCATGAGTACTGCACCCGTTGCGGCAGCCACCGCACAGGCTGCCCAGGCGGCGACACGACCGTACCGCACCTCAGCCCCTGCCGCGCCGCAGCCGAACTGCCGTCATGACACCGGCAACCAGTACTGCTGCGCCGAGCAGAATCCAGCCAGCGATGGTCAGACCGGATGTCACCATGATCGTGCCGCCAGCCGCGACCGCACCGGTCGGATACAGGTGGTTACACATTTTGCCCGCCCCTTCTTTTCTGCGAAATCGTGCTTTCCCTGCGCGGAGACCGGCCTCTCGCCGTGCCCGGAATTCATGACGGACAAGTACAGTGCGAATACCATCGGGATCAGGAGCAGCAGGACCGGAAGGACGCTGCCGGTGACGAATCCAGCGCCAGAGGCGAGCACGGTCCCGGCGACCAGCTCTGCCGCTTGACCGGAGCCGGGCGGGCACGCGATCCCGCGGCGTACCATGCGTGCGTGGAAGCAGCGGAGTTGCGCTACGCCGATTGTCCGACTACTGAGGCCGAGCTAGTCATCGACGCGCCGCCGCCGGTGGTGTGGCCGCTGGTCTGCGACATCCAAGTCCCGGCGGAGTTCAGCTCGGAGTTCCAGGGCGGGCAGTGGCTCGATGGCGCGACGAGCCCGGCACTCGGCGCCCGGTTCCGCGGTCGTAACTATCACGAGGCCCGCGGTTCCTGGGAGACGGTCTCCACGGTGTGCCAGTTCGAGCCGGAGCGGGTATTCGCCTGGGCGGTTGGCGACCCTGACGTCCCGGCCGCGCGCTGGCAGTTCACCCTCGAGCCGAAAGGCTCGGGCACGCTGATCCGTCAGTGGATGCAGATCGGCCCGGGCGAGTCAGGGATCAGCGACGCCATCAAGCAGATGCCGGACAAAGAGCACCGCATCCTGCGCCGTCGCCTAGCCGAGCACCAAGCCAACATGCAGGCCACGCTCGCCGGAATCAAAGGTCGCGCCGAGGCTCCTAGCTGACCTACCAGGCGGCGTCGACCACGTTTGCAGGCCACGGGATCGGCGTGTAGCGGTTCCCGCTGTAAATGCCCGCTGTGTTGCCGGGCCGAGCGCTTACTACGATGAACTTGCTGCCGTCGTAGCTGGTCCAGAGGACGTCATCGGCGGCTGTGTCTGCCGTCGGATTGGCATGAATGCCGAAGCCGGTGGCGTGGCCTTCGTTCGTGACGGTCAGCTTATTGATGACAGTGAGCTGTCCGGTGGTTGCCGAGAACCGGTCCAGTCCTATCCAGTTCGAATGGCCGAAGGACTCGTAGTAGCTAACGAAAGCCGACTTGCCGTCGGGAGTCAGGTCGACCGTAGTCCACGTCTGGACCGGCACGCCGCGGATGTCAATCGGTGTGCTATCGAGCCGCACATCGTTGCTGGGCTTGGCGATATCTAGTACCCACAGCGTGCTCCACGGGTCGGGCGCAAGCCCGATCGCCTTGCCGTTGGCTGTCCAAGACAACGCGACGGCGCTGACGCCTTCGCTGGTTCCGGAGATCTCGGACCCGGCACGGCTCCCGCCAGGCTCCCAGGTCCATGTCCGTGTGTTGCCTGTCTGCAGGTAATAGACCGTCAGCACACCGCCGTGCCTGTTGCCCACGATCGCGGCCAGGGCCTGCCCGTCCGGAGACAACGCCAGGTTGGTGATCTGCGACCCGGACGGGATGTCATTCGCGGCGAGGGCGGTCAACTGCGCACGCCCCGCTCCGGCTGACGACGACGGATTGATATGCAGCACGTAGAGGCGCTCAGGGCCGGGAAGCTGGCCGTGCGCTGCCTGGGCCTTCACTGGCGGGCCATATGCGAGCAGGACGAAAGTCCGGTCGTCGGCTGCACCGGAAACCATACTGAAGCCCAGGTATGGAGCGGGGGCCTTGACCCGGGCGATTATCGATCCGGTCGCGGTGTCACGCACTGTCGCGACGGTGCTCCGGGCCGGGTTGAAAACTGCACCGTACGGCGCGAGAGCGTGGCCCGAAACCAGCGCGACGTAGTACCGCGGGACGTTCCTCTGAATTGGCGCCGTCGGCGGTGTCTGGTGGCCTCGCAGCGCATGACCGACGCTTAGCGCTCCGGCGACGATCGCGAATACCGCGACCGCAGCCGCCAGCGGAACGAGCCACCGCTGCCGTGGTGTTCCGACCCCGCTACTGCGCCCGCGAGCTGCAGGGCCGAGCACCGGCCGTGGCTGTAGCTCCAGCGGCGGCGGGGGCGGCGTAATGTCGCTGGCCTTGGCCCTGAAGGCTTTGCGGAGCTGGTCCTCAAGCTGTGTCATGACCTCTCCTTCAGATTCCTGGCGAGGGTCTCTAGCGCACGGTGCCTGGCGGACCTCACGGAGCTCATGCCGACGCCCATCAACGTGGCGACCTCGTCGTCCGGCAAGTCGAGGTAATAACTGAGGATGAGCGTCTCGCGCTGGCGCCGGGGCAGCCTGTCTACTGCGCGGATCAGCTCGTCGCGTTCCTCGCTGCCGAGAACGGCAGCCTCGACCGAGGGCGCTGGGAGTTCGTAGAAGATCCGGCGGCTGCGGATCGCGCGGCGCCGCAGCGCTGACCTGCAGGCATTCAGGACCGCCACCCGGACGTAGTACTCGGCACCCTGGACGTGCGAGAGGTGATCCCAGCGCTGGAACACATTGCAGAAGGCATCCTGTACGACATCCTCGGCTGCTTGCCGGTCACCGAGAATCACGTAGGCCAGCCGGATGAGTCCCACGGCCATGGTCTGGTACAGCGCACCGACCGCGACAGCGGCGTCCTCGGCATCGGTCTGCCCGCGCGCCGACGACAGCGAGCCAGGCAGCCTTAAGGCTGCCGCGTTGTCGAGCGGATTAGGCTCCATGCAGATACAGACTCCTGAGCGGGCCTGATGCTGCTTCTTACTATGCGGATTTCTGCGCCGGTAACAACTGAGTCGTGCCAGGCAGGCAGTACCGGGCATCATGGCTGAATGACCCGGCTCACGGTGGCGACCTGCCAGTTCAGCGTCTGCGCTGACATCGCGGCGAACGCTGCCCAGATCAAGCGCCAGATGACGCGCGCCAGTCGCGTCGGGGCCCGGGTCGCCCATTTTCCCGAGGGCGCGCTGTCCGGGTACGCCGGCACCGACTTCGAGACGTTCGACGGGTTCGACTGGGACACGCTGCGCCAGGCGACGGACGAGATCGCCGGGAACGCCCGCACCCTGGGCATCTGGCTTGTGCTCGGATCAGCCCACCGGCTCACTGGCCCTAACAAGCCGCACAACAGCCTGTACGTCATCGACGACTCTGGCCAGATCGTTGACCGTTACGACAAGCGGTTCTGCGCTGGGGACGCGGAGGGGCTGACCGGCGACCTCGCCCACTACAGCCCTGGCAGCCACTTCAGCGTCTGGGTGATTGACGGCGTCAGGTGCGGCGCGCTCATCTGTTACGACTACCGGTTTCCCGAGCTCTACCGGGAGCACGCCAAGCGCGGCGTCCAGGTCGTCTTCCACTCGTTCCACGCCGGGAACGCATCGCCCGAGCGGATCAAGGCGATCGGCGAGGCCATGGGGCCGCGGTACCAATCGCTCAATCGTGCTGCGACGTACACCTACCCGGGTGTCACGATGCCGGCCGCCATGACGGCGGCAGCGGCGAGCAACCACGTCTGGATTAGCTGCCCGAACTCGTCAGCTCCGGAAAGCTGCTGGCCTGCGTTCTTTGTCCGGGCGGACGGCGTCACCACCGGCAGGCTGCGGCGTAACGTCGCCGGGGCGCTGCTGTCGACGGTCGACACAGCCGAGGACCTGTATGACTCGACTGGCGCGTGGCGACAGCGCGCAGTGACCGGCACGCTACACAGTGGCACCCTCGTCACCGACCCGCGATCGGATGACCGGACCAGCCTCTGAGCCAGGATGACCCCTTCGTGGGGTCTCAGGATGAGCCGGTAAAGGTGTCGATGCTCTCGATCAGCCACCGCCCGTGCTCATTGACCGCCGTGACGGCGAACATCGCGCCGCCGTAGGTCGCCTGGCTCGTCCCGGCCCTCGAATCCTCCTGGTTGGCGAATATCAGCAACCGGGCGCTGCCGCCGGTCAGCAACTCGACCCCGACGTTGGTCACGCGAGTCGTCACGACCAGCTTCTCCTTGGGCGCCTGCTGCTGCACCAGGGCGAACAACTGGTTGTACTGCCGGATCGCCGGGCCGGTGAGCAGCCGCTGCGCCGCCGTCCTGGTCCGCGCGGTGTCGGCGTAGCTGTAGGAGAAGATCGTGTTCACCGCGCTCGTGACATCCCGCGTCACGGTCCTGGTGGCGCTGGCGTTGACAAGCGCGTCGTTGGCGCTCGCCGCGTTCGCCCGCAGGTCGTGCCCCTGGACGGCAGCCCACCCGCCGAGCGCCCCGAGTACGACAGTGGCCGCGCCGAAGACAACCGGGAGCATCCGGCGCCATCGCGGGCGCGGGCTGGGGACGGCCGCGGGGCTCTCCGTCACCACCTCTTCCGTGATGGTGGGAACGGCTGCGCTCTCCGGCTCAGCTATTGGCCGGTAGGACGGCCCTATGGGCATTGGAGGGTCTCCTTTCCGGCCTCAGCCTGTCTTGCCAGCGGAGCTGGCAGCCCCGACCGGGACCTGCTCGAGCGAGCTGAGTTTCCACCCGGACGGCGTCCTGGTGAGAACGCCCTTCTGCCTGCTCTGCTTCGTCGCCGCCGCCCCGTTCGCCGGGGTGACGGTGATCTGCATCGCCACGATGATGGACGCCGTGCCTGCCCGGACGTTGAGGGTGGTGAGCGCCGCGTCGAGGATCTTGGCGGTCGTGACCGACTTGGCCTGCTCGATCTGCTGCTCGAACGCGGACTGTCCCGACGCGATCTCGCTGTGCAGCGCCCCGGTGGAGGATTGCTCCCACAGGCGCACGCCCTGGCCGACGGTGCGGTAGCTCAGCGTGTTGAAGTTCAGCACGGCCTGCTCGCCCTCGCGGAGCGCGTCGTCCCTGGCCTGGGCAGCGGCGGACGCCCGTGGCGCGGTGAGCCACGACGCGCCCGCCCAGGCCGCGAAGATTACGGCAACAGCAAATAGCGCTGCTGAGGTAGTCAGCAGCGGCCTGGATCGCCAGCCCGCCACTGACAGCCTCGCTGTCACGCTAGTCATCGCCACCTCCGCTTTCCCGCCCGGTGGTAACCCGCAGGGATGCCGTCATCGTAAGCATCTGCGGCGCTTGTCACGGTGTGACTCCGAGAAGCTGGGCCATCCCCGGCTGCGCTGCGGGCGGGACGCCGCCGCCGCTGGGGGCGTGCGCGGAGCCGCGGACGTCCACACCGCTTTTAGCCGACTTCGCGCAGTAGGCGCCGGTGTTCAGCGGCGCGTCTGGC
>Ga0335075_10005728_pt1 | contig 19214 bp, 25 predicted proteins | sample Lox_Sample_24_FD_206723 | JGI IMG/M metagenome (GOLD analysis project Ga0335075, IMG submission 206723) | Soil microbial communities from Loxahatchee National Wildlife Refuge, Florida, United States - Lox_Sample_2.4 | ecosystem: Environmental > Terrestrial > Soil > Wetlands | place: USA...
CGTCGAGGAAGGCGCAGAACCCCGTGACCGTGGCGCCTTCCCAGTACGTGTAGTAGTGGTAGGTAGCGGGAGAGTTGTCGATGTACTTCGCGGCGCCCGCCAACCGGGCCACGCGGGAATTGCGTCCGTCGGCGCCGATGACCAGGCGCGCCCGGTGCTCGCTGTGGTCCGTCGTCACCCCTGTCACCCGGGACCCTTCTGTGAGCAGTCCGCGCACGGAATTGCCCATGTCCACCGTGGCTCCGGCCTGACGAGCCCCCTCGAGCAGGACGGGGTCGAGGGCACCACGCCGCGGCGCGATCGCCGGTGCCACTTTGGCCGGCCCCTGCCCGTCCGACTCGTCCCCGGACGCCATGCTGGCAAGCTCGCCGATCGGCTGCCCGGCGAGCCATCCCCGGCCGCTGCGGACGGGCGGCGCACCCGTTTCCAGCACAGCGTCCAGCAGCCCCCAGGCCCGGAGCCGGGTGGAGCCGGCGGGCTTGACCATGTGCCCGGAAAGAGTATCGCCGAGCTCGGAAGACTGCTCGATGACGCGCACCTTGAAGCCGGCCCGCGCGAGCAGCATGGCGGTCGGAGCCCCTGCGCAGCGGCCGCCCACCACGATGACGTCGTCCATGTATCCGCTCGATTCACTGGCCCGCTGAGAGATGAGCTTGCCGTTACAGCGTTCACGTCCGAGATTGATGATTCATCAACAGCGCACGCCTGCCGTGAGGTCAGGAGCGGGTCGCTTCCACGAGGCGCTACCGGCCGTTCGGAATAAAAAAGAGAACCACCAGCGCGCGGTCGCTACGTGCGGCGTCCAAACGCCCAGGCCACCATCAGCGGGAACTCTTCTGTCCAGAACGCGCCGCCGTGCGACCCGGCCCGCTCGGTCATGACAACGTCCGCGCCCGCGTCGCGCAGGGCGACGGCCCAGCGGGTGGCGTTCTGGAGAAAGAACGGCTCCTGCGTGCCGGCGACGAGGTACACGCGCGGAAGCGCGCTTGGCATCACGGCGGGCGGGCGGTAGCCGCCGCCCGGCGAGGCGGAGAAAACCGCGCCGTAGATGTCCGGATGGCGGAACCCGATGGCGAGCGCGAGTTCTCCCCCAAGGGAGGCGCCCCACACCGCGGTGCGCCCGGCGGGCAGCGCCACTCCGAAACGCGACCGCACCCAGTGGCGGACGTCGTCGACGAAGAACTTCTCGTGGGCCGCGAAACGTTCCGCGTCGAACGCCGGCGAGTACTCCTGGAGCCGCGCGTTGTCATCGGCAAGCCCGTGGACACCGACGATCATCGTGGACGCTGCGCTGGCGGCTTCGAGGACCTCGCCCAGTCGGGAGATATGCCACCCGCCGTCACCGGCGAAGACGACGGACTCGGGCGGCGCCGGCGGGACGTAGACCGTGACCTGACGGCCACCGTCGTAGGCGAACGTCTCGGTGACGAACTCTCCGGCGGTGGGCGACATTGGCGTGGGTCCTTCTGTCCGGTCCCGGCGATGCTGGTGGTCATAACCGTAGCTCGCATAGAGCGAAGGGAAATTACCCCCGCTGGGAGTGATGCAGTGAGCAGGCCCCACCCAGTCGGATGGAACTGTGATGCTCAGGCCAGCGGAGCTGCGGCCTGATGCCCGCCCGTCGGGAAGGAAAGTGGAATCCATGGCAACAAGCGTGTGGCGGTTCAGCGGCACCGAAGGGGCCGATGAGGCAGTCCTTAAGCTCAAGCAACTGGAGGCTGCGAAGGTTGTCGAAGTGCAAGATGTCACGGTTATCCGCTGGCCCCAGTACGCCGCGGAGCCCACGGTGCGCGAGCACGTGACAGAAGAAGGCAGCAAGGTGTCCTCCCTCATGCACAAGTTCACGCATGCCGGCATCGATAGCACGATGATCGAGTCGGCCAAGGGCGACATGACGCAGGGGGCCTCGGCGCTTGTCCTGCTGACTGTCGAGGCGCCGGTCGAGGCGGTGGCAAAGGCGTTCGACGAGCAGGGCGTGGAGCTGATCCGTTCGGATCTCTCGGTGCAGGACCAGGATCGGCTGCGGGCCGCCCTCAGCGAGCCACCCGAAACGTAATCGGGCCCGATCCGGCGGCAGTGACCTCTACTCCCCCACGGGTGATGACGGCGTGGCTCATTTCGGACCACGATCGGGCTAGCCAGCATCCGAAGCCCCAGGGGGATGGTAACCATGGCACTGCACGACCGCGAGACCATCCGTGACCAGTTCGAGGACTGTGTGTTCGCGGACCGGGATCTGACCAAGCCGGTGGCCAAGTACCGGTTCCCGCCGGAGGGCACGCTCCCCCGGGACGCGTTCCAGCTGGTGTCGGATGAGCTGATGCTGGATGGCAACGCGCGGCAGAACCTGGCCACGTTCTGCCAGACGTGGGAGGAACCCGAGGTCCTGGCCCTGATGGCGCTGTCGGTCAACAAGAACATGATCGACCGGGACGAGTATCCCCAGACCGCTGAGATCGAGCGGCGCTGCGTGCACATGATGGCCGACCTGTGGAACGCGCCCGAGGCGGCCAACACCGTGGGTACCTCGGCCATCGGCTCGTCCGAGGCCTGCATGCTGGCGGGGATGGCGGCCAAGTGGCGGTGGCGGGCCAAGCGGCGGGCCGCGGGCAAGCCGGCGGACAACCCGAACTTCGTCTGCGGCCCGGTCCAGGTGGTGTGGCACAAGTTCGCCCGCTACTGGGACGTGGAAATACGCGAGGTCCCGATGGCGCCCGGCCGCTACATGATGGACCCGGCCTCGATGCTGGAACGGGTGGACGAGAACACGATCATGGTCGTGCCGACCCTCGGCGTCACCTACACCGGCGCCTACGAGCCCGTGCAGGAGATGGCCGAAGCCCTGGACCAGCTACAGGCCGACACGGGCCTCGACGTCGACATTCACGTGGACGGGGCCAGCGGCGGCTTCCTGGCCCCGTTCTGCGCGCCCGAGGTCGCGTTCGACTTCCGCCTGCCCCGGGTCAAGTCGATCAGCGCCTCCGGGCACAAGTTCGGGCTGGCTCCGCTGGGGGCCGGCTGGGTCGTCTTCCGGGATGTCGCCGAACTCCCGGAGGACCTCATCTTCCACGTCAATTACCTCGGCGGCGACATGCCGGTGTTCCAGATCAACTTCTCCCGCCCGGCCGGGCAGATCATCGCCAGCTACTACAACTTCCTCCGGCTCGGCCGTGAGGGCTACCGCCGCATCCACCAGGCGTCCTATGACATCGGCCAGTACCTGGCCGGCGAGATCGTCAAGCTGGGTCCGTTCGAGCTCCTGTGCGACAGCGACCCGAACACGGGAATCCCGACCGTCACCTGGCGGATCCGCGAGGGCGAAGACCCCGGGTACACGCTGTTCGACCTGGCCGACCGGCTGCACGGCCAGGGGTGGCAGGTGCCTGCCTACACCCTCACCGGAGCCGTCTCCGACATCGCCGTGCAGCGCATCCTGGTCCGCCTGGGTGTGAGCCGCGACATGGCCAACCTGCTCTTGGACGACTTCCGTGACGCGGTGGCCCACTTCAGCAAGCACCCGGTAACCGTGTCCATGACCAAGGAGGAGTCAGGAGGGTTCAGTCACCTGTAACGCACCCGAGGCTGCGATCTCCTGCCATGACCACGCGGGACCGTGACGGTCACGACGTCATCATCGGCGCTCCTGCGACGTTCGTTGACCGCGTGCGCCCGGATGGCGTGATAGTCCGGTGGGAATCCCGCCACCACCGCAAGCACCAGAAGCCGGTCGTCGGCTCGACGTGGTGGGCGCCCAGGGCCCGCGGCTGGTGGATCGCGATCCTGTTCGCCATCGGGTCGCTGTTGTTCGCGATTGGTTCCGTGCCGGGATATGCCAGCGCCGTCGGAGACGTCGGGGACACGGTCACCTACTTCGTCGGCTCGCTGTTCTTCACCTGGGCCTCGTTCCTGAGCTACCGGGAGGCGGTCGACGCCTCCCCGCACGGGCTGAACGCCGCGCGCCGGCGTTTTTTCGTCTACCAGCCGGGCCGGATCGACTGGTGGGCCACCGCGGTGCAGCTCGTCGGGACCGTGTACTTCAACGTCAGCACCGGGGTCGCCATCGTGACCGGCCTGTCCGCCCAGGCCGGTCACCGGCACGTGTGGCGGCCCGATGCCATTGGCTCGGTCTGCTTCCTGGTCTCCAGCGCGCTGTCCTGGTACGAGGTCTGCCACGGCTGGGCCGCGTGGCGGCCCCGGTCGTATGCCTGGTGGATCACGCTGCTCAACCTGATCGGGTCCGTCGCCTTCGGCGTTTCCGCCGTGGCGGGCTACATCAACCCGGTGACCGGCCAGGTACACAACGTCGGGCGGGCCGACGCGCAGACCCTGATCGGCGCGGTGTGCTTCCTGATCGGCGCCGTGCTGCTGCTACCAGAACGTACTGAGGAAGTCAGCGGTCAGGTGATGACGGCCGTCGCCGACGGAGGTCGTTGACGGTGAAGTCAGTCTGCCCGGTCTCACTCTTCTGCCGACCGCCTGCCAGCGCGCAGCTGAACCCGCTCAAGAAAGGACCGTAGGTACCGGTCATGAAACCACTACGGCTTATCCTCGCCTTCCTGCCCCTGATCGCCTTCTCGTTCCTGTCCCGGTTCCTGCCGCACGGCTACATCGGCGTGGCCGGGCTGGTCGCCGCGGTGTGCGCCCTGATCGTCATCCTCGCCAGCCGTCCGATCTGGCCGCCGAAGGTCCTGAACACCATCCAGATCGTCATCTTCGGCGTGATCGCCGTGTTCGGCTTCGCGCTGAGCAAGGGCGACGACCGGTGGCTGGCCACCTGGGGCGGCGCCGGCGTCGGCCTGGTACTGGGGGCGGTCATCCTCGCGCTGGTCCCGATCGTGCCGTTCACCGAGCAGTTCGCCCGCGAATCGGTCCCGCAGGACCAATGGTCCTCGCCGACCTTCGTCAAGATCAACCGGGTGCTCAGCGTCGCGTGGGGCGTGGCCATCTTCCTCATCGGCGTCTCCCGCGTCCTGGCCGCCGCGATCAACGGGCACACCACCCGCCGCCTGCCCGAGACCCTGCTCGGCCTGATCGTGCCAGTCGTGATCATCATCTACATGCTCAGGTTCTCCAAGAGCTACCCCAAGCGCGTCGCCCATGAGCCGGCCCAGGCCGCCACCGGCTCGCAAAGCCGCTGACCGGGAATCACGACGACAGCGCGCCGGTGTCTGCTGAATGGCCGCCGATAGTGCGGCGGACACTCGACAGGACATTGGCAGTCACACTCGAGACGTTTCCGCGGAAGCGCATTGTGCAGAATTTCACAAACCGCTTCCGCGCCCTCTCATGCCGCAGACCCGGGAGTGGCCAGTGACCGTCGCAGGCGACTGTCAAGGTTTCTTCAGGAAATCCTGGTAGGTCTGGCTCGTCTCGACAGAGCGCAGCAGACATCCGCCATGCCAAGGCCGCGGGCACCTGCCGGGCTCGATTTCATGGCATCGGTCGCACTTCCTGGGACGGGGAACCTTGGCCCTGGCCTCTGCTTCCAACCTGGACTGGTTACCCGAGCGCGCGCCCAGCCAGCCCGCCGGGATCATCAGCAAGATCGCCCCCACGCCCAGCACCACGCCCGCCGAGGGGACTAGCCCATGCTTGAAGACCGCCGCGACGCATATGGCGGTAATCGACAGCGGCGTGTGCACGAACATGAAATACAACGGATACGGGCTACGCCACCATGGCCGATCCCGCGCGGGCCCGGCACCTGCCGGCGCGTCATCCGCCACCGCCGTCCCCCTGTTTGACGAGGCGTCCCTGTCCATGAGGAGGCTAGCTGATGAACGCGAGCGTCGTCGTTGCGATCTGCGCCACGGTAATTGCCGTGGTGTCCCTTGTCGTCTCCATTTACGAGGCCCGGGCGACGCGGCGGCACAATCGCATAAGCGTGCGCCCGTTCCTGGAACTGCGGGTCGGGCTGCCCCAGGGCGGCACCGCAGGCCTTCAGCTCATCAACGCCGGCCTCGGGCCGGCGGCCATCACCAGGACCGTCCTCACGCTGGATGGCGAGCCACTGGGGGAATACGGCGAGGACAGCGTCAACGTCCTCCGCGGCAGGCTCTCGGTCCGTCCCGCGGCGGTCACCTTCCGGAAGACCATCCTCGCCACTGACTACCAGCAGTTTCTGCTGAGCATCGCGCCCTTCGACCGAACCGAGCACGCCGAATTCGCAGACCTGCTCAGGCACCGTCTCGGCCTGGAGATCCATTACGAATCCCTTTATGGCGGAGAGGATTACAGGACGGAGCGGAAGCCGCACGCACGATCTTCTTAGCGCGTCCGGATAACTCCTTCTTCCCGGCGTCTGCGGTCACCGCTCATGCCGGAAGCGTCCCCTAGCTTTAGGAGTCCAGGGAATGGGACGCGCGGATATCACGATGCTGCGCGCCGATCCTCACCCCGGTGACGGCGCCAGTGTCGATGATCACGTCGTTGATGAGGACGAGCCTGGTCCACGGGTCCTCGTCCTCAGCTTCGCTCCCCGTGACCGTGAAGGTCGCGGCCGGCGGCAGCTGACCCGTGTACCCGTCGATCACCGGCCGGCCGTGCTCGTCGGTCTTGATGATGAGCTGGTAGTCCATGGTTGCCCCTCACTCCCGTGCCCACAAAGCATTCCCGGCATCGTGCCGGACAAGCTGGTGTATAGCAAGCCCCCCGGCAAGAACCCGGACGGCCATCCTAGCCGCCTTCGTGCCTCCGGCGCTTGGCCCACTGCCGGTCTCGGCGGCCGGGCCGGGGGAAGGCGCGCTACATTGCCGATGAGCGGTAGTTTGCTCGCGGGGTGGCGCTCCTGAAATTCTTCGCTTATGCCTTCCTTTCCAGCGACATTCGCTGAGGATGTCATCAATCAGCCAGCCCGTGCCCAGTTTGAGGCGTTCCTCGACGAGCACCGCGGCGAACTTAATCGCTGCCTGGACGGGCTGACCGAAGAGCAGGCGCGCCAGTCACTGGTGCCGTCCCGGACCACATTGCTGGGCCTGGTGAAGCACGCGACCTTCGTGGAGAAGGTCTGGTTTGACGAAGCCGTCAGATGCCGGTCCCGTGCTGAGATCGGCATCCCCGAGACCTCGGAGGAGTCGTTCATTCTTCATGACGGCGACACCATTGCCAGCATCCGGCAAGCACACCGCGAGGCATGCGAGTCATCACGGCATGCGACGTCATCCCTCGGGCTAGACGACTGGGTCTACGGGTACCGGCGCGGCCCGCTTCCGCTGCGCTGGGTGTACCTCCACGTCCTGCGCGAACTCGCCCAGCACTGCGGGCACGCGGACATCCTGAGGGAGCAGATCCTCAACCGGTAGCGCCCCGAGACGTTTCCGCGGAAGCGCCCCCCAGACGCCGCGTCAGTGAGGATGCTCCGGGGTCGGCGCGGTGAGCTGGCCGGGTAGTCGCGCTCCGACGATGACCCCGATGAGAGCAACCACGATGGCGAACGAGAACGCCAGCGCGACCGCAGGGCCGTGCCCCATCCCGGCTGCGGCGGCGCCCACGATCGCCCCCGCCACGCCGGTACCGATGGCCTGACCGAGCACGTCGCAGAGCTGGAGAGCCGACGTTGCCCGGCCCTCCTCGCCCGCCGCCGCGCGATCGAGCGTGGTCACGGACAGCGGAGCGTAGGCGGTGCCGATCCCCGCGCCGGCCACCGCCCAGGCCACGACCGCCAGCGCGGCAGGCACCGTTGGCAGGAGCACGACGCACATCACGCCGAGGCCAACGGCGACCAGGCACTCGCCGGGCCGGACCAGGCGGCGCGGACCGTAGCGGGCGATGCAGCGGGCCTGCACCCACGATCCGGCCGTCCAGGTGAGGGTCGAGGCTGTGAGCGCAAGAGCGGCCAGCGCCGTCGGGGCATGCCGGACGGTCACGATCGCGTACGGGACATACGCGTCGCCGGCGAAGAAGCAGCACGTCAGCAGCGACCGGCTGAAAATCGTGGCGGCCAGCCCAGGCCGGGAGGACAGGTTCCGGGGAGGCATCAGACGGCGCAGCGAGACAGCGAGAACGGCTCCGCCGGCGATACCGCCGACGACGACAACGGGCACGAACCCGGAACTGAGCGACGCCAGCGCCCCGCCGGCCCCGGCGACCACGCCCAGCGCGGCCAGGTACGGCACCGTGGCCGTTCCCGGGCTCGCGGGCGGCGGGACACGCCGCAAGGCCAGCACGACCAGCACCCCAGCCACGACCACCAGCGGCAGCAAGCCCAGGAACACCCACCGCCAGCCGACTGCCGCGGCCACCAGGGCGGCGACGGCCGGCCCGATCAGGCCGGGCACCACCCAGGCGGTGGAAAGGACGGCGAACATGCGCGGCCGGGACTCCTCGGGATAGCACCGGGAGATCGCCACGTAGGCCACCGCGGGCACGACCCCGGCGCCAAGGCCCTGCACCGCCCGGCCCGCCACCAGAACCGGCATGTCCGGCGCGGTCCCGCCGATAACCAGGCCGAGCGCGAACAAGGCAAGACCGGCGAGCATCGGCCGCGCGAGCGGCACCCGGTCGGCCAGTGTCCCGGCCAGCACGATGCCAATCACGCTTGCCAGCAGGAAAGCGCTGAACACCCACCCGTACAGACGCAGATCTCCCAGGTGGCGGCCGACGACCGGCAAGATGGTCGCGACGGCGAGCGCCTCGAACGCGACGAAGGTGACCGCGAGCACCAGACCGACCGTCAGCGGGCGGCGCGCCGGCGCCCATATCCCGCCCGCCGCGCCGGCCGGCGTCGCCGGGGACTTGGCCGTATCTGCGCTCACCAGGGCGAGGGTAGAACCTCAACCGCGGTCGACGTCAAGCACGAGCGCGAGGCTACGACGGCTCCCACGTCCATCCAACGCCCTCAGATCTCAATAATGGCGCGGCCGAGAATCTGTCCCTCCTCCAGCGCGACGCGGGCTTGCTCGACCTGTTCCAGCGAATACCGGTCGGTCACCAGCTTCTCCAGCGGGAACTTGTCCTGGCGCACCCAGTCCAGGAAAAGCGGGAAATCGGTCTCGGGTTCTGTGGCACCAAGGCTCCCGCAATAGTGGCGCTGGTACAGAAGGATCGCGTTCAAGTCGACCAGGACATCGGCGACGGGAATACCGAGGAGCACCGCCGTGCCTCCCTGGTTGTCCGCCCTTGGCCCTCCTTCCCTGACTGCCTGCAGAATCTGCAGAGCGGTCTCCGGAGCGCCCACCGCGTCCAGGGCAAAGTCAACTCCGCCTGGGTTGATCGCCCGAATCGCGCTTACCGGGTCAGTATTCGCCGCGTCGATGCCATGGGTAGCGCCGAACTCCCTGGCAAACTGCAGCTTACGGTCGACCAGGTCCACCGCGATAATGGGATCGGCGCCGACAATAGCGGCGGCGGCAATCGCCGACAAACCGACGCCTCCGACACCGAATACAGCGACCGACTGGCCAAGCCCGACCTTCGCCGTATGCAGCACCGCGCCGGCTCCTGTCAGCACGGCACAGCCGATGAGGCACGTGACATCAGTCGGGTCCGACGGTGACATGGCGACCACCTTGTCCGCGAACGTCACCATGTGCTCGCTCCAGGTATAGACGTCGCCGTCGGCTATGAGGGGCCGTCCGCGGAAGGTAGCGCCGGTGGGCCTCGAAACAGGCAAGCCACTAATGGGAATCCGGGGAACCCAGGTAGAGATGACGTGATCGCCCTCTTTTACGTGGCTGACTTCCTTTCCCACGTGTGTGACGACGCCGGTGCCCTCATGGCCTAGGCCCATCGGCCTTGGCAACCGGGGGTCGTGCAGCTGATGCACCTGGGAGTAGCAGACTCCGCTCGCGAAGTTGCGGACCGTGACCTGGTTCGGCCCAGGATCCGGGATGTCGATTTCCTCGACGACCAGCGGCCCGCCATGCTCCACCTGGATGGCGGCCTTGCTCTTCATGACCGTTTCCCCCGATCGATCAAGCCCCTCCACGTACTTGTCCCGGCGGCTGTCCCAGCAAACAGGCCGCGGCCAACGACGTTGCTGTGTTCTGGCGGGACCACGTAGGGTCCTGCCATGCCTGCCTACGTCATCGTCGAAGTCGAGGTCACCGACCCGGAGCGCTACAAGCAGTACACGGCGGCGACGCCGGCCACCATCGCGGCGGCCGGCGGACGTTTTCTTGTCCGCGGCGGGGAGTTCACCGTGCTCGAGGGCGACTGGCAGCCATCCCGTCTCGTGGTGCTCGAATTCGAGGACCTCGCGGCCGCGGAGCGCTGGTACGAATCGGAGGCCTATCAGGCCGCGATGAAGCTCCGCGAGGGAGGCGCCCGCATGCGCATGGTCGCCGTGGAGGGCGTCCGACCGGGATGATCAGCTATGGACCGCGAACGCTGAGATGCGGCGGCCGGCTGGCCCGTCCGTCACGAGGTAGGTCACGGTAAGACGGCTGATCTCACTCCCATCGCCGCGTTGCCGCGAGAACGTCCCCTGGTAGAGCGCGGACGTAGAGTTCAAGGCGGTGACCTCGGAGCCGAGAATCTCGCTGCGGTCATACGCGGCCGCGAGCATCCCGTCGACCTGCTGCTGCACCACCCCGACGACCTGGTCGCCGGTGGTCAGCGCGAAGAACCCGCCGTCGGTCGTGACCAGCAGCGGGACACCGTAGTACGCGAGCAGCGAAGCGGTGTCACGCTCGCCTCGGCCGCACGCCCCGAAGGCGTCGAGGTACTCACCAAACCATCGGCTCACGTCGCTGTTCTCCACGATCACGGACCATAGCGCTGCCCCGGGCACCTCGGCTACAGGAGCCGGACCCGGGATCAGGCGCCCGTCGTCCAGGGCCGGAGCTTCTCGGGATTGCGCACCGCCCAGATGTGCTTGATCCGGTCGCCGCTGACCTCGAACGCGAACACCGTCACGGTGACGCCGCCTCGCTGAACCACCAGGCCGGGCTGGCCGTTGACGGTCCGCTCCAGGATCGTCAGGCTCGCTGCCCTGGCGGCGAGGTGCAGCATGTAGCGCGCGACCTGCTCGCCGCCTTCAGTCGGGACGAGCCTGGCGGTGGCGCGGCCGCCGCCGTCGGAGATCATGCTGACGTCGGGGTCGAGGAGGCGGATGAGGGCGTTGATGTCCTTGGCCTCCCACGCCTGCCGGAAGTCCCTGACGATGCTGGCCGGATGGACTGCCGCGGCCGCGGCCACGGCCGCGGTCGCGGGCGGCTGGGCGGCGCGGATCCGACGGCGGGCGGACGAGGCCAGCTGGCGGCAAGCGGCCGGGGTACGGCCGACGATCTGGGCCACTTCCGCGAAGGAGTAGCGGAAGACATCGTGCAACACGAACGCGACGCGCTCAGCCGGGGTCATCGAGTCGAGCACGACGAGGAAGGCCATGGTGACCGACTCGTCGAGCGTGACCCGGTCGGCCGGGTCGCCGGTGATCCCGCCCGGCTGCCCCGCCGGCCACTGGGCAGGGTCGGGCAGCGGCTCGGGGACCCATTCGCCCACGTAGCGTTCCCGCCGCGCCCGCGCCGAGCCGAGCAGGTCCAGGCAGATGCGGCTGGCGACCGTCGTCAGCCAGGCGCCCGGGGATTCGATGGCGTCCTGCTGCTGCCGGGACATGGCATACCAGCGGGCGTAGGTTTCCTGCACGACATCCTCGGCCTCGGCCAGCGAGCCGAGCAGCCGGTAGGCGAGATTGATCAGCTGCCGCCGCTCACCCATGATCGCGTCCAGACCCGGATCGGGCTGGCCGTCTCCTGGACCGGACTGGTTGCTCATGGTGTCGTCGGCTCCTCAGTCGGCTCCTCAGTGGCAGTTGCCCTCATCCGTTCGACGAGATACCGCAGCGGAATGTCAGGCCGGCACGTCACCTGACATTCCGCGGGGCTGTCTCGTCGTACTGCCAGGACTACATCTCCACGCGAAAGGAACGAGCGATGAAGGCCATCCGCATGCACGAGCCGAGCGGTGTCAGCGGGCTTGTCTATGAAGAGGTGCCCGATGCCAAGCCGATGGCCTGTGACGTGCTTGTACAGGTCGTCGCCAGCGGCATCACCCACAACGAGCTTGATTATCCCATCTGGACGTGCCGGGCCGGTCATCAGCGGACCACGGTCATCCCCGGCGCCGAGGTGTCGGGCGTGGTCGCCGCGCTCGGGCCAGGGACGGCCAGCCTGGCCGTCGGCGATGAGGTGTACGGGCTGACCGATCAGTGGCGTGACGGGACCGCCGCGGAGTACGTCGCCGTGGAGGCCCGCAACCTGGCCCCGAAGCCGCGCACCGTCGATCACGTGCACGCCGCGGCGGTGCCGCGGGCCGGCCTGACGGCGTGGCAGGCCCTGTTCGACCATGGAAAGCTGGCCAAGGGGCAGACGGTGGTCATCCACGGCGCGGGCGGCGCGGTCGGGTCGACAGCGGTCCAGCTGGCCCGCTGGGCCGGCGTGAGGGTGATCGGGACCGGGCGCGGCCACTCCCGTTCCCTCGTCCTGGACCTGGGCGCCGACGCCTTCGTCGACCTGGATACCGAACGTCTGGAGGACGCGGCCAGTGAGGTGGACGTCATATTCGACGCGGCCGGCGGCCAGGTGCTGGCCCGGTCGGCCCCGGTCGTCAAGCCGGGGGGAGTGCTGGTCTCTATCTCCGCGTTCCCGCCCTTCGGCCGCGAAGACGCCACGGAGATCTTCTTCATCCAGGAATCCAGCCGCGCCCAGCTGACCGAGCTCGCCCGCCTGGTCGACGAGGGACACTTGCGCCCGCAGGTCGGCGGGGTGTACCCGCTGGCCCAGGCAGCCGAGGCGTACGGCGCCAAGGCCGCTGGCGGCGTCCCCGGCAGGATCGTCCTCCAGCCCTGACCCGCTAGGCGCCGCCGGACTTGCGTTCCTTGCGGAGAGCCTTGCGGAACGCTTTAATCTCCGCGCGGTCCGGCCGGCTGCTCGTCATCGTGCCTGGCGCGTCCGCGGGATCTCCGGTAGGCGGCCCAGAACCCATCGACGCCAGTGCCCGGCGAAACTCCGGCATGTTCTGCAGGTAAAGGCTGCTGTAGCCGCAGTTGCCGCACACAGCGGCATTGAGCTGGTCATCTGCGCCGTGTGACGTACCGCCGACCCAGAATTCAACGCTGCCGTACCAGAAGCGCGCGCCGCCGCATTCAGGGCACGGTGGAGCCGGGCGAGTGATGTCCATCAGGGAGTCGTCCTCCGGGAATGGGCTGCCAGGGTAAGAACCAGGACAAAGCCTAGAACCCGTCACTGGCCGTCGCTCAGCTGGTCCCGCGGGCTGAGCGCACGTCGCTGTGAATGGCGTAGCGTTGCACCGTGAGCAGGGAAGTCGAGGACTTGAACCGGCGCCTCCTGCGCGCCCGCGACGCCATGGACCGCGCCTACGCCGAGCCGCTCAACGTCTGCGCCGTGGCCGCCGTGGCCTATCTCTCCGAGGCGTACTTCATCCGCAGCTTCCGTGCCACCTTCGGGGAGACGCCGCACCGTTACCTGCAGCGGCGTCGCGTCGAGCGCTCGATGTTCCTGCTGCGCGAGACCAACCGCAGCGTCACCGACATCTGCTTCGAGGTCGGCTTCATGAGCCTGGGAACCTTCAGCCGCACGTTCCGCGAGATCGTCGGCGAGTCACCATCGGACTACCGGGTGCGGCACGGGCCGATGGTGGCGCCTAACTGCTTCCAGATGGTGGCTACGCGGCCGGTGGCGGCCGCGGGGGCGGCGATGCGATCGAGCAGTTTCGGAGAAGCCGTCCGCGGCGGCGGCTCCCTAGCATGAATCGTTGCCGGCGAGACTCGCAGAGGAGGAGCACAGGTGATCACCAGGCTGAACGTCATCTCCCTCAAGGTCCTCAACCAGGACGAGGCTCTCGATTTCTACGTCAACAAGCTCGGGCTCGAGGTGGGGCAGGACTTCGAGCAGGGTCCTATCCGGTGGCTGACGGTGCGCGTTCCCGGCGACCCCGGCCTCGAGATCTACCTGGAGGAGCCGGGCCCGCCGATGACGGACGAGGCCACCACCGAGCAGATCCGCGAACTGATGACCAAGGGCGCCGTGGGCTGGCTCGCCTTCCAGTCCGACGATGTCCGGGGCCTGTACGAGACGCTCATGGAGCGGGGCGTCAGCGACTTCACCCAAGAGCCGACCGAGCACTTCTACGGCATCGACATGGGCCTTCGCGACCCCTTCGGCAACGCGATCCGGATCCTCCAGCCGGCGAAGGCCGATGAGGAGGCGACGGCCTGACCCGTCCCGCCTGAAGGCAGGTCAGTCAGCACTCCGCTGCAGCCGCCATGCTGCTTCGAGGGCGTCCTCGACGGCGCCCGCGTCGCCTCCTTCGAGGTCAGCGACGACCATCATGTGCTTGCGGTAGCGGGCCGGCACGCTGAAGGTTCCGGGGAACTGCCGCACGATCGTGTCGCGGTACTCAAAATCGGCGCGGATCACCACGTGGGTCTCGTCGAGTTCGCGGGCGACCAGCCTGCCGTGGTACCGCCATTGGACCAGTCCCGCCGCCGAGGTGCGGCGCACGCCCGCCAGCGCCCCGGCCAGCCGGTCTACCTCTCCGATCTTCACCCCTGCGGGCTTCCCTGCTTCCTAGCGCACCAACCCGGCCGCATCCGTTCCGGATTATTCCGAACGAACCCGTGGTGACTCCCGTCCGACCGCCCTACCCGTTCATGGTCGAAGCGAGCGCGGCGGCCTCGGCCGCCGCGTCGTACTCGTAGATCCACCGGCGGTCGGTCAGCTGGCTGCCTGAGCTGTCGTATCCGGCGCCGTTGCGCCGGGAGCCGAGCTGGACCCGCGCGGTCCGGTCTCGCCGGAGCCCCTCGTACGCCGCCAGCGCCCGCGGAACACCCGCCGGACTCGCGCAGCGACCCAGCAGCACGGCCAGCGCGACGGCGTCCTCCAAGGCCTGGTTCACGCCCTGGCCCAGGTGCGGCAGCATCGGGTGCGCCGCGTCGCCGAGCAGTGTCAGGCGCTCGCTGCTCCATCGCGGAAGCGGCGTCCGGTCGTACATCCCCCACTGGAATCCGCTGCCACCCGGGCCGGTGATCGCGGCGATGACGTCCCCGATCATCGGATCCCAGCCAGCGAAGTGGGCGGCGAGGGCCGCCGGGTCGCCGGCCGCCGACCACGACTCGCGCACCGAGGTGCCCGACGGGACGAAGCCGACGTAGTTCAGCAGCTGTCCGGCACGCACCGGGAAAACCAGGAAGTGCTTGCTCTCACCGACCCACATCCGCATCGTGCCGGCCGGGTACCCGGTCATGGCGGGCACCAGCCCGCGGTAGGCGACGACCCCGGAAAACACGGGCTCGGCGGGCTCGACCACGAATCCCTGGAGCACGGAGTGGATGCCGTCCGCCCCGATCACCACGTCGGCCGTCACCGACGTGCCGTCCTCGAAGCTCACGGTGGCGGCGCGCCCATCCGAGCTGAAGCCCGTGCACCGGTGCGCGGTCCGGACCGTGCCGGACGGCAGCCGCTCCGTGAGCAGCGCGAGGAGGTCGGCCCGGTGGATGCCCACGTTCCGGCCGGGCTGCGCGAACTGGTGCGGCTCATGCCGCGCGGGCCGCCCGTCGGCGAGCCGCAGCTGGGTCGAGACGTGCCGGGCGCCCAGCCGCGCTACCCCGTCACCGACGCCGAGCGTGTCCAGCATCCGCAGCCCGTTCGGCGCCAGCGACACCCCGGCCCCGACCTCGGCGAGCTCCCGGGCCTGCTCATACACCTGGACGTCGATCCCGGCCCGCGCCAGCGCGACCGCGGTCGCGATCCCGCCGATCCCGCCGCCGACCACCATCGCCCGCAACGCCACGTCCTTGTTCTCCTCTCGACGGCCCAGGGTAAAGGGTGTCCGGCCGGGCCTGGATGCCGAGGGCTGGTCAGACGTGACCGGCGTCATGACCGCCGGTGAGCCGGAACCAGCGCCGGACGCGGACACGCGGCTCGTCGAGCGCGACGGCGGCCGACGGGAGCGTGGGCTTCGGGCGTCTCGGTTCGCGGACGCCCGCGTCTTCCGGCGGACGACCGCGCCAGCGCGTCACGCGGCTGACGGTCGACCTGGCCATACGAACGAGGGCGGTCCACACTTCATGACGGCGTTCGTGCCTCACGGGGCCATTATGCGCTCGTAGCCGCCGGCCATCCACGGCCGGAGCGGCCAGGGGCGTCCCGGATCTCCCGGGGCTACGCTGTTTTCATGGCGCGCAAGAGCTTGGTGCTGTCGGTTATCGCGTCCGGCGCGGCGCCCGCGGCGCAGCTCGACAGCCTCGTCAAGCAGGCCATCGAGCGGGGCTGGACAGTGCAGGTGATCGCGACCCCGTCCGCGCTCGCGTTCTTCGACGCGGCCGAGATCGAGGCGCTGACGGGCTCGCCCGTGCGCAGCCAGCACAGAAAGCCGGGCACGCCCCGGTCCCGGGTCCCCGACGCGATTATCGTCGCGCCCGCCACGTTCAACGTGCTCAACCAGTGGGCGCTCGGTGTCGCCGACAGCTACGCGCTCGCCGTGCTCGCCGAGCAGACCGGCATGGGCATCCCCATCGTCGTGCTGCCAGCCGTCAGCGGCCCGCTCGCCTCCCGGCCCCAGTTCGCGCGCAGCGTGAAGGCGCTGCGCGCTGAAGGCATCAGCATCCTGCTCGGCCCCGGCGGGACGACGCCGCCCGGCGGTGCGGGCGACGAGGACTTCCCCTGGCACCTCGCGCTCGACGAGGCCGCGGAAATGACCGGCTTCGGCGAGAGATGAGATCGGAACAGAAGATAGTGGGTCAGCGGGCACACCCTAGTGTGCTTGGCGACCCATCATCATCGAAAGCCAGTCACGGGTAAGGTCGGCAGACGTGGGCAAGGCGAGCAAGAAGAAGGCTGAGCGTCGTCAGGGGACTGGCGAGTCACGCACGGAATTCGAGCAACGGCGCCACCAGTCCCGGATTGCGGACACGTTTCAGCGATGGGCCAACATGCAGGCCGCCGAGGAGGACGAGACAGCGACGGCGGCACGAGCCTGGTGCGGCGGGTCGCGGCCGACGGCCGCAGAACTCCCGCGGTGGGCTAAGGGATCGGTAGGCGACCGGTTTTTCACGGCGAAAAGCGTCCTCGACGCGGCCAGGGCGCCCCGGCTCGCGCAGGCTATTTTGCCCGCCGCTGACACCATGGCGACAGACTTCGCGCACTGGCGAGTCGCCGCTCACTCCCTGGTCCGCGCCATCGTCCTCGACGGCATCCCGGTCGGCGATCCCGCGGTCGTCACTGTCGCCGGGCTGCTCGCTTCGGCCGTCGCGGCCGAGGTCGAGTACGACTCGGACGAGTCGCTGACCACGGACTTCCCGGAGCTGAGCGGTCCGCTGTTCCTGATCGGCGGGTCCGCGCTATTCGAAGCTTCCGAAGCGCTGGTCGGCGAAGACCAGCTCGCACCGGCCCTTGCCGTACTCGAAGGCAGCCTGGACGCCGCGCTGGAACCGCTCGGTCTCGGCGCCGGGGTCACAGGCGCCAGCGTCGGCACCGCGCTGATCTGTGCGCTGGCCAAGGACTACGCGTTCCACGACCCCGCCGACGTAGAGCTGCTCACTCGCCTGGACGCGGAATCCTCGTCCGGGAACGCGCTTGAAACCCTGGTCCTCAGCAAGGTCATCGCGCCAGAAGACGCCATCGGGGTTGGCCTCTCGGCGCTCGCAGCCCTCGCCGATTTGTGCCGAACCGATGCGCCGTCCATCCTGGTGCCGCGCCCGTGACCGACGCTGCTGGGCGGGAACGGCTCCGGCAGACCTTCGACGGAGCCGCCGGGCTGTACCAGGAAGCACGACCCGAGTACCCGGATGAGCTATACGCGACGCTGATAGAACTGGCGGGGCTTCGACCGGACTGGGACGCGCTCTGCGAAGTCGGCGCCGGCCCGGGGAAGGCGACGCTGCCGCTCGCGCGGCGCGGGTTCCGGATCACGTGCGTGGAGCTCGGCGCGGCGCTCGCCGCCGAAGCGAGGCGCAACCTCGCCGGGTTCGACCGGGTCACGGTGGTCAACGCCGACTTCGAGAGCTGGCGACCTCCGGCGCCGGAGGAGTTCGCCCTGGTGTTCGCCGCGACCGCATGGCACTGGATCAACCCCGAGACCCGCTACCGGAAGGCGTGGGAGCTACTGAAGCCCGGCGGGCACCTGGCGTTCTGGGAGGCGGTGCACGTGGTCCCCGAGGGAGGCGACCCGTTCTTCCGCGAGCTCCAGGACGTCTACGACGAGATCGGCGAGGGCATGCCGGACGGCAGTGCCTTCGCCACCCCGGAAACGCTCGGCGACTCGAAGGCCGAGCTCGAGGCTTCCGGCTTGTTCACCGACGTGGCCGTCCGGCGGTTCGACTGGGAGATCCGGTACACCGCGGAGTCCTACATCCGGCTGCTCGACACGTTCTCCGGGCACATCGCGATGGCGGACTGGCAACGGATGCGGCTGTACGGCGAGATCCGCCGCCGCCTGGCCGCCCGCCCCGACGGCCAGCTGCGCCGCCACTGGGGCACGGTCCTGAACGTCGCCCGGCGCCGAGCCGGACTAGCCTGAAGCCATGGCTTCCCCGAAGCGCCAGCGCAGGCTCGCGATCACCGCGGGTATCGTCGCCGCCTACGCGGTGGGAACGGTCATGGCCGTGCGCCAGGGCTACTCGTTCGGCTGGAGCGTCCCGGTGCGCTGCCGCCAGGGACACCTGTTCACCACGACGTGGATCCCCGGCGCCTCGATCAAGTCCCTGCGCCTTGGCCTCTACCGGGTGCAGTGGTGCCCAATCGGCCGCCACATCGACTTGGTACGCCTGGTCAAGACCGCGGACCTCTCCCCCACCGAGCGCGAATACGCCGCCGACCACCACGACCTCCCCGTCCCCTGACCCGCATGCCCCCCGGCACCCCCCAGTCTCGCAAGCTAGGCCTAAAACCGGGCCACCGCGTCGCCCTCGACGACCCACCCAAAGGCTGGGACCTGCAAGAACCCCCCGACGGCCTGCTAATCCCAGACGCGAACGACGGCACCGCCGACGTGATCATCGCGTTCTTCCGCACGGCAACGGAGATCCCCGCCCGGCTCCCCGCCCTGGCGGCCCGCATCTTCCCCGCAGGCGCCCTCTGGGCCGCCTGGCCCCGCCGCGCGGCGGGCCACACCAGCGACATCACCGACAACACAGTCCGCGAGCACGCCCTCCCCCTAGGCCTAGTAGACGTGAAGATCGCCGCCCTAGACGACGACTGGTCAGCCCTCCGCCTACTCTGGCGAACCGAAAACCGCCTCGGCACCGGATGAATGTGACA
>Ga0335075_10005729_pt1 | contig 19213 bp, 20 predicted proteins | sample Lox_Sample_24_FD_206723 | JGI IMG/M metagenome (GOLD analysis project Ga0335075, IMG submission 206723) | Soil microbial communities from Loxahatchee National Wildlife Refuge, Florida, United States - Lox_Sample_2.4 | ecosystem: Environmental > Terrestrial > Soil > Wetlands | place: USA...
CATCAACAGCAGCATCACCCTGCAGCGGTACAGCCTGACCGGCAAGCTGCAGAAGAATCTGGCAGCAGTCAAAGGGATTGATGACTTCGCCAACGGCAGTGGCATCGCCTACAACTCCGGTGGCACCGAGATTGCCGCCGGGAACACGACTGGCCTCGAGCTGATCAGTAATGCAGGCGGCGTGATCAGGAAGCTGCCCGTTCCGGGTGCCAAGGACGGCTGCAGCGCGGTCCGCTGGTGGAGCAAGAGCACGGTGCTGGCGAGCTGTGCGGTGATCAATGAGCCGGGACCGCGCATGTGGCTCGTTCCGGCTAGCGGTGGCAGGCCCACAGCGCTCACGCCGGTCCGCACGGCCAGCAACATCACCTTCGACTTGGGCGACTTCAACGCCTGGCAGCTGTCGAGCGGGCTGTACGTGGACGGCTTCGGGGGGTGCGGCACGCTGGTCATCGGGCGCCAGCCGACCCATGGCAAAGAGCAGCAGGTCAAAGTGCGGGGCGCAGCAAGCAGCCTGATCGTCAACGCCACGAAGTCAACGCTGATGGTCGAGCGCATCAATGCGTGCTCGCCAGGGATATCGCTGGTGTGGTTCAACCCCTCGACCCGGAAGATGACAGTCGCGATTGCTGTCCGCCAGCACCAGGCCGGCGTGACGAGCGTCGTCCCCTACTACATCGCCGGCAAGTTCTGAGTCCAGGCAACCTTCGGGACTGTTGGCCCGGCACGGTGCAAGCCAACCGTGCCGGGCTGGCGTGTTTATCCGTCGTGACCGGTTAGCTTTCACGAACACCGTGCAGACGGAGCAGGTCGGCAACGGCAGGGCTCGGCGGTTTCGGGTCGTCCGGGCTGAGCGTGATGCCGTCAAGGGAAGCACCTGCGTTGATCAGCACGCCGATCGTGGCTGGCCAGTCAGCGCTCGGGTTGTCTGCCGGGCTGAAGCCGCTGCCAACGACTGACCAGCCGAGCGGCGTGTCGTCCCACTCCCCGTCGCGGGCCCCGACATCGGCACCGCGATCGATCAGGAGCCTGGTGATGTCCGCGCTTCCGGCGAAGGCGGCCGCGTGCAGCGCCGTGCTCCGCTGCTCTCCGCCGCGTACACCGACAGGGAATCCCGCGTCGAGCATGATCCGGATTGCCTCGGTGTTGCCGGTCTCGGCGGCCCGGATCATAGCTGCGGCCTGCTGCTCGCTCGTGAGCTGGTTGAGAAGGTCACGCTGGCTGGCGAGCAGTCGTTCCGCACTGGCACGGTCGGCGCTAAGGCAGGCCGACAGGAAGACGTCGGCATCGCTCGCGTCGTCGGTGGCCCCGTGCTGGCGTAGCAGCGCAGCTAGGTCCATGCGTCCCATGCCCGTCGCCAGGGCAAGCGGCGATCTGCCGTCCGGGCCTGGCAACGCCGGATCGGCACCGTGGGCAAGCAGCAGCTCAACGATCTCGGCCGCGCAGTCCGACTGCACAGCGGTGGATATCGCCGGGCATGGCTGGCCGTTGTCGTCGTGATACTGGCCGGGATCGGCGCCGGCCTCAAGCAGCAGGCGCACCCCGTCGGCATCGTTAGCACTGATGGGCGCGGCAAGCGCCATCCTCGCGATAGCCCGCACGTCAGCGCTGCGATCGAGCAGCATACGCAGGCACTGGTGATCGTCCGCGAAGCCCGCCAGGTACAGGTCGCTGTCCTCCGGCACCGCGCCGTGGTCGAGCAGCAGCTGCGTAATCGCGGGATTGGGCACCCCGGCAACTGCGCAGCGCAAGGGCGTCCACTGCGAACGCCCGGCGGCATCAGGGTGACTGATGGGATCGGCGCCGGCGTCGAGCAGCAGCCGAGCAACGGCCAGCAGTCCGTCAGCCCTGGCAGGGTCGAGCTGATGCCATCGCGACGCGCAGACGGCATGCAGCGCTGTCCAGCCCCGCGGATCTGGTCTGGTCGCGAGTTCGGGCTCGGCGGCGATCGCGTTGCGGACCTTCTCGACGTCGCCGAGCACGACGGCGGTGGCCAGGTTGTAGCCGGCGAGTTCGGGCCGTGCGGCGAGCATCCTTTCCGCGCGACCCGTCCAGTCGCGGATGCTGGCCTCGCAGAACTCGTCGGCAAGCTTGGCCATGTCGTCGACTCGGGCCTGAACCTCTGTCTTGAGCTTCGCCCAGCTCGCGAACCCGTAGTCGCGGGCAATAGCCAGCTGGGCGGCGGCCAGTGTGAGCCGATCCGAGACCGCGAGTATGCGGGTGGTCGCGGTGGTGTCGCCAGCGCGAGCGGCGCGCAGCAGGTCTCGTGCCTCGCGGCGCAGATGGTCGAGGTGTGGCTGGGCTGGAAGCGCTGTCATGACGTCTCCCCTACGGCCCTGGAGGTCCGCGTGCCAGGCCGGTCAGGAAGTCGCCTGCAATCAGCCAGTTAAAACGTGAAGGTGGACTAAGTCCTGCCCGCGGACCCGGTGGCGCCCCACAACGCCACAGGCATGATAACTCACTTCCGGTGCGCAACCGGCCAGCACCGCAGCGGGCGTTCCCGGCTTTACCTGGGGAAGGAGCGGTAAACGCGGCCTCCCGGGCTCAGTAGGCGCGCGCGAAGATCACTCGCTTGCCGTACGCGGACGGCTTGCCGCAGCGAATGCAGGTGCCCTCCTCGGGCTCGCCTTCCAGGGGGATGCAGCGGGGGGTGGCCGCGGTTTCTGCCTTGATCTCGTCTTCACAGGCCTGGTCGCCGCAGTGGAGCGCAAGCGCCCAGCCGACGGCAACGGCGGCAGCGAACTCCGGCCAGGAATCGACAACGGCTGTGTGCTCGTCGCGGAAGTCGGCGGCCCGCTGCGCCAGCATCGCCTGGAACGCGGCAAGCTCGGCAGCCAGGAGAGCTGGCGCCGCATCGAGCGGGATGGCCACCTTGGCCGTGTCTGGTTGCCGGTAACTCAGGCGGCGGGACATCAGCGCGGTGCCGGCGACCAGGTCTCGCGGACCAAGCTCGAGCCGGAGCGGCACGCCGCGCATCTCCCAGTCATTGAACTTGAAGCCAGGCGACAGCTGTGGCCGGTCGTCCACATGCGTCCTGATGCCCGCGCGCTGCAGTCTTGCGGCCAGCTCGGTTGCCGCTGACTGCGTCGTCTCGGCTTGCTCCGCACGTCCGATCGGGACGATCACCACCTGGTAGGGAGCCAGCGCCGGCGGCAGTATGAGGCCCTTGTCGTCGCCATGGGTCATGATCAGGCCGCCGATCATCCTCGTGCTCATGCCCCAGGAGGTGGTGTGGCATAGCTCCGCGGTGCCGCTCTCGCCTGTGTAGGTGATCCCGAATGCGGCGGCGAAGTTGGTGCCCATGAAGTGCGAGGTGCCGGACTGGAGGGCGCGCCCGTCCCGCATCATGGCCTCGATCGTGAACGTGCGCTCAGCCCCGGCGAACCGCTCTCCCGGCGTTTTCTCGCCCGGCACGGTGGCCAGGGCGGCCGCCTCCACCGACACGTCCTGGTAGAAACCTAGTGCCAGCATTGTCTCGGCGAGTGCGTCCGCCGAGGTGGCGTGCGCGGTGTGGCCTTCCTGCCAGAGGAACTCGCTAGTCCGCAGGAACATCCGCGGCCGCATCTCCCACCGCAGTACGTTGGCCCACTGGTTCAGCAGCAGCGGCAGGTCCCGGTGCGAGCTGATCCACTTGGCCATCATCTCCCCGATGATCGTTTCCGACGTCGGGCGGATAACCAGCGGCTCCTCCAGCTCCTTGCCGCCTGCGTGAGTGACCGTGAAGAGTTCGGGCGCGAATCCTTCGACGTGCTCGGCCTCGCGCTCCATGTAGCTCTGCGGGATGAGCAGCGGGAAGTAGGCGTTGTGGTGCCCGGTGGCCTTGATCCGACCGTCCAGGTCCGCTTGCAGGAGTTCCCAGATCCGGTACCCGTACGGCCTGATCACCATGCTGCCGCGGACCGGGCCCCGGTCCACCAGTTCGGCGCGGAAAACCACGTCGTTGTACCAGGCCGAGAAGTCCTCGCTCTGCGGGGTAACGCTGCGCTCGTCGCGTGCCATGATCTTCAGGTTACCGAGTCGGCGCTGTCTCGGAACTGAAATATAATGCGCATTCCGGCTATATCAGGCGCTACCCGGCCCGGTCGATCAGGCGGAGCAGGGCCGCGCGGCACGCCTCCTCGAACGAGGGCTGGCCGGTCTCGTGCGCTTTGACCACCAGCCAGACTCCGGTGAGGACGGCGCAGCCGCGGAGCATCGCGCGGTCACCCTCGTCGAGGTCCCGGCCGTACCCGCCCAGGAAGGCCTCTCGGAGGTCCGGCCTGGTCGCCCAGATGCCCAGGTGCAGCCGAGCCAGGTCGGCAACCCACACGTCACGGCTGGACCATTCAAAATCGACAACGTGCACTGAGCCGTCATGGACGAGCCAGTTCCGCGGCGTGTAGTCGTGGTGGCACGGGATCCGTTCTGCCGGTGGAATGCCGGCTAGCGTCTCGACTTCGGCGCGAGCGGCGCGCATTTGGCGCGGGCGCAGCAGGCCCGCAGCGGGTGACGTGAGGCTGTCGAATTCCTTGATCTTGACCGCCGCGAAGTCATCCCACCGAGTAGCCGGCCGGGAGCTGTGAAGCAGGCTCAGGACCTTCCCGGCGTCGCGGTGTACCGCGCGCTCGGCAGATCGCCCGGCATCGTGTCCGTCAACGGTGTCGGCGGGCCAGCGCGCCAGTTGTCCCGGCACTGCGGACAAGATCATCGCCTGCCTGGAACTGTCGAACGCATGCAACCGCGGAGCTCTGCTGTCCAGCGCGGGAACCCAGCTGCGGTACGCCGCCAGCTCGGAGAGGTAACGGTCGCGATCGCCGTGCGCTTTGATGAACCAGGAGACACCGGTCGCGTCCCGCAGTCGCAGCACCAATGACCTGCGATAGCCCCATGTACAGTCCTCGACCAGCTCGCAGGGACCGAGGACAGCGCGGGCGTAGTCAAGCAAGCGTTTCACGATTGCATTCACCATCTTCGACGGGGTGATGGGAGAGAGACAGAGAGAGCAGACCTACGGCGCGTCTGGGTGCCTTGCCCGGCTTGCTGACAGCCGATGACGGTGACTCCGGTGGAGTCCGGCGAGAGCCCTGCGCGCGACCCTGGCATTGCTGCTTGCCCGCGATTAATGTGGCCCGGGCATTCAGCAACGAGCGGTGTGCGGCGTGAAACAAGTATGACCGAGGATCTAGCACCAGCGGCCCGCCTCCTGGGCCGGCCGCAAGACGATGCCTGCGAGTCGGCCGACGACATCGCCGCGCACCTGTTCCGCGATCACGGCCTCGCGATGTTGCGGGTCGCGCTGCTGCTAGTCGGCGACCGTGCCAGCGCTGAGGACGTCGTGCAAGAGGCGTTCTTCGGACTGCACCGGGCGCTGCCCAGGCTGCGCGAGCCCGACAAGGCGCTGCCCTATCTGCGTGTGGCCGTGGTGAACGGGTCCAGGTCGGTGCTGCGCGCACGCCGGCGCGCGGCACTGCGCCGGGTCCAGCACGAGCCGCCCGTCTGGTCGGCAGAGTCAGCCGTCATGGCGGACGAGGACCGCCGCAGTGTGCTGGCGGCGGTCGCCCGGCTACCCAGGCGCCCGCGCGAGGTGCTCGCGCTTCGCTACTACCTCGACCTGACCGATCACCAGATCGCCGAAGCGCTTGGTGTCAGCCGGAGCACGGTGTCGTCCACCGCCACGCGCGCTCTGGCCACGCTGGCTCGTGAACTGCGGGAGGAAATATGAACGCCATCGAAGAGCGGCTCCGCGACGCTTACCGCGCGGCGGCGCAGACAATCCCGCCGGAGGCCGTCGGCACTCTGGCCAGGAGGCCGCGTCCTCGGCCGCGGCCGCGGCGCTTCCTGGTGCCCGCCGCCGCGACGGTGGCCGTCCTGGCCGTCGCTGGCCTGGTCACGGTGGTCGCCAGGAACGCGCCGCCGGCCCGCCGGCCTATGCCCGCCGCTAGCGCGACGCCGGTCAGCCTGGGCCCGGTCACGTTGTCGGCGCGTCCGTCACGTTATTTCGTGGCCTTCGAGAACAACGGCCAGGGCTCTGTCTATGACCCGCTCGCGGTATACAGCGCCCGCACTGGCCGCCTTGTCGCCGCGCTCTCGACCCCGCGATCGGCGGTCCAGCCGAACGCCGCGGTGGCGCTGGGCGACGGCCGGACGTTCATCGTCGCCGACACCGAAGGACCGTCGAACAAAGCGGTGTGCGCAGGAACGACCCGGCTCTACCGGCTGCGCCTCGCCGCCGACGGCCAGCCGGCTAGCCTCGACCCGCTCGCGCTGCCCGCCATCGCGGGATACGTCGACACGCTGACCGCGACGCCGGACGGCGGCACGATCGGCTACGACTCGCTGGTCTGCGATCTGCCGCTGTACGGGACGTCGGTCATTGGCGTCGTGAACACCGCGACCGGTAAGGTCCGCCAGTGGACCTGGCGGAAGCCGGGCGTATTGGCGTCCTCGCTGTCGCTGTCGGCCGACGGACGCAGTCTGACCTACCTTTGGTCCCGCAACGAGGTCGTCACCCGTTACGAAGGCCGGACCTTGGCGCCCTGGACGATCAGCCAGCTGCCGGCCGCGGCTGCCGCCGGCCGCGCGAGCGCCGTCAGCAGGAGCCTGATCAGCGGGTCAGGGACGCTGCCCACTCCGGTCCGCTATCAGGCGGCCTTGGGCCGGACATTGCGCTACTTGCCCGCGGCCGTGACAGCGGACGGCAGGACCCTGTACTACTGCGTGCAAGTTCCGGACAAGTCAGCCGCCTCCTCGCCCGCGGGCTACGGCATGATGGCGGTCCGCGAGTACCACGCCGCGACGCGGGCGACGACGACTGTGCACACCTTCAGCGGGCGGGGCTACTGCTACCTGTCGATGTCCGGCGGCCAGCTGCTCGTCGGCGTCGTCAACGGGGCCAACATCCCGCGAACGTCGATCTTCCGGCTTGACCCGAGGTCGGATGCGGTCACTTCGGTCGGAGATCCGCGGAACGTCAATCCGGTGACGTGGTGAGCGGGCTCGACCGATGGGGCACATGGCTGGCCCGTTAACGTCTTGGGCTGGTGCGCGATGGGGGCTAGGCTCCATCGGCATGAGCGAGGGCGAGATCGGCATGAGCGAGGGCGAGTTGCTGATCGGGGATGGCGTCACCCAGGGGATCGTGCGGATCGGAGACACGGTGCGGCGGCCGCTGCGGCCGTTCAGTCTGACTGTGCAGGCGTACCTGGCCCATCTGCGCGACGCCGGCTTCGCTGGCGCGCCGCTTCCCCTCGGCGTCGACGAGCAGGGGCGCGAGGTGCTGTCGTTCGTCCCCGGTGACGTGCCCCGTAACCCGCTGCCACCGGAGACAGCCGGCGACGACGTGCTCGTCGCCCTGGCCCTGCTGATCCGCGAACTGCACGAGGCTTCGGCAGGGTGGGTGGCGCCGCCCGACGCGGTGTGGGGCGGGACGCCGGCCTACGCGGGACGCCCGCTCACGCAGCATCCCGAACTGGTTAGCCACCGCGACTACTACCCTGGCAATGTGGTCTTCCGCGACGGGCTGCCCGTCGCGCTGATCGACTTCGACCTGGCCATGCCGACCACGCGGCTCTACGACATCGCGAACGCATTGTGGTACTGGGCCCCGCTGCGCGATCCGCGAGACCGGGCGCCCGCGTTCGCGGACGCCGACATTCCGCACCGGGTCGCGGTGTTCGCTGACGCCTACGGCATGCCTGAGCGGCATCGCGCGGAGCTGGCGCCGTTTGCCATCGAGCTGGCGCGTCGCTATTACGAGGACTCGCGCGTCTCGGCCGAGCTGGACCCGGTGTTCCGCAAGCTATGGGAGGACGGTGCCAAGGACGTGCTGCCGCGCGCCGAGGCGTGGCTGCGCGAGGCGGCGCCGGCGATCACCGCCCGCCTCGGCCAGCCGGGCTAGGCGAGCCGGGCTAGCCCTGACCGTCCCGAGGTCCTGATCGTGCTCAGGTGCTCTGCCATGAAGACCTTCCATTCGACCGCTGTCACAGGGTCCAGCGCGCATCCGCTCGCGGCTGGCGCCAGCGGCTGCGACCATCAGCACCGCCAGCCCCGATCAGCTGCACCCGTCCGCATCAACGCCGCCGTCTCCGCCAAACTGAATTGCCCCGAGCAGGCAAATCACGGCATACTGCTCCGGGCCTGGACGGAGTTGATCACGGAGGCTGGCCTTGGACGCACGAGGAACGGCCCTGCCCCCACACGAGGCGGCCCGCGGCCGGGACGATCGTTTCACCCAGTCGCTGGAGATGCTCGACAACGGCCGCCTTCCCGATTCGGCGGTCGATGCCGAGGACCTTCTGCTGATGCTGGCCCAGCGTTACGCGTATGTCCTTCCCAATGACTCCGCGCTGGCGCTGCTCGCCGGGCTAGGACCACTGGTTGAGGTGGGTGCCGGCACCGGATACTGGGCACACAGACTGCGCTCGATCGGCGTGGACATTGTCGCCTTCGACCAGGCGCCCCTCAACGGGCAGCGTGTCAACAGGTACCACTCGCCTGCCCTGCCATGGACCCGCGTCGAACAGGGCGATCAGACCGTGCTGTCCGCCTACGCGGACCGCGGCCTGTTTCTGTGCTGGCCGCCGCTGTTCTCGTCGCTGGGTGACTGCCTGTCGTACTACCACGGGGACACCGTCGCCTGCATCGGGGACGGAGGGCATCGCACCGCTAGGCTGGACCACCTGCACGAGGCCTTCACGAAGGTTGCCACGGCACCTGTCAGGGCACTCGATCCCTACCCTGGGGCCACGCCCCAGCTCACGATCTGGAAGCGGACGCCGGGTGAGACGAGACCCGGGCCGGGCTGATCACCCCCTGATCCACTCGCGCCGCAGCAGTCCGAAAATCAACTCGTCTACGCGCTGCCCGTCGCGCTGGATGCTCTCGCGCATGACACCCTCGCGCACGAAGCCCGCGCCCTCGAGCAGCCGCATGGAGCGGGTGTTGTCGGCGAAGACCTCCGCCGTGATCCGGTCAAGGTCGAGCACGTCGAAGGCGTAGTCGGCTGACTGCACCACCGCAAGATACCCGTAGCCGCGCCCCCAGAGCTCCTTTTCGCCGACGACGATGCCCAGCCGGCATCGCCGGTGGGCCCGCTCGATCAGCGCCAGCTGGAGGAAACCGATGGGCTCCGCGCGACCGGCGAGCCCGATCGCGAGATGGACGATGTCGTCGCTGGGTTGCATCCACTGCGCGAGCTTTGCGGCGACATCCTCACGGGTGAACGTACGCGGCTCGTCGCCGCCGCTGAGCCGCTGGATCTCGACGTCGTTCTTCCATCGCAACAGCGGTTCGAGGCTCGCCGGCGTGTGGGGTCGCAACTCGACGACGTCAGCGGTCACCCGGGACGTCGGCCTCCCGTTCATTGCGTTTGTCGCTCCTTGGCGGGTCGAGGCCAGTGCCAGCGAGTAGCCGCCTGGCGCCGCAAAGAGTATGCAAGCAGGGTGCCTGATGTCCATGGTTTTTGCGCCGGTCCTAACGTTGCAGTATGTCGGCGTATATCCCGAGCGGAAAGGGCCATCGCCAGGTGAACGAAGGTGCCAGGCAGCTCAGCATCGTCTGCACGCTGTCCCCGCCGCCCGAGGACGTCGTCCTCGAACTGGTGACCGTCGGAGGCTACGATGAGCACCTCTGATCACGACATGGAGACAGAGATGGCTCCGAAGGAGCCGCACGCCCTCGATCCGGCGACCGCCAGCACACTCGCTCCAGACGGCCGCGACCAGCGTCGCATGCTGATCGGCGTGGGACTGGATGCCCGGCTCGGCCTGGCATTCGGTCAGTTGCGCGAGGCCGCGCGAGAGGCCGCTCAGCTCGGCTTCGACAGCCTGTGGACCCCGGCCGGCGGTGTGCCGGACTCCTTCCACGTGTGCGCGGCATGGTCGCAAGACACCTCGCTGCGCACGGGGATTTCTGTTGTGCCGGCGGCGCGGATGTGGACTCCCCTGGGCCTGGCGGCGCAGGCGGCCACGCTGGCTCAGCTCTCCTCCGGGCGATTCGTCCTCGGACTGGGAACGGGAGGCTACGGGCCGCGGTTCTGGGCCTCAGTCGGGCTGGCGGACCGCCCGATCGCCGTGATGCGAGAGTACGTCACCCAGGTCCGCGCGCTGCTGGACGGCGAGACGGTAACCGGCGGCCCTCCAGTTGCCGTCGGCAGGGACGCCGCCGGAACGCCAGGCTGGCCCCGCCCGGCGTCGCTCGGACTGGCGGACCTGCCCGCAGCTCCGGTGTACCTGGCCGCGCTCGGCCCGCAAATGCTCCGCCTCGCCGGCGAGGTCGCCGACGGCGCGCTGCTTAACTGGGCAACGCCAGAGCGCATTGCCGCCAGCCGGGCCAGGATCGACGAAGGCATTGCGCGAGCTGGCCGCGGCCCCGGCGCTGTGCCGATCACCATGTACATCCGGGTCTGTATCGACGACGATGTGGCTGCAGCGCGGCAGGCCTTCGGCACGCAGGTGCTCGGCTACGCAATGGGCCATCCCGGCGTCCCCCAGCGCGCTGGCTACCGGGGGCTATACGCCCAGATGGGGTTCGATGAAGACCTGCGTGAACTCGAGGCACGGCGAGACCGGGGCGAGACCATGCCCCGGCTCGTGGCCGCCGCCCCGGACACGATGTTGCAGGCAGTGGGTTACTACGGCCCCGCCTCGGGGGCACTCGCCGCCTTCGCCCGGCTGAGCAGCGGCCTGGACGAGGCCATCGTCCGGGTAATCACGGCCCGTCCCGGCCTGGAACCCGTCAGGCAAGCCATGGCCGCCCTGGCGCCGTCGCTCATCCGGGCCGTGTAAGCCCTCCATGGGCCCGGTTCGAGCCGTGCCTGATGGCAGCCCGCTCGGCATCATCCGCAGAGCCGACGGCTGCCATGATTGAGCCGCAATGAGTGCTCAAGAGACCGGCCGGTGGAAGCGCCAGCGGTTGCTGGCAAGGCTGTTCGCCGTGTGCGGCGTATTGCTCGTGCCCTGGATCGGGGTTCTGATCGAGCAGCTGCACGGGCAAGCCGGCAAGCGCAGCTTCGGCTCCTCCTGGGTGGGACTCGACGTGCTCGAGGCGGTCCTCCTGCTCACCGTCGCACGCCTGCTCTCCCGCAGACACCGCGCGACAAGTCCGGTGGCAGCGGCGACGGCCGCGGTCCTGTGCCTGGACGCCTGGTTCGACACGATGTCGGCTGCCCCACAGCTGCCCTACGCCGAATCGCTGGCCATGGCCTGCTTCGCGGAACTACCGCTGGCCGCTCTGCTCGCCTGGACCGCCTGGCGCGCGCTCGAGTGGGCAGGCCCCCGAGCGCCCGACGTCAGTCCGTGTAGCCTCAGCGACCTTTCACCGAGCCGACAAGAGCCGGTGGCACGTCAAGCTGTTACCGGGCCGTCAAGAGAGTAACCAGCCGGTCGGGCTCCCCCTCGTCTGGCACCGTCACTGCTTTCGCATGCTCTGAAGCTATCCCAGCCGTGGTTTCGCGCCCCGGCGCCGTCAGTTTTTTACTTGTCGTTGACACGTGACCGCGTCCTCCATCGACTTAGGTCCAGGCCACCGTCATGGTTTCGCGAGTGCAGGCCATACTGCCTTAAGCCGGTAGACACCTATCGAACACAGAAGCTATGGTCTCCCATATGGCGGCGCTTCAATGGCATAGCGAGACCGTTACCGATGAGGGTGTCACCGAGCGGCCGTTCGAGCTTGGCCGGCTGAGTGGCCGTGTGCCCGGCGTGCTCTGGCTGCCACCGTCTCCTGCGCCAGCGTCTCCGGTCGTCCTTCTCGGGCATGGGGGCAGCGGCCATAAGCGATCCGAGCGGATCCTTGCGCTCGCCCGCTGGTTCTCAGCTCGGGCTGGTTTCGCCGCCCTGGCGATTGACGGGCCTTACCACGGCGACCGGGTCGGATCACCGCTGACCGCTGCCGGCTATCAGGCTCGGATCGTGGCGGAGGGCCTCGACGTCGTGATCGACCGCATGGTCGATGACTGGCGCGAATGCCTGGACGTTATCGGGCCAGCCATTGACGCGGATATGTCGCGCGTGGGCTATGTGGGCGTGTCAATGGGAGCGCGGTTCGGCCTGCCCTTGGCCGCGGCAATCGGCAGCCCTCTCCGGTGCGCAGTACTGGGGAAGTTCGGGCTAGAGGAAACCACCGGCATGTACCCGGGCGCTGACCCGGCGATGCGGATCCGCCACGATGCTGAGCTGATCACAATTCCGGTTCTCTATCACGTTCAGTGGGACGACGAACTCTTCCCCAAAGACGGCCAGCTCGCTCTGTTCGACCTTCTGAAGTCGCCCGGCAAGCAGCTGATCGCCTTCACCGGAGCGCACGCGGAGACCCGGCCGGAAGCCACTGCCGAGTGGTGCCGCTTTATCTGCCGCCACCTGGCGGACGATCATGCCTTCACCAGGGCAATCTGACGTCGGCGACCACGGCGAGGTTGCCGACAGTCCCGCGCTCGTCACCAACGAGGCGCCAGCCGGGAACGAGCGCACACACTTCCGGCCGATTATCCTGACGCTCGGCTCCATTCGGCGGAGAGAAGGCTGTAGGCGACTGCGTCGCGCCGTTCGGCAGGGAATGCGAGGCCCTGCCGGAGCGTGCCTTCCTCAACGAACCCGAGGCGGCGGGCCAGAGCGCGGCTGCGCTGGTTGGCAACGTCGGTGTGCAAGCTGACACGGTCGAGTCCGAGCGGGCCGAATGCCTGGTCGAGGACGGCCGCGACGGCCCGGGATACCAGGCCGCGGCCCTCGTGCGCGCCGTCGACCCAGTAACCGAGCTCGCCGCTGCGAGAGTAACGGTCGATCCGCAGGCCGACCGATCCCACGAGCTGCCACTGCCCGTCCCGACGGACTGCGATCACGACCGGCAGTTCGGTGCGATTCGTTCGTGGTTGGCGGCCAGAAGGTCATGGTAGGCCTCGGCAAGGGACGGCGTCCGCGGCACGAGCGCGATGTCGTCGGACAGCAGGAAGCTGAACATCGGTGGCGGCATAGTCGTCACGCTTTCCTCCTCGCGGCGGTGCTTGGTGCCTGCTTGAGCAGGTCGGCGAGTGCCAGCACGGTACGCCAGTTCCGCTCGGTGCCGTCGACTCCGAGCATGCGCGTGAACCAGGGCGCTGTCCGGTGCGTGTTGTGGTAACCGTGAACGTAGTCCACGTAGACGTGGTTGCCGATGACCCGGCAGGTGTCCTGGATCGCCTCGACCGCCGTCAGCTGCTCGACCCGCTCCGTCGAGGGCACCGCGTCGAGGAAGATGACCCGGATCAGGTGCGGGCGCTGCTCAACGAAGGCCGAGAACGGGTTCGCGGCAGTCATCCGGTCGAACTCGTCCGACCGCCGGGTGATCACCGGAAGGTCGACGGCGAATTCTGTTGCGATCACGGTCCGGACCAGGCGCGAGACCTGCGCATTGGTGCGCAACGGCGAGCCGGCGATGATGTTCCCGCTTTGTATGTAGGTGCGGACATCGGTCAGTCCGGCAGCCGTCAGCGACGCACGCAATGCTGTCATGGGTAGCTTGTGTTGCGGTCCAAGGCCGCGAAGCAGATACACCCAGGTCGACACTGCAGCAAGGTATCAAGGGTCGTTTGCGGCAGTTGTGCTGGTCTGCGCCGATCGTTTCTCTCCACAGTCGCCTGACGGCGCTGAGCGCCGCCTGGCTGCACTTGGTGCTGGCGCCTAGATTGGTTCTTCGGTCGCCTTGTTACCCGGCGCGAATCTGACGCTTCATCGCCGCATGCGCAGCCCGTCTCTAAGGCGGCGAGCCGTATGACCGATGATCGGCGTTGCGTATGATCCAAACCCGGCGTTCAGTATGATTCGAGTGCGGCGTTCCGTATGATAGCGAGCATGCCACCAATGTTGGAGCGGGCTGTTGCAGGTCGTTACCAGGACATGGTCGCCGCCCGCCGGGTAACCGTGGTGACCGGTCCGCGCCAGGCAGGCAAGACCACGCTAGTCCAGAGCCAGCTTGGCGGGGGAACTCTGCGGAGCCTGGATGATCAGGGCACCTTGGACTCAGCGCTCACAGACCCCGTCGGCTTCCTGGCACTTGGCACGCGGCCGCTCGTTATCGATGAGGTCCAGCGGGCTGGCGAGCCGTTGGTGCACGCAATCAAGCTCGCTGTCGACCACGACCCCGCCCCGGGCCAGTTCGTGCTGACCGGATCCTCGAACTTCCTGACCGTCCCCACCATCTCCGAGTCACTGGCGGGCAGGGCTGGTTTTGTCGACGTATGGCCCTTGACTCAGGGCGAGATCAGCGGCAAGCACGACAGGTTCATCGACGGCGCGTTCGAAGGGCCGGCCGCCTTCAGTACCTACCGGCCCGGAGCCTTCAGCCGACACGGGCTGATGGAGCGAGTCTGCGCCGGCGGCTACCCGGAGGTCCAGCGCCTGTCGGGCCGCCAGCGGCCGGGATGGTTCCGGGACTACGTGCGTACCACGATCGAGCGTGATGTGGTCCAGCTGTCAGGCATACGGAAGGTCGCCGAGATGGGCCAGCTACTGCGGCTGTTCGCCGCTCGCACCGGCTGCGAGTTGGTCATGCAGGGCATCATCGACGACGCGCCGCTTGAGCGGCAGGCAGTCTACGGCCACCGGGCCTGGCTGGAAACCATTCATCTCCTGACCATGTTGCCGGCCTGGTCACGCAACCTCACCCGTCGGGTCAAAAGACACCCCAAAGTCTTCTTGACCGATCCAGGGCTTGCCGCCTGGCTGCTCGGCAAGACCCCTGCCGCGCTCGCTGACCCCGAAGACCCCGCGACGGGTCAACTTGTCGAGACCTTCGTCTTCGCGGAGCTCCGCCGACAGCTGACCTGGGCGGCCACCGATGTCGCCATGTTCCACTGGCAGGACCGCTCTGGCGCAGAGGTTGACATCGTCCTGGAGTCCGGCGACGGGCGGATAGTCGGCATGGAGATCAAGAGCCACCAGACCGCCAAGCCCGAATGGTTCCGCTGGCTCAGTCAAATGCGCGACGCTCTCGGAGGCAAGTTCATCACTGGAATCGCTCTCTACGCCGGCAACGACGTCCTGCCCTTCGGTGACCGCCTACTCGCCGCTCCCATCTCCGCTTTGTGGGAGCTATGAAGAGCGCGAACCCTCAGGAAGAAGATCCGCGCGGTGGCAGAACGCTAGAAGGGCCGCTGAGGATTCCATGCCTTACGGACGAACTCCAGTCGATTGCCGTCGAAGTCGGCAACGTTGGCGGCGTAATAGCCAGGGGCGAAGTATGTTCGGTCGGCTGGCCTGCCCTCGTCGATACCGCCTGCTTTGATGGCAGCTGCGTATGCAGCATCGACAGCCTGGTTGCTGTCGCAGACAATGCCGAGGTAGAGGCCTGTCTCACCCGGCTGGCGCTGCCGGAGCCAGATGCTCGATCCGACCCCATTGCCAGTGCCGTAGATGTCGTCACAGAGTCCGAACAGGTCCGGGACGCCCTCGGGACCGGACGCGGCGTCGTAGTTGCCACACGCGCGCCAGCCGAGTGGTTTCAAGGCTGCCGAGTAGAAGGCAAGCGACCTATCGATATTGGTCACTGAGACGTAGACGTGGTCGATCATCGGGCCTGCTTCCAGCTGTTCGTGTTCATGTAGTCAAAGTCGCCAAGCCTGCTCGCGGTAACTTGCGGTTCGACGCGCTGTAATCGGCGGAACAGATGCGCGAACCAAAGCGGCTCATAACGATAGCGCCGCTGGTCAGCGGCCTAGGCGGCGGGCGAGCTGGCCTGCTTTAGGCCGGGTCTTGATCCGAGGTCGTTGCTGGCTTCCCGGCCCATCTACGCAGCGGGCTAATCCGGGCGCTCGCGACCGCGGCTTCTGGCATGAGTACAGCCGCATCACCCGGAGTCTCGCGGCCGTGCGGTGGTCGCGCGGCCTGCGCGCGATCATGCTCGGCCCTGCGACCGCACCTGAGCGCAGCGGTGAATAACTGGCGGCCGACGACGTGCAGAGGAACGGCCGCCGTGAGTGTCGTCCTCTGACAAGCTCAGACCTGGCCGTGACAGTCTGATTTGGCCCCACCGTGACGGCCCGACCTGGCCCCGCCTGGACGGTTCGTGGATGTTGTTGTGACGGTCTGATCTGGCCCCAGTTGCCGACACGCCGGGCTGGTTGCGACGGCTTGAAGTGGCCCCGGCCTGATCGTGATCACCGACCGAGTGGTGATCACGGAAGGGGCCGGAGGGTTGGGGTCAAGGGTGGAGTTGTTCGCCGATATCAGACGTGATGCACGGGTGGAGGGCTGCTCCATCCGAGAGCTGGCGGATCGGTATCACGTGCACAGGCGCACGGTGCGGCAGGCACTGGCCAGCGCGGTCCCGCCGCCGCGCAAGATACCGGCGCGGACGTCGCCGCGGCTGGCGCCGTTCATGGTGGCGATCGACGGCATGCTGCGCGCAGATCTGGACGCGCCTAAGAAACAGCGGCACACTGCCCGGCGGGTGCTGGCCCGGCTGGTCGATGAGCACGGCGCGGCCGAGTTGTCGTACTCGACCGTCCGGGACTATGTCGCAAGGCGGAGGCCGCAGATCGCGGCTGAGGCGGGCAAGCCGCTGGAGACGGGGTGCGTGCCGCAAACCCATCCGCCCGCGGCGGAGGCCGAGGTGGACTTCCACGACCTGTGGGTGATCCTGGCCGGCGTCAAGACCAAGACCGCGCTGTTCACGATGCGGCTGTCGTACTCGGGCCGGGCCGTGCACCGGGTGTCACTATCGCAGGGCCAGGAGGCATTCCTGGAAGCCCACGTGCATGCGTTCGGGCGGCTCGGCGGCGTGCCGCTGGAGCAGATCCGCTACGACAACCTCAAGCCGGCGGTGTCACGGGTGTTGTTCGGCCGCAGCCGGGTCGAGTCCGACCGGTGGATAGCGTTCCGGTCGCACTACGGCTTTGATGCGTTCTACTGCCAGCCCGGCCACGAGGGCAGCCACGAGAAGGGCGGCGTGGAAGGCGAGGGAGGCCGGTTCCGCCGCAACCACTGCGTGCCGATGCCGGCCGTCGCCTCGATCGACGAGCTCAACGCCCTGCTCGAGGCCTGGGACGATGCTGATGACCGGCGGCGCATCGGCAACCGGTCCAGCAGCGTCGGGAACGACTGGGCGTTCGAACGGCGGTTGCTGCGTCCCCTGCCCGCCGAGCCGTTCGACACCGCCCTGACCCTGACCCCGCGGGTGGACCGCTATTCCCAGGTGATGGTGCGGTGCAATCAGTACAGCGTGCCGGCGCGGTTCATCGGCCACCGGGTCCGGGTGAAACTGTCCGCCTCGGCAGTCACCGTCTACGACCGCAACGCGATGGTGGCCCGGCATCAGCGGGCGGCGGGCAAGGGCGTGAAGGTCCTGGACCTAGACCACTATCTGGAGATCCTGGCGCGCAAGCCGGGCGCGCTGCCCGGTGCCACCGCCCTGGTCCAGGCCCGCGCGGCCGGGACGTTCACCCCGGCGCATGAGGCGTTCTGGGCTGCGGCCCGCAAGGCGCTCGGCGACGGCCCCGGCACCCGGGCGCTGATCGAGGTGCTGCTGCTGCACCGCCACCTGGGCCACGGCGACGTGCACGCCGGCCTCAGCGCGGCGCTCGCTGTCGGGTCGGTAAGCCCGGACGTCGTCGCGGTCGAGGCACGCAAAGCCGCCCAGCAGCGCGGCATCCAGCTACCGCCGGCACCAGCCAGCCGGGCCAGCAACCAGGTAATCAGCCTCACCCAGCGGCGCCAGACCGCGCTGCCTGCCGATGACCGGCCAGTGCCCTCGGTCGCTGTCTACGACGACCTGCTCGGAAAGGCCAGCTCATGAGCACGCGCCGCGGGGTCACCGAGCAAGCCGCGATCGCCGCGATCGACTCCGCCACCAGGGCGCTGCGACTGCCCACCATCCGCGGCCGGTTCGAGGAGATCGCCGCCGCTGCCCAGCGCGAGCAGCTGACCTACCTCGGTTTCCTCGCCGAGCTGGTGATGGCCGAGTGCGACGACCGCGATCGCCGACGCGCCGCCCGCCGCATCCACGACGCCGGCTTCCCCCGCGACAAGCGGATCGACGACTTCGACTTCGCCGCCAACCCATCAGTCCCTCCCGCCGTGATCCACCAGCTGGCCACCTGCGCCTGGGTCAAGGCCGGGCACCCGCTCTGCCTCATCGGAGACAGTGGCACCGGCAAGTCGCACCTGCTCATCGGCCTGGGCACCGCCGCCGCCGAAGCCGGCTACCGGGTCCGCTACACCCTCGCGTCCAAGCTCGTCAACGAACTCGCCGAAGCCGCCGACGACAGGCAGCTGTCCCGCACCATCAACCGGTACGGCCGCGTCGACCTGCTCTGCCTCGACGAACTCGGCTACATGGAACTCGACCGCCGCGGCGCCGAGCTCCTCTTCCAGGTACTAACCGAACGGGAGGAACGCTCCGCGATCGCGATCGCGTCCAACGAACCGTTCTCCGGCTGGACCAAGACCTTCACCGACCCGCGGCTATGCGCCGCCATCGTCGACCGGCTCACCTTCGCCGGGCAGATAATCGAGACCGGCAGCACCAGCTACCGGCTCGCCCACGCCCGCCGGGCCCGCGACAAGGCAGGCTAACCCCCTACATAACCTGAACACGTGCCTCGCATCGCGATCCTCGCGTCAGGATCAGGCAGCACCGCCGAAGCCCTGATCACCGCCTGCGCGAGCGGCCGCATCCCCGGCGAGATTGCCATCATCATCGGCAACAACAGCGCCTCGGAGGTATTCGCCCGAGCCGCCCGGCTTGCCGTGCCAGCACGCCACCTCAGCGGCGTCACCCACCCCGAACCAAGTGCGCTCGACGCCGCCATCCTCCGCACGCTGCGCGAGGTCGCCGCAACCCACATCGTCCTGGCCGGCTACATGAAAAAAGTTGGCCCGCTCACGCTACACGCCTTCGCCGGCCGGATCTTCAACACCCACCCCGCTCTGCTGCCCACGTTCGGCGGCCAGGGCATGTTCGGACGCAACGTTCACCGCGCTGTCCTCGAATCCGGTGCCAGCACCACCGGTGCGACAGTTCACCACGTCCAAGCCGACTACGACACCGGACCGGTCATCTCCCAGGTCGAAGTCCCGGTCTCAGCCAGCGACACCATCGACACCCTCGCCGACCGAGTCCAGCAAGCAGAACGCGAACTGCTCATCCGCACGCTCCGCACGATCCTCATCAACGACCCAGGCTGACCCCAGCCCGGCCCAACCCGGGCCACTTCAAGCCGTCACGCCGGGGCCAGATGAGCTTGACACGGCCAATCGCCGGAGTTGGC
>Ga0335075_10005730_pt1 | contig 19212 bp, 14 predicted proteins | sample Lox_Sample_24_FD_206723 | JGI IMG/M metagenome (GOLD analysis project Ga0335075, IMG submission 206723) | Soil microbial communities from Loxahatchee National Wildlife Refuge, Florida, United States - Lox_Sample_2.4 | ecosystem: Environmental > Terrestrial > Soil > Wetlands | place: USA...
CGGCGGCGGGACGACCGGCCCGATGTCGCCGTCCGGCGCCTCGTCCAGGTCGACGATGACCGGCGCGTGGTCGCTCGGCCCGGTGCCCTTGCGCGCTTTGCGGTCCACCCAGGCCGCCCGCACCCGGGCCGCTACCGGGGCACCGGCCAGGATCAGGTCGATGCGCATCCCGAGGTCCTGGTGGAACATGCCGGCCCGGTAGTCCCAGTAGGTGAACACGCGGCTGTCCGGCCACCGGTCCCGCACCACGTCCCGCAGGCCGAGCGCCTCCAGATCGGCCAGCGCCGCCCGCTCCGGCGGCGTGACGTGCGTCTGGCCGACGTAAGCGGCCGGGTCGAACACGTCCGCGTCGGCCGGCGCGATGTTCATGTCGCCGCAGACCAGCACCGCCTCCGGGCCCGCGGCCACCGCGTCCCTGAGCGCGCCGAGCCAGGCGAGCTTATAGCGGTAGTGGTCGGAATCCGGCACCCGGCCATTCGGCACGTAGACGGAATGCACCCGGACGCCCGCGCAGGTCGCGGAGATCGCCCGTGCCTCGAGCCCAGGAAAGCCCGGCTCGGCCGGCAGCCCGATGAGCACGTCGTCGAGCCCCGCCCTGGACAGGATCGCGACCCCGTTCCACTGCGGCTGCCCGTGCACGGCGAACGCATAGCCCCTGGCAGCGAGCTCATCGCCGAGCAGTTCAGTGAACGCCGCGTGGGTGACCTTGATCTCCTGCAAGCACACCACGTCGGGCTGTCGCTCGTCGAGCCACGGCAGCAGCCGCGGCACCCGCTGTTTGACCGAGTTGACATTCCAGGTCGCTACCCGCACCCGTCCACGATAGCGACCCGGGACTGACGCGTGTGTCGGCGATCCTGAGCGATCTTCGTGGCTCCAGAGCGACAATATGCGCTAAGGAATCATTCAGCGATTACTCATCCCCTTAACGCGCTAATCCACGCCCTACGAAGAGAGGCGTTACGAATGCGATTCCACCGGATCTACCTGATCCCGGCGCTTGGCCTGATGCTCGCCGTTGCGACCGCGTGCTCGAGCAGCGGTTCGAGCTCTAGCTCGGCGCCCGCGACCTCGGCGCCGGCGACCTCCGCGCCCGCCACGACCGCGGCTCCGGCCGCTAGTGGTTCCGCCGTCTCGCAGATCACGGCCAATTGGGAGAAGTTCTTCAGCTCCTCGACCCCGAATAGCGAGCGCGTCCAGCTGCTTGAGAACGGCTCGGAGTTCACCTCGGCGCTCGCCGCGTTCTCCGCCAGCCCACTGGCGTCCGCGGTCACCTCCAAGGTGGACTCGGTGACGGTGACATCGTCCAGCCAGGCGAACGTGAAGTATGACCTCTCGGCGGCGGGCACGACGGTGGCCAGCGGTGCGACCGGCACCTCCGTGCTCCAGGACGGCACCTGGAAGGTCGGCGACGACGTGTTCTGCGGGCTGCTCAAGGAGGGCGCCTCGATCCTGAACATCAAGCTTCCCGCGGCATGCAGCTAAGCAGGCTGACCGGGGCGTCAAACACCGGCGTCAGGGGCGGCGAACGCGACCGGACCAAGTCGGTCGCGCTCGCCGCGCTCTGCACGCTGCTGTTCCTGACCTTCCTCGACAACACGATCGTCTCGGTCGGGCTCGCCAGCCTCCAGACGAGCCTGCACGCCAGCGTCGCGGACTTGCAGTGGGTGATCGGCGCCTACGCCCTCACGTTCGCGAGCATCATGCTGGCCTGCGGGATGATCGGCGACGAGCTTGGCCGCAAGAAGGTCATGCTCGCGGGCGCCGGCGTGTTCTGCGCCGGCTCGGTGCTCTGCGCCCTGGCGCCCAACGCGCAGGTCCTCATCGCCGGGCGGGCCATCATGGGCCTCGGCGCGGCGGCGAGCGAGCCGGGCACGCTGTCGGTGCTGCGGCACATCTACACCGACGACCGGGCGCGTGCCCGGGCGATCGGCGTCTGGGCGGCGGTTTCCGGGCTGGCGCTCGCGCTCGGGCCGGTGATCGGCGGCGCCATCGTCGGCGCGTGGAACTGGCGCGGCATCTTCTGGTTCAACCTGGTCTTCGGGCTGGCCGCGCTGATCGTCGCGGCGATCGTCGTGCCGGAAAGCTCCGACCCGACCGCGGCGCGAGTCGACACGGCCGGGACGGTACTCGGCGCCGGGGCGCTGGCCACGCTGGTGTTCGGGATCATCGACGCCGAGACGTCGAGCTTCGGCGCCACCGTCCCCGTGACGCTGTTCTGCGCCGCCGGGGTGCTCGCGGTGGCGTTCATCTGGTGGGAGCACCGGGCCCGCAACCCGCTGCTCAGCCCGCGGCTGTTCCGGCTGCCCGGCTTCACGGTGCCGAACGTCGTCGCGTTCTGCACGTACTTCTCGACGTTCGCGATCTTCTTCTTCACCGCGCTGTACCTGCTCGAGGTCATCGGCGACTCGGGATACCGCATCGCGCTCGTGTTCGCGCCGATGACCGTGCTGATGATCCTCTCGTCGGTGGCCGCCGGTTACTGGACCGGCCGCACCGGGCCGCGCTGGCCGATCGCCATCGGGGCCGCGCTGTTCGGCGTGGGGCTGCTGCTCACCGCCCCGCTCATCAGCGCGCACCCCAACAACCTCCTGCTCGGGCTCGCTCTCGCGCTCGCCGGCATCGGCATCGGCATCACGGTCGTGCCGGTCACCTCCGCCGTCCTCAACGCGGTGCCGCCGGACCGGTCGGGCATGGCCGCCTCCGCCGCCAACACCAGCCGCGAGGTCGGCGCCGTGACCGGCGTCGCCGTCCTCGGCGCGATCGTCTTCTCCCAGATCAACACGAGCCTCACCGCCCGCCTCGTGCAGCTCGGCGTCCCCATCGGCTACAAGACGATCATCCTCGAGTTCATCGAGACCGGGCAGGTCGTCGGCGTGAACGTCAACAACTACAAGGCAGACCCGATGGTCGGCAAGGTGATCGACGCGGCCTACGGCGCGTTCGGCCAGGGCGTGCACGTCGCCCTCTACGTGTCGGCCGGCCTGATGCTGTTCGCGGCGCTACTCGCCGCTGTTACGCTGCGTAAGGCAACTTGACAGATTCGCGTCCGTAGGCGATTCATGAGGGTGGACGGCAACGGCGCATGGCCCGCGATCTTCGGAAGTGAGACTCGCCCGTGCGCTGCTATGCCCCCTCCACGACCGCGATTGTGGCGTTCCTTGTCATCGGGTACCTTGCCTTGCGAGAGGTGTCCGGACACGCGTTCGCGGCGGTGGGCGCGGCTACCTGGATCGTGATCGCTCTTGGCGTCGCCGGGGCGGCGGCGGCCGCGATCACGGTGAGCGCCGCGACGATCCGGAGCCGTAGAGCCGCGGCCGGGGCGTGCCACACGTGCAGTCACCCTTGTCGGGAGGCGCTAGCGCCTAGGCCCGAACTTGACGCACCGAGGTGGCCGCACCGGCCGCTTACGCTGACGCAGGCGGAGCCACAGCGGGCCCGTTCGGAATAACTGGCGGGGGCTGCGGAGGACGACCAGCGAGCGCGGGCGGACGGTCACCCGGTCGCCAGCCTGGCGGGACCGCTCGTCCGCGGCCTGAACGGCCGGGTCGTAGCTGTCCAGTTCGGTCAGCCAGGCCCGCGGCGCCTCCCGGACGGCGGGCACGGTGAACTCCACCGGCTCCCACCACGCGTTGACCATGACCAGGAAGTCGTCGTCGAGCAGCAGGGTGCCGTCGGCGGCCTCGTCAGGGTCGTCGGTGCCGTCCAGGTGGACGGCGATCGCGTGCATCGTGGGGTCGGCCCACTGGTCTTTGGTCACCGGCGTGCCGGCGGACGAGTACCAGCCGAGGTCGGCCGCGTCCGCGCCCGTGAGGTACTTCGCGCGGCGGAACACCGGGTGCGCGCGGCGCAGCGCGATCAGCCGCTTGGCGTAGTCGCGCAGCCCGGTGTCGGCGGCTGCCCAGTCGAACCAGGAGATCTCGTTGTCCTGGCAGTAGGCGTTGTTGTTACCGCCCTGGGTGCGGCCGGATTCGTCGCCGCCGAGCAGCAGCGGCAGGCCGAACGACAGCAGCAGGGTGGTGAGCATCGCGCGCGCCTGGCGGCCGCGCAGCGCGTTGATCTCCGGATCGCTCGTCGGTCCCTCGGCGCCGCAGTTCCATGACCGGTTGTCGTTGGTGCCGTCGCGGTTGTCCTCGCCGTTGGCCTCGTTGTGCTTCCCGTCGTAGGAGACCAGGTCGCGCAGCGTGAAGCCGTCGTGCACGGTGATCAGGTTGACCGAGGCGGTGGGGCGGCGGCGGGCCCGCCCGTACAGGTCCGACGAACCGCTGAACCGCGTCGCGAACTCCGCGACGCCGACGTTCTCGCTGCGCCAGAAGTCGCGCATGCTGTCGCGGTACCGGCCGTTCCATTCCCGCCACTGGGCGGGGAACTCGCCGAGGTCGTAGCTGTCGGCCTGACCGACATCCCACGGCTCGGCGATCAGCTTCGCCTGGGACAGCACGGGATCCTGCGCGACCGTCTCGAAGAAGGCCGAGAACCGGTCGAACGAGTTGTCTTCCTCGCGGCCGAGGGTCGCCGCCAGGTCGAACCGGAACCCGTCCACGTGCATCTCCGACAGCCAGTACCGCAGCGAGTCCATGATCAGCCGCAGCGTGACCGGGCTGGCCGTGTCCAGCGAGTTCCCGGTGCCCGTGGTGTCGTAATAATGGCGGCTGTCGCCCGGGACGAGCCGGTAGTACGCGGAGTTGTCCAGGCCGCGGAAGCTGAGCGTCGGGCCGTTCTCGTTGCCCTCGGCCGTGTGGTTGTACACGACGTCGAGGATGACCTCGATGCCCGCCCCGTGCAGCGCCTTGACCATGCCCTTGAACTCGGTGACCGGGTCGTCGCCGGCCGCGTAGCGCTGGTGCGGGGCGAAGTAGCCGATCGTGTTGTAGCCCCAGTAGTTGGTCAGGCCCCGGTCGAGCAGGAACCCCTCGGGCAGGTACTCGTGCACCGGGAGCAGTTCGACCGCCGTGACGCCCAGGTCGCGCAGGTAGCCGGTGGCGGCCCCGTGCGCGAGCCCGGCGTACGTGCCGCGGATCCCGGCCGGGACGTCCGGGTGCCGCATCGTGAAGCCCTTGACGTGGGTCTCGTAGACGATGCTGTCCGCGTAGCCGCGGCCGGGCTTGGTGTCGCCCGCCCAGTCGTAGTCCGGGCTGACCACGACCGACCTCGGGACGCTGTCCTTCGAGTCGTCCGCGCTCGGCCGGTCCGGGTCGTCCGGGTGGTGCCCGGCGAGTTGCGGGCCGTACGTCACCTGGCCCCGGACGGCGCGGGCGTAGGGGTCGAGGAGCAGCTTGGCCGGGTTGCAGCGCAGCCCGTTCGCGGGCTCGAACGGGCCCGCCACGCGGTAGCCGTACAACTGCCCGGGGCCGATGCCGGGGACGAAGCCGTGCCAGACGCCCGCGTCCATCGCCTCGAGCCTGACCCGCGTCTCGGCGCCGTCGCCGTCGAACAGGCACAGCGTGACCTCGTCCGCGACCGCCGAGGAGACCGCGAAGTTCACCCCGTCGTCGCGCGGGATCGCGCCGAGCCGAGCGGCGTCGCCCGGCAAAACCCTGACCGGTGCCGGCGCGCCCTGGCTGGTCACGGCCGGTCTACCGGGTCGATCAGGTCACCGACGAGGTCAACGCTCTCCCGGACCGCGCCGTGCCGCCGGCGGATGACGTCCGCGATGATCCCGGTCCACCCGGTCTGGTGGCTGGCGCCGAGCCCGGCGGCGTTGTCGCCGTGGAAGTACTCGTTGAAGTAGATGTTGTCCCGCCATCGCGGGTCGTGCTGCAGCATGTCCACCCAGCCAAAGCACGGCCGGCGCCCGTCGGCGGTGCTTCTCGTGAAGATCGAGATCAGCCGGTCCCGCAGGTCGTCGGCGATCTCGGCGAGCGTGCGCTTGTTCCCCGAGCCCGCGGGGTACTCGACGGTGAAGTCGTCCCCGAAGAACCGGTGGTACTTCTCCAGGGCGCTGATCACCAGGTAGTTGATCGGGAACCAGATTGGCCCGCGCCAGTTCGAGTTGCCGCCGAACAGCGCCGTCGTCGACTCGGCGGGCTCGTAGTCGATCGATGCCGTCGTGCCGTCGAGGTGCAGCACGTAGGGGTGGTCCCGGAGCGTCGCGCTCAGCGAGCGCAGCCCGTACGGCGACAGGAACCTCGACTCGTCGAACAGCGACTTGAAGAGGATGACGAGCCGGTCCGCGCCGACCACGCTGAGCAGCAGGCGCTCGCCCTTGCCGGGAGCGCCGCGCAGCACCCCCTGCTCTCTGAGCTTGTCGATGTCGCCGAGCCCCTGCCGCTGCAGGAGGACCGCGAACTGCTTACCGAACTTCATCGCGTTGTGCATCATCTGCTCGTGCACGATGCTCACCGCGAGCAGCGGGATCATCCCCACCATGGACCGGGCCTTGACGGGGATGACGGCGCCGGTGTTCAGGATCAGCTGGTCGTAGAACATGCCGTCGGCGGGGTCCCACATCCCCTGGGCCTCGAGTGCGTCGTAGATGCCCGCGTAGTGCTCGAGGAACTTCAGCACCAGGTCGGCGCCCTGGCGGCGGCCGCTTTGCCACAAGATCGTGGCCATCGTCGCCATCGACAGCGCGTAGAACGCCATCCAGCCGGTCGCGTCTGACTGCTCGAGTTCCGTCCCTGGCGGCAGGTGGGACCGGTCGAGCGGGCCGATGTTGTCCAGGCCGAGAAAGCCGCCCTCGAACAGGTTGTTGCCGCGCAGGTCCTCCCTGTTCACCCACCAGGTGAAGTTGACGAGCAGCTTGTCGAAGATCCGGGCGAGGAAGTCCAGGTCCTTGGCGCCGTCGAGGGCGAAGACCTCGAGCGCGGCCCAGGCTTGCACCGGCGGGTTGACGTCGCCAAAGTCCCACTCGTAGGCGGGCAGCGCCCCATTGGGATGCTGGAACCACTCCCGGCACAGCAGCACGAGCTGGTACTTGGCGAACCCGGGGTCGACGTGTGCCAGCGCGACGCAGTGGAACCCCAGGTCCCAGGCCGCGAACCAGGGATACTCCCACTTGTCCGGCATCGACATGATGTCGAAGGCGTCGAAGCTGCGCCAGCGCATGTTCCGGCTCTGCGCGTGACCGGGCGGCGGCGGGGGCTGCGCGGGGTCGCCGTCTAGCCAGGTGGCCACGTCGTAGTTGTAGAACTGCTTGCTCCACAGCATCCCGGCGAAGGCCTGGCGCATGACCATCGCCTCGTCTTCGCTGGCGGTCCCGGGGGTGAGCGCCTGGTAGAACTCGTCGGCTTCGGCTCGCCTGGCTGCCAGGATCTCGTCGAAGTCTTTCCCGAACGGACCCGTGGTGGCTGTCGTCCCCCGCGGCCTGAGCCTGAGCCGGATCTCGGCCGTGCCGCCGGGTTCCACCGTCAGCTGGTACCAGAACGAGCACTTGGTGCCGGCCTGCTGCGGGTTCACCGTCGGCTGGCCGCTGACCACGTGGTCGTTGATGCCGTCCTTCGGATACGGCGTTTCCGGCGCGGCCCCGTAGAGGCCGGCGACGTTGGTCTCGTTCTCGCAGAACAGCATCGTCGGCGCCGTCCCGTCGCTGGCGTCGCCCGCGGCCAGCTCGAGCTCCCCGAGGAACGGGTGCTCGATTGTGACGACACTGCCGCCGCTGCTGCCGCTGCCCGTGAGGACCGGCTTCGGCGCACCTTCGTCCCAGGACCAGGTGTTCCTGAACCACGCGGTCGGCAGCACGTGCAGCGTGTCGGCGTCCGGGCCCGCGTTGGTCACGCTGATCACCATCAGCAGTTCGGCCGCGTCGGCCGACTTGGCGTAGCTGACCTCGGTGATCCAGTACTTGCCGTCGTCGAAGACCCCGGTGTCGAGGATCTCGTACTCCGGGTCGCGCCGGTCGCGCCGGGCGTTCTCCGCGCGAAGCTGCTCGTAGGGGAAGGCCGCCTGCGGGTAGTGGTACCGCCACCGGTTCCAGGCGTGACTGGGCAAGGCGTCGAGGTACCACCAGTGTTCCTTGACGTCCTCGCCGTGGTTGCCCTCGTGGCCGGTCAGGCCGAACAGCCGTTCCTTCAGGAACGGGTCGCGCCCGTTCCACAGCGCGAGCCCGAGGCAGAGCCGCTGGTGGACGTCGCAGAACCCGGCGAGCCCGTCCTCCCCCCAGCGGTACGCCCGGGACCGCGCCTGGTCGTGCGGCAGATAGCTCCAGGCGTCGCCGTCGTCGCTGTAGTCCTCGCGGACCGTGCCCCACTGCCGCTCGCTGACGTAGGGTCCCCAGGTGTACCAGGGGCCGGCCTGCCGCAGCCCGTCCTCGGGCCTCCCGAAGGAGGCGACACGCTCACCCTCGACCGTCATGCCGCGCCTCCCCGGCCCGTAGGCGTCCGATCACTCCGTGGGCACGGATCACCCTATCTCCGCGGGTTTCCCGGACCGGATGGGGGCCTGTCGATCGCGCGATCGACCCGCTCTATTGGGGCACGCCAAGTCCTCAACACGTTGCCCGACTGGTACCGGAGACTGGTGGCTAATTCTCCAGCTTGGATCCGGCGAGCCGGGGAGCAGCGCGAATCAGCTTTATCACCCGTCCCTGAGGCCACCGGCCGCACCGTCTGGGAGCTGTTTTCAAACAGCGTGGATAGAAATGGCCCCCCGGGGGGCCATTTCTATCCACGCTCTTCAATATCCGGTGCTCAACGCGCCCATGGAAGCGGAATTAGCCACCGGCATCGACTTTCGCGCCCTATGCACGGGATGGCCAGCGGAGTCGATGGCCGCGATGTCCCACAAGTCCCGCCGTCCCCAGCGCAACCAAGATCCAAATAGTGCTGAAGGTTATGCCGGTATATGCGGCATAACCTTCAGCACTAACGGAAAAGCGGCCCATCTTGCGCGATGTGAGAAGACGGCGGGCAGGCCGGCCCGCGTCGGGCGTGCTTATTGGGTCAGGTGGTGATGTCGGGGTATGGGAGCGTGAAGTGGGATAGGCGCTGGGCGTACTCGAGCTGGAAGCCGAGAGGCTCGGAGTAGTCGCGCTCGAACATGGCGATGAACAGGGTCAGCGACAGGAACGGGTGCGCGCCGAGCTCGAACAGCTTCGGGTAGTCGTGCGTCGCCAGCGCCTCCCGCTCGACGTCGTCGAACTTCAGCCAGGTGCTGCAGTCGTCGCCGTGCACGTTGAGGATCGCGTTAGCCCGTTCCGCCTCCCACCACTCGACGGTGCCGCGCGGGTCCTCGCGGTACCGCTCCACCAGCTCGGGGTCGCGGTCGACGCAGTAGAGGAACTTGTCCAGCAGGTACTTGCTCACGCGCCCGCTCCGTTCGGGTACCAGGTGCTCTGTTTCCCGCTCGCCTGAAAACCAAGGCTCGCTCTCACTTGGCACCCTCCGGGTACCAAGTGAAATAGGCCTCCATCGTGTGGAAGAGGTCGAGGTTGTCGACGTAGTCGGCTTTCACGCCCGCCCCGGCCACACCCATCATCAGCATGAAGTCGAGGAAGCCGTGGGTGGCGTTGCCCGGCTCCCACAGGTTGTCGAGCGATACCTCGCCGAGCGCCTTCTCGATGTCGCCGTTGGCGATCCACTCGACGGCCTTGGCGTCGAACTCAGGGTCCGGGCCGTGCGGGCCGAACTGGCGGGGGCCGCCAAGCTCGAGCGACAGGTGACCGGTCCCGATGATCGCGACCCGCAGGTCGCTCGGCCAGGACTCCACGATCTCCCTGATCGCCTGGCCGAGCTGCACATACCGTTTCGGCTGCGGCAGCGGCGGCGCGAAGATGTTCGTGTAGATCGGCACGATCGGCAGGTCGGCTTCCGGCCGCAGCGTGATCATCGGGCAGGTGACGCTGTGGTCGATCCGCAGCTCATTGCTGAACGCCAGGTCGAAGCCCGCGTCCAGGCCGGTGCGCAGGATGTGCGACGACAGGTTCTCATCGCCCTTGAAGAACATCCGCGGCAGCCCGAACTCGCGTTCCTCGTTGTACCAGTTCGCGTCGTAGAACGGCGCCTTGCCGACCAGGAACTGCGGCATGTTGTCCAGCCAGATCTGGTGGAAGTGGTCGCTGCCCACCAGCACGAGGACGTCCGGGTTGGCGCGGGTGAGGGTCTCGCGGAACGCGGTGATCTTGGCGACCCACTCGTCCGCGAACGGCGGCCGGTCCTCGCCGGTGGAGGTGCTGGCGCGGTAGTAGAACGGGTGGTGCGTCGAGGCGATGACCGCTGCGATAGTTGCCATGGCGGCTCCCGGGTTATTCGGACTTGGGGGGAACATAGACCGCGTTGCGGTCGACGTGCATGTAGATGTCGTTGGCGATCGGGGTGCGCTGCTCCTCGGCCAGCTGGCCGAGGAGGCCCGCGGCGCGGGCGAGCAGCGCGAAGCCGCGTAGCATTGGCAGCGGCAGGCCAAGGTCGGCGAGCGCGGCGCCACAGGTGCCCGCGCCGTTGAGCGGCAGCGTCCGGCCCAGGACCTGCGGGTGGACGCGGCCGATCGCCTCGAACAACCGAAGGTGCGGGCCGCGGAGGCCCTCTTCTTCGGCGATCTCGATGAGCACCGGGGTACGCGGGTCGACCACCTTGTGCACCGGATGGCCGAGGCCGGGGACGAACTTCTTCTCGGCCCGGGCCCGCCGCACGGCGGCCAGCGCGAGCTCGTCGTAACCCGCGTCGTCGGCGGGAATCTCGCCCGCTTCGGCGAGCACCCCGGCGAGGAACTGTCCGGCGTCCTCGGTTACCCCGAGGAACCGGGAGCCGCCGCCGAGCAGGCCGGCTGCCATCGCGCCCTGGAGCGAGTCGGGGGCACTCAGGTACGTCAGGCGGGCAGCGATCGCGGTCGGCGTGAACCCGTGGTCGGCGAGGGCGACGAGCACGGACTCGAAGACCCGCACCTCCGACTGCGTCGGGCGGCGCTGCGTGACCATCCACAGCGTCAGCTCGCCGAACCCCACCTTGCCCATCAGGTCGGTCGCCAGGTTCTGGCCGAGCAGCGTGATCGTGTCGGCGTCCGAGGTGCCGAGCGAGGTCGGGTACTCCTGTGCCATCCCCTGATCATCCTTCCTCGGTCGCCAGCCAGGCGCGGACTTCATCGCCGTGCTCGTCGAGGTCCGGCGGCGCGAGCGGATAGCTGGCCGGAGTCTTCGAGAACGTCACCGGGTGCCGCATCGTGGGCCTCGTGCGGTCTCCCGCGCCCGCGGTGACGATCGGCTCGAGGCCTATCTTCTGCGCGAACTCGACGCCCTTGTCCACGGTGTTGATCGGCCCGCACGGCACGCCCGCCGCGATCAGCGCGTCGAACCACTCGCCCGCCGAGCGGGCCGCGAGCTTCTCCGCCAGCAGCGGCTTGAGCTTGTCCCGGTTGGCGGTCCGGCCGGGGTTCGTCGAGAACATGGGGTCGTCGGGCAGCTCGGGGGCGCCGATCACGTCGCACAGCTTGCGGAACTGCGCGTCGTTGCCCGCGGTGACGATCAGGTCGCCGTCGCCGGTGGGCAGCGGCTCGTACGGGAACAGGCTGGGGTGTGAGTTGCCCATCCGGAACGGCACGACGCCGGCGGCCGCGTAGGCGCTGGTCTGGTTCACCATGCCGGACATCGCCGACGCCATCAGGCTGGCCTCGAGGTGCTGGCCCTCACCCGTCGCGTTCCTGTGGTTGAGCGCCGCCAGGATCGCGATCGCGGTGTGCAGCCCCGAGATCACGTCGAACGCCGAGATACCCGCCCGGTACGGCGGCCCGTCCGGGTCCCCGGTGAGGGACATCAGCCCGGACATGGCCTGCACCATGAGGTCGTAGCCCGGCAGGTCCTTGCCGCCGCCGCTGCCGAAACCGCTGATGGAGGCGTAGATGATCGACGGGTTGGCCGCGCTCACCGAGTCGTAGTCAAGGCCGTACCTGGCCAGGCCGCCGGGCTTGAAGTTCTGCACGAACACGTCGGCCCGGCGGGCTAGCTCCTTGGCCAGCGCCAGGTCGTGATCGTTCTTCAGGTCGAGCGCCACCGACCGCTTGTTCCTGTTGATCGCGAGGAAGTACGTCGAGACGCCGTCGTCGGTAACCGGAGGCATCCAGGAGCGGGTGTCATCGCCCGCCGGGCTCTCCACCTTGATCACGTCCGCCCCGAGGTCAGCGAGCAGCATCGTGCAGTACGGTCCGGCCAGCACGCGCGAGAAGTCGGCGACGAGCAGCCCGGATAGCGGACCCCGGCCCCCGGCCCGGTCAGGTTCGGTCATGCAGCGCCTTTCTGTCTGGCCCGGCTGTCCGCATAACGGACGACTGTCCGTATGCCGAGTATCGTGAGTGCTGTTCAGGCCTGTCAAGACGGGCTCCCAGCCACTGTGACCTGCGGCACGCCCTGGCACGCCGCCCAGTCGGCGCTGATCGCGCCCGCCGTCTGCAGCAGCAGCGGCAGGTGGTCGCCGGTCAGCACCTCGAGCGGCGTCTCGGCGGCGTGGGCGTTGACGTTCAGCGCGGCGATCACCCGGCCGTCGCCGTCCCGCAGCGGCACCGCAACCGACCGGATGCCCGCCGCGAGCTGCTCGTCGGTGAGCGCCCAGCCGCGGGCGCGCACCTCGCGCAGCACGGCGGCGCGCTCACTGGCGTCTGGGAGCCAGCGCGGCACGATCCCGGACCGGCTCGGCTCGGCGAGCACCCGCTCTGCCTCGGCGGGCGGGAGGGCGGCGAGCAGGACTTTGCCGAGTGAGGTCGGCAGCGCGGGGAACCGGGTGCCGATCGTCACCGCGAGCGCCACGATCTTGGGCACCGCGACCCGCGCGACGTAGACGATGTCGGAGCCGTCGAGCTGCGCGATCGACGACGACTCCCTGGTGCGCGCGACTAGCGCCTCCATGTGTGGCCTTGCTATCTCCCACAGGCCGCGGGACAGCACGTACGACATCCCCAGATCGAGTACCCGGGGCGTCAGCTCGTAACCGCCTTCCGCCTGCCTGACGTAGCCGAGCCCCTCGAGCGTGAGCAGGATCCTGCGGGCCGTGGGGCGGGGCAGGTCGCTCGCCCCGGCCACGGCGGCCAGGGACATGACAGGCTGCCGGGGGCCGAACGCGCGGATCACGTCGAGGCCGCGAGCGATCGCCTCGATAAAGTCTGGACTGCTGTCCCGACGAGCCACGTCGCCTCCCTGGATGTCACGTCCCCCGCACTCTAGCGTGTGTGTCCGCATGCCGGACAGATGGCCTGTTGTTGGGCCCCGGATCTGGTGCTTCATCGCTCTTGACACCGTGCCCAATGAGCGACAGTGTTCCGATCAAACTCCTGGCGACCGACTATCGGACGGCCGTCCGCACTAGTTCTTCACAGTGGAGGATTCCTCATGACAGCAGCGGGCCCGCAGCCGGGTCAGCCCGTGGTGTTCCGGAACGCGACCGTGCTAACCATGGACGATTCGCACACCGTCCTCAACGACGCGGATGTACTGGTCGACGGCGAGCGGATCGCCGCGGTCGGCCCGAACCTGGAGGTGCCCGCGGGCACCGCGGAGATCGACGCGACCGGCGGCATCGTCATGCCAGGCATGATCGACACCCACCGGCACATGTGGCAGACGGCTATGCGGGGATACGGGGCCGACTGGACGCTCACCCAGTACTTCGTCTACTACTACCTGACCTGGGGCAAGAAGTTCCGCCCGCAGGATTACTACGCCGGCAACCTGCTCGCGGCGATCGAGTCGGTCGACGCGGGCGTGACCACCACGGTTGACTGGTCGCACGGGCTGCAGACGACCGAGTACGCCGACGCCGCGGTCGACGCGCTGGAAGCGGTGCCCGGCCGGTTCGTGCTCGCTTACGGGAACATCCACCAGGGCGCCTGGGAATGGGCCACCACGCCGGAGTTCCGTGACTTTTATGCCCGCCGGATCGACGGCAAGGGCGACCTGCTGGGCTTCCAGATCGCCTTTGACCTGCCCGGCGTCGAAGGGTTCCCTGAGAAGGCCGCGTTCGACGTGGCGCGGGACCTCGGCGTGCCGGTGACCACCCACGCGGGCGTGTGGAACGTCACCGGCGACGTCGGCATCAACCAGATGTACGAGGGCGGCTACATGACCCCGGGCACGATCTACGTGCACGCGGCCTCGCTCTCCCCGGACAGCTACCACAAGATCGCCGCGACCGGCGGGTTCGCCTCCGTCTCCACGGAGAGCGAGTGCAACGCCGGCCAGGGCTACTCCCCCACCTGGCGGCTGCGGAAGTACGGCATCCCGGTCTCGCTCTCGCAGGACACCTCGGTGTGGTGGAGCGGCGACATCTTCAGCGCGATGCGTGCGACGCTCAATGCCGACCGGGCGAAGGAGCACGACGAGGCGCACGAGCGGGGTGAGACGGTCACCAACCACGTCCTGCGCGCGGAAGACGTCGTCGACTACGCGACCCGCGGCGGGGCGAAGGCGCTCGGCCTCGACTCGGTCGTCGGCAGCGTCGAGCCCGGCAAGAAGGCCGACCTGATCCTGATCAAGAACGACAACTCCCCGGTCAGCTTCCCCGTGCTGCACCCGTACGGCCACGTGGTCTTCCAGGCCAACCGCGGCGACGTGCACACCGTGCTGGTGAACGGCAAGGTCGTGAAGTTCGACCACCAGCTCGCGGACGTGGACCTGGCCGCGGCCAAGTCGGCGATCGACTCCACAATCGACTACCTCAAGGCCGAGCACGGCCCGGAGGAGTGGGAAGGCGGCATGCACCCCGACATCCCCGCCCACGAGACGCTGGCCAACCCGTACACGTACCGGGAAGACGCCTCGACCTGGAGAGAAGAGAAGTAGTCCTGCCAGGTGAAACACCGCGCCGGGCCAGGTGGGTTTGCTGGCCCGGCGCCGTTCTGGCGAAAGCTTTTTACTCTCCCCAGACCTCGTCGGCTACCTCGACGATGAGACGGAGCTTGTCCCACTGCTGGGCCGGGGTGAGGTCGTTGCCTTCCTTGGTGGAGGAGAACCCGCACTGCGCGGACAGGCAGAGCTGGTCGATGTCAGCGAACTTCGCGGCCTCCTCGATGCGCCGCTTGATGAAGTCCCTGGACTCGAGCTCGCCCCGCTTGCTCGTCACCACGCCGAGCACGACCCTCTTGCCCTTCGGCAGGTAACGCAGCGGCTCGAATCCGCCCGAGCGCTCGTCGTCCCACTCGCAGAAGAAGCCGTCCACGTCGAGCTTGTTGAACAGCGTGTCGGCGACGAAGTCGTACCCGCCTTCGGCCGCCCACATGGACTGGTTGTTGCCGCGGCACATGTGCGTGGTGACCGCCAGGTCGGCCGGGCGGTTCGCGAGGGCCTTGTTGATCGTGTTGATGTACGTCTCGTGCTGGTGCAGCGGATCGCCGCCGATGCTCTTGACGTGCTCGCGCTGGGCCGGGTCGTTGACGTAGGCCAGGCTGGTGTCGTCCAGCTGGAGGTAACGGCAGCCGAGGTCGTAGAGCTGGCGGGCCTCCTGGGCATACGCCGAGGCCAGGTCGTCCCAGAACTGCTCCAGGCTCGGGTACACGCTGTTGCCGATCGCGGACCGCCCGCCTCGGTAGTGCACCATGCTCGGCGACGGGATCGTGACCTTCGCCGTCTGGCCGAGCGCCACGTTGTCACGGACGAACGCGAAGGCGTCGGCGAAGATCGTCTGCGGGAGCGTGACCGGGGCTACGACGTGCGCGGACGGCGGCGCCCACTCGTAGTCCTTGTCCTTGTTGTGGAAGGCGACCTTGATGGTGTCGTCCTGGACCTTCTCGATGCCGCCGAGCTGGTAGATGAAGTCCATGTGCCACGACTCACGGCGAAGCTCGCCGTCGGTTGCGGACTTCAGCCCGACTTCCGCCTGCATCCGGATGATCTCCCGGATCGCGTTGTCCTCTACCTCCCTGAGCTGCCCGGCGGTGAGCCGGCCGGCGGCGAACTCGTCCCGGGCTCGCAGCACCTCCGGGGGCCGCAACAGGCTGCCGACGTGATCGGCGCGGAACGGCGGTCGGGCGTTTTCTGCCATGCGGTTGTGCTCCTCTTCGTGTTCCGAAAAGTCGGATATGTGCCGTGCCCACATACAGAGGGCCATCTTAGACGGGCCGCTGAGTACTACCGTTCCTGGTCAGCTTCCGGAAGGCAGGTGCTGGAGCCGGGGCCACAGGTATTCGAGTGCCTCGTCGACCTCCATGCCTGGGAGGCGGTCGGCCTCGCCGGCGTCCTGCAGGTGGTGGACGAGGTCGATGACCGGCCCCTCGCCCAGGAGGCGCATCGCTTCTTCGTACCGGGTCCGCAGGCCGGGCCCGAGCATGGAGATCAGGCTGGCGAAGACGCCCAGTCCGTCGTGGCGCGGGCCGCTCCTGGCCGGCTGGAAGCGAGTCGCCTCGCGTGGGGAGAGCCGGCCGAAGTCATGGCAGCCGTCCCAGTAGGGGTCCGGTCCGGCGAACCGGACGGTCGCGATCGGGCCGAGCCTGATGGCGGCCGCGCACTGCAGGCACGGCTGGAGCGTGGTCGTGAGCACCAGGTTCCGGTGGCTGCGGAACCGCAGCCGTGCCAGCACGTTCATTTCCGCGTGGGCGAGCGCTGACCCGAAGATCTCCCCGGGCGGGCCTTCTTTGTCGAGCACGCGGTTGCGGGCCGCGTGGACGATCGTCCCGTCTTTTGTGGAGGCGACGGCGCCGATGGCGATGTTCCCGGTTCGCAGCGCCTCCCACGCCTGCCGGAACGCCTCCCGCCAGGGCTCGTCGAGTTCCACCCACACCCGGTCCGCAGTGAGGGGCGAGCCGTCGGGTTGGGAGTCCACCATCCCAGTGTGGCGCGGGTACCGCCGGGTCGGGAGGTATCACGCTCGGGCCAACTGAGGAGGAACTTCTGTGGCGTATTCGAGGCTTCCCCGATCGGCCAGGCTTGCCCGCAGCAGCAGCCAGCACGACCATACGGTGACCGCGAGGAGCAGGCCGTTCCTGACCGCCACGGTGACCGTCATCAGATCCGAGCCGGCGATCATCGGTGCGAACCCCAGTGGGTAGACCACCGTGGTCAGCATGTCGATGACCAGTAGCGCGACAGCCACCGGCCGCTGTGTAGACCGCCCAGCTGCCAGGCAGCATGCGGCCAGCCCGGTGACCCACAGCAGGTACTGAGGGCTCAGCACCCTGCTCGTGGCGATGAATAGCAGGGTCGCCGCCAGCGGAGCATCGGCCTGGAACTCCGGGCGCCACCGTAGCCGCCCGCGCGCGATTAGCAGTCGCCAGCTTGCCGCCGCGATGACCGACAGCACCAGGCAGAACGTCGAAGCGTACCCGGCGAGCGCGACGTGCGTCCCGCTGAGCTGGAACGAGCCATACGTTAGGGCGACCACTCCGTGCCAGCCGAAGTGCCTGGCTATCAGGAACGGCGTCGCGACGACGGACTCGACCTCCACGCCACGGCCGCCTTGATGGGCAAGGAAACCGAAGGCGCCCGGCATGAAGAAGACGAACGACCCGACGATTGCCACTGTGGTCGCCCCGAGCGCCACGGCGCCCCGCCGCAACTCGCCCGGCGGCAGCCCCAGCAACACTGTGGCGGGCCAGATCTTGATCATCGCGCCGACCCCGGCCAGCACGCCCCGCCTGGCCGGCGTCCCGGCCACGCACAGCGCCGCGACGGCGAAAGCCACTGGGTACACATCGAACCGCATGGCAAGCAGCGGCCCGGCAAGCGGGACGCCTACCGTCCAGTAGAACGCGCCGAGCAGTGACCCGCCGTGGCACGCCCGCCAGATAAGCATAATCAGCACGACCAGGTCAGCGCAGACCGCAAGCAGCGCGAAGTCGTGGAGATAGTCGCCAGGGAACTGTGCGGGCAGCCAGAACACCGCCGCCGCGCCGGGCGGATACTGCCAGGAGGTCGCCGCGGGAAACACGCCATGCGATAGAAACCGTACATACCAGGATTGATACAGGTGCACGTCGTAAGTGGCCTGCGTAATTACATTCCACATTCGCGTGGTACAGAACAAATAAAGCGGCAATCGCGACAATGCCCACGCTATGGCCAGCAACGCGACTTTCTCCGGCAGGCCAAGAGCACTCTGTATCGAAATAATTACTCTGCGCACGGCCAGCAGCTTATCGAGCTACCCTGCGATTACAATGCGTATTTCCAGAGTGCTCACTGTGATCAGCATCTCTCCAACAGAGGAGGGCTCATGTCCGCGCAATTGCTCGCCGGTGAGCCAGAATCCCCGGCGTCATCGCCGGAAACCGGGGCGCCACCGGCACGTCGGACATTCCGGCTAAAGCTCGTCGGCGCGTGCGCACTGGTCAGTGTGGTGCTCTTCGTCGCTTATATCCGGCTTTCCTGGACCGCGCCGGTCAATTCCGACGGTGCGGCGAATGTGCTGCAGGCTTTCGACATACTGAATGGCAATGTGCTGCTGCACGGATGGTGGCTGTCGGATGTTTCCTTCTACTCCACGGAACTGCCGCAATACGTGCTGATCGAGGTGTTCCTCGGAGCGATCCCCGCGGTGATCCACGTCGCCGCCGCGATGACCTACACCATGGTGATCGTGCTGGCAGCGGTCCTCGCGAAGGGGCGCTCGACCGGGCGCGAAGCCGTGATCCGGATGCTGCTGGTGGCTGGCATCATGCTGGCACCGCAGCCGGGCGGCCCGCCGCAGCTCGGCGGCGGCGTCTTCGTGCTTGACCTCTCGCTCGGGCACATCGGGACCGCGGTCCCGATGCTCGTCACGTTGCTGCTCATCGACCGGGCCGGCACCCGCCGCTGGGTCCCGGCGGCCGTCGGCCTGCTGCTTGCGTGGGCGCTGGTCGCTGACTCGCTGGTGCTGGTCATAGGCATCCTTCCAGTGGTCACGTGCTGCGCCCTGCGGCTCTACCGAACGCTGGTGATCAGGCGTCAGTCGCTGGCCGCTGCGTGGTTCGAGATGTTCCTGGCAGCGGCGGCCATCGCGGCCGTGCCCGTTGCTTCCATGGTGCTGGCGGTCCTGCATGCCCTGGGCGGCTTCCAGCTCCAGCCCGCCAACACCCTGATCATCCAGGGGACCGGGCTCCTTGGTCATGCGTCCACCACATTCGAGAGCGTGCTCGTCCTGTTCGGCGCTGATTTCTTCGGGCTCCCCGCCGGGCTCCCCGCACTCTGCGGATTCGTCCATCTAGCCGGCGTGCTGCTAGCAGGCTGGGCGGTATGTATCGGCCTGCGCAGGCTCGTCCGCGGCTCCGGTCAGGACTACTCACACAGCTTGGTCGACGACCTCATGGTTGTGGCGATCCTGGCCAACCTAGCCGGGTACCTCCTCACGATGTCCGTCCGCCCGTCATACGCCCGGGACATCGCGGTCG
>Ga0335075_10005731_pt1 | contig 19209 bp, 13 predicted proteins | sample Lox_Sample_24_FD_206723 | JGI IMG/M metagenome (GOLD analysis project Ga0335075, IMG submission 206723) | Soil microbial communities from Loxahatchee National Wildlife Refuge, Florida, United States - Lox_Sample_2.4 | ecosystem: Environmental > Terrestrial > Soil > Wetlands | place: USA...
CCGGACGAGGCATTCCTGCGCGGTCTGGCGCGGCGCTCGAAAGCGATTTCGCTGAGCGATCCGCGCATCGATCACGCGGCGAACTGCGCGAATTGCATGAACCGGTTACTGCTGCTTCGCGAGCAGCACCGTTCCCAAAACAGAAAGCTGGCCTTCGCCTTGGGGACGGCAGTTTGCCTCATTCTTGCGGTTGGAATCTTCACCTGGTCGCGCTACTCAGCTCATCGGCAGCAAATGCTGGCGTCCGCCTCACCGGTGCCGCAGACCGTCGATCTCTGGAGCGCTGGGACGTACCGAGGAGAGCAGCCCGGCCAGTTGCAGTCAGTGGCGCTGCCTGCGGCCCGCGTGCAACTAACGATTATCCTGCCGCGATTCAGCGCGCCCGGTCAGTATCTGGTGGCGGTCACTCGCGACCAGAACGGAAACGGATTGATTGCCGAGGGAATCGCTCCTGCCAGCGCGGGCGGTGAGCAGAAGAGGATCTCGGTGATCCTCGACCTGCACAGCGCCAGGGCCGGCGCATACTTCCTCTCCACCACGCACGAGCAGGATCAGGCCGCGTATTATTACCCGCTCCAGATCAAATGATTGCGTAATGCTCACGCCGAAAATGTGTACTTTTCCCGATGTTCCTCAGGCCTCAGACGCAATGCGCAGAGCGGGGACTTTGCTTGCTGCAGGGCTTCGAAATATCATTGCGGGGTACCTCCAGACCAGTTCCGGGGCAGCCCGCCTTGCTCAAAAAGCTTCCACAGGACCAACTCGAGGACGAGAGCATCTCCGCCGTTTCGACGGTCTGCCGCGCCCTGAATTGGGATTTCAATGTACAAGCCAAAGACAAGTCGGGTATCGACGCAGAAATTGAAGTCGTCCATGGAATCGCCAGAACGGGTCTTTTTCTTAAATGTCAGGTGAAGGCTGGGACGAGCTACATCTCCTCAGAGACGGAAGAGGCGCTCAGAATCAGGGTGGAGTCAAAGTACCTACAACACTGGCACCAATCCAACGTTCAAATTGCGCTTCTCTTTTACCATCCAATCGATAAAGCGGTCTTCTGGAAAGATGTCCGCGACTACCTTCGCGTTCACCCGAATTTGTTGACCGGCACTCAGGAGACCCGGATCGTCGAGTTTCATAAAAAACTCGACCTTTTCACAGCCGAGACACTTCCAATTTTGGAACAGGTGGCGCGAGGCGAGTTTCACTACGGTTTTATTAGTCTCCAAGAGGACGTCTCAGAGTTGGCTTTCAGCAATAGGTTTCCGGCCTTACCATTTCCTGGAATCTGGGTCGCTCCAACGCCATGCGAACGTAAACCGGATATTACCGAGCGGATCGAGCAACAGTACGCCTTCGCCATTCACGCTGGGCAGATGTATTCACTGGTGGATCTTCGGAAACCTCAGTGTGAGCTGGGGCGGTTCTGCGACAAGAGCAAGGCGGTTCCGCGACTGGTTCCTGATGTCCCAGAAGCGGTTCTCACGGAGATGCTCAATATCTGCCGAGACCTGACATTATATTCGCGAGGTCTCGAGTCGCGCCGCGACAAGTTCTTCTTTCCTCTTTCACTGCTACGGCACCCCTCTACGAACAGGTTCGCGTACATGTCGCTTCAGGGAAAACCGGAGGAGCGAACTTTGATCTACATCCAGAAGGAGGAAGAGAAGCTCGAGCGCAAGCACCACGCGGTTCGACTGTCTTTCGATTACGAAGATGGGAAGGTGTTTCTTCAAATCGATCCAGACTGGCACTTCACGTTTCCCGAAAAGATGACCCCGCTTGAGCGGAAGGCTCGTCTGATTAGCGAAAAGGCTGGGCTCCACAACAAGGAGATTCTTTACCTGCTTCATTTCTGGCGGCAATATCTTTCGCAGAACACGGACAGAATTGCTTTGTCAGTGAGTTCAAACGCTCTGTTCGGCAACGTTGAGTTTTCGAGCAGTCCGGTTGAGTATATTCTCCCTTTTCGATTGGTGAACGACTACTTTGGACCCAAGAGACGAAACAGTCCGGAGGCTTGAACTGTTGCGCGAGCCCACAGTCCTCACGAGAGAGGAAGAGGGGACCTACGCAAAAGAGTGTCTCTTGAGCGGTCCTTACGCCGCCCGTCGACCGAGTCACACAGAAAGACTCACGATTGGGCTCATAGGCACATACAACCTGATAGATCTGGCGAAAGAATGGCTGGAAGCCGCTAATGTTAGCGTGGAGTCATTGCCCTCAAGACCACTCGAGAGCGCTTTTGAGATCAAGAGGCACAAGTTGTTGTTCCCTGATTTTCCGGGCGCCCCAGTCGCATTCTCGAAGACCCTCGTCGTCGAACCGGAGTTCGAAGCGAAGATCACGCTTAATGAACTCGCAGAGCTAGAACGGCTGGCTGACGACCAGTATGCGGACAGGCTCGAAGCATTGTTGGAAGCTAAGTACTCGGCGATGTTAAGGCTCACCGAAAAAAACCCTGATGTCGTGATGATCCTGTTGACGGACCAGATGTATGAGACCTGTCATATCACTGGCAATTATCACCAGAAGCTGAAGCCTCCACCCGAAACGGATGTCGAACAGTACAATCTATTCTCCGATTTCGACAAACTCTCGGTCAACATCGATCCCAAAACTGTGGAGCCTTTGTCGCACAACTTTCGTTCGCGGCTAAAAAAGATCGCGATGAATCCGAATTACGCGGTTCCGATCCAGATTGTGCGGGAACAAACCCTCCGCGGCAAAGGAACACAAAACTTTGCGACACGCACATGGAATCTCGTCACCGGTCTCTATTACAAGACTGGAGAAATCCCGTGGATACTCGGCGGCCTCGATCCCAAAACGTGCTTCATGGGAGTGAGCTTCTTCCACAAGAAGACCGCTGCCAGGGACTTGGTCCTGTCGTCGATGTCTCATCTGTTTGCGAATGATTTTGACAGCCTTATTCTTCGCGGCGAGCAGGTCGCATATGATTATTCGCTGAAGCGGCCTGTCCTCACTACCGATTCCGCCAGCCGGATTGCGGAGCGCGCCCTTAAGGAATTTCATCTGGCTAGGGGCATGTATCCCTCAAGAATTGTCGTCCATAAGACCTCGCGGTTTAGTCCGGAAGAGGAACAGGGGTTTCAGTCCGCCTTTCGGAATGCGAACATGGCTTTCGACCTGGTCTCCGTAACGAAATCTCCAATCAAGATCACGCGATGGGGTCAATATCCGGTGCCACGCGGCACCATGCTGGTGGCGAGCGATTCCCGCGCACACCTCTATACCAAGGGGTTTGTGCCTGAATTGCAGACTTACCCTGGATCCCATGTGCCGAGTCCGTTCGAGGTACATAAGGTGCGCGGCGACTCTTCGATCAAGTCGAGCTGTGCGGAGATCATTGCGCTCACCAAGCTCAACTGGAACACGGCCGATTTCTGCTGCGGTGTACCCATCACAATCGGCTTTGCTCGCAACGTCGGAGAGGTATTCAAGGAGTTCGACGACTCCTCCCCATATGATCCCAGCCGATTCTTTCGTTTTTATATGTGACCCCGACGTGATCGTCACCGATCTTTGGAGTGATCCTGACCTGAGATCTTTGCGTTCATCGCACATTAGCTTGCGTGTGCAGTGGACCTGCGCTGGAAGGTGTCGATTGCGTATTCAAGTTGCCAATCCCTGCCCATTATCCGCCGATTCCGCCAATCGAAATTGACCAGATGATCCGACTCAATCGGTGTTCCTTCAAGGACAGACCCCTTCCACGTGTAATAGGCGCCAGTGGGTAGCGCCAGTCGAAATCCCTTGCCGAGCTTGACCGAAGTGGCGGAGAGAAGGCGCCCCGCGGTCTTCTCGCCGACGATGGTGGCGAGGTTGTTCTCGCGGGCAAAGGCGACGATCATCTCGGCCGCGCTGGCAGTGTGGCGATCGACAAGCAGAGTGATCCGCCCGTGGAAGGGCATTGGTCCGAGCCCCTCGGTCTCAAGAACAATCGGCTTCTTTGAGAACATTGCCGGAGCGTACCGCAGCCCGAGCAGCCAGAGATTCCTGGGAGTGGGTGGAATCCGTGAGAAGCGAGGAAAGTTCAGCTTTTCGGATTTGAGATTGGTGCTTGATCGCTGGCGGTCCAACGCAAAGCCGACAGGGACTTTGCCCGGAGTAAGGAAACTCATGACTCGCAATGCGGCGATGCCGCCTCCGGTATTTCCTCGAAGGTCGATGATGAGGCTGTCGATGTTGCCCAGACTCGCAACCGCACTGGAAATCTGATTGGCGACCACGACTCCGATCATGCCCGGAAACATGGCGATCTTGAGGTACCCGAGACCAGCACCGAGCCCCCTTGCCTCGACCAAGATTGGCTCGATGAAATGTAGCTTTTTACCTTTGGGACGCGCGACATCCACTGACACCGCTCGTTCACGGTCATCGTTGGCGACAATCCCCATGGTGGTCTGTTTTCCCATCGGGAAAACGGGATGCTCTGGTGGTACGATCTCCCGGCCGTCAACACGAAGCAGGATGTTCCCCGGCTCGATCCCGGCGATTGCTGCGGCGCCGCCTGAGTGGACATCCTGGAAGATCCAGCGTTTTCCATAAAGCGTCTCGTCAGCCAGGTAGTTGGCGCTGAGAGCAGCTCGGCTGGAAGCCCTGCGGGCGGTGCCGTGAAAGAAGCCCAGATGCGAAGTATGCAACTCCGTCAGTAGATCATTCATGGCGTGCTCAAATGCACTGGCGTTGGCCGCATTCTCGATCACTGGCCTGTGCAGCTCCACGGCCGCATTCCAGTCACCATTCAGCTTCTCGGGGGCGTAGAACCGCTTCCGGAGAGCGGCCAGCACCTTTTCAAGGATTGCGCGACGGTCCTTGCCGGAGAGCGGAAGGGGTAGGGCAGGCGCTGAGATGGCAGTCGGGGTCATCAGTTCCTCCTGAGAGCGATAGCAGTTGCTGTGTTTCTGAAGACGCCGCCGCTTGCCTCTCCATCCAGCTCAAATCCCGCCCAGAAGTACGGCGGTGCGCCCGATTTCAGCATTTGGATCTGGGCTTGCCTGAGAGCTTCGGCTTTCGCTTCGTGTTCGCTGAGATGCCGGTAAAAGTCAACCATGAGATTTGTCGTGGCCTGATCCTGGACTTCCCAGAGGGTAAAGACCACGCTCTGTGCCCCGGCTTCAATGAACGCATTCACGATGTCAGCCACGCCGTCCTCTCCAACCGGCCCGACCCCAGTGTCGCAGGCAGAGAGCGTGACAAGGCTCGCATGGAGCGGCAGGCGACGGATATCGCGAACCTGCAGGAACCCATCGTTTACCGGCGGATTCGGAGCGAAAACGAGCGCGGACCGGTCCGGAAACTCGGGATCGACGTATCCGTGAAGGGCCAGATGGATGACGTTGTACCGGCTCAGCGGGAGCTGCGTGAATTCTGTTTCCGTTGCGCTGGATCCCAAGAGGATCGTGTCCGGCTGCGGAAGGTCGTCGGCAATTGTTTCGACTTCATACTTGCTTGTTGGAAGAGGAACGAGCTTACTTCTCTCCGGTCTTGAGACGGCTCGGCGGATCACTGCGAGCAGCGTTTCCGGAGGCGCTTTCGACGTCCAAGCCGCCACACCAAGGTAGGCGAGTTCGTGTCGTGGTTCGACCTCCTGCCCACGATGGCTCAGCATTTCGAGCACGGTTCCCGAGGGCGCAACTGACACCAGGTGGGATGTCACGACGTACTGGCCAGCATTCATCAGAGCGGCGAAGGGCAGGAAGTTGAGTTCGCCGTCGGGAACGACGATGACGTCCGTCCGCCCTTTGTATTCCGGAATCTCGCCCAGAAGGCCGGTGAACAGGCGCTGCGCCAGAGCTTGGTCAGTCTTTTGCTGGATCAACTCAGATCGGTACTGCGTCGCCTCCTGGTTGAGGACAGCCTTTGGCGGTAACGCGTAGCAATGGACCGTGCCGCGCGTGATTGCCAGCGCGTAGGATTGAGAGTCCGCTAGAACGTATTCGATGAAAAGCTCGGATGGGCTGAGATCGCTCTGTAGAGATTTCAGAGGTACAGGCGTGGGCGGTATGAAGTCGTCCGGCGAGTTCCCTCCGAGCTGTTGCTCGGTGGTGTAGATCGCGTTGAGGACGCGCCCTCTCGCTGCGGAGCCGTTCGTGTCCAGCAGTTTGAGATTCAGCCTTGTCAGGCGCAGTTCCTCGGGGCTCGGCTGGTGGGGCACCATGACTTCATGGTGGGTCAGGAGTTGCGCTTCAATGCGCCCACGGGCACGCTCAATGACATTGAATGCGACAGCCAGCCGCCCCTGCCGGGTCAACGATGCGAAGTAGCCTGCATAAACGGTGCTCAGCTCGTTCAGCAACTGTCGCTCGACCATCGGTGTCGGAACTCTTCTCAAAAGAGCATCCAGCAGGTCGGCGCTCTTCCCGTAAAGGTCGTTGGACTCCTTGACCTTGCCCATGCGCGCCAGGATTTCCGCCTTGATCCCAAGGTTTCGCGGAACGAAGTACAGCTCATCGGGAACGTGCTTGTCGGCGTCAATGGCTTCGTTGATGGTGCTGAGCGCCGGTTGCAACGCTCCCTGATGAAGGTAGGCCTTTGCCAGGAGCCCGTCCGACTCACTGATGCCGCGCCAGTAGGAGAGTTGTTTCGCGTATTGAATGCCTTCCTGATAGTCGGAAATGGCTAAATCCCAGTTGCCCATTTGCTGGTAAACCCCGGCTCGCACACGATGCAGGTCGTATAAATGGCCAGCCAGATGATAAGCGGAGACGCGTTGCATTTCTTTCGCCGCCAATGCCAGTGCAGCTTTGTATTGTCCCAGGCCGCTCAGGGCCTGGATCTTTGCGGTAATGGCAATGGTCGGATACGCAACGCCCGGCGTCTTCCTGGCCACGCGGATCGCCTCGTTCAGCGGCCCCAGCGCCTCCTGGTATTTGCCCAACGCCACCAGACCGGTACCGTACATGCTGGCATACCGAATGTGGGCGGCGGGATCGTCGATCTTCGCAATCATCCACGCTTTCAGAACGTCCTTCTTTGCCGTGGCGATGTCGCCCAGCAGAAACGCCGCGATGCCCTGCTCCCCGATGGCGCGGGTCGCCAACAGGTAATGGTGACTGTGCAGCGCCAGCTTCTCGACTTCCGCCCAAGTCGCCCGCGCCATGCCGGCGTCGTAGTTCACTTCCAGCATTCCCAAAACGGTCAGAATGCGTAGCCGGGTCTTCTGGTCCCGCGCCGCGGGCACGGTCAGGTCTTGGCGAAGGACAGCGATTTGCTGCGGGAACGTTGTCGAGGATTCGCTGTGCGCGGGTATCTGGCTGACTCGTGCATAGAGGGCTTTCGAGAGCTGGTGCTGCTGCGTGAACTCAATTTCGGCTCGACTGTAAAGGGGCGCGGCCCCAATCCAGTTGTTGAGCCATGCCATCTCATCGGCTCGCTTCAGCAGCGCCTCTGGAGCGTTGGGATTCCGCCGCCGGAAGACTTGATACCCGACGAAGCCCAGGAGGGTCGCCAGCAGCAAACCGGAAGCGATGCGAACGGTGGGGGTAAAAGCGATTCGCATAACGCCCCGTTAACGTAGGAGTTAATGATGCCAGAGTATTGTTTCCAGATCAAATTGCCCATCGCGGGCTCAATGAGAGCGTTGGGGTGAGATCGGCACTTGACTGGCGAATCGTTGGGACGCGTAGGGCGGCCCAGCAACTCAACTCACGAGACATCCACTCCGACCGGCCGTTGAGAATTTCTGGACGGGGTCCGCGCGACCCAACGAAGCCACCGATCCGTCGCGACGGGAGTAGATAAAGCACGCTAGGATCTTTTTCAGGGCGAAGTCCTCTTTTTGCGACATGGCGATTACCGACAAGACGAGAAAGTTGCTGTGGGGGCGGTCGGGGCGGTCTTGCGCCATCTGCAAGTGCGACGTGTTCATCGACGCAACTCCCGAGTCCGAGGAGTCCATAGTAGGTGATGAGTGCCATATCGTTTCGGGACAGGAGGGAGGTCCTAGGTATGATCCGGATTTTCCGGCCGAGCTGGTCGATGACATCACTAATCTTTTGGTGCTGTGCCGTGTGCACCACAAGATGGCGGACGATCAATTCCTGACGTATACCGCGGAGGTGCTGCGCGGGATTAAGGCGGGGCACGAGCAGTCTGTCCGAAGGGCGAACGTTGCCGCCGCGGCACCGTCTGTCGAGCAAGGTCAGCGCGGCCCAGAGGGCGGACGAGGGCGGACGTTCGTTTCTCAAGCGGCCTTCTTCGCTGCCAAGGCGTCAAGAGTCCCCAATCCGCTTCTAGACTTTTCGCTTTCTCTACAAGGCCGAGCCGATGAGCTTCAGGCACTCAATTCCTTCCTGAAATCGGATACTCAGTGGATTTCGATCTTGAATGGCCGCGGCGGAGTTGGCAAGTCGAAGCTGCTCCATGACTGGAGCGAGCAGCTCACGGGCTGGAGCGTCGTTTTTCTCAAGGACGCCCCTCTCTGGCATGTGGACAGCGCGCTGGAAATTCCACCAGGAAATGTGGTGATTGTTGTTGACGACGCGCATCGTGCGAGCACGCTCGCTGATGTCATTCAGCTTGTGTCGGAGCTTCGCTCCCGCCAGAAGCTAAAGCTGGTACTCTCCACTCGTCCTGGCGGCGTGCTCGAACTCAAGCGGCAGTTGTACAAGTCGTTTGACTCGAGTGAGGTGGAGCAGTTGCCCGATCTCGAAGAGCTGACAAACGAGCAGGCGGAGATACTCGCCGCAGAAGTGCTGGGCGAGCAGTTCGCCAACTATGCGAGGGATCTGGCACGCGTCTCCGGCAATAGTCCACTCGTAATCGTCGCAGGCGGCCGTTTGATCGTCTCGCAACAGATTTTCCCTGCCGAGATTAGTTCCACAGAGGACTTCCGTCATACCGTCTTCTCGCGGTTCTACGACGAACTTAAGCTTGGTGGGCCAGATTTCGCCATAAACCCTCCTCGCCCGCTTCTGCAGGTAATTGCGGCAATCGGCCCGGTCAACGCGGCCTCGGAGGATTTCTTGAGCACGGTCGAGGTATTCCTCGAATGCACCACCAGCGATATTCTTTCAACCCTTGACCTCCTTGCTTCTCACGGCGTCATCACCCCACGCACAGAACCGGTGCGGATCGTGCCTGATGTGTTGTCCGACTATGTGCTCGAAACTGCCTGTGTGAGCCAGCATGGATTGGCGACAGGATACGCTGACCAAATTTTCGACGCATTCGGTGACCAATTCTTCGGGCGTTTGATGCAAAATCTCTCCGAATTGGATTGGAGGTTGGGCCGTGTGGGGCGCGGTCTCGACCTTCTCCAGTCAGTTTGGAACAAGATCTATGCGAGATTCCGTGCCGGCGATACTCATAGCCGCCGCATGCTGCTGGAGGAACTAAGGCCAGCTGCCGTCTATCAGCCTGGCAGAATTCTTCATTTGGTGCGACTGGCGAGGACAGAGCCTCTGATCCACGGCGACATTCCCCAACGCTTTTGGATGGGAACCGATTATATCGTGGAAGTTTTACCAGTCTTGCTCGAGGCGACCGCCTATCATCCGGACTTCACCTCGCCGTCGGTAGATATACTCTGGGAACTGGAGTCGGAGGAGGCTTCGGAACGCCATTCCGACGCTAGCGCAAAGGGCACGCTCACCCGCCTTGCTTCCTATCAGCGCTACAAATGGGCTGCCTTTAACTTCGCGATGCTTCTCCAGGCTGTGCGGCTTTGTCGCCGGCCAGACGCCTTCGACCGCAACTTCACGCCGCTGCACTTGGTGGATGAGATTCTAGAGCGAGAAGGGGAATTTACCGAGAATCTCGGCCACGCGGTATCGTATGGCGGATTCGGCTTGAATGCTGCTGCCGTTGCTGCGGTAAGAGCCAACGCCATCCAGTTCCTTGATTCCTTGCTATATTCTGAACTCGACATTGCAGCCATCAAAGCGGCTCGATCTCTCGGGCGATTGTTGTTCAATACACTCAACCGCATGGGGCGCGTGTCTTCCCAAGAAGAACTTGCATGGCAGCACGACGAAAGACTCAAAGTAATTCCTCTTCTTGCACACCGTCTTTCAATCCAGCCTCTGACGCTTCCCGTTCGACGCTGCATCATCGATGTCATTCGGTCTGCAACTGCCGTTCGCTGCAACGAAGAAACCCGCGAGCGGGCCGCTGCGGAATTGGGCATGGTGGAGTGGGACGACGACCTTCTCGCGTTCGACACCGTTTCTTGCCGAGAAGGCGATTTTCCAATCACCAGCACCGATGATCCAGCTGGATCCTGGAACAGACAATCGGACGCTCAGCTTGAGCAATTCGCTTCCGCGCTAAACAGAAGGTTCGCTACCGTTGGGGAACGTGCGGCGGAAATCGTGACGAAGATGAAGCTTGTCTACGAGTCCCATCTTCAGCCGAACGGCTTTGAGCGGATCGTGCGATTCTACTGGGGCGATGGAGCCATGCTCTCTGCACTCGTTGATTGCATCGGCCGGGACCCCAACTCACTGGAGATGCTAAACGAACTGAGTTTTGCCTTGAGAGGTTTGCATTTTGCGCGCCCAGAAGAGTTCCGGACTCGCGCAAGAGAAATTTTCGCCCGTGGGATCGAACATCAAGTGATCGCAGCAGCTGGGGCCTTGCGCGTGGACGCTCACAGCGTGACTGCCGATGATATCTCTCTAATTGAGACATATGTGTCGTACCCGAATTTTCTGGCAAGGCGGGAGTGCCTCCACACCATTGCCTATCTGGGACAGAAGCCTGAGTTTCAGAATCAACTGCTGGGAATCGTGCTGAGTGTGCCAGTGGCGGGCGACGCACAGATCGCTGCGAGCGTGGTAGGTGCTTTCGATCCATACGGAGTCTGGCTCACCCAACTGTCAGAGGTCGATGTTGCACACCTTTTGAATGAATTCTTGACAGTCCAGGATTTGAGTGTGAACCAAGGCACGATTCCAAGATTTCTCAGCCAGTTGACGGAGCGTTTTCCCGATCAGGTGCTGGAGTTCCTATTGCGCCGCATTGAGATGGAGGATGAACACCGGGCAAACGGCGACTGGGACTTCCACGGGGTCGACTCGCCGTACGGATACGTTTCCTTCGGCAACGTTCTGCCTGCGGTAAAGGTTCGTCTTGTTCAGACCTGTCTGGATCGATATCTGCAGGCTATCCCACCTGCCTCGTCGTATCGATCGCTTTTTTGGTCCGTGCTTGGAGGGTTGGACGATGGAGTCCTGTCTGTCCTTTCGCGGGCTGTCACGGGCGCGGATGAAGAACGCTTGGAGATGATCCTGAGTTTGGTCCGCAGTTCGCCGGGCCGTCTCCTGTTGGGCAATATTGAATTCGTGAAGGGATTTCTCCGGCAGCTCTCTGGTGAAGCCAGAGCACAGGCGATCACCGCTTTTGTCGAAAATGTGTATTCCCTGGGTGCTGGGGGATTCGCGGGTGGTCCGGACCAGAGGATCCAGCAAAACCGGACGGCGGTCGAGAGTCTGTTGCCGGGGCTGCAAGACGATGGAGATATGGATGACCTCATCGCTGCCCTGAGTTCAACCGAAACGCCACGTGATGATTTCGGCGGCCATTTTGGCTTGCAACTCCCAACAGAGTAGGAACTTTTTCATCGGGTGGCCTGTCTGTGCAACATCCCTAGCTGCTGCACGATTGAAGAGCTGCACCCTGTTCGTGATGAACATCAGCATCGCCACAGACGACAGGGGCGGCGAGCTTTTGCTCAACGAGTGAGAAATCGCCGAGTGTCAATCCGAAGCAGAAACAGCGCGACGGCCCGTCAGAGCGCTGGGCCTTGATCTTCTGCCCCGGCTGCGCTATCCAGGTAGCTTGCGGTCTTCGTCTTTTCTTCGCTATAGTCGGGCAATGGGACTGGAAGTCGGCGGATACACGGATGTCCCGGATTGGCCCAAAATGGGACCGTCGCTCCTCATCGCCACCTGCCTGATTCTCGCGATCAGGACGGCCAAATGGCCGGCGCTCACGAAGCGGATGCTGAGCGATTCGGAATTGGATCAGGAGATCGATTTCGCGGAGTACATGGCCAAGAAAGTTCTCTCGCACCTGATGTCGCGCAGTGAGGCGATTTTCCCGCAGCGAAAGCAGCCCTGGTGTCAACCCGACGGCAAGGATTGCCCGGAGTAGTCTGCGAGCATGTGTGGCCGGTATTATCGCCGATCCGACAAGCAGCGCATCGCCGAGGCGTTCCGGATCTGCGTGCCGCCCACATTCGACATTCTGCCCTCGTACAACATCGCGCCGCAGACGTTTCAGCCTGTGATCCGCGCGAACCGGGAAACCGCTAGGCGCGAGCTGGCGCAGATGCGGTGGGGGCTCATTCCGTTCTGGGCAAAGGACGCGCAAATCGGATGCAGCACCATCAACGCCAAGGCCGAGACCTGCGCCACGAGCCCGGCCTTCCGCGAAGCGCTGAAGCGACGCCGGTGTCTGGTCCCGGCGGATGGGTTTTCCGAGTGGGCGCGGATCGATGCGAAGATAAAACAGCCCTGCGCGTTCGCGCTGACGGACGGCTCACCTTTTGCCTTTGCCGGCCTTTGGGAACAGTGGAAAGACAAAGCCACAGGGCAGCCGCTGGAAACCTACACGATCCTCACGACCGAGCCGAACGAGCTGACGGCGACGGTCCACGACCGAATGCCGGTGATCCTCGCACCCCGGGGATTACGATCGCTGGATGGCTCCCGCCGATCCCGCGCAACTGCCGGTTGACCTGCTCCGGCCATTCGATGCGGATCACATGAAAGCGTGGAAGGTGAGTGCGGCGGTTGGCAATGTGCGGAATAATACGCCGGAGTTGTGCATTCCTGTGTAGCCTCGGTAATAAATCCGCACCACAGTAATCTTTACTGCCAGGCGCGTGTCTGCGAGCCTCTAACCATCAGCTTGTTCATTTTTCGCGCCCGCCGTCGTTTGGCGGGCTTTTTCTGCATGGGCGGCCATGCCTTCGATTGGTGCCGTGGTAGCTAGGTTAAAAAGGCGCTCGGGGTTACACTGTCCGGCATGGACACAGCCCAACTGATTTCCGAAATCGATTCCGAGATTTCCCGTCTCCAGCAAGCCCGCGCACTTCTGGCCGGCGGCCATACAATCAACCGCGCGAAACCACGCGGTGGCAAGCGCACCCTCAGTGCCGAGGCAAGAGCCAGGATCGCTGCAGCGCAGCGGAAGCGTTGGGCGAAACAGAAGGCTGCGGCGAAAAAGAGCGCCTAACTGCTGCCCCGGGTTCCTTGATCTACACGGGTTCACGGAATCCCACCTGCACATTCCACTTTCGGTCAGCCAGGGTCATGGTTTCCGCCAGCATAGTGGCAGCCAGAGCCAGCCGCGCGGCATCAATTTGGCTGTTTTCCTCAAGGGCAAGCTGGCCGGCGAGGATGTATGCCTCTCGTAGTTGAGCAAAAGAGAATCCTGCTGTTCTGTGCAGCGCTTCCGATAAATCTTCCTGCCCGAAGGGCGCGTACATCTGTTGCAGGTACCTCTTGCGTAGCAGTGGCGTCGGATTCTGAAAACCCACGACGCGGTCGAACCGTCCGGGCCTGCGCAGGATTGCCGGTTCGAGCACCCTCGGATTATTTGCGGTCGCTGCTACGATGATCCCGTCCTGGTTCCCGACTCCGTCAAGATGATTTAACAGTTGCTGAAGCGATATCTGCGTCCTCGGCTCTGCGTCTTTGTCGGCCGGGAAACAGCGATCCAGATCCTCCAACACGATCATTGCCGGCGTGGACTGCGCGGCCTCCTTGAACATGGCGGCAAGCAAATCGTCATCTGAGAATGGCCGAAACGGATTCAGCGTGAATCCAGAAATGCCCGGCGTCGAGAGCATCGCGCGAATTACGCTGCTCTTGCCGTTACCGGGAGAGCCATGCCGGAGATAGCCGCGGCGAAACGGCAGTCGATGCTGCCTGTACCACTCCTCCCGTTCGAGGAAAAGCTCGAAGTCATCGCGGACCAGGCGAACCACCGAGTCATCCAGGACAAGGTCGTCCCAGGCCAGCGGCTGAATATTTACGCCCTCTTCTGCCATGACTTTCAATGAGCGACTCACCCCAAAGGCTGCCTTCATGAGGTCCAGCAGGGCGGGAACATCTTCCCGTTTCGTGAGCGTCACTTCTCGCCACTCGGAACTGTGGCCGGCGCCGTCAACACAAGGCAGATTCGCGGCAATCACCGGCCCGGAGAATTCAGAAAAGTACAAGGCCACCGGACAATCCAGCCACTCTGCCGACCAGTCATGCGAAGTTTGCGGCAGCGAAACCAGTCGCAGCTTGACGGCGGGCGCAATTTCGGGAGGAAATTCGATCCTTTGGAGTCTTCCTTCAAGAACCGCCCGTCCGTCGGGCGGAATTTCTGTACGGCAGCGAGCGCCAATCAGGCGATAGGCGGCGATTGCCGCAAGCGAGTGGTCGAACCTGAGTTGGACGAGACTGTTCTCATCTTCCGCCATGCACGTCTGAATCCAGGGCAGGTATTGATCCAGAACATTCCGAATTTCCGCTGATCTGCTTGCCAGGCTGAGGCGTAAGGTTCTTATCATAGGAACCATTGCATCCTGTCGCTACGACAGAATGGGTCGTCCCTGAAGAAAAGCCGCACCGGGTGACCAGATCTGTCGTACCACTGAGCCAGTATCACAATTGGGGAGGTTCATTCGGATCGTGAGAGGCGACCAGTTAATCCGGCAGTGGAAGATCGTCACTCTGCTTTCAGGCAGAGTCGGGCGCACCCTCGACCAGCTCAAGTCCGAACTGGGTGTAACCAAGCGCACGGTCCAGAGAGACATTGCGATACTGGAAGCTGTCGGTATTCCGGTGGTCTCTGAACCGCGCGATGGGACAGTCTATTGGCGGGTCGTGAACCCCATGAGGGATTCCGCCGACCTATCCTTCACCCTGCCCGAACTCATGGCGCTGTATTTCAGCCGTGACCTCCTGCGTGTGCTGCACGGAAGCCCGATGCAGGACGCTCTCGACAGCGCATTGCAGAAGATCGGAGCGCGATTGCCAGCCGCAGGGCATGACCTCCTCCGGCGTCTCAAAGAGCAAACGGCCGTCTCTGTCATGGGCTGGAAGGATTACAGCAAGTCTTCGGCGACCATAGATGCCCTCAACCGCGCCATTCGGCATCGGCTTTCGGTCCGCATTTCCCATAAGCCGGTGAAAGCTCCAGAAGCCCGAATGCGGATGGTGGACCCATACCGGCTTTGGTACGCCGGCGGCGGCCTCTACCTCATCGCGCACGATCATGTTATGAGTGCAACCCGCACGTTTGCGGTCGAGCGGATTGGCAGCGTCTCTACCACAAATCAACGATTCATGGTGAGAGAGGATTTCGACTTCGAGGCATTCAAGCGCACTGCGTTTCCGGTCCACGGCGGGGAGCCCCAACTTGTCCGTATTCGGTTCTCGCCGGATCAGGCGCCATATCTCACCGAGCGCCACTGGCACGAATCAGAGAAGTTTTTGCTTCAGGAGGATGGCGGAGTGATCATGGAACTTCAAGTTGCGAATTTGTGGGAAGTGAAACGATGGTTAATTGGATGGGGCGCAGATGCCTCCGTGCTTGAGCCCTTCGCGTTGCGACAAGAAATACAAGAGAACTGCTTAACGATTCTGGAGGCACGACGCATTGATAAGGAGAAGAGCGATGGATAGCATGCCATCGAGCATTCACATGGATAAGAAGCCTCCCGTTGCCCCCCCTTTACAGTGCACGCAGGGCTGGCAGCCCGTGCTCTCGCTTATCCAAGCCGTGGACCGATATTCCCGCGCTCACATCGAAGAATTGAGAAGAGTGCTGCGAAATTCTGACTCGATGCTTGCCCCATTATGTGATCCCCTCAGGTCGCGCTTAGGGATGCATCGGTGGCTTGCTCCGGAACGCGAAGAATCCTATTCAGACTGGCTGCAGTGGGTCATTGAGCAACTGACCGTTCGGCAGATCTGCGATTTGTGCGAGATTTTACCCGACACTCTTCCCTGCGATCCATCGAAGAAGCCGGACGCTGTTAAACGAGAGTTTGTAGTTGAGCGTGGCCGCATAGACATTGTCGTCGATATCGGAGACCAGCCGTGGCTTGTCATTGAAGTCAAGAAAACAAGTCAGCAGGATGCACGTACGGACAAACAAGCCCGATATACTATCGGGTTACACAGGAGACTGCTCGTGCTTCCTGGGGTGACCGACCGATATCGGGAAGCTCCGACAGGAGGATTCGTTCCGCTCCTCTGGAGCGATTTCTGCATTCATCTGCGTAAGCTACTGCTCGACCCGCAACTTCGAGATCAAGAAAACGGAATAGTGCGCAGAGCCCTCATTGTCGCCTTCATTGGCGCGGTAGAGCAAAACCTGTTGGGTTTTGTATCGCCTGAAGCGGATTGCGGTGAGTCTTTACGTTACGCTTCAACAGCGAAGCACGTCATGAGGGCTCTTTTATGAGTTATGGAGACATGATGACCGCGAGCGAACAGGGGGATAGATTATTAAGTGATGGCATTCGTGACTATCTGCGAGCACTTGAGGCTCTCGATGAATTTCGCCATTGTGTGGAGGACGAGTTTAGACAAGCCGTGCAAAAGCATTGCGATTCGCTCAACTCTTCCTTGAACCTCCAAATCGCACCCGATGCAATGTTGCCTTACGAGGCGGTTAGTACTGGATGGGCTGGAATTGGCGTGCGAATACCAATCACGGTGGGCGGTTGTAAGCAGCATGCATACTATCTGGATTGGAGCCGAGGCAATGGGCGTATCGACGTATGTATCGTTGCATTGCTGGAGTTGTCTGATCGCTCGACTGCCCAAGCGGTATTGTCAGCACTGAAGAACACCAGATATCGAGCAGGGCCTCCCGAATTCTCATGGGAGGCTAAGAGATCCACCGTTCTCCTTTGGAGGGAGCTGAAATTCGACAGCGTCGAGCAATTCCGAAGATTGATTGAAGAACTGATTGGGGAGTGGTGTGCGAGATGGCGCGCCGCTGGCGGATTACAGAAATTGCTCCGGACCTAATCTCGCATTTTTCCAACGCGCGAGGTTGACGGTCTGTGCGGCGCTGCCCGTCGGGTGGGTTGAAGAGGTCGCCCGCGTTTGCGCGGGCATCGGCAGAGGGCGGGAAGACGGGCGGCCGGACAAAAGAAATGCGGAGCCTGTGATCGCAGGCTCCGCGAGAATCTGCCGCTGGTTGGCGGTTAGGCTGCTGGTTTCTTCGCCGTCTTTACCTCTGGCTTGCGGGTTGGCTTCGACGGCTTTGACTTCTCCTTCGCCGCGAACTCCTGCTTGACCTCCGCGGTGATGGCGTCCACGTCCACCTTGTAGGCGTGCGCGGCATCGCGGAGAACCTTCGTCGTGTCGGCTTGGTTGTGACCGGGCAGAAGAATCGCGGACTCCACCAGGATGCGGCCCAGCGTGCTTTCGTCGGCTTTGGACAGGAAAGCAGCCAGCAGTTTCGCCGGTACCTCGCCATCCTTGGGCTTGCCCATGCCGTGTTGCCGGATGAGAACGGCGATGCGCCGCTCGTCCAGCATGGCGGTGAGCCGTTGGGCGAGAAACAGCAGGTCGCGTTTCATGAGCCGGACAGGGACGGCATCGGCGATGGCTTTGAGGACGCGCAGCCCGGCGGCCTGGGCCAGCGCCTCCTCGCGACGGCGCTTCTCCTGCTCTGCTCTGAATGCGGCGTCGGCGTGGCTGCGCTGGTGCTGCCGTTTCGGGTGGTGGACCGGGCATTCCGGGTTGGCGCACACTTTGTAGGTCTCGCCCTTCTCGGTGCCTTCGGTGACGATGGCCTCCGTCATGTAGCGGCAGGTTTTGTACTCCGGCCACTCGCGCTGGTGCTTTTCGGGCTTGCCGTCGCGGAGCGGAACGTACTTGTTGCGGGGAATGGCCGCGCTGCCGTCCTTCGGCTGGCCGTAGGCCGTGCTGATCTGTACCAGTTTCGGTTTGGCAGCGATGGTCAGTTTGATGTGGGCCTCCACCTTGGCCCCGTAGCACTGCGGATCGGAGCAGCGGTCTACGCGGCTGAGTTCTGCGAACAGGACGGCGTTGTGTCCGGTGCGCTTCGGGCATTCAAGGCAGGAACCCGCCTCCGGCAGAAGCGCGGTGTCCTCTTTCGAGAATGGCGCGGCGGCAAGGTCCAGCAGGATGTTCCGTTCGATCCATTGCCGGAGATGGCCGACGGGGAGCAGAATCGGCTTCGCCTTCTCGTTTGCGAACTGCTCCTGAAAACAGGCGGCGAGAGCTTCCTGCTGTTGGGCTGAAGGCAATTTCGCCAAGAGCAGGGCGTGTCCAAGAGCGATCTGGTCTTTCGTGAACGCTTCGGCCACTGCCGGAGCAAGCTCGGTCAGCTTCAGCCGAGCGGTAATGTAGGCGGGCGACTTCGCTGTTTTCGCGCCGATCTGCTCGACGGAGTATTCGAGATTCAGGAGTGCGCGAAATCCCTGCGCTTCCTCCAGCGGATGCACGTCCCGCCGTTGCAGGTTCTCGACAATGCCGGTTTCGAGAGCCTGGGCGTCGGTGAGTTCCACGATACGGACAGGAGCGTAGTCCTGACCGGCCAGCTTCGCGGCGCGGTAACGCCGTGCTCCGGCCACGATCTCATAGGTTTGCTCCCCAAGCGGGCGAACCAGCAGCGGCGACAGGATGCCCTGGGCGCGGATGCTGTTCGCCAGTTCGGTCAACGCTTCCTCGTCAAAGGTGCGGCGCGGGTTGGCGGGCGATTCGACCAGGCTTTCGAGCGGCAGGTCGCGGTATTCGCTCTGAACGGTAACGGTAGCCATGTGAAAATCTCCTTTTCGTGTGAGGGGGAAGGATTGCGGACAGCGCGGGGCTGTCCGCAGGGCGTCGGCGTTCAGTTGGGGAGGTTCGGCTTGCGGCTGCGGCGGAAGGCTTCAACAAAGCCCTGCGCGCGCAGATTGTTGTCCCAGAGGCCGGCAAACTGCTCCAGCCGGCGCTGAAGGCAGGCGAGGATCAGCAGATTGCCCTCGTCGTCGCGGTAGCGCGAATGCTGCTCGATACCGAGGTAGAGCTATTCGAATAACTTCGTTTGGGAGAATGGCTGCGACGAAAGAAAAGCAGTCGAGAACCTTTTGGCTGGCAATAAGCTTCCTGACGACGTGGTAGATGAGTTCAAAGGAATCGAAACATTCGCTGCTGTCAAGGGTAAGATCACGGCCGTACAGCAATCGAAACAGGGTGATGAAGTTGTTTTAGCAGCATTGAA
>Ga0335075_10005732_pt1 | contig 19209 bp, 20 predicted proteins | sample Lox_Sample_24_FD_206723 | JGI IMG/M metagenome (GOLD analysis project Ga0335075, IMG submission 206723) | Soil microbial communities from Loxahatchee National Wildlife Refuge, Florida, United States - Lox_Sample_2.4 | ecosystem: Environmental > Terrestrial > Soil > Wetlands | place: USA...
CGAGCTGCCCGAGATCCTCGGGGCCGATAATGAGATACGGGATGCCATCACCAATCTCATTTTCAATGCGGTCGACGCGTCGCCGAAGGGTGGTGTCATCGTCGTTCGGTCGGGCGTGGCGCCGGGAGAGTCCCAGCGCGTGCTCCTGGAGGTGACCGACTCAGGCGTCGGGATGGACGAGGAGACACGTCGACGGTGCCTCGAGCCGTTCTTCACCACGAAAGGGGAGCGAGGCACGGGGCTCGGATTGGCAATGGTCTTCGGGATGGCGCAGCGTCACGGCGCGACGCTCGAGATCGACAGCCGGCCGGGAGTGGGCACGACCATGCGGCTTCTGTTTCCGATCAGCGGCGGCGCCTCGGCAGCCACGGTGCGCATGCCGGCCCTGAAAGTCCCGGCTCCGGGCTTGCGCATACTCATCGTCGACGATGATCCGGTGTTGCGTGACTCCCTGGGTAACACGCTGAAAGACGAAGGCCACCGGGTGACGCTCGCCGGCGGCGGCCAGGAAGGCATCGACCTGTTCCGCACCGCCCAACAGGGCGCCGAGCCTTTCGACGTCGTGCTCACGGATCTTGGCATGCCTTACGTCGATGGCCGGCAGGTGGCGGCTGCCGTGCGCGCGGTTGCACCTCATACGCCCATCATTCTGCTGACCGGCTGGGGCCAGCAGATGGGCGCGGAACATGAGGTGCCGCAGGTGAGCCGGGTACTCGGCAAGCCGCCGCGCCTGCGGGAGCTGCGCGCAGCTCTGACCGAGCTCACGGGTCAAGGTGCGGCGTAGATGGGCCCATTCCCGGCTCCTCGAGGCGCCCCCGAGTCCGCCCCGTATCGCCGGTAGAGGCGTCCCGACAGGTAAGAGACCACACCCAGGGTGCCGACGAAGAAGCCCACCGGCCAGTTGGAAAGATAGGAAAGGGCAATCGCGACCCAGACAGTGATGACGGCAATACAGACGGACAGGAGGGCCGCCAGGAACGGCCGGTTGGTCAGCGAGCGCGCAGCGGAGGCCGGCCCAACCATCAGACTGAACACCAGGAGCGCGCCGACGACCGGCAGGACCATGGCGGTGGAGAGTGCGAGAACCGTCAGAAATTGCAGCTCCCAAAACCGATGCGACACGCCGAGTGCCGCGGCGAGCTCGGGCGAGATCGAATCGAGCAGGAGGGGGCGGAAACACAGCACCATCGTGCCGATCGCAATCACACTCATGACTGCGACGGGCAGGATCTGACTGGTGCTGATGCCCAGCACCTCGCCGAAGAGAAGCGCGTATATGCCTTGCGAATACTCCCGGGTCATGCTTAGAAACAACGTCCCGAGCGCCAGCAAGCTCACGAGGCAGAGTGCCGTCGCCACCTCCTGACGATCATTCCGGCCGAGCTGGCTGATGCCGACGACCCCGAGGCCGGCGAACACGACCAGGCCCAGGAGCTCGCTGACCCCAAGCAGGGTCGCCGCCGCCGCGCCCGGGAAAGCCGCGAAAGGCAGGACGTGCGCCGCGAAGGAGGATCGCCGGGCGACGACGAAGAAACCGACGAATCCGGCCACTGTCGCCACCATGGTGGCGACGATCCAGGTATTCATCATGAAGCCTGCGAACATCGTCAGGTGCCACAGACTCCGGGACGATGTGCTCTCACCCGTCCCGCGCCTCGATGCGTGAGAAGCGTCGCCATGACGTAGAAGAGGAGCACGAAGGTCACGATGAAAAAGCTCACCGGCCAGCCGTGCCCCGGCGTCCAGTAAAAGCTGTCATAGGCGAGGAGAATGCCGCCCCAGGTGGCGCCAAGCCCGAGCACGACTGACAGGACGACTGCCGAGGCCGGGCGATTGGCCACGCGCAGGGCGGTCGCGGCCGGCCCGATCAGGAGCGCGGTGGAGAGGATGGCACCGATGGTCATGGCGGCGAGCGCGACCGCAAGTGACAGCGCGAGGACGTAGGTGAGTCCGATCACTCGTGAGCGGACGCCCTGGGCCTCGGCCAGCTCCGCCGACAGCGAGCTGACAAGAAGCGGTCGATAGGCGACGACGATCGCTGCGATCGCGCCGACGGCGACGATCAGGGTGAGAGGAATGATCGAGGCCGGAATCGAGAACATCGATCCGAACATGACGGTGATCGCCGCGCCGCTCGTGCTCATCGAGTTGATGTCGAAGTACAGGAACAGCGCCGTGAGGCCGAGTCCGGCCCCGAGTACGATGCCGGTCAGCAGATCGCGCTCGCGGGCATCGCGCATGTCGGCGAATCCCATGACTGCGGCCGCGATGAGGGCCATGCCCGTGAAGCCGAGGAGCGGGCTCACGCCGAGAAGGAACGACGCCGAGCCGCCTGCGCTGCTGACATCGGCGAGGGCGTGACCCGCGAAGGACTGGCCACGGATGATCGTGAAAACACCAACGACGCCTGCCACGACCGCGGCTCCGCCGCCGACCACGATCGCGGTCAGGACGGGCTCGTTGGCGAAGAAGCCAGGAGCGAAGATCATTGTGAGCCAGCGATGCATGTCCGGTCACGAGGTCGGCGCGGCCAGAGCGGGATCCGCCGGGATGGCGGAGACGGTTTCATCGGCCGCTTCCGCGGCCATCACGACGACTCGGCCGCGGATGTGAACGACCTCGACGGGATGACCATAGAGTCGGCTCAATACGTCGGTCCGGACGACTTCGTCCGTTTTCCCCGAGGCGGCGTGGCCGTTGGCGAGGTAAACGATGCGATCCATGAAGGAGAGCAGTGGGTTCATGTCATGGGCGGAAAGCAGCACGGCGAGGTGATGGGTGTCGCAGAGCCGGCGCAGCAGAGCTACGATCTCGGCGGCACTGCGCACGTCGAGACCGGCGAGCGGCTCATCGAGCAGCAGCAGCCGCGGGCGGCGCACCAAGGCATGCGCGACCAGGATCCGCTGCTGCTGTCCGCCGGAGAGGTCCCCGATCCGCCGGTCGGCGAAGTCCGAGGCGCCGACGGCCCCCAACATCTCTTCGACGCGAGCCTCCCGGGCCTTCGATGGCAGCGGCAGACCGAGGCGGCGGCCGTCGAGACCGAGCGCGACCACGTCCCTGGCGCGCAAGGGCAATTGCGGATCGAGCAGCATCTTCTGCGGCACATAGCCGACCGGCGCGGGGCCGCGGCCGTCACCGTCGGGGCCCATTCTGATTTCGCCGGCCGCCGGCGTGGTGAAACCGAGAATGGCGCGCAGCAGCGTCGTCTTGCCCGAGCCGTTGGTGCCGATCAAGCCGCAGAACTCTCCTCGGGCCAGTGTGAAGCCTACGTCCTCGAAGATCATGCGGCCTGCGAGGCGGACGCTCAGATGGTCGACGACGAGCGCCTCGGGGCCGGTCGTCATGGCGGTTGGCCCACCCCGAGCTTCTCCGTCGAAACATCATCCGCCAGCGCTTTACGCAAAGCCGCGACCTCGGCCAACATCCAGGATTGATAGTGGTATCCGGGCACGGGCATGGTCTCGTAGACGCCCACCACCGGGATGCCGTTCCGTCTCGCCAGAGCGAGGAACGACTCCGTGAGCGTTTCGGTGACCTGTCGGTTATACACGAGGATCTTCACCTCGTGACCGCTGAGGAGAGCCTCCTCGGCCGCCACGTCCTGCGGCGAGGGATCGGTGCCGTTCATGATGGCGGTCTCTAGACTCAGGGGCGTTGCGATATCGCAGCCAGCCGCCTGCAGCATATCGTTCGCGACCGGCTCTGTCACCGCGATGCGCGTGCCGCCGTATTGCTTCTTGAATGACGCTATCGCCTGCCGCCAGGGCTCGAGCGAAGCGTCGAATTTGCGCGCGTTCGCCCGAAAATAAGCCGCCTCCGGCGGGGCGAGGGCGGCGAGCTCCGCAGCAACCGCGTTGGCCACCGCCGGCATGGTATCGGGGCCGTACCACAGGTGTGGATTCGGTGTGCTGTCGGGCAAGCGGAGCAGGTGCTGGACGTCGATCACTTTGCGCGTGGCGCCGGGCGTCGCCGCCAGGATCCTCTCGACCCAGGAGTCGTAACCCATGCCGTTCCTCACGAGCAGGTTTGCGGCGGCGATCTCTCGTGCGATTGCGGGGCTCGCCTCGAAGCTGTGCGGGTCGGTATTGGGATCGGTCACGATCGCCGTTACCCGGACATATTGGCCGCCGATCTGTGCAATGACGTCCGCGTATTCGTTCTCGACGCCGACCGCATGGATGGCGCCGGCGGCCCAGGCGCTGCCGGAGCTGAGCAAGACGAGGGTGAGGGCGCCGAGCAGCCTCAACTTGGAGCCGCGCACTGGACGCAGATCGCCTTGATCTCGACCGGGGAGGCGTCGAGGCAAAACCCGAGCGAGCGGGCGCGCTCCCTCAGGGTGCGATTCACCACGGAATCTTCGATCTCGGCGACGCGCCGGCAGCGGCTACACACCAGGAACTGGCCCGAATGGGCGTCTTCGGGCCGGTCGCAGCCGAGGAAGGCGTTGAGCGTGTCCAGCCGGTGCACGAGGCCCGCTCCCTGAAGGAACTCGAGAGCGCGGTACACCGTCTGCGGGGCCGGATTGCCGCCCTCTTTGGCGAGCTCGGCGAGAATCTCGTAGGCGCCGATGGGCTCATGCTGCCGCCAGACGATCTCGAGGACCCGCTTGCGAATCGGCGTGAGCTTGAATTGCTTGGCCGTGCAGACTCTCTCGGCCGCGGCGACGGCGCGCTCGACGCAGCGGCGGTGGTCGTGAGCCGGCCGTTGTACCTGCGCTGATTTGCTCATGCTCGCATTTTAGTAACGTTATATCGTAACCACAAGGGGCTCGGCTTTCCCCGCCGAAGGCGGCGCATTATGCTGGCGCAAATCGGAGGCAGGCGCGATGACGAGCTCTCCTGTACCGGGCGTCCGTCCCATACGACTCGAAGCGATCAGGGAGGCGCGTGCGCGGATCGCATCCACCGTCGCGAGAACGCCGATATTTCGTCTCGAGCTCGGAGAGGCTCATCCGGACATACGGCTGAAGCTCGAGAATCTGCAACCGACCAATTCCTACAAGGTGCGCGGCGCGAGCAATGCGGTGGCCGTGCTCCCGGAAAGCGCCCGGCGGCGTGGTGTCTGGACCATCAGCGCCGGTAATGCGGGTCAGGGAGTCGCGTACGCTGCGCGTAAGGCAGGCGTGCCCTGCACCGTAGTGGCGATCGAGACGGCGCCTGCATCGAAACTGGCGCGCATGAAGGCGCTGGGAGCGACGCTGGTTCCGGTCCCGTATGAGGTTGCCTGGAAGGCGCTCGACGAGCGCGCGTACCCCGGTGTCGAAGGTACTTTCATCCACCCGTTCGACGATGATGACTTCATTACGGGGCACGCGACGCTGGGGCTGGAGATACTGGAAGACGTACCGAATGTGAGTGCGGTGATTGCTGGCGTCGGCGGCGGTGGCTTGGTGACGGGTGTGGCAAGTGCTCTCAAGGCCTTGAAACCGGACGTCAAGGTGTGGGGAGCAGAGCCCGAGACGGCTGCGCCCCTTGCGCGATCATTTGCGCTGCAATCGGCGCAAACTTTTGACGAGTGGCAACCTTCGTTCGTCGATGGCGCGGGGGGCATGAGCGTCTTTCCCCGCATGTGGGAGCGAATGCGCATGATCGTCGACGGGTCGATCGTCGTGACCCTGGAAGAGACCCGACGAGCGGTGAGGATGGCCGCGGATCGGGCACGAGTGATCGCGGAGGGAGCCGGGGCTCTGCCGCTGGCTGCGGCGCTGACCGGCCGCGCAGGCCGTGGCCCCATTGTTGCGATCGTTTCCGGCGGTAATATCGATCTCAAGAAACTCTGCGATATCTTCGCCGCCACCGAGTGAGGGGGCGCCGCCCCGCCACCTGGCAGCCAGGAACGTGGGCCGCATGCCGCTGGCGACGACCCGTCGCGCCAGCTCCAGTGAATCGCGGAGCAGTTGGTCGGCCGAAATGAGTATCTTTTCCATGGGGAGCATCACCGGGCGATCGAGTTTGGACTGAGTAGGCCGATCCTGCGCTTTGCGCCTTTCGAAACTGAGGCTGCGACGGCCGCTGGAAAGCCGGCCGGAAGATCGGCCATGACGGTGTCGATGCTGTCCTTGCCGGTGTCGCCGATTTCGTGCATGACGTCGCTGACGAGCTTTGCAGGTAGGCCGCACTGGTCCCCAGTTTCGACAAAATGCCGTCCTGTGATCGTATGTACGACGTAATGCCGGCTCTTGCCAACCGCCATCGCTATCTTCATTCCGTTGAGCCGGATCTGTTTGGCGTCTACGTTTGGCTGCGCCGATAGAACGTCGTAGATCGGCGTCAGGCGGAATCGGCCGCCGGGCGCAAGCCGGAGGCTGAAATTCTTGGCGTGACCGTCGGTTGCGCCAAGAACCCAGAATATGACCTGCGCTTTGAAGAGTGTCTTCTGGTCCTCGTCTGGCACATCGCTTCCCTTTAGCAGTTCGACCAGATCGCAGATACCAGGGCCGCCGTGCGATTCGTATTTGCGGGACGGCGGCACGGAGAGCGCCTGGCAGCAATCTTCCTGGGGAATCCGGAGAAGCCGTCCGTCGGTCGTCCATATACGGTCGAAGCGTTCAATCACGAGCGCGCGCTTGCCCGCGAAGTCCTTGATTTCGGATCTGGCGGCAGGAAGGCCCAGAGCACGAACCAGCTCCAGGCAAAGGTATTCGTTCTCGACGCTGTTCGACAGGTCGATTCCGTCGGGAATGCGGCCGATCTGGGGCTTCAGGATATGCGTCGTAGCTGTGGCGCCATGCGGCACGTACCAGTTATCCTCCCAATAGAGCAGAGCGGTTTTCTCCTGCGCTCCCGCGATCGAAATCCGGAATTCACGATCGTTTTCGCCGATACCGAGTGGATTGCGTGCCAAATTGCTGATGCGGTCCGCAACCTCCCGCTCGGTGACGGCTTGGGCGTTCACCTCTCCGGCTTTCCCCGCGTCTACGCCTTCGGGCACGAACTGCAGTGCACCGACGCAATCGCGGCCTACGGCTGCCAATAGACTGTAGGCGTCTGAGCCGTCTGCGTGTGCTCGCTCAGCAAGCCGGCGTCGAATGTCGTTGTTGTCGGGAAGTAAATTGTCGAGGACGGCGATGACAGGATCGCCGATATACCTGTCTTCACGGAGAGGCAACGAAAGGGACACCGGGATCGCGTTGTTCCATGCGAGCCAGGTTGGGTCGTATGTGAAGTCGATCGCGCCGCTGGCTTCTCGCCGGAGGTGACCGACGAGTCGTCCGTTCAGATATACCCTGAGCGGAGGGCGGTTTGCTATGCGGGTCATCAGAAGAGCTCTTCGATGTCTTCCGTCATCGCCTTCGTTCGCGGCCTTACCACAAGCTCGAGGTTCAGTGCCATCAGGGCATCGATCAGAACGCCTATCTGAGTGCCGCGCTCTCCGCTTTCGAGTTTCGAAACGGTGGCCTGGCGTACGTGCATCAAATGACCCAACGCGCCCTGGGTGACGCCCTTCTGGCGACGGTAGCGCCGCAGCGTGGCGGCGAGCTGCTTGGGGGTTCGAACGATACTGCTCATGAGAGCCGATATACGCGATCGCGTATTGGCTGTCAATATACGCGATCGCGTATCGGACGCGATAATACGCGTCCGCGTATCCGTCGTTGATCTCGTCTAGACCGAGCTGCCGAGCCGCAGCGTCTTCTAGCCCCCTCCTCCGTTTGTCTCGATTGATCCGATTTCAAGAGGCCGCGTCCGGCCGCTTCTCCGTCAGCAACGACCGGATTCGTTCGGCGTCTGCCGGCGTGGCCGGGTTGTAGATCACGAGGCTCAAGTCCGTGCGCCCATCAACCGCGAAGACCGAATACTCGAACGCCACGCGGCCGAGAACCGGATGGCGCAAGTGCTTGACGGACTCGCCGTGGGCGCCGCGGACGTCATTGTCCTGCCACATCGCTCTGAACTCCGCACTCGAGCGTGAGAGCTCATCGACCAGAGGCTCCACTTCAGCCGCGGCGCCGGCGCGGGCTGTCTCCAGTCGGAACGTGCCCAACACGGAGCGCGCGACCGCTTCCCAGTCGTATTGCGCAGTGCGGGCGCGCGGGTCGAGGAAGATCCAGCGCAGGATGTTACGTTGCTCCGGCGGCAGCAATTCATAATCGATCAGCAGCACCGTCGCCGCCCGGTTCCAGGCCACGACGTCCCAAGTCGCGGACCTGATGATGGCGGGGCTGGGCTGCAGCGCGTCGAGAACGCGCTGCAGCCGCGGCGTGACGCTCGCGTTCTTCTGGTAGCGTACTTCGGGAAGGCGGCCGAGGCCGAGTAGGAAGAGATGCTCACGCTCGGCATCGGTCAGCAGGAGAGCGCGTGCGATCCGATCGAGCACATCGGGCGAGGGCGCGCCGCCACGGCCCTGTTCCAGCCAGGTGTACCAGGTCGGGCTGATGTTGGCGCGCTGCGCCACTTCCTCGCGACGCAGCCCTTGCGTGCGGCGGCGGGCAGCGGGAAAGCCGAACGCCGCCGGATCGAGTTTCATGCGCCGGCGCTTGAGATAAGCCCCAAGCAGGTTCTCCTTCTTGACTGAAGCGTCCATGGTGTTAAGCGTTATACCAGGATAAAGTCACTACTTTACCAGGATAAGGCATTGCGAGAGATTTGTCTCCAACGAAACCTGGAGATCCTGCTCATGCGTATATTCGTGACCGGTGCCACCGGCTTCATCGGGATGGCCGTAGTCAGCGAGTTGATTGCCGCGGGTCATCAAGTACTCGGCCTATGTCGCTCTCCTGACAAGGCGGCGGCGCTGGCCGCCGCCGGGGCCGAGGTCCATCGCGGGTCCATCGACGATCCGGACAGCCTCAAGACGGGTGCCGCTCGGTCGGATGGCGTCATTCACCTCGCCTTCAAACATGATTTCTCGAAGTTCAAGGATAATTGCGAGGACGACCGGCGCGTCATCCGTGCACTGGGGTCTGTCCTTGCGGGCTCCAGGCGGCCACTCATCGTGACCTCCGGGACCGGGATGGCCAACAGCGTGCCCGGACAACCGGCCATGGAAGACAATGTCACTGTCAGCTCCGACGTCATTCCTCGGGCCGCGTCCGAAGAGGCAGCGGGCTCGATGGCATCGGACGGCGTCAACGTGTCGGTTGTGCGGCTGCCGCAAGTACATGACACGGTCAAGCAGGGCCTCGTCAGCTATGCGATCGCGATCGCCCGGCAAAAGGGCGTGTACGCATATGTTGGCGACGGCAACAACCGGTGGCCGGCGGCACATGTCACCGATGTGGCACGGCTCTACAGGCTGGCGCTCGAGAAAGCGGAGCCGGGCGCGAGATATCACGCGGTCGCGGAAGAAGGTATCTCGCTGAGAGCGATGTCGGAAACGATCGGCCGGCGTCTGCGGCTGCCTGTGAAATCCATTCCGCCGCAAGAGGCTCAGGCGCATTTCGGATGGCTCGCCGTGTTTGCGTCGCACGACTTACCCGCCTCGAGCGCGCAGACGCGGAAAAAGCTGGGATGGCAGCCGACCGGGCCGGGAATGATCGCCGATCTCGAGCGGTTGCATCTCGCCGACGGTTAGCCACCGAACCGATCGGCTGCTCGAGCCGGTAGCTCAGGAAAAGTCGACGCGTCCGCTGCACTTTGACACCGCCGGCTCTGATCGAGCCGATTGTTCGTGGCGGTGTCGAGGCGGGGACGACGATCGCAGCGACCTCGGACAAAGGAGCGACGACGAATGCCGAGGCGGCGAGCAATTTTTCCGAGGATGCGAGGACGATGGTCTCTGCCGAGCGCTCGTGCAGAGCCCGCTTGACCGCCGCCTCTTCAGCATCGCCCGTAGAGGGCGAGGAAATCGAAACCCTCGAAATCAATCTCGATGAAGCGATGCGAATGATCGATGCGGGAGCGATTCAGGACGGAAAGACGATCATGTTGCTGCAGTATGCGCATCGCATCGGCTTGAAGCATCTTGCCGAGCGGCGCTCATGACGGGCGGTGTTCGAGCGCTGACAGCTCGTGGCGACGGTGTTGCAGCCGGATGCAGCGTCGGACTAGGCGCCGATGCGGCCGGCCTGCTCATTCAGGCGGCTGAGGCTGACCAATGCGGCCGCGAGCGCGAATCCAGCCGCGATGTAGAGAGTCACCTGCGAGCCGCGTTGCGCATAGCTGCGGAAGAGAACGGCGACGCCTGCTGCGCCGACCGTTTGACCCAGGAGGCGAGCCGTACTCAACATGCCACCGGCCGCTCCGCTGCGCGCACGCGGCGCGGATGCCAGCATGGCGCGATTGTTGGGCGACTGGAAGAGCCCGAAGCCGGTGCCACACACGGCCATGCGCCAGATGAAATCCCACGCGGTGCCCGGGTGGGGCATGGTTGCGAGAAGCAACAGTCCGGCTGACAACGTGAAGAGGCCCGCGCCGCCCAGGATGCCCGGGTGATGCCGGTCGGCCAGCCGGCCGGCGAGTGGCGCGGTGAGCGCTACGGCTACCGACCAGGGTGTCATGAGCAGCCCGGTCTCGACGGGGCTGCGCCCCAGCTGCTCGATCTCGAACGGAAGGGCGACCAGCGCCGCCATCTGTGCGATGAACGAGCAAACGGAGGTGACGACCGACAGCCTGAACAGACGGATGCGCAACAGATCGAGCGGCAGTAGCGGAACCGGGCCCTTCAGCTCGTTGCGCACCAGCGCATACGCCAAGACACACCCCGCCGCGATCTGCGCCATGGCAATCAGTGCCGTTTGCTCGTGCGCGAAGGTCTGCATGCCGCCCACGAGCAGCACGAACGCGCCCGCATTCAGGGCGATGCTCACGTAACTCAGCTGCCGCGGTACGCGCTCGCTCGCGGGCAGAGCACCGAGCGAGATCGCAATCGCGACGATGCCGATCGGAACGTTGATCGCGAACAGCCAGCGCCACTGCGCCACTGCCAGCACTGCCGCCGCGACAGTGGGCCCGATTGCAGCGGACAAGGCGATGACGAAGGCATTGATGCCGATTGCGCGACCCAGCATGCGCTGTGGATAGGTGAAGCGAACCAGAGCGGCGTTCACGCTCATGATCCCGGCGGCACCGAGCCCCTGGACGACACGAGCCACGCTCAGGATGGTGAGCGAGGGGGCGAAGGCACAGCCGAGCGATGCCAGGGTGAATACCGCGAGGCCGGTCTGCGAGACGCGCCTGTAGCCGACGACTTCTCCCAGGGAGGAGAGCGGCAGCAGGGCGACCAGGATCGCGAGCTGATAGGCATTGATCACCCAGACCGACGCCGCATGAGTGATGCGGAAGCTGCGCGCGATCGAGGGCAGTGCAATGTTGGCGATGGTGCTGTCGAGCACGGACATGCAGATGGCGAGCAGGATCGCCACGATCGCCCAGTAGCGGCGCGGAACGGGAAGGCCGTCCTCCTGTGCGGACGGCAATGGCTGGCTGCGCTCGACGCTCAGGCGCTCGGCCTCGCAAGCTGCGCAGCCGCGGCATGATGATCCGGGAGTCCCTCTTTGGCGGGCGCCGCCGTGAGCCTGTTGAGCCATGGCACGAGCAGTGTGGCGACAATCGCCGCAGCCAGCGCACCCACGCCCAGCCACACGAACAGCCGTATGTAAACCGGCAGCGTCTCAACGGCCGAGGTCATGCCCGCCGGGATGCTTGCGAGACCGGCGATAGCTCCGCCGGCATAATTGCTCAAGCCCATGCCGAGGAACCAGCCTCCCATGATGATGCCGCGCGAGCGCTCCGCCACCAGTTGCGAGATCATCGAGAAACTGAGCGCGCTGATCAGAAGCTCACCGAGCGACTGCGCAAAGTAGCCGGCCACCAGCCACCCGGGCGAGGTTACCCCGCTGTGCGCGCTGATTCCGCTCGCCGCGTAGAGAAAGAAAGCTACCGCCAGAAGATACAGACCGACGGTGAATTTGGCCGCAATCGAGAAATCGCCTCGGCTTGTTCTCGCCCTGCGAGCGTACAGCCAGGCGAGCGGCAGCGACAACACCGCGAGCCAGAACTGGTTGAGGTCCTGAAATTGCGCCGGGGAGATGGGCAGGCCGAGCAACGAGTGTCTCACGTTGCGCAAGGCAAACAGCGTGAGCGATGTATAGATCTGCTGGTTGTATACGGCCCAGATGATCGAGATGAGCGTGAACATGATGCAGGCGATCACCCCGTTGCGGGCGCCGCGCTCGCCCGTGGCCAGCAGCCGGGCGAAGACATAGACCAGCAGTACGGCAAGGAGGACTACGACTGCCAGCGCCGCCGCGCTGTAACCTATGATTTCCGACAGCAGCGTGGCGATCGCCAGTGATATGACGATGACCGCGGCAAACGTGCCCGGCTTGAGCGGCTTGAAATCCGGCGCCGCGCCGTATGGGCGCAGATAGTCGCGGAATACGCCGTAGTTCAGCAGCCCGAGCGTGAGTCCCAGGGCGCTGACGCCGAAGGCCAGATGCCAGCTGTCGAAGCGCAACGGACCAATCGTGATGAGCCATTGGGGATGATCCTTGATCCAGGGCAGGAGCAGAATCGACACGAATGCGCCGAGCTGCAGCGACATGTAGTAGATGGTGAAGAGGACGTCGAGCTTGGAATGCTCGCCCTCGTGCAACCGGGATACCAGGTTGTTGGGGTTGACCTTGAAGAGTCCGTTGCCGAGCGCGATGAGACCCATCGCCGGAAACAGCGCCGCATTCACGGGAATCGACAACAGCAGATATCCCAGCGCCAGCGTCGTCGCGCCCAGGACCATGGTGCGCCGGAGCCCCAGCACGCGATCGCCGAGATATCCCCCGAGCATGGGCATGGCGTAGACCAGGGCCGAGAAGGCGCCCCAGATCGCATAGGCCCGTGCATCACCGAAGCCGCGCTGCTGTACCATGTAAAGGACGAGCAGCGACGCCATGCCGTAATAGCCGAAGCGTTCCCAGATCTCGATGCAGAACAGCACCATGAACGCTCTGTTCGGGTGGCGTTTTGTGGCGGCAGTATCGGTTACCATGGCGCAGCCTCGGCAAGCCAGTCTTTGCAGCTTAATTGCCGCGGGCGGTGGTTTCCAGACGCACAGGTGCCAAATGAAGATCGCCGACATGAATTGGGCGCAGGTCGAGGCCTACGTGGCGCGCGACGACAGGGCGGTGCTGCCCATCGGCAGCACGGAGCAGCACGCCGGCCTGAGCCTGTGTGTCGATTACATCCTTTCCGAGCGGGTGTCAGTCGAAGCCGCCGAGCCTCTCGGCGTCCCCGTCTATCCCGGACTGCCTTACGGCATGACGCCGTATTTCATGGCCTATCCCGGCACCGTCAGCCTGACGACCGACACCTACAGCCGCCTCATCCGGGACGTACTCGACAGCATTACTACCCACGGCTTCAAACGCATCCTGATCGTGAACGGCCACGGCGGCAATACGTCCGTGCAATCGACGATTGCCGACTGGCGCGCGGCCAGGCCCGGAGTCACCGTCAAGTTTCACAATTGGTGGAACGCGCCGGCGACCTGGCGGGCCGTGCAGGCGGTCGATCCCGTGGCCTCGCACGCTTCCTGGATGGAGAATTTTCCATGGACACGGATCGCGGGGGTCGAATATCCGGCGCATCAAAAGCCGATGCTGGACACCTCGCATATTCGCGCCATGCAGCCGCATGCGATCCGCGAATTCCTCGGCGACGGCAACTTCGGCGGCCGCTACCTGGAGTCGGACGAGGCCATGCTCGGCATCTGGCGTGTCGCGGTGGAAGAGACACGCGCACTCATCGACGGCGGCTGGTAGCACTCGGTGGAGCTCGCCAATCGCGAGCAGGTTATTGCGGGATGTCGGGCTCGACGAGCCTCGCGAGGTTGCGCAGCGATTCCTGCCAGCCGAGATAGCAGGGTTTTCACGGTCGCGCGACGATCGTTTTGCCGTACGGGGTGAGCGAGAGGTGGGCAAGCTTCAGGTGCTGCAGGGCGAAGGGTATGCCGATGATGGTGATACCGAGGAGCAGGGCGAAGAACAGGTGCGCCAATGCGAGCCAAATGCCGCCCAGGATGATCCAGACGATGTTGCCCAGCAGGACGAGGAGCCTCCGGGCCTCGTCGCGCTCAGGGCGGTCCACGACCTCCCTGCCGAACGGCCAGAGAGTAAAAGTGCCGATGCGAAACGCCGCTATGGAGAAGGGGATGCCGATGATGGTGATGGCGGCCAGCAGGCCCGCCACCCACCAGCCGATCGCGGTCGCGAGCCCGCCAAAAAGCAACCAGATGAGATTCCCCAACAGCCGCATGGCACTCTCCCCCGGGCCCCGCCCGCGCTTTGTCGATCGCCGCGGGGTAACTATACCTGTCCGCCGCTGCCACGACAGCCGCCGTTGCGCCCAAGCCCGCGCCGCGCCAGCCGGGGGTGGCCCCAGCCTCTCTCGAAAGGTCGATTTCCGCCCCGCGACCGCGGCGCTAGGCTGCGCTGCAACTGCTGCGCGAACGAGGCGCGGGACGGAGATGTCGCATGATCGACCTGCACTACTGGACGACCCCGAACGGGCACAAGATCACGATGTTCCTGGAGGAGACCGGCCTGCCTTATCGCATCGTGCCGGTCAACATCGGCAAGGGCGAGCAGTTCAGCTCCGAGTTCCTGCGCATCTCGCCCAACAACCGCATGCCTGGAATCGTGGATCACGACCCGCAGGGCGGCGGCTCGCCCGTGACGGTGTTCGAGTCAGGGGCGATCCTGTTGTACCTCGCAAAGAAGAGCAGGAAGCTGATCCCGTCGGATCTGCGCGGCGAGGTGGAGACACTGCAGTGGCTTTTCTGGCAGGTTGCGGGGCTCGGGCCCATGGCCGGCCAGAATCATCATTTCACGCAGTACGCGCCCGAGAAGATTCCTTATGCCATCGAGCGGTACGTCAAGGAGACGAACCGGCTCTACGGCGTGCTGAACCACCGCCTCGCCGATCGCCCGTACGTGGCGGGCCGTACCTATACGATTGCAGACATCGCGTCTTATCCCTGGATAGTGCCGCACGAGCGGCAACAGCAGAACCTGGATGATTTCCCGCATCTGAAGCGCTGGTTCAACGAGATCAAGGCGCGGCCGGCGACCGTCCGAGCCTACGAGCGGGCGGCAGAGATCAACAGCCAGCCTTCGGTCAGCGAAGAGTCGCGGGCGATTCTTTTCGGGCAGACGGCGGCGAACGTCGGTCGGGCAACGACCAAATAGCAGCGCGGCGCGACGACCCGGGCTGGACTCCACCCACGCCCGGCAGTAGCCTCCCTGGCCACCGAGCGATGGCGGGGGGGCGATGTTCCCGGGAAACCACAGCTTCTTGCGGCGCAGGCCATGAAATATCTGCCGCTCGTCTGGGCCGGGATCTGGCGCAAGCGCGGGCGCACCATCCTGATCTTCCTCCAGGTGGCGGTGGCATTCACCCTGTTCGGGGTGCTGCAGGGGCTCAAGACGGGCGTTGATCACGCGATTGCCGCTGCCCGCGCCGATCTGCTCATCGTCCACGGCCGGGTGGGCTTCGGTGTGCCATTGCCGGTCGGGATGCTGGAGACGATCAGATCCGTGCCGGGAGTTGCGGCGGCGATTCCGGTCGACCTCGCCGGGGCCACTTATCAGAATCCGAATCAGCAGGTCGTGCTCGTCGCCCTCAGACCCGACGCAGGCTGGCTCTCGGCCTTCACCTATACGATCTCCCCGGCCTACGTCAGAGCCTTTCGCGCGATGCGAACGGGCGTCCTGGTCAACGCGCAGCTGGCGAGGAAATACGGTTGGAAGATCGGCGATCGCATCCCGCTCATGACCAGCATCGCGCAGCAGGGCGGCTCCACCGCCTGGACGTTCGACATGGTGGGAACCTTCAGGGACAGTGACGTCGGCGCCCAGGATACGAACATCCTCATCAACTACGATTACTGGAACGAGGCCCGCGCGAGCGGCAAGGACATGGTCAATCACTTCAACGTGAGGATTGCGGACCCGAGAGCGGCCGCGACAATGACCGACGCCATCGACGCGCGATTCGCCAACTCGCCCAATGAGACACGCACCGAGTCCATCCGCGAGCTGGCACAGGAGAGTCTGCAGTCCATCGGCGATCTGGAGTTCCTCATTCGCGCCGTCGTCGCCGCGGTGCTGGCGGCTCTTCTCTTCGCGACGGCGACCATGATGATGCAATCGGTGCGGGAGAGGACGCCTGAGATTGCGGTGCTGAAGACGGTCGGTTTCACGGACGGCGCGGTTTTCGCGCTGACACTCGCCGAGTCGGCTCTGGTTTGTGTGGCGGCCGGAGGCGTAGGGCTCGCGGTGGCGAGTCTGGCGTTTCCCTACGCATCGAAGTTCGTCCATGGTCTTTCGATGCCGCTGATCATCATCGTCGTGGGGCTTGTTTCGGCCCTGGCGGTGGCGCTGATCAGCGCCGCGATTCCGGCCGCCCTGGCTGCGAGGCTCGAGGTCGCGACGGCACTGGCGGACCGATAGGGCGCCGACATGAAGGCATTCAGACAATTCTTCGCCCTGCTTTCCCTGAGCCTGTCAGGTCTCCTTCTGCGGCCGGGACCGGCCTTGACCATCATCGTGGGGGTGGGATGTGCGGTTGGTGTGCTGGTCTCCATGCTGGCCATGGGCAGCGGGGCGCGACGGCAGGAGATGAGTAACGTGCGCGACGATCAGGTCGCAGTCGCCGAGCTCGGACAGCGGCCGCTGTTCGGCAGTGTTACCCGCGAGGACGCGGCCGCCATCCAGGACTCACGCTATATCCGCCGGGACGGTGACGGCCGGCCGATCGTCGTCATGGAGTCGATGATTCCGATCGACGTCCGCCGGCGCGGGACCGGCGCCCGGATCTTCATTCCGCTCATCGGGGTCACCCCCAACATCGTCGCGTACCAGCCGAACCTGCGATTCACGGGCGGCCGCATGTTCAATCCCGGCATGCGCGAGCTCGTGGTAAGCAATCTCTGCGAGCGCCTCTTCTCCGGCTTCGCGATCGGCGACCGGCGCTCGATTCGCGGTATGCCGTGGATCATCGTCGGTCGCTTCGGCGCGGGTCAGGATGGCCAGTGCACGATGTTTGCCGACGTCAACACGATCATGTCGGCGTTCGCCCGGGATACCTACAGCGGGCTCGAGGTGAGGCTCCGCTCGCCTGCCGATTTCGCGGCATTCAGCGCCGCCGTCAAGGCCGATCCCGCGGTGCATCTCTATGCGGAGCGGCAGCGGACCGCGATGGCGCAGACGTTCAAGCCGCTGAATTCGATCCTCGACTTCGCCAGCTACTTCGTGGGCGCGATCATGGCCATCGGAGGCACGCTGGGCGCCATTAATTCGCTGTACGCCATCGTCGACTCGCGCCGCCGCGAGCTCGCTACGCTGCGTGCGATCGGCTTCCGCCCGGGGACCATCGTCGCCGCGACCCTTTGCGAATCCATACTGCTGGCGGTCCCAGGTGCGCTGCTCGGGGCGGCCCTCGCCTGGGCTCTCTTCAACGGGCTCTCCGCGAGTCCCTTCGGTTACAGTTTCCGGCTCGATGTCACGCCGGCGCTCGCGCTGCTCGGTGTGATCTGGGCGCTGGTGATGGGCTTCGTCGGCGGCATCCTTCCCGCTGTGAGGGCCGCGCGGGTGCCGGTGACGGCCGCGCTACGCGCCACCTGATCGTCCGGTCACCGCGGTACGCCGCGTTGTGCGGCGGAGCGCCGCCAGACAAGGGTGCGATTGTTAGCCGGCATCGGCCGATCCTCGGCGAGAGCGAATCCGATCGAGCGTGCGAGCTCGTCGACTGCGGCGAAGTCGCGAATGCCGCTGTGCGGCGAGCGTTGCTTGAGCCACTCGTCGAATGATGCGTTGCTCGGACTGGTGAAGCGACCGTTGTAGTTGAAGGGGCCATACACGGCGAGCATGGCGTCAGCGGTGAGTACCTTGGGCAGGGCCACGAACAACGTTCGCACGTCTGGCCAGCTCATGATATGCAGTGTGTTCGCGGTGAAAACGGCATCGAACCGTCCGTCGGGCCAAGCGCCTGTGACATCGAGCGCGAGCGGCGCCGGCAGGTTGGGCAGGCTGGATTCCTCGAGCCACAGTCGGATACCGGCGAGATTGGGCTCGAGCTCCGAAGTCTGCCATACGAGGTGCGGCAGCGCCGCGGCGAAGTGCACCGCGTGCTGGCCGGTGCCGCTGCCGATCTCGAGGACATGGCGGCGATCCGCGAAGTGCCGTCGCAGGACTTCGAGTATGGGCTCGCGATTGCGCTCGCAGGCATCGGAGTAGGGTCTACTTGCGGTGGCGTCATCGGTGCGGTTGATCGACATGCTGCAGCTATCTTAGCGCACCGTATCCGCGGCCATCCGCGCATGTGCGACACTGTCAGCCATGGACGCCGACGCGCATCGCTTCCAGAGCACCGTACCGTTCTACGCCCGTTATCGGTTGGGGTATCCCACCCGGCTCATCGAGCGGGTGATCGCGCTCACGGGGCTGCGGACGGGCGATGCGGTGCTGGACCTCGGCACGGGACCGGGTTTGCTCGCCGTGCCCTTCGCTGCGGCAGGTATGCGCGTCACTGCGGCCGATCCGGAGCCCGCCATGCTTGCGGCGGCGGGCGAGTCGGCCGGCGCCGCGGGCGTGACGCTCACTTTGTGGTCCGGCGGGTCCAACGAGCTCACGCCCGACATGGGTCCGTATTGCCTGGTCACCATGGGACGCTCATTTCACTGGATGGATCGCGCTGCGACTCTGGAGCGCCTCGACGGTATCGTCGCTCCCGGCGGCGCGATCGCCCTTTTCAGTGATCAACATCCCAAAACCGCCGAGAACCGTTGGCGCGAGGTCCTGCAGGATGTGGCCGACCGATACGGCCACGCCCAGGAGCCGCACGTCCTCGAGCGCAAATCGCGCGACTCTCGGTCGCACGAGTCCTATCTGCTCGCCTCGCGATTCAACGTGCTCGAGGCCGTCAGTGTCGTCATCCGCAAGCCGATTACGCTGGACGAGATCGTCGGCAGGGCGCTCTCCATGTCCACTTGCTCGCCGCAGAGACTGGGTGACAGGATCGCCAGCTTCGAGGCCGAGTTGCGCAGTGCGCTCGCCGACAGCAGCGACTTCACCGAGATCGCGACTCTCATCGCGCTGATCGCCCGGCGGCTCTGAGCGGCAGGCCGGAAGCAAGCCAACACCGGGCGCTCACCGCGCCAGGCGACTGCGCTCGGCCTCCAGCGCCTCCCAGCGCTCGAACTTGGCGAGCAACGATGCCTCGATCTCCTCGAGGCGCTTGCGATCGGCGCGGATCTGCGGTGCGCCCTGCAGGTGAT
>Ga0335075_10005733_pt1 | contig 19206 bp, 15 predicted proteins | sample Lox_Sample_24_FD_206723 | JGI IMG/M metagenome (GOLD analysis project Ga0335075, IMG submission 206723) | Soil microbial communities from Loxahatchee National Wildlife Refuge, Florida, United States - Lox_Sample_2.4 | ecosystem: Environmental > Terrestrial > Soil > Wetlands | place: USA...
GAAGAGCTCGTTGCGCAGTTCGGCGCCACACTGCTCACCGGGCTCGAAGGCATACCGCAGGTGCAGCCCGACGCCTGCGGCCGCATGGCCCTCCTTGCGGCCGGCGGCGCGCCTGCGGCTGGCCGGATCGCCCCTGTTCGCTGTCCTGGTCGGGTCCACGAAGGCTAATGTATCGCGTTCGGCCCCGATACACAGCCTGCGCCCCGAACGCCTTCAGAACTTGACGCTGACCGAGGCGTCCACGGTGCGGGGGGCCCCGACATGGGCCACCAGATTGCCGGTGTTGGCGCCGGTGATGTTGCTCGGTCCGATGGTGGACCAGTAGTGCCGGTCCGCAACGTTGTCCACTGCCAGGCGCCAGGCGACCGGCGTGCCCCACATCTTCACCGTGTAGCGCGCGCCCACGTCGATGAGGTTGTAGCCGGCGACGCTGAACTGGTCCGTATCATCGCCCGGCCGCGGGCCCGAGAACTGGTAGTCGAACGTCGCGACCAGGCCGGGCAGCGTCGGGATGTGGTACTCGACCAGCACGTTCCCCTTGACCTTCGCCGTGCCGACATACGGCTGTCCGTCGGTCGCGGCGAGCGGCGTGTTCTCCAGCTTCGAGGTCAGGAGCGTCAGGCCGCCATACACGGTCAGTCCCTGCGTCACCTGGCCGATGGCCGACAGTTCCAGCCCCTTGTTGATCTGGTCGCCGACGATTTCGTAAATCACCCGGTTCGGGTTGCCGTCGACCGGGAAGGTATTGGCGAACGGGCGATCGATGTCGAACAGCGCCGCCGTGAAGTTGATCCGGTCGAAGTCGATCTTGTAGCCGACTTCGTACTGCTTGCTGCGGTACGGCGCGAGGCTGGCTCCCGAATTCACCACCGTGACGGTCGAGGTCGAGGCCGGGGCAACGTCCGAGTCGGCCTGCAGGCTGCTGATGTAGGTGGCATACACGGACGAGTCGAGCGTCGGCTTGAAGATGATGCTGCCCGTCGGGCTGATGCCGTGGCTGCTGAACTGCCCGGTCTGCACGCTCTTGTTGTTGAAGTTGTCGGTGTGGAACCAGTCCTGGCTGGCACCGATGCGAACCAGCCATTGCTCGGTGAACTTCAGGGTATCGTTGAGATTGAACCCCTGCTGGTACTGGTCCGAGGAATCGTAGATGTAGCCCGAGCCGACCCGCGGCGGCCCCTGCAGGGGCTCCGGATAGATGACGGGGGCTGCCAGGCTGGCCGAGCCCAGGCAGGTGCTGGTCGGGCTCGGCGGACAGGTGGTCGTGGCCGCGGTGATCGGGGAGTACGAGGAGGCGCGATACCCGGCCGTACCGATCGCCAGGTCGTGGCCGATACCGAAGGTGTCGAAATCGCCATCCAGGTAGGCCACGTCGCTGGTGATCGCGAAACGGGGTGCAAAACCGCTGCCGTAGTTGGTGTTGTACGCGCCGCTGTTCGAGGTGAGATTGTTGACGGCGGTGTTGATATTGCGCTCGACGTTTTCGTTGAGGATGCCGGCCACCAGGTGCCAGTTCGCGCCGAAGTCCTGCTTGAGGCGCGCCTCCCCCATCTGGGTACGCAGGTAGACCCCGGCATAGGGCTGTCCGATCCCGGTGCGCTGCGGATCGGGCGCCGGCGGCAGAATGATGTACTGGCCGTTCTTCTGCTGCGCGTCCGCGTACGTGAACCATCCCGGAAAACCGAGGGTCAGCAGCGTGTTGTCGCTGTAGTTGAACTCCATCACCGTGTGGTCCCAGGGGCGGATGTCGATGCCGAGGTCCGCGAGCGTGCGCCGCTCGTGGCTCTCGTCCACGTACCCCTCGCCGCTGCCGTACACGGCGTTCATGCGGTAGCTGATGACGCCGCCCGAATCGATCTTGCCGCCGAAATCCGCCTTGGCGGTGCCCAGGCCGTCGCTGACGTAGGTCGCGGTCAGTTCCCGCAGGTCATAGTCCGTGGGCCGCTTGGTGATCATGTTGAACACACCCGACGGCGGCACGGGCCCGTACAGCGAGGAGGCCGCTCCGCTGATCACCTCGATCTGGTCGAACTGCTCCATCGAGGTGACGCCGGTCATGAATATGGTCATGCCGTCGACCTTGGTGTTCTCGAAGTTGCTGCCCTGGATGCCGCGGGTCATCGGCCGCAGGATGTCCGGGCCCTGCTGTTCCTGGAAGGACACCAGCGGCATGTACTTGGAGACTTCCTTGAAGTTCACCGCCTGGGTGTTCTCGATCAGGTCCGACGGCAGCACGGAGATCGAGAACGGCACGTCAACGAGCGGCGCGCTGCCCAGCGGACCGGTGGAGTCGAGGCTCTGGACGCGGTAGTCACCCTTGTCACGCGAAGTCTGGATGACCACTTCGTCGCTCGTGGAGCCGGTGCCGGTGTCGGCATCGGCCGCCGGGGCGAGGCCCGCGATGGTCAGGGGCAGGAGGGCCAGGAGTGCTGCTGCGGGGGGTCGATTCATCGTCAGGTTCCACGCTCGTTGGGGCGCGGAACGCTAGCACGATGACCCCGCGCTAACGATATGAAGCCGGGCGCATAAGTTCCCGGAACTCAGCCCTGCGGATCGAAGCGCTCGATGCCCGCGTAGCAGCTGAAGCGTCCCCGGGCCGCATGCCCGAACAGGGTCATTCCGAGCCGGCCGGCCAGATCGCAGCACGAGGCGGTCACGCCCTTGCGCGAGATGATCGTCCCGATACCGCTGAACGCCGCCTTGATGATCACCTCGGCCGTGAGCCGTCCGGTGCAGTACAGGACCTTGTCGGCACCCGAAATGCCGTGCAGCGCCATCCAGCCGCAGATCGTATCCAGCGCGTTGCGGCGACTCACGTCCTCGACACGCAGCCACAGCTGTGCGTCCCGGAACAGCGCGCAGCCGTGCACGGAACCGGCGCGACGATAAACGGCATCGTCCTGCAGCGGGTACTCGAGGATGGCGAGCACCGTGCTGCGCGCGACGCGCCGGGGTGCCAAGGGCGCCAGCTGTAGCGCTTCGCGCACCAGCAGCGCGCCGCCGGGCTCCGTGCCCATCGGACCCGCGACGTGTTCCGCTGCACGCGTACCGCGGCTGCGGACCGCCGCGACGCCGAGGCCGAAGTCGATGCTGATGGATTCGATCGAGGTCACATCGCGGACCAGTCGGTGGGTCCACAGATAGCCCATCACCAGCCATTCGGGGCCGCCCCCCAGCGTCCACAGGGTCGCCACGATCCGCTCGTCGAGCTGGATCGACAGCGGGCGCTCCACCGGCACCTCGATGCCGTGCTCGTCCCCGTACTCATCGACGATCCGGATCCGCCGCAGCAGTTCGCCGGATGCACCGCTCAGATGCGGACCCTCGGGCACGAGCCCCTGCGCAAGCGCCGGCGGCAGCAGCTTCAGTGCGGAAATCCGTCCCGTATCGGTCTGCCCAAGCGGCATTACAAGCCCATCCGCTACACTATGACGCCCCAGGACGGGACGCATTCTCACCCAACTTCCGCATCACCACCAAGCGAGGCGTTACGGCAATCACACCGCAAATGGCCCAGGCCGCCATCGAGGAGCGCATCCCGCGGTTACCCGAGGCGACGCGGCCCTTGGCGCAGTGCCTGGGGCAGACGCTGCGGCAGGACGTCGAGGCCGAACGGGACAATCCGCCCTTCGACCGCGTCTGCATGGACGGCATTGCCTTGAACAGCGACGCATCCCGCGAAGGCCTGCGCCATTACCGCATCGCGGGTACCCAGGCTGCCGGCGTGCCTCCCGGATCGCTCGACGGCCGGGAGGCGGCCATCGAGGTGATGACCGGCGCAGTGCTGCCCGCCGGCGCCGACTGCGTGATTCCCCTCGAGGAATACGACCTCGTGGATGAGGTCGCGCGCCTGAAGGACACTGCGCTGTGCGAGCCGTGGCGCAACGTGCAGCGGCGCGGCGCCGACAGCAGGCCCGGTGTGCCGATGCTGCGCGCGGGCACCCGGCTCAATGCGCCGGAGATCGCGATCGTGGCGTCGGCGGGCCTGGCGCACGTGCGTGTCAGCCGCCAGCCGCGCATCATGGTCGCTTCGACCGGCGATGAGCTGATCGAACCGGGCCGGCCGATCGCGCAGCACCAGGTGCGGCGCTCGAACGCCTATGCCGTGGTCGCCTCGCTGATGGGCCATGGTTTTCAGTGCGTCGGCGACGATCACATCCTGGATGACGAGAGCCTGCTGCGTGACCGTCTGGCGCGCCATCTTGCCGAATCCGATGTGCTCATCCTCAGCGGGGGAGTCTCCAAGGGCAAATTCGACTTCGTGCCCAAGGTCCTCAAGGAGTGCGGCGTCGAGGAGGTCTTCTACCAGGTCGCTCAGCGGCCCGGCATGCCGATGTGGTTCGGCATGGCTGCGCGGGGCTGCGCCGTTTTCGGCCTGCCCGGAAATCCGATCGCGACCCTGGTCTGCCTGGTGCGCTACGTGGTCCCTGCCCTGCAGGCCGCGATGGGCGCCCGCCCCGGCTGGCCGGTGCCGATGCCCCTTGCGGCGCCGGTCAAACGCGGCCGTAGCTTCGCCTCCTTCGTGCCGGTGATCACACGCAGCGATGCGCAGGGCCGGCGCGCAGCACAGCCCCGGATACCCAACGGCTCCGGGGACTTCCTCGCGCTCGCCGGAACCGACGGTTTCGTCGAGCTGCCGCCGCGGCCGGAGGGCTATCCCGAAGGGTTCATCGCACCCGTGTACCGCTGGTGAGCGGCCGCCGCGTCAGCGGACAGACGCTGCCGCCGCCGCGAGGTCCGCCCGGGTGTTGATGTTGGCGAACGCGCGCGCATCGGGGAACCGGACCCGCTTCGCTCCCACGCTTTCCAGCAGCCGCCAGGTGGCCGGATGGTTGCCGCCCTGAAGCGCGGCGGTGAGCGGATCGAGTGCGGCCACCGGCCACAGGGCGCACAGCGGCTGGAGCCCATCGGCAGTCTCGGCCATCGCCGCACCCGCACCTGCGGCCTCGATCAGACGTGCAAACAGCTCCTGCGGCAGCAGCGGCACGTCACAGGGGCTGACCGCCAGCGCCCGCGCGCCCAGCCCGCGGGCCCATTTCAATCCGACCTTCACGCCGGCCAGCGGGCCCAGGGCATCGCCCGGCTCGTCGTACAGCAGCGGCAGTCCCGCGGCGCGGGCCAGGCTTTCGGATTGCGTTCCGGGGCGGACGTTGGCCGCCACGATCGGGCAGCTGTGCTGCAGGCGGGCGACGGCCCGCAGCAGCAGCGGTTGCCCGGCGAGTTCGGCGGCAGCCTTCTCGCCCGCGAAGCGCACGGAGCGGCCGCCGGCCAGCACCAGGCCCAGGACGGCCGATGCGGGAGATGATGGGTCGATGGCTGTCATCGGCCGCAGCAATATACGCCGCCATGGCCGGCTGCGGCATACTGGCGGCATCCGCGAACGCCGACGCACGCAGCAGGACCGAAACATGACTTCACGCGTAATCCGCATGAGAGTGCTGGGTGCGCTCCTCATCGTCTTTGCGGGCCAGAGCCCGGGTGCGCAACCCGGGACGATCAGGATTTTTTCCGCCGGCAGTCTGCGCGGCGTGGTGAATGAAGTGGCCGCGGAGGCCGGGCCGGCGCTGGGAGTCACGATCGAGCCCACGTTCGGCGGTTCGGGCACGCTGCGCGAGCGCATCGAAAAGGGTGAATCCGCCGACCTGCTGCTGTCCGCGGACCTGGACTCGCCCCGCAAGCTCGAGGCACAGGGTCGGACCACGGTGCCGGCCGTGGCCTTCGCCCGCAACCGGATGTGCATCGTGTCGCGCCGCAGTGCCGGGATCACGGCCGCCAATCTCATCGACCGGATGCTCGCTGCGGGAGTGCGGCTGAAGACTTCGACGCCAGTGGTCGATCCGGGCGGCGACTATGCCTGGAGCATCTTCAGGAAGATCGAGGCCCTGCGCCCCGGATCGCAGGCCATCCTGGAACGCAAAGCCCAGGCCTCGATGAGCCTGACGGTGAAGCCCGCCACGCCGACGCAGAGCACCGCGGCCGCGCTGTTTGCGGCCAACGCCATCGATCTGTCCATCACCTACTGCAGCGGCACCCCGGCGCTGGAACGGGAAGTCCCCGAGCTGACCAGCCTCCCCGTACCGCCCGAGCTGGACCCGCATCCGGTGTCCGGCATTGCGGTGCTGTCCGCCAATCCGCAGGTGCTGCGGCTGGCGCTGTTCCTGCTGTCGGAGAAGGGCCAGGCCATCATTGCCAGACAGGGACTGGTGCCGCTGGTGGACCCGGCCGGGAGCCCGCGGTGACCGAGGCGCGCGTGCTCGGTATCGCCGGCTGGAGTGGCGCCGGCAAGACCACGCTGATCACCCGGCTGATCCCGCTGCTGGCGGCTCGCGGGCGCAGGGTCGCCACGCTCAAGCATGCCCACCATGCCTTCGATGTCGATCAGCCCGGCAAGGATTCCTATGAGCACCGCAGGGCCGGGGCCTGTGAGGTCCTGGTCTCCTCCGCGCGGCGCTGGGTCCAGATGCACGAGCTCGGCGATGGCGAGGAGGCGACGCTGCCCGAACTGCTGCGCAGGGTCTCGCCCTGCGACCTGGTCCTGGTGGAGGGATTCAAGTCCGCCGGACACTTCAAGCTCGAGGTGTTCCGGGCGGCCAACGGCAAGGCGCCGCTGCATCCCGAAGATGCCCGCATCGTCGCGGTGGCCAGCGATCAACCCTTCCCCGATGCCCGGATCCCGGTGATCGACCTCAACGATACCGCCGGGATCGCGGACGTGGTGGAGCGCCACGCGGTGCCATTGACGGCGACCCTGACGGCACTGACAGGGTCTCCCGGGAGCCGCTGAGGGCGAAATCGGCTAGCCGACCTCGCTGACCTCGTGCAGCGGCGTGACACGGGCCGCGCAGAACTTGAACTCGGGGATCTTGCCCGCCGGATCCAGGGCCGGATTGGTGAGCAGGTTCGCGGCGGCCTCGGCGTAGCAGAACGGCATGAAGACCATGCCGACCGGCACATCCGAATCGGCGCGCACCTTGACTTCGATCGCGCCGCGCCGCGTCTCCAGTTTGAGCTTGCCGCCGGGCTCGAGATCCATGCGGTGCAGCTCCCGCGGTGACAGGAACACCACCGCTTCCGGCTCGAGCGCATCGAGCACGCCCGCCCGGCGCGTCATCGAGCCGGTATGCCAGTGCTCCAGCACGCGACCGGTCGAGAGCACCATCGGGAAGTCCATGTCCGGGACTTCGTCCGGTGGCCGGATATGGGCCGGAACGATTTTCGCGCGGCCGCTGGCCGTCGGGAAACCGTCCGTGAAGATGATGTCGTTGCCCGGGACATCCGGCGCATCCACCGGGTAGGTGACCGAGCGCTCACGCTCGACCCGTTCCCAGGTGATGTTGTTGAACGATGGCATGGTCGTCGCGAGCTCCGCGAACACCTCGGCAGGACCCGGGTAGTTCCAGGGCAGTCCGAGGCGCTTGCCGATTTCCTGGATGATCCACAGGTCCTGGCGCGCATCGCCGGGGGGGTTCAGCACCGGGGTGGCCATCTGCACGCGGCGGTCGGTGTTGGTGAAGGTGCCGGACTTCTCGGCGAACGCCGAGGCCGGCAGCACCACGTCGGCATGGAAGGCGGTCTCGGTGACGAACAGGTCCTGCACGACCAGGTGGTCGAGCATCGCCAGCGCCTGCCGCGCGTGATTGAGGTCCGGATCCGACATCGCCGGGTTCTCGCCCTCCACGTACATGCCGGTGATCGTGCCGGCGTGGATGGCATTCATGATCTCGACCACCGTCAGGCCCTTGTGCGGATCGAGCTTCTGGCCCCACAGCGACTCGAAGAGCTTGCGGACTTCCGGGTTTTCGACCGACTGGTAATCCGGATAGACCATGGGAATGAGGCCGGCGTCCGATGCGCCCTGCACGTTGTTCTGGCCGCGCAGCGGGTGCAGCCCCGTCCCCTTGCGGCCGATCTGGCCGGTCGTCAGCGCCAGGGCGATCAGGCAGCGCGCATTGTCGGTGCCGTGCACGTGCTGGCTGATGCCCATGCCCCAGAAGATCAGCGACGCCTTCGAGGTGGCGTAGAGCCGGGCCACTTCGCGCAGCACTTCGGCATCGATGCCGCACACCGGCGCCATCTTCTCCGGCGTGAAATCGGCGATGGTCGCCTGCAGCGCCTCGAAGTTCTCGGTGTAGGACCTGATGTAGTCCAGGTCGCAGAGCTTCTCGGTGATGATGACGTTCAGCAACGAATTGAGCATGGCCACATCGGAGCCGGGCTTGAACGAGAGATGCCGGTAGGCATACCTCGAGAGCCCCTGCCGTCGTGGATCCATGACGATCAGTTTCGCGCCCTTCTGCTTCACCGCGTTCTTGATGAACGTCGCCGCCACGGGATGATTGACCGTGGGATTGGCGCCGATGACGATGATGACTTCGGCGTCGAGGGCGGCCTCGAAGGGCGCCGACACGGCACCGGAATTGAGGCCCTCCATCAGCGCCGCGACCGAGGAGGCATGGCACAGGCGCGTGCAGTGATCGACGTTGTTCGAACCGAAACCGGTGCGCACCAGTTTCTGGAACAGGTATGCCTCTTCGTTGGAACCCTTGGCGGAGCCAAAGCCCGCCAGCGCCTTGGCACCGCGCTCGTCGCGGATCTTCTTCAGGCCACCCGCAGCCCGGTCCAGCGCCTCCTCCCACGTCGCCTCGCGAAAGTGCGTCCAGGGATTGGCCGGATCGACCTGGTCGTTGGGATCCTTGCCGACGTGATCCAGCCGGATCAGCGGCCTGGTCAGCCGATGCGGATGATGGACGTAGTCGAACCCGAACCGGCCCTTGACGCACAGGCGGTTGTGGTTCGCGGGACCATCGATGCCTTCGGCGTAGATGATCTTTTCGTTCTTGACCTTGTAGGAGACCTGGCAGCCGACGCCACAGTACGGGCACAGCGAATCCACCGCGCGGTCCGGATACACCGTGCGCGTCTGGTTCTCGTCCAGGTAGGCGGCGGGCATCAGGGCACCGGTCGGACAGGCCTGCACGCATTCACCGCAGGCGACGCAGGTGGACTGGCCCATCGGGTCGTCGAAGTCGAACACGATCTTCGCTTCGTGCGAGCGGTAGGCCATGCCGATCACATCGTTCACCTGGACCTCGCGGCAGGCGCGCACGCACAGGTTGCACTGGATGCAGGCATCCAGGTTGACGCGCATCGCCGGATGGCTCGGATCCGGCTGCCAGCGTTCGGCACCGGGGAAACGGCTTGCGGCGACCCCCACGAAATCCGCCTGCTGCCAGAAGTGCGAGCCGGGATCGTGGGAGCTCGCGCGTTGCGGCTGGTCCGCGACCAGCAGTTCCATCACCATCGCCCGCGCCTGCGTCGCACGCTCGGTCGCGGTCCTGACCTTCATGCCCACCCCGGGCATGCGCTTGCAGGAGGCGGCCAGCACGCGCTCGCCTTCGATCTCGACCATGCAGGCGCGGCAGTTGCCGTCCGGCCGGTACCCCGGCTCGGGCTTGTGGCACAGATGCGGGATGTGGGTGCCGGCGCGCTGCGCCACGGTCCAGATGGTTTCGCCGGGCTGTGCTTCGACCTGCTGGCCGTCCAGCTCGAATACGATGGCCGGCCTGGTGAGGTCCTTGGCGTTGATGCGGCCCGTGGGAACGGTGCCGGCCTCACCGCCGGATTTGGCGCCCTGGGAATAAGGGCCGCCGGAGTGCGGATCGGGCGCGGCGGTCTCGCCACCGGCATCCTGTGTCTTAGGGGCACGAACCTGCTTGGGCTGTTCGGGTACGTGATGATCGATGGGGCTGCTGCTGCTCATGGTTAACCTACTTGGCCGCGACCTGCTGAACCGGCGGGAACAGCTCCGGAAAGAAACGAATGATGCTCGTCAGCGGATTCGAGGCAGCCTGTCCCAGACCGCAGATGGAGGCATCGCGCATGCATTGCGACAGTTCACCCAGCAGCGCGGTATCCCAGATACCCCGCTCCATCAGCACCCGCGCCTTCTGCGTGCCGACGCGGCAGGGGGTGCACTGTCCGCAGGACTCATCCTCGAAGAAGCGCATCAGGTTGAGCGCGGCGCCGCGGACATCATCCTGGTCGGACATCACGATGATGGCGGCCGAACCGATGAAGCAGCCGTACTTTTCCAGGGTGCCGAAGTCCAGCGGGATGTTGTTCATGGAGGCCGGGAGGATGCCGCCCGATGCACCGCCGGGAAGGTAGGCCGCGAAGCTGTGACCCGCGCTCATGCCACCGCAGAACTCGTCGATCAGTTCCTGGATGGTGAGACCGGCGGGCGCCAGTTTCATTCCCGGGTCCCGGACGCGTCCCGACACCGAATACGACCGCAGGCCGAAGCGGCCGTTGCGGCCATGGCTCTTCCACCAGGCGGCGCCGCGCTCGATCAGGTCGCGCACCCAGTAGAGGGTCTCGATATTGTTCATGAGCGTCGGCCGGCCGAACAGCCCGACCTGGAACGGGTAAGGCGGCTTGTGCCGCGGCAGGCCGCGCTTGCCTTCCAGTGATTCCAGGAGCGAGGACTCCTCGCCGCAGATATAGGCTCCGGCGCCGCGCCGCAGGTGCAGGACGGGGCCGCCCGCGGGCAGCTTCGCGATTTCGTTGGCCAGGATCTGGCGCGCGATCGGGTATTCGTCCCGGATGTAGATGTAGACCTCCGGGGCCTGGACGACATGGGCGCCGATCAGGGTGCCCTCCAGGAACCGGTGCGGATCCGTGTTCAGGTAGTACTGGTCCTTGAACGTCCCCGGCTCGCCCTCATCGCCGTTCACGGCCATGAGCCGCGGCCCGGGTTCGCCGAGCACCGAACGCCATTTGCGTCCCGTGGGGAACCCCGCCCCGCCCAGACCCTTCAGGGAGGCGTCATCCAGCACCTGCAGCACCGCATCCACGCTCAGTTCCCCCGAGCGCAGCCGCTCCAGGGTCCCGTAGCCCCCGGCGGCGCGATAGGCCTCGTAGTCGATGTAGTCGGGGATGTGCGGATGGGTGTCGCCGTGCAGTACTGCGTGCTTCACCGTCGCCACCTGCGCGCGCTTGAGGAAGTTGTGCCCCACTTCCACCGCCGGTGCGAAGTCGCACAGTCCGACGCACGGCGCCCGGATCACGCGCACGCCCGAACCCAGTGTTTCCTGCAGGGCGCCCAGCAGTTTCTCGGCGCCGAACATGGCGCACGTGAGGCTGTCGCACACGCGCACCGTCAGGGCGGGAACCGGCTCATCGCCCTCCTTGATGACGTCGAAATGCGCATAGAAGGTCGCCGTCTCGAACACCTCCGCGAACGCCAGGCGCATCTCCTGCGCCAGGGCCGCCAGGTGCGCTGCCGAAATCTGCCCGAACTCATCCTGGATCAGGTGCAGGAATTCGATGAGCAGATCCCGCTGCCGGGGCCTGTCTCCCAGCAAGGCCCGGATCTGCACGGTGGCATGGGGGTCGACCGTGCGGCCCTTGGGCACGGGCCGGGCCCGTTGCCGACCCCGGCCCGGGTGCTCGAATTTCCTGACTTTCCCGAAGTCCTCGGGGGATTCACTCTTACTCATGGGGCTTCATCGACACTCGCAATGGGCATCGCGCTACTTTACCGGACCATGACCCACCGCAGCACGGCTTTAGGGCCCGGGATCGCCGCATCACGGCCGCCGCAGTCGCAGCCACGGGCTCCCGGAGGACGGACTGGCCACCCACTAATTCAAAGACTTAGCGCGGCAGGCAGGTTTTCAGGGACCGGCGGTGTAGGGAATGGAAACAGTGCCGCTCTTCGCGACCCCCGAATCATTGACGTAGGTGAAGCCCAGCGCGAGCGAGCCGCTGTCGGCACCGGTGGGCTGGTACGACAGTGACAGCTGACAGCTCGACCCGGCGCTCACGCTCGAGCAGGCGAAGCTGCCCGAAGGACTGCTCCAGCCCGCCGGCAGGGAAGACAGTCCGGACGTCACGGTGAGCGCGGTGGCCGGATTGCCGTCGTCCGTGGCAAAGGTAACGGTGACCGTCGTGGTGCTGCCCGTGGCCACATTCAGGGACGCCGGCGCCGGCGTGGCGACGACGGTGTCATCCGTGGTGGCCTGGTACGGCACGCTGACCGATCCGCTGCGGGACTCGCCGGCATTGTTCAGGTAGGTGTAGCGCAGCATCAGCGTGCCGCTGGCGGCCGCGGACGGCACATACGTCAGGGGCAGCTGGCAGCCCGTGTCGCTGCCCACGCCGGCGCAGGTAAAGGTGCTGTCCGAACTGGTCCATCCCGCCGGCAGCGTCGCCAGGTCGCTGGTCAGTTGCAGCCCCGTCGCGGTGCGGCCATCGTCCGTGGTGAACGTGACCCGCACGGCCGGATTGATTTCGCCGACGACGGCAGCGACCTGCCCCGACGGCGCCGCGGTCGCCACGACGTTGTCATTGGTCGTCGCCGCATAGGGGATGTTCACGAAACCCAGCGTGAAGGCGCCGGCCGCCGAGGTGTATCCGTATTCCAGCTGCACCGTTCCGCTCGTCAGCGCCATGGGCGTGTACACCAGGGTGAGCTGACACCCATTGCCGGAGCTGACCGTGGCGCAGGACGGATTGCCCGTACTGCTCCAGCCGGCCGGTAGCGCGGATGCGGGCGACACCAGGGCCAGGTTGCTCGCCGATTGCCCATCGTCGGTCACGAACGTGACGGTGACGGACTGTGTCCCGGCGTTGCGGATGGCGTTGATCTGACCGCTGGGGGCGACCGTCGCGACGACATTGCCATTGACGGCGGTGGAGTACGGGACATTGACCGCGCCCATGCGCGCCGCACCGGAGTGATCCGTATAGCCGTACGCCAGGGTCAGGGTGCCGGTGCCGGTTGCCACCGGCGCATAGGTGAGGAGCAGCTGGCAGCCGTTGCCGTTGCTGATGACGGCACACGAGAATCCTGGCGTCGGGGAGCTCCACCCTGAGGGCAGGGCCGCAAGGTTGGTCTGCATCGTGAGACCGGTGGCCGCATTGCCATCGTCCGTCGTGAAATTCACGCTGACGGTGCGGGTTCCGGTGCCGCGGACCGCGGTGATCTGACCGATCGGCGCGACGGCCGCCACGACGTTGTCGCTCGCAGTCCCCGCGTACGGAATGCTCAGCGTCACGACCGGCGGCGAGCCGGCATCCCCCGCAAAAACGTAGCCGAGGTTCAGCGTCCCGGACTCGACCGCCGTTGGCGCATAGTCGAGCGTGAGCACGCAGTCGTCACCGGTGTTCGTCACACTGCAGGTGAAGGCGCTCGGGCCGCTCCAGTCCGCGGGCAAGGTGGTGTTCGACAGCCCGAGGCCGGAAATCGCGCGACCGTCCGCGGAAGTGAAGGCAATCGTGATCGTCTGCCTCGAACCCGCCATCACCGACAGGGTGCCCGCAACCGAGGGGGTCGCGTTCACGGTATCGGCCGGTGGCGGTGGATTCACCCCGGTACTGACTGCGAAGCCAGGATCGGTCGCGCCCCCGCTGCTGCCGGGGGTGGCACCGGAGGCAGCCACGGCCGTCGCATCACCGGTACTGGAAACATCCGGATTGCAGGCGGCCATCAACGACAGTGCCGCGGCGCCGAGCAGCGCCCGATGGAATGTCGGCATTTCTTCGACCCCCGGACATCGAGCATCAGGTCCAACGGGCTGCAAAGTAGCAAAGCACGGCCCGCTCCAACGCCGGGGATCTCGTGAACCCGGTCACGAAATTCCGCACGTCGCCCGGTCGCGGCAACGCCGTACGTGGCGGCACGCCGCGCTTGAACTTATTTGCGTCGCGAACCGACGACGGGTTTGGGGCGGGGCGTGCGGCGCCTGGGCACCCTGCCGAGTCGGGCATCGCCGGCGACGATCAGCGCGCATGCCGCAAGTGCCGTGCGTTCGAAATCCGGCGCGTCTGCCGGAATGACCTGCCAGTGCGTGACGGCCGTGCCGAACAGTTGGATCGAACGCATGCATGGCAGCAGGCGCTGCAGGCTCGCATGATGCGCGGCGGACGTCGCGCAGGATAAGCACTATCCGCTCCTCGACGTACACGGCAACACAGCCGAACATCGGCCGGGTCCACGGCGCAAGCGATGCGAGGGCATCCAGGGCGAACTCGTGTGGCAGCGCCTTGCGTGTTTTCACCCCGGTCATGCCGTCTATTGTAGGATACTTCACATGAAGCTCCTGAAACTCGCGGCGCTGATGCTGCTCTGCGCGGTCGTCGCGTTCCAGGCGCGGCGCGCAGCCGCGCAGACCGTGCTGATCACCGGAGCGAATGGCGGAATCGGCTACGAGTTCGCGAAGGAATATGCGGCCAGGTCCTGGACCGTCATCGCGACCCATCACCAGCCGACCACGCCCGAGGATCTCGCGCAGCTCGCCGCCCGATACCGGAACGTGCGGGTCGAGAAGATGGACGTGTCGAGCAAGGCGGACATCGATGCGCTGGCCGCGAAACTCGCGGCGGTGCCCATCGATGTCGTGATCAACAATGCCGGCGTCTATTTCAAGGCCGGCGCGCCTGCCAGCCAGGACTTCGGTCACTTCGACTATTCACTCTTCGACACCATCATGGCTGTCAACGTGCGCGGCCCCCTGATGGTCATGGAGGCGTTCGCCGCCAATGTGAAGGCCGGCCATCAGAAGAAGTTCGTGGCCATCAGTTCGACCGTAGGCTCCCTCACCGCGCCCTTCCCCGGCACTGCAGCCATCTTCTACCGCACCAGCAAGGCGGCGCTGAACAAGGAGATGCAGGTGCTTGCTCAGGTGCTGAAGCCCGAAGGAATCAGTGTCGTGCTGATTCATCCGGGGCTGGTCCGGACCGACCGGCTGATGTCGATAGCGCCGCAGGTGCGCACCGCCCGTGACTACATCGACCCTGCCGAATCCGTCGGCCAGATGATTCCCACCATCGAGCGCCTCACGCTTGCGGATACCGGCCATTTCATGCGCTACGACGGCAAGGTTCTGCCCTGGTAGGCCGGGAACCCTCAGAACATGGTGTTCTGGTGCGGGATCGAGTCCGGGATGGGCTGGACGACGTCCCAGTGCTCGACGATCCTGCCGCCTTCGAGCCGGAAGATGTCGACGCCGGCCTCGCCATTGCGGGTCGGCCCGTTGAAGGAACGGGCATGCACGGCGACCATGTCCCCTTCCACGAAGACCCGGTTGATCTCGACCCTGAACTTTGGAAATTGCCGCTCGATCGAGGCCAAGTGCTCGCGTAGCCCCTCGGGCCCGTCGGACACGTTGGGGTTGTGCTCGATGTAATGCGGTCCGAGATGCCTGCAGGCCGCCGCGTAGTCCCGGCGGTTCAGGGCGCTGTCGTAGAACTCCAGCACCGCGTCACGATTGCGCCGCTCCTGCTCGGTGTACCGTTCATCCGGACTCGCGCAGCGATCAGTGGCCATGATGCCCCTTTAGAACATGGTGTTGTCGTTCTTCGAAGTTTCCGGAACGTCCTGCAGCACGTCCCAATGCTCCACGACCTTGCCGTTCTCGATGCGGAAGATGTCCACCACGGCCTTGGTCCCGGGACTGTTGTTGCCGCGGTTGTGCATCAGCACGTAGTCGCCGTCGGCAATGATGCGGACGAAATCGACGTGCAGCTGCGGCAGGTTCACCTTGGCCCACTCGACGAACGCCCCGAGCCCTTCGGGTCCATCCGCCCCGTAGATGCTGTGCTGCCGGTAGTACGGCCCGATGTAGGCGCGCGCAGCGGCGAAGTCCTTCCTGTTCAGGGCGAGTTCATAGTAGGCCCTGATGAATTCCTTGTTACGCCGCGCCTGCGCGGCACGCGCCTCCTGGAGACTTCCGGGATCCGACATCGCATCACCTTCCGATCGCCAACCGCTGAAACCCAAGCATAAAGTTCCCGTCAGGCGCTGACCATCCTTGTCAGTCGCGCCGCCCGCGTCGCAGCAAAGTGTGAGGTTCGACTCGAAGCGTCTGCTCGAAAGCGTGACGCCTGCCATCCGCCGGCGCCGGCGCCTGAGGAAAATAGCCTCGGGGACCCGGTCCCGACGCAGTGGAGGCGGTATGCAGGTCGTGTGGGTATTGGTCGCGGTGAAGATGGTGAACGGTCTGGGCGCCGCAGGTCCTGCCGGTGTCGAGTCGCTGCCGCATTGGCAGCAGTTCACGGCGGGCATGTACGCCAGCGAAGCGCAGTGCCGGAACGCCGCCAAGGCATTGGGCACGCAGCCGGGCATCCGGCGGATGTCCGCCGAGTGCCAGCCGGAACGGCTGCAATAGTCCCGGCCGGCCGTCGCTAGGGCGTCAGCTTCGGGAATGCGGAAAAGACCGAGTCGATCGGAATCGCGAACCCGATGCCGTTCACGCCCCGCATCACCATGGAGTTGATGCCGATCACGCGGCCGTGCTCATCGATCAGCGGGCCGCCGCTGTTGCCGGGATTGATGGCCGCATCCGTCTGCACGTAGGACTGGCCATTCGATTTCTGAAATCCTGACACGACTCCGCGGGTGACCGTGTCGGCAAGTCCGGAAGGATTGCCGATCGCATAGACCTGCTCCCCGACCTGCGGGGTGCCGCCGCGCTCGGCGGGGATGAACGGACAGTTCTGCGCGGGCAGCGTGATCAGGGCGAGATCGGAATCCGCCGAAAGCTCGGCATGCAGGCCCTCATAGTGCGCGCCATCGGGGAAGGTCACGGTGAAACCGCTGCGGTCGCCCTCGTTCACCTTCTCCGCGATGTTCGCATCCACCTGCTGGGGCAGCAGCGTCGCCAGAGTCTGCTGCATCTGCCGGATGCGCTCATCCAGTTGCAGCTGTTCGAGGTTGGTCCCCGGCTGGCCGGCCAGCACCCGGCGCCGCAGCTGGGCAACGGCGATGGCGTTCACCAACTGCTGCCGCGCGATGGCCATGTTGGTCTGGACCTCCGGGTTGCGATCCACGCTGGCCGTCACCCGCGCGGCGTCGGTCTCGACCACATGCCGGTTCGTGACCACATGACAGCGCGCGTCCACGACGAATCCGGAGCCGAGGCCCCAGGCCGTGCGGATCAGCACGGTGGCGGCGCGCGCGGCACCGATGGCATCGATGGAGTTGCCGCCATCGGCACCGCCGGCCACCCGAGCCACCGGAGCAACGTTCGTCATCTGCGGGCGCTGCTGGAGGGGGACCGCCGCGAGGGTCACCGGTGCGGATACAGCCGGTGGCGGTGAGGCGTGGCGCATCAGGGAGTAGACGACGGCCGCGGCCGCCACGGCGGCGAGCGCCACCGTTCCGGCACCGAAACCGCGCGCTTGCGGCTGCGGCGTGTATACCGGCCGGTCCGGCGCAGGAGCCGCGAGCTTGGCAAAGTAGACACCGCAGGCGGCGCACTTGACCGTATCGGCCTGGGCATGACCGCATTTGGGGCAGTTCATCATGCGCTTTTAGCACTGCGACCCTGCGATGGGCCGTGCGATGAATCACAGGTTCCCACACCGGACGCGGTAATGCGGGCCGCAGCGGGCGCAGATTCGCGGCCTTCTCCTACAGGCGCCCGCGGTTGCCCTGCGGAAACTGCGGGTCGCGGACAGCAGGAGTGGCGCCATGTCAGATTCATTACCGGCCGATGAAAACTTCGCGATCGCCGCGCGGCGCCACACCCTGAAGTCGGCACTGATGACCGCCGTGTGCGCCGGGCTCCCGGCTGCGAAGCTGGCGGCGGCTCAGGACGCCCGGGGCGGCGGTTCGACTGCGGCGTCCGCCCGTGCGCATCATCGGCCCGACAAGCTGACCCGGGGCATGCTGTCCTTCATGCTCGCCCACGAGCAGTTTGCCGTGCCCGAACTGGTGCGCCTGGGAGCGGCGGCGGAACAGGCCGGATTCGACCTGGTTGCGACCAGCGATCATTTTCAACCCTGGCAGGCGAATGAGCGTCACGTCGGGCAGGCCTGGGTGACCCTGGGCGCCCTCGGCCAGCGTACCGAGCGCATCTGGATGGGTCCGACGGTGACCTGCCCCACGTTGCGATACAACCCGGCCGTGGTGGCCGAGGCATTCGCGACCCTGAGCCTGCTCTCCCCCGGCAGGATCTTTCTCGGACTGGGATCCGGCGAAGCGCTCAACGAACAGGCGGCAACCGGCGACTGGCCCCGGTGGCAGGAGCGCTGGGACCGGCTCATCGAGGCGGTCACGATCATCCGGCAGCTGTGGACAGGACAGCCGCTGCGTCACCGGGGCAGGCATTACACCGTCGACGGCCGGCTCTACGATCCGCCGGCGCAACCGATTCCGCTGCTGCTGGCCGCGAACGGCCCGAAGGCCATGAAGCTCGCCGGCCAGCATGGAGACGGCCTGGTGACGGACCCGCAGACCTGGAAACAGCACAAGGGTGAATGGGAACAGGGAGCCCGGGCCGCGGGCAAGGACCCCGGCGCCATGCCGGTGCTGGTCGAGGCGTTCGTGGTCGTCGGCGACCAGCAGGAGGCGCAGACGGCAGCCAAACTGTGGAACTTCATTCCAAAGGCCTTCAAGGGTTACCAGAACATTCCGGATCCGGCACAGATCGAACAGGATGCGCAGCGCGAGCTGCCCCTGGCCAAGGTGATCGGTGACTGGACGGTCAGCACCGACCCCGATGCGCACGTGCAGGCGGTCAGGAAACTCCTCGACAGCGGCGCCACCATCGTGAACATCCACTCGGGACAACCGGATCAGCACAAGGTCATCGAGTTCTACGGCCGGGAGGTCCTGCCCCGGCTGCGCAAGCCGACCGCTGCGCATCACTAGCGACCACCCGCCACCCTTTTCGTAGTGCCGCGGCGCGCAGGACGCGGATAATATGCCCCGTGGCCATCCTGGAGCGCGCGATGCGAGTGACAACGCTCGGAGTCTGGGCAGGAACCGATGGGCTCGCCGCGTCCGAGGCGGTCGCGTTCGCCGCGCGGGTCGAAGCGTGGGGCTACGGCGCACTGTGGATTCCGGAGGCCATCGGGCGCGAAGTGTTTTCCACCAGCGCCTGGCTGCTGGCCGGCACCCGGCAGCTGATCATCGCCAGCGGCATCGCCAACATCTATGCTCGCGACCCCCTGACCGCCGCCGCGGCCCAGAAAGGTCTGAACGAGCAGTCCGGCGACCGGTTCCTGCTCGGACTGGGCGTTTCGCATATCCCGTTCGTGGAAGGCCTGCGCCATCACGAGTACGGCAAGCCGGTCGCGACCATGCGGGCCTATCTGGCCGGCATGAAGCAGGCTCCCTACAAGGCGCCGGCGCCCGCGAGCGCCCCACGGACCGTGCTGGCCGCGCTCGGGCCGAAAATGCTCGAGCTTGCCGGCAGCGAC
>Ga0335075_10005734_pt1 | contig 19205 bp, 21 predicted proteins | sample Lox_Sample_24_FD_206723 | JGI IMG/M metagenome (GOLD analysis project Ga0335075, IMG submission 206723) | Soil microbial communities from Loxahatchee National Wildlife Refuge, Florida, United States - Lox_Sample_2.4 | ecosystem: Environmental > Terrestrial > Soil > Wetlands | place: USA...
CCGCGGCAGCCGCCACCACGAGGCGCCCGCTCAACCTCGGCCGCGCCCGCCAAGCCGCCTGATGCACCCGTTCTTGAGACGTTCTTCCTTAGCGTTGTTTATCTGACAACCGACGCTATGACCTCTGTCAGCATGGCAATCAGCGCCGGCCGGTCGGCCGGCACCATGTTGTTGTAGGTCGGCGCGATCGGGGTTGGCAGCGAGATTTGAAACTTGACGCCGGCCGGTATCACGCCTTCGCGTTGCAGACGGTCGAAAAGCCGCCACGACTCGATCGCCATGCCGGCATAGCCAGTTCCTACGGTCGCCGGGTCAAGCTGCGCGCCTGGCTTCACGCGCAGGCGCGGGATTTCGCGCAATACCTCGCCGTCCCACTGGGTGAATTTGAACGGCGGTACATCGCCTGCCACCTCGATCGCCGGGTTATCGGCCAGCACCTGCTGCAGGAAGCGGATCCAGGTCTTGCGAATGCCGGTTTCGCCGTCCGGCAGGCGCTTCAGATGTGGTGCAGTGGCCGCCGCCAGGGTGCGGAACACTGTCTCGGCATCCGGCAACGGTATGCTGCCGACGAAATGGACGATCGGCTTGTGCGCCGTTGCAGCGGTCATCGCGGCCTCCTCCCCATGCGGCTCCACTATGCCAGATCGAGGCCGGCCCGACGACCGCTCAGCAAGGCGGCGCTCGCCGCCCACTGCAAAGATTGCTTCTTTGCCTGGCGCAGCACGGAGCCGGATTTCATGACCGACCCCGCGAAATACGATCCCGAATTCAAATTGAACCGCGAGGCGCTCGCCAAGACCGCTGTCATTCCCAGCGTGCCGCCGCCCCGGCGGCAGGCCAGGTAGACAGGAAATCCGCGCCTCGGTGGAAGCACGGAATCTGCCGCGGCCGGCTTGCAGCCCTTGTGCGGGTATCCATTCTTTTCCGCAGGTACACGGCGTGCCGACAGGAGCAATTCATGCGTGCAATCCGGTTCGAAGCCTTTGGCGATCCCTCCGTCCTGGAAATGGCGAACGTCGCCGACCCGTCTATCGACGAGACGACCGCGTTGGTGCGCGTGATGGCGGCGTCGATCAACCCGAGTGACGTCAAGAACGTCGCCGGCGCCATGAAGCAGACGACCTTGCCGCGCATCCCGGGCCGGGACTACGCCGGCGTGGTTGAAGCGGGCCCGGCTGAATGGATCGGTGCCGAGGTATGGGGAACGGGCGGCGATACCGGCTTCACGCGCGATGGCACGCATGCCGAATTGCTGGCGGTGCCGGTCGCGAGCCTGCGCCGCAAGCCGGAAACTCTCAGCTTCGATCAGGCAGCCTCGGTTGGCGTCAACTACCTGGCTGCCTGGTGCGGCATCGAAGCGGCGGCGTTGAAGGCGGGGGAGATCATCCTGCTGATCGGCGCCGGCGGCGGTGTCGGTGGCGCCGCGGCCCAGATCGCCCGGCGCCTTGGCGCCCGCGTGATCGGTGCCGACCGCCGCATGCCGCGCGCAAACGCACCCATCCTCGCCGTGGCGGACAAGCTGATCGTCGGTGCCGACGACCTGCCGGGCGAGATCCGCGCAGCCACCGGCGGCAAAGGCGCGGACGTCGTATTCGATCTCGTCGGCGGCGTCATGTTCCGCGATGCCGTCAACAGTCTCGCCTTGCGCGGCCGGCTTATCGAGATTGCCACGACCGGGCAGCGCGAAGTGAGCTTCGACCTTCCCGATTTCTACCACAACGAAAGCCGATTGTTCGGCGTGGACACGCTGAAGCGCGATTTGACGGCATCGGCCAAGGTCCTGGACGCGCTGACGCCGGGGTTCATTGCCGGCCACTACCATGCAGCGCCGATCGGCGAGACATGCGGGCTGGGTAAGGCACAGGCCGCTTACCGCAAGGTCGCGGCCGGCGCCGCCGGCCGTATCGTGCTGCGGCCGCAGGAATAAGGGAACGCGATGATGAACGGTTATCTCGTCTCCCTCCTCATGGGCCTGGCTGTCGGAGTGGCGTACCGCCTCTTCCAGGTTCGTTCGCCCGCACCGCCACTGATCGCATTGCTCGGCCTGCTGGGCATGGTGCTGGGCGAGCAAGCGATCGACACGGTAAGACACCATGTCATGCCGCCTGCCCAGATTTCGGCTGCGCAGAGTCCCGGCGGCACCCCGGAGCAGCGCTAGGACGGCTGCCCGCCGACGGCCATCATCAGGATCACGTTGCAGGAGATATCCGAGATGACCAGGAGAACGGGCTTCGGTTTGCTCGCCGTTCCGCTCGTTCTGATCGTCCCGTTTGTGGCGCGTGCGTCGTCGGACGAGCCGGCGGGAATCAATCTTGGCGGCAGCAGCTTCATGGACGGGTTCGGCCGGACTGATCCGGGCTTCGTCTATCAGCAGTATTTGCAGGTCGAGCATTACGACGCGATCAACGACCAGAACGACCACCCGCTACCGATGTTCCAGGGCACCGACATTAACGCCGTGACCTCGCTGAACCATCTCCTATACATCTCGCCCTATCATTGGCTTGGCGGTTCGCTCGGCGTTGAAGCGCTGCTGCCGGTCGTCGATCTCAACGCGTCGTTCGCACCGGCAAGCCCCGCGAAGCTCACGGCGGACCGCGGTCCGGCGCTCGGCGATCTCACCTGGGGAGTATTCCTGCAGATGCCGCCGGTGATGCAGGAGGGACGTCCGGTGTTTGTCCAGCGCTTCGACGTCGACGTGATCTCGCCGACCGGGCAATACAACCATGCCGATAACATCAACCCCAGCTCCGGCTTCTGGTCACTCAATCCCTATTGGGCGATGACTTTCCTGCCGACGCCGAATACCGAGGGTTCGATCCGGCTGCATTATCTGCATAATTTCGAGAATGGCGATCCTGCGGGCGGGGCGGCACCGTTCCGGGCGGGTGACGCCGTCTGGGCGAATTTCACGGCATCCTACAAGGTGCCGCCGGCCTTCTATGTCGGGCTGAACGGCTACTACTTTCAGCAAATCCAGGACGATATCGTGAACGGGCAGACGAGCCCGGAGTCGGAGACAACCAACTTCTCCCTGGGACCTGGCGTGATGTTTCAGCCCGACGCAAACAACACCTTTTTCGTCAATGCCTACCTGCCGGTGATCGAGCGCAACACCACGCAGGGCATTCACCTGGTGTTTCGCTGGACCCATGTCTTCTGAGCGAAGCCCCGTTACGAGCTTCAACGTCTACCGGCGCATTCTTGTTGCTTTGCGGTAGTCCAGCCGAATGACCGACATTCAAGACGCGGGATTACCCAGCCGCCTTGGCTGGCACGTCAGAAATGGAGACACGCCCGCGCGTCGTCATCGGCAGGGATCCATGGTAAGCAGACCTTCGATGCCGCTGCTCTGGTGGTTAGCCCGACTTTCGCAACTCGCCTCGCGCACTGCCTGAACGCGCGATTTTCCTGGGGTCCTCACCGAGAGGTCGGCACCACAGGCGATGCTGTTATGCTGCTCCGGCAACATCGGCCGAGCCGATTCCGGGCGGCGGCTGGGCCGGCAATTCGATCTTCAGCCGCCCGAGTAGGAGCTAGTGGTCTGGTTCGGTTTCGGTATAACGTGAGAGCAGGGCAGTTCAGCCGTCCGTGGTCGGCAGATGCACATCGGCCATTTGGATCGCGGCCGTCTTGTCCAGCATCGACCGCGGCGTAAGTCCCGGCGCCAGCGACCGCAGCCGTTGCTTGGGCGTGGCCTACAGGCAATAGGCCAGAAATGCCACAAAGAGACGCGCTTCGATGCGCGCGTCGGTTTGATGATAGATCGGACGAATCGCCAGATCCCCTTGTGTTCCTTGAACGCCTGCTCGATCTCGACCAACTGCAAATAGCTGGCGGCTTCTGTTCCAAGGACGGCGCAAAGGACTTCGAGGGCATCCGCTTGGTCCTCTCGACCGCCAGAAAGCAGGGATGGAATATCCTGGGCACCCTCATCGCCGATCCGGATCGGCTGTTCGCACAACTCGGGGTTGCCGGATCTGATCACGATACCTGGGCAGTTACGATAATGTGTTGATGACGCCGCCGACGCGGCGCGGCGTCGGGCGGCCGATGGACGGGTTTGCGCCCTCTTGCCTATCATCCTGGCTGTAGCGAAGGAGCGACGTCCATGGAGTTCGGTATCTTCCACGAGTTCCCATCTCTGCCCGGCCGGCAGGATGCGGACGCCTTCGCGGAAGCGTTTGAGATCGTCGACGGTGCCGAGCTCTGGGGCCTGGACGCCATCTGGTTGGCCGAGCTGCACTTCGATCCCGAGCGCTCGGTGCTGTCCTCACCCATGTGCATCGCCAGCGCGATCGCTGCCCGGACGCAGCGCATGAAGATCGGTGTCGCGGTGCAGGTGCTACCGCTGTGCAACCCGCTGCGCATTGCCGAGGAGGCAGCGACCGTCGATCAGATCAGCCACGGTCGTCTGATCTTCGGCGTCGGTCGTAGCGGGGTCGCGAAAACCTACGAGGTCTATGGCGTTCCCTACGCCGAGAGCCGCGAGCGCTTTACCGAGACGCTGGAGATCATCATAAAGGCATGGACCGAGTCGGTAATCTCCTATCAGGGCCGGTTTCACTCCTTCCAGGACGTGACGGTGACGCCGCAGCCGTTCCAGAAGCCGCTGCCGCCGATCCGCATCGCGGCGACCAGCCCCGACACGTTCACGACCACCGGACGGCTAGGCCTGCCTATCTTCCTGGCCGTGCGGCATGAGGACGCGCGGATGTTCGCACCGCAGATCGCGGCGTACCGGGAGGCGTATGCAGCGGCGGGCCATCCCGGGCGCGGCCAGGTGTTCCTGCGGGCACCGGGCTATATCGCCGCGACCCCGCGAGAGGCTCGCCAAGATGCCGAGGCCAGCCTGCTTCACTACTACCACGCGCAATCGCGGCTGCTGGCGGATTCTGCGAAGCGCGCGGGCGTCGATGCGGCAGACCGGCGGAACGCTACTGCCGAACGGCTGGCAACGATGACGTACGACGAAGCGCTGCGTGGCTCGGTGTTTATCGGGACACCGGACTCGGTAGGTGCGCAGCTAGAGGCGTTGCAAGACGAGTTGGGATTGGACGGTATTCTATTGGAACTGAATTGCGGGGGAAAAATCCCGCATCCGCGAGTGACGGAGGCGACACGATTGCTGTGCCGGGAAGTGCAACCACGGTTCCATTAACCCGAAAAGGCGTCATTGCGACAAGTAAAGCGACGAATCACTTTCGGTCAAGACCCGTGCAATTACAAACGGGATGGCTTCGTCGCTTCGTTCCTCGCAGTGGCGCCGTCTGAAACAAGCACGAGCCGCGCCGGCCCGTACCTGCTTACGTATTCATCGCATCGAAGAAATCGTTGTTGGTCTTGCTGTACTTCAGCTTGTCCAGCAGGAACTCCATCGCATCCACCGTCCCCATCGGGTTCAGGATACGCCGCAGCACCCACATCTTCGACAGCGTCGACTTCTCCACCAGCAGCTCTTCCTTCCGCGTGCCCGACTTGGTGATGTCGATCGCCGGGAACGTCCGCTTGTCGGACAGCTTCCGGTCCAGAATGATTTCCGAGTTACCCGTACCTTTGAACTCCTCGAAGATCACCTCGTCCATGCGGCTGCCGGTATCGATCAGCGCGGTGGCGATAATGGTCAGCGAGCCGCCTTCCTCGATATTCCGTGCTGCGCCGAAGAACCGCTTCGGCCGCTGCAACGCGTTGGCATCCACACCGCCGGTCAGCACCTTGCCGGACGACGGCACCACGGTGTTATAGGCTCGAGCCAAGCGGGTGATCGAATCGAGCAGAATCACCACGTCGCGCTTGTGCTCCACCAGGCGCTTAGCCTTTTCCAGTACCATCTCCGTCACCTGCACGTGGCGGGTAGCGGGTTCGTCGAAGGTGGATGCGATCACCTCGCCCTTCACCGAACGGGCCATATCGGTGACTTCTTCGGGCCGCTCGTCGATCAGCAGCACGATCAGGAAAACCTCGGGATGATTGGAGGCAATGGCGGTGGCGATGTTCTGCATCATCACCGTCTTGCCGGTGCGCGGCGGCGAGACGATCAGTGCCCGCTGGCCCTTGCCGATCGGGCAGATCAGGTCGATCACCCGCGGCGTGTAGTCCTTGGCCGGCCCCTTCGCGACTGACTGGAAATTCTCCATTTCCATCTTCAGCCGCTCGTCGGGATACAACGGCGTCAGGTTATCGAAGTTGATCCGGTGCCGCACCGAGTCCGGCGGCTCGAAATTGACCGTATCGACTTTCAGCAACGCGAAGTAGCGCTCACCGTCCTTGGGCGCACGGATCTGCCCTTCGACAGTGTCCCCGGTGCGCAGGCCGAAGCGGCGCACCTGGCTAGGGCTGACATAGATATCGTCCGGGCCAGGTAGGTAATTCGCTTCCGGGCTACGCAGGAAACCGAAACCATCCGGCAATATTTCCAGCGTACCTTCGCCATGGATCGCCTGATCGTTCTCGGCCAGGTTCTTCAGGATCGCGAACATCATGTCCTGCTTGCGCAGCGACGATGCGTTCTCGATCTGCAGCGATTCGGCGTAGCTCAGCAGGTCGGACGGTGATTTGGCTTTGAGTTCGGCGAGGTGCATCGGGAATGCCTCGGGATGGTCATGACAGGATGAAACGGGATGCGGACAGAAATGCCCGGAACCGGGGCCAGACCCATCCTGGAAGAAGGGGTCTGACTGGTGTCCCGTTTAAGAAGGAGTTCTCGGAGCGGCGGAGGCCTACTCCCGACTTGGAAGGTGGACAGAGCATAGCCATGCCGTCCCCCCGTCGTCAACAGCCACGTAGGAAGCCGGCCGATAGACGTCAAGGGGTCAAAACGGCCGCACCACGACCATGATCACGATGATCGCCATGAGCAGGGTCGGTATCTCGTTGACCATGCGGTAGAACCGCTGCGGCCGGACATTGCGGTCATGCAGGAAATCTCGCTGCCATCGGGCGAGCAACCCGTGAAAGCCCGACAACGCGATCACGGCCGCCAGCTTCACATGCCACCAGCCCCACCCCCAGTCGATGACACCAGGCGTCAGCACCAGCAGCACCCCGAACGTCCAGGCGGCAATCATCGCCGGTGTTGCAATCTGTTTCAGCAGCCGGCGTTCCATCACCTTGAAACGCTCGCTTTCGGCCGAACCGGGGACCGTTTCACAGTGATAGACGAACAGCCGCGGCAGGTAGAGCAAGGCCGCCATCCAGGCGATAATCGAAATGATATGGCAGGCCTTGATCCACAAATAAGCCGGCGCCAGGGCTTGGATCGTCATGCCAGATCATCCGCCAGGATTGCCGATCCGTGCATGGTTTCACCCGGCACGCACCAGTTCCACCAATCGGCCGACATGGGCAGGAGGCGTCTGCGGAACGATGCCGTGACCCAGATTGAAGACACACGGCCAGCCGCGCATTCCGTCCAATACCGACAACGTTTCCTGCTCGAGCGCAGAGCCGCCAGCCACCAGCGCGATCGGATCCAGGTTCCCTTGCAGAACCACGCGCGGCGGCAGTGCCGACCGCACCAGCGCCAGGTCCATGCCGGTGTCCACCCCGACGGCATCAATGCCGGTTCCCTGCACGTAGTCCCCTATCAACATCCCGGCCAGACGTGGGAAACCTATCACCGGCACGCCGGGATGCCTTTGCCGCAACCCGGTGACGACATCCCGGGTCGCTTGGATCACATGCGCCCGGAACTGGCGGGCCGACAGCACGCCTGCCCAGGAATCGAACAGCATCACAGCCTCGGCCCCGGCAGCAATTTGTGCGGACAGATAGGCAATGGTGGCAGCGGCGACGATGCTCAGCAGGCGAGAGAAAAGGTCCGGGTCATTGAAAGCCATCAGCCGCGTAGCGGCGAAATCGCGCGAGCCACCCCCCTCGATCATGTAGCAGGCCACCGTGAATGGCGCGCCGGCGAATCCGATCAGGCTGGTCTCGCCCAGGCCCTCCGATTGCAGCATCCGTCGCACCTGCCGCGCAGTTTCAAACACTGGTTCCAGGCGGCCGATCAGACGATCGGGTTGCAAGGCCGCCACGCCGTCGGCGTCCCGCAGCGGTGGCAGCACCGGACCCTCGCCCTCACGGAAGGACAAACCCTGCCCCAGCGCCCATGGCACCATCAGGATGTCGCTGAACAGGATCGCACCATCCATCTGGAAGCGGCGGATCGGCTGCAACGTGACCTCTGCCGCCAGCTCAGGCGTGGTGGCCAGCGCGATGAAGTCTTTAACCCGCGCCCGCACCGCACGATATTCCGGCAGATACCGCCCGGCTTGCCGCATCAGCCATATCGGTGGCGGCCATACGGGTTCTCCGGCCAGTGCCTGCAACAGGCGCTTCACTGCGGCCCTGGGCGACTCAGACATGAATAAGACTCTTAAAAGGATGATGATGTGGTAGGCGATGTGGATAGCGGGGTACCTGCCGGCGGCTGGTTTCGGGGGCGTCTGTCCACATTAGCGTCATCCGGCAAGTACCACGGCAGCCTTGCATTTCGGACCTTGTCCCAGCCCGGCGGAGAACTGCTGCCAGCTATCTCATCGCTGTGCAAGGTAGGCCTTTATCCCGGTGTTGCGGCGGGCCCTCGCCGGCGGGCTGGCAGTCCACCCTATCCCCGCTATTCTCGCACTTATGGATAACCACCGCATCAACCTGCACCTGGTCTCCGACGCAACCGGTGAGACACTGAATGCGATCGCCCGTGCAACAACAGTGCAGTTCGAGCATGCCGATATCGTCCATCACCGTTGGAGCCTGATCCGAACGCGCTTCCAGCTTCACCGCGTGCTGGAGGGTATTGAGCATGAGCCGGGCCCGGTGCTGAGTACGTTGGTGGACCGGGCCTTGCGCGGTGAGCTGGAAACCACCTGCCTGCGGCTGAACGTACCCGTGGTGAACGTCCTGGACCCCGTCATGAACGTGTTGCAGGAGGCGGCTGGCGAGCAAGCCTCGGCGCGTCCTGGCCGGCAATATGCGCTGAACGCCGACTACTTCCGCCGTATTGACGCAATGCACTACGTGCTGGCCCATGACGATGGGCAGGCGGCGGCCGGCCTGGCAGAGGCGGACGTGATCCTGGTCGGCGTATCACGCAGCTCAAAGACGCCGACCTGTTTCTATCTGGCCAATCGCGGCATCAAGGCGGCCAACGTCCCCCTGGTGCCAAACCTGCCGCTGCCATCGGACCTGGAGAATCCGCATTGCCCCGTGATCGGCTTGACGCTGGAGGCAGCCGCCTTGATCGAGATCCGGCGTTTTCGGCTTCGTATGATCGCAGCCGGAGGCCCGACAACGGCGGTCCGCCAATCGTCCACCGAATACGTGGACGAGGAAGCCGTCCGCTCGGAATTGCTCTGGGCACGCCGGTTGTGCACCAGCCGCGGCTGGCCGGTGATCGATGTGACCCGGCGCTCGATCGAGGAGACCGCGGCAACGGTGCTCCAACTGATGGAGGCCTGGCACGAGCGACGGCAAACGACCCAAACTCAGTCACCATGACCACCAGCCACCTACGGCCGCAACACGTAGGTCTGTCCCCCGTCCCAGGCTCTGTCCCAAGCCCTTGCCTGCCGTTCCGCCCCAGCCGATACAGGCGCCATGAGCGAGACCTTGACCAAACCGGCGGCTGAGGCGCCACGTTACGACTTCCAGACGGCCGAGCCCAAATGGCAACAGGCCTGGGCCGACCGTGGCTGCTTCGCCGTGGATGATGTGCCCACGGACGGCAAGCCAAAATACTACGTCATGGAGATGTTCCCCTACCCCAGCGGCAAGATCCACATGGGGCACGTGCGGAACTACACGCTTGGCGACGTGGTGGCACGCTACAAGCGGGCCCGCGGCTTCTCCGTGTTGCACCCGATGGGGTGGGACGCGTTCGGTCTTCCGGCTGAAAACGCCGCCCGCGAACGCGGCATCCATCCGGCCAAATGGACCTCGGACAATATCGCCAACATGCGGGCAGAGCTGCAGCGCATGGGCTTGTCGCTCGAATGGTCGCGGGAATTCGCCACCTGCGACCCCGCCTATTACGGCCACCAGCAAAAGCTGTTTCTGGATTTCCTCAAGGCCGGCCTGGTCGAGCGCAAGGAAAGCTGGGTCAACTGGGACCCGGTCGACGGCACCGTACTTGCCAATGAGCAAGTGATCGACGGACGCGGCTGGCGGTCCGGCGCGCCGGTGGAGAAGAAGCAGCTCAGCCAGTGGTTCTTCCGCATCACCGACTATGTCGAGGACCTGCTGAACGCCCTCCAGCATCTGGATCGTTGGCCGGAACGCGTCCGCGTCATGCAGGAAAACTGGATCGGCCGCAGTGAAGGCGCCCGACTGTTCTTTGAACTTGTCACGCCGGAACAAGGCATCGACCGCGGCGAGGTCTACACCACCCGGCCCGACACGCTCTACGGCATGTCGTTCCTCGCGCTGGCGCCGGAACATCCGCTGTCTGCGGCAGTGGCCGCACGGGATCCGGCGGCGGCAGCGTTCATCGCCGAATGCCGCCAGACCGGAACCAGCGAAGCCGTGATCGAAACCGCGGAGAAGCGCGGCTACGACACTGGCCTCTGCGTACGTCACCCGCTGATCGACGGCGCCACCTTCCCGGTCTGGATCGCCAATTTCGTGCTGATGGAATACGGCACCGGCGCGATCTTCGGCTGCCCCGCGCACGACCAGCGCGACCTGGATTTCGCCCGCAAATACGGGTTGCAGGTCACGCCGGTGGTGCTGCCGCCCGGCGCCGACCCTGCTACGTTCAACGTTGCCAACGAAGCCTATGTTGGCCCCGGTACCTTGTTCAACTCAGGTCCGTTTGATGGGCTGGATGTCGAAGCGGGCAAGCGCGCGGTGATTGCGAGGCTGGACGAGAAGGGCGTCGGCAAGGGCGTCGTGAACTGGCGCCTGCGTGACTGGGGCGTGTCGAGGCAGCGTTACTGGGGCTGCCCCATTCCCATCATTCATTGTGCTGCATGCGGCGTCGTGCCGGTGCCCGACGATCAGCTTCCGGTGCTGTTGCCGCAGGACGTGACGTTCGACCGCCCGGGCAATCCGCTCGACCACCACCCCACCTGGAAGCACGTCTCCTGTCCGCGATGCGGCGCGCCGGCCCGGCGCGAGACGGACACCTGCGACACCTTCGTCGACAGCTCCTGGTATTTCGCCCGCTTTTGCAGCCCGCAGGCAAAGGTGCCGGTTACACCCGCGGCAGCGAATCACTGGATGCCGGTCGACCAATATATCGGCGGCATCGAACATGCGATCCTGCACCTGCTTTATTCGCGTTTCTTCGCCCGGGCCATGAAGGCCACCGGTCACCTGAACGTGGACGAACCGTTCGCGGGCTTGTTCACCCAGGGCATGGTGACGCATGAAAGTTATCGCTCGGCCCCCGGCCCCAACGGGCAGTGGCTCTACCCGGACGAAGTCGAGAAGCGTCCGGATGGCACGGCGGTCATGCGCGACACCGGCGAACCTGTGATCGTCGGCCGCGTCGAGGCCATGAGCAAATCCAAGCGCAACACCGTCGATCCCGGAGCCATCATCGCCCGCTACGGCGCCGACACCGCACGCTGGTTCATCCTGTCCGACAATCCTCCGGAACGCGACATGGAGTGGACCGAGGCCGGCGTCGCGGGCGCCTTCCGCTTCACCCAACGTTTGTTCCGGCTGGCGGAAGCGCTCGATGCAACTACGTCCGATGCACTGTCGTCACCGGAAGCGCCAGCCGCTCGAGCGCTGCGGCAGACCACGCACCGCACGATCGCTGCGGTCACCACGGCGCTCGACAGCTTCGCGTTCAACGTCGCCGTCGCCCGGCTATACGAGCTGGCCAACGCCATTGGCGACGCGCAGCGCGCGCCTGACGAGCCTGGTCTTCGCCCCGCATGTTTCGATGCTTTGGAGACGCTAAGCCGCCTGGTTTCGCCAATGATGCCGCATCTCGCCGAGGAGATGCACGCGCTGCTGCGGCCCGGTTCGGAACAACTGATCGCGGAGTTGTCTTGGCCGGTTCCTGATCCCGCGCTGCTTTCCATCGATGCCGTCACGATCGCCGTCCAGGTGAACGGCAAGCTGCGTGGCACAGTGGCCGTCCCGCCCGATGCCGCGGCAGAATACGTCATATCGGCAGCAGAACAAGAGCAGAATGTGGCGCGGGTATTGGAGGGCAAGCGCATCGTGAAACGAATCCACGTGCCGAATCGCATCGTCAATTTCGTGGTGGCCGGATGAGGCTCGCGTTGCCGCACCGCTTTGCCGTGGCGCTGGGAAGTGCGGCGTTGCTTGCAGGCTGCGGTTTTCAGCCGGTTTATATGCCGACCGCCTCGGGCAAGTCCGGCCCGGCGGAGCGGAATCTCGCTGCCGTCCACGTCAATCTGATCCCGGATCGCCCGGGCCAGGAGCTGCGGCAGGACTTGCAGGAACGGTTCGGCAGCGATTCCGGCGGGTCAAGCCGGTACAATCTGTCGGTAACCTTCTCGATCAGCGGGGAAGGGATCGGGATTCTCCCTGACACGATTGCCACGCGGATACGTCTGGTCGCCAATGCCAGTTGGACTCTGACCACCCCGGAAGGCGCGCGGGTCACCAACGGGGCGGCTCGCGCACTGGATGCATTCAACGTCCTGGACCAGCAATACTTCGCATCGGACATGGATAACGACGCGTTGCAGGCGCGGTTGGCATCCGCCGTTGCAGACCAGATCACGATGCAGCTCGCTGCCTACTTCCGCCGCCGGGACGCGGTGGCATCGCGCTGACGCATGAAGCTCGCGCCGCAGCGGCTCCCCGCCTTCCTGCGCAAACCAGGCGATGTGCGCGTTGTATTGCTCTACGGCGACGACGTCGGCATGGTCCGCCACCGCGCCGAAACCTTGGTGCGTGCCGTGGCGGGATCGCTCGACGATCCGTTTCTGATCGCCGAGTTGGGGCGTGACGAACTCGGCCAGTTGGCCCCCGAAGCTGCCTCTGTCCCGCTGACCGGCGGCCGGCGCGTGGTGCGGCTTCGCGAGGCGTCCGACTCCGCATTGCCCGCCGTGCAGGCGATCCTTGCCGGCAAGTCGGAAGCCCTGGTGGTACTGGAAGGCACCGGCATGCCGGCTCGCTCCAAGCTGCGCGCCTTGCTGGACGCAGCGCCGGATGGAGTCGCGATCGGCTGCTATCCGGAAGAGGGTAGGGCACTGCAAGAGACGGTTCGCAACACGCTGCAAGCGGCGAACGTCCGGATCGATCCCGAGGCGCTTTCCTGGCTTTCCGGCCAGCTCGGTGCCGATCAGGTCGCCACCTACGCCGAACTTGAGAAACTGGCGCTCTACGCCGGGCCTGGCGGCCAGGTCGATTTGGACATGGCTATCCACTGCGTCGGCGACGCGGCGGGCCTGTCTCTCGACGATGCCCTGTTCGCTGCGACCGTCGGCGATCTCGCGACCACGGATCGTGCCTTGGAGCAAGCGATGGCCGAGGGCGCTGCCGCGGTTGGCGTGCTGCGTGGCGCGCTGATGCATCTTCAGCGGCTGTATCGGGCCCGATTGCTGATGGAATCCGGCACCGCCGCGAGCGACGCTGCCAACGCGGCCCGTCCGCCCGTGTTCTTCCGCCGGGTACCGGCATTCATCCGCGCTTTGAACCTTTGGTCCTCGGCGTCGCTGGAAGCGGCGATGGCAGGCCTCAGCCAGGCCGAGCGCAACTGCAAGCGCACCGGCGCCCCCGACCACACGCTGTCCCGCCACGCAATTCTGACTCTGGCCCGCCGCGCAACGGCGCGGTGAGGCGAAGGCCGATCTTTCTGATGCGGACTATAGCCCTTTGACGTCCCGAAGCGAAAAGCTCGTTTCAAGGAATTCACAAGCGTCGTCGCTGAAATAGGCGAAGATATCCTCCCCACCCTTGCAGGCCAGTCCCATCAACCGCCCAGCCGCAGAACCACCCTGTCGCGCGCGCCGGCGAACACGGCGCGATAAGCGTCTCTCGCTTGCTCCAGCGAAAACGTCGAGTCGTCGCGCACCGGGAACGGTCGCAGTACGCCGCTCGCGAACCCCGGCAGCAGGTCACGCAGCCGCGCCGCGGACTCGGTTGCGTCCAGCGCCAGCGTGTCCACGCCAAAGAAGCTGTGCTGGCCGCGGTAGAATGTGAAGATATCGAACGGCACAGGCCGCTCGCGGGTCGACATCAGCACCTGCCGTCCCCCATGCGCCATTGCGGCGTTGGCCGCGGCGAAATACGGGCTGCCGACAGTGTTCACCACGATATCGGCCCCGTGGCCGCCGGTCGCGGCACGCACCGCCTCTGCCACGTCGCCCGCGGAGGCGTCGATCATGTGCACCGGCACGAAATCCGGACCCGCGAACGGTTCCGCGCGACGCGCAACGCCGATCACCCGCGCGCCGTGCCACGCCGCGATCTGCGCCGCCGCCTGCCCCACCTTGCCGTTCACCGCCATGATCAGCACGACCTCGCTGGCGCGCGGCATCCCCGCCCGGCGAAAGCTCTCCGCGGCCGTGACGAACGGGACTCCCAGCGCCCCTGCTTCGGCCAATGACATCGTCGACGGCTTCGGAACCACCGCGCTTCGCGGTACCACCATTCGTGTGCCATGCGATCCGTCGCACGTGATGCCAAGGTCGCCGCCGGCACCGAACACCTCCTGGCCCAGCAAATCCCGCGGCCCCTCCACCACGATGCCGGACCACTCGCGTCCCGGCGTTCGGGGGAAAACGGCCTGCGGCATCAGGCCCAGATTCGCCCGCACGTCGGAGGGGTTCACGCCGGCGAAGCGCACATCGATCAGCACGTCGTCGGGGCCGCGGGGCAGATCACCGCATGGCTCCAGCAGGAGTTCCAGGTCGTCCAGGGAAGCGGCTTTGCGGGGGACGCGCAGTCGAAGCATGAAGCTATCATGCCCGGAATAGTACCGGAGTCCATGCTCGATGCACCGAGACAGGATTCAGCCACCCAAGGAATTTCGATGAAGGGCGATGCCGGCCGCACCCGCTCGCCCGCTGCTCTCGCCGCGCATGCGGATTGGAGTATCGATCCCCGCAAGCGCTGGGTCGCGGTGGCCCACCGGCATGAGAAAGGATGGCGCCTCGACGCGCCGCGCCCGGTCGGAGACGTATCGACATTCCTGGCGCGCCTTCGCGACGAAGCCGCAGGCGGTGCGGTTGCCCTCGGCGTGGATCTGCCGCTCGGTGTGCCGCGCACCTACGCTGCGCTGCGCCCCGAGGCCGGCTTCCTGCCGTTTTTGCAGGCCACCCGCAACTGGCCGGAATTCTTCCAGGTCTGTGCGTCGCTGGACGAACTGACCCCGCAGCGCCCGTTCTACCCGGCCCGAGGGCTCGCTGGCATGACGCGAGCCTCGCATGCGGCGGCCTTGGGACTCGGCGCCGCCAGCGGCCTGTCGCGCGCCTGCGACCGGGCCACGGCGGAACGGCCGGCGGGCGCGCCCCTGTTCTGGACGCTCGGCGCCAATCAGTCGGGGAAGGCGGCCATTGCCGCGTGGCGGGACATGCTGCTGCCGGCCCTCGCCGCGGGGGAGGACCTGCGCATCTGGCCCTTCGCCGGTCCCTTCCTGTCGCTGCTGTCACCAGGAAGCATTGCCCTGGCCGAGACCTATCCCGCCGAGGCGCTCCGTCATCTCGGCATCCGGCTCAAGGGCAGCAAGCGGCGGCAATCCGATCGCGCCGCCGTTGCAGAACCGCTATTGGCAGCCATGGATCGCGTGAACGCCGAGCCAACCCCTGCCTTGCAAGCTGTCGTGGCAGACGGTTTCACCGGCGACGCCGCCGGGGAAGACCGGTTCGATTCTGTCCTGGGCGTTCTGTGCCTGTTGAACGTGCTGGCGGGTCACCGGCCGGACACACCGCCCGACGACCCCTGGATCCTACGCTGGGAAGGTTGGGTCCTGGGCCAGACGGCCCTGCCAATCACAAAAAACCTCTCCTCCGAACCGGGAGAGGTTTGTTCCTGATCAATGCACCATCGCCGGCAGCATCTCGTGCTGCACGATGGCGGCAATCGCCACGTCCCGATCGGCGGCCAGCGCCATCGGCGTCCCATCAGCCGCATGGATGGCGAACCCCGCGGTGCCGTTCACGATCACCGGCTTCACATAGGCCAGCTTCGCCATCCCGAGTTGCGCGAATTGCTCGGGCGACAGCGCGTGTATATCCACCATCACCGGCACGCCCGGATTGGTCTCGTTCACCTGGTCAGTCGAATCGCTGTTCATCGTCCTTCTCCTCTCCGGCACCAGGCCTCTGCGGAGCGCCCTGCCGTCCTGGCTCGCCGCGGGTCCGGTCTCTTCGGCCCCCGCTTCGTTGCTTCTGCTTGTCGGGCGTCAGCCCGGTTCAACTTCACTCTCCACCACCCGAGTGCGGACGCTGCCGTTGGTCTTGCCCCCGCCAACCGCGTTGCCGTGGTTGATCTGGATCGTCTTCACCCGCGGTTCCGGCTGTGGGCGGCTCAAGTCGATATGCAGCAGCCCGTTGTCAAGCCATGCGCCCTTCACCTCGATCCCTTCCGCCAGCACAAAAGCCCGTTGGAACTGCCGCGCAGCAATGCCGCGATGCAGAAACACGCGCCCCTGCGCATCGTCCGCCTGGCGGCCACGGATCACCAATTGGTTGTCTTCCTGGGTGATCTGCAGCTCGTCCATGGTGAACCCGGCAACCGCGAGCGTGATGCGCAGTCCCGTCGGACTGATCTGCTCGATATTGTATGGCGGGTAGCCATCGGAAGATGTCTTCGACGCACGCTCAAGCATTTGCTCGAGGTGGTCGAAACCCAGGAACAATGGCGATGTGAACAACCGTGTGGTCATCCGGCCCCCTCGAACATAGAGCGAAGCGTCAGCCGGGACCCGCATTCGGCATCCCGACTGCGCAACATCTTGGCACCCGGGGCACCGGTTGCAAGGGGGACAAACTGTCCAGCCCCGGTCGCGGCAGAGTGACCCGCCGCCCCGGCATGCGTTGATCTGGGGCAGGTGCAAAGCTACATGCGTAACATGGAAGCCATGGCCGCCGCCGCACCTCCCGACGCTTATGAAATGCTGCCGATCCTCATCGCGCCGCATCCGGTGTTGAAGACGCGCGCCCGCCCGGTAGGTCCCGCCGACGAGGCGGCGGTGCGCGACCTGGTGCCCCGGATGTTCAACACGATGTACCGTGCCCCCGGCATCGGCCTGGCAGCCCCGCAGGTGGGGCAAGGCTTGCGCGTCATCACCATCGACCTGATGCCGGACGACAAGCCGGCGCCAATGGCGCTGATCAATCCGGAGATCGTGACCCAAAGCGCGGAACTGGCGACGCGGGAGGAAGGCTGCCTCTCGCTGCCCGGCCAGTACGCCGAGGTGACCCGCCCGGCACGGGTGAAGGTGCGCTACCTGGACCCGACCGGCGCCCGCAAGGAAGTGGACGCCTCCGGCTTGCTCGCCGCCTGTCTTCAGCACGAGATCGACCACCTGAACGGCATCCTGTTCGTCGATCATCTCTCTGCATTGAAGCGCAACATCATCATGCGCCGGCTCGCCAAGGAGCAGCGGCAGAAGAACGAGGAAAAGTAGGCGCGGCCGATGCGGCTCGCGTTCATGGGGTCGCCGGATTTTGCCGTGCCAGCGCTGCGTGCATTGCATGACGCAGGGCACACGATTGCCGCGGTGTATTGCCAGCCGCCCCGGCCGGCGGGGCGCGGCTACGCAGTGCAGAAATGCACGGTGCAGCGAGCGGCCGAGGAATTGGGACTGGCGGTGCGGACGCCGGCGCGCTTGCGGCGCGATGAGGCGGCGCAGGCGGCGTTCGCGGCTCTGGCGCTGGATGCGGCCGTGGTGGCTGCCTACGGGCTGATCCTGCCGCAGGCGATGCTGGACGCCCCGCGCCGCGGCTGCCTGAACATTCACGCCAGCCTGCTGCCGCGCTGGCGCGGCGCGGCGCCGATGCAGGCGGCGATCCTGGCTGGTGACCCCGAGACCGGGGTGACCATCATGCAGATGGACGCAGGCCTCGATACCGGGCCGATGCTGCTGCGGCAGGCCGTGCCGATCGGGCCGCGGAGCACTTGCGGGGCAGTTCACGACGTACTGGCGGATCTTGGCGCACGGCTGATCCTGCGTGCGCTGGCCGAGAACCCGCCGCCCGTGCCGCAGCCCGCCCAGGGTGCGACCTATGCGACGAAGCTGACCCGCGAGGACGGCCGGATCGACTGGACGCACGACGCGGCTTTCATTGAGCGGCAGGTGCGTGCGTTCGACCCGTGGCCGGGCACATTCACGATGCTGAACGGCAAGGTTCTTAAGGTGCTGTCTGCCGAGGTCGCGGCTGGCACCGGCGTGCCGGGAACGGTGCTGGACGATGGCCTGGCTGTCGCGTGCGGCAAGGGGGCGCTGCGGTTGATGCGCGTGCAGCTTGCCGGACGCAGCGCTGTGCCCGCGGACGCCTTCCTGCGCGGGCATCCCGTGCCGGTGGGCACCATGCTGGCGTAGCCGATCGCGTTGACTCGCACGGCAGCGATTCCCTGCCGAGCATTGTGACGGGCGAGCGTTGTGACGGGTTGCGGCACGCCTCCGCAGCGCTACTATGCTGCGCCGCACCATACGGAGGTTGGCCATGCCGTCGGACGAACGGCTGCTTGCCTGGATCGAGCCGCACGGGGGCGACTGCCTGGTATCGTTTGTTGCCGAACCCGAGGCGAAGCGACGCGCGCCGGCCATGCGCCAATGCGCCTCCCAGGATGAAGCCCGCCAGTGGGTGATGAGAGAGGCTGACGCTGTTCGCGCCCCTGTCGAATGGATCGCCAAGGACTCCGTGCGCGACCGCGTTCAGCACTGAGCTGGCGCCGGTTCCGGCGGGTCGCTTGTCGGGCCAGGCGGGAGACCAAGGCTGTCGGGTGAGGGTCCTGCGCGCTTCGTGAATGCATCGGGTGGAATAGTCCGGGCTGCAATGATCGCCTGGTGCTGCCGCCCCCATGTCATTGCGAGGAGCGAAGCGACGAAGCAACCTCGATCGCGTGGCGCACGCTCGTCTGAGCGCTGCTCGAGCGAGTTTGCTTCGTCGCTTCGCCCCTCGCAATGACATGGGGAGCGCAGCAGCGTACATCGGCCATTCAGCGGGTTGGTAGTGCGTCGGGAGACCGACAAGGAGTAGGAGGTGAAAGTCCACTACGGTGAAGACCTAGCGAGTCACGCCGGCCCCAAGCCGTGCGCCGTGTTCCGCGAGGGG
>Ga0335075_10005735_pt1 | contig 19204 bp, 25 predicted proteins | sample Lox_Sample_24_FD_206723 | JGI IMG/M metagenome (GOLD analysis project Ga0335075, IMG submission 206723) | Soil microbial communities from Loxahatchee National Wildlife Refuge, Florida, United States - Lox_Sample_2.4 | ecosystem: Environmental > Terrestrial > Soil > Wetlands | place: USA...
CAAGGAGCTCTTCGCCGCCAAGATAAGGGGCGAGATGGCCCGCGTTGGCAATCGTCGCGGTTCCGCCGGGAGCAATATGAGCCACGCAGCAGGTGACGAAGTCCCCTTCAATCCTCCCCACAAGCGTCCGGTTGAGGACGTGCAGCAGCTCGGCGGGTGGAGCTACCGGCAATGCCCGGAGCGCTCCGAGGATCGTGGAAACCGTCATCGCGGCACGGAGGCCTTTGCCACTGACATCCCCCACGGCGATCAGCACGCCGCTGTCCGGTGCGGGGAGAACCTGCAAGAAGTCTCCACCGACCTCGCCGGCGGGCATGTAGACCGAGTCGATCCGAAAGCTTGGAAAAGAAGGCAATTCGGCACCCAAAAGCACCTGCTGCATGGCACGGCCGGCCTCCAATTCTGCAGCCAGTCGTTCCTTTTCCCGCTGGTCCTCGATGAGCTCGCGGGCAAAAATAGCGATGGCCAGCGCTCCGAACAGAACCATCGTCAGCGGACCGAAATACCACCGTAGACCGGCAAGAGTGAAGCTGTAGGGCAGAGTTACGAAGGCACGGATATGCGGGTCAAGTGGTAGCCGGAAGAACCAAATGACGGCGATGGCGGGAAGAATCAGCCGAACCTGCGCAATGGGACGGCTCAGACGCACCAGCAACAGGACGAGGACCACAAAGGCGGAGAGATCAATGGGCACCAGTTGGTACCAGTCGAGTCTGTGGTTCCAGTTGAGGGCGAGACCGGCGAGGCAAATAACACGGACTGGAACGATCCACCGCCGTTTGGACAGGCGCAGCGCATCGGCCGTCATCTCCACGAGAAACAACGAGGACAGCGAGGTAAAAAATCCATCCCATGGCCCCGACCCGAGGTAGTCAACGAAGAAGACGCAGGATACTGCCGCCAGGTACAGGCCGACGCTGCCGAAGGCGGCAAAGCGGCGCGCATTCCACCAGAGCACGAGGCAGGCAATGGCGATCGGGAGGAGAAACGCGGCAGTGATAAGGTAGCCGGTTGAATCGATCCTGGCGGTCAGGGTTGCGACCTGCTGTTCGAGATGATGCACATTTGGAGGCGGAACAGAGGCAGACTGAGCTTCTGCGGTCACAAAGGGAAGCAGGCAAATGAGCGCCAGGAATGCAGCGTGGCCCATGCGGGAGCGGTGCCGCCGAGCAGCAGTCAACGCTGTTTGCCCTCCTGGGGAAGGTGCAGTGATAGTACAGCCGAAAACTCAGAACTCTCAATAAAAAGCCGCAGCGGCAGCCCTGTTTCCGCTGACTGCCACGTGTTCCCGCGAGGGGCTCGGTTTCGATACTCTTCGCGGCGATTCCGCTACTCGACAGTCTTATCCAGCCATGCAAGCACCGTGGCCTCCAGCGCGATGCGATGATCGGTGAAGTCATGATCCGTATCCATGTGCAGGGAGCTCACCCTGGATCCTGCATGGATGAGGGCTGCCACCAGCTTTCTGTTTGAGGCGTGCAGTCCGTCGCCGGAAGTGATGTCGAGCACCGGACGCGGGGCGATCTTCGCGGCCAGGGCAGCGAAGGACCAGGCCTCCGCGTTGGCCTCTGCCTCTCTTTGCAGCGCAGCCGGTGAAGTCCCGGCGAGCGGCGCGTAGTCGGCCGGATCGGACTTCTTACCGAAGAAGCTGGGACCATTGATAATGGGGCTGCCCTCGCTGATGACAACGGCAGCCGCAATCTGAGGATGTTGCGCCATGGCAGCGACGGCCATGAATCCACCCATACTGTGCCCTATGACGACAATGCGCCGCGGGTCCACATGAAATTTTGCGGCGTTCGCCGGGTCGCGCAGGAAGGCCAGCATAGCTCCTGCGTCTTCCATGCAATGAGTGAAGCTGAAGGTGCCCTGCGAGCCCCAGCTGCCGCGGTAGTGCATCGCCAGCACGTTCCAGCCGTCCCGGCGCAGAGCCTGAGCCAAATCCATGTTCTGCTCGTAACCGGGAAAGCCGTGCAGGAGAATCACGGTTCGATGGGGTTGTGTGCCGGAAGCGAGGAGCAGCATCCCCGTCAAACCGCTGCCGTGGGAGTCGATTATCGTTTCGCGGTTGCGCGTCGGTGCCTGCGCGTTGGGTGCCGGATCATGCGCGATGGCATACGGCTGCTGCGCGGCAAGCGGTAAACACGCCATGACGAGACAAACGAGATACAGGGCGAGCGCCCATTGGGACACGGAGGCACGCTCGAATCGGGGGAAGCTGGTCAAGCCAATCTCAATTCTGTCACCCGTTACTTCTCTTTTCAGATACTTCATGCGACTGCCAGCGCAGCCGCTTCGTTCTCATAGATGGTCGCGTATTTACTGATCCCAACCATGTTAAAGACCTTGTCGAAGTGGGAACTCAGACCGAAGATGCCGATGCTCCGCGACTTCGCCTTAGTCGCTTCCAAAAGCATCTGGATGATGATGGCGATCCCCGATGAGTTGATATAGTCCACTGCGGTGAAGTCAAGCAGGACTCTGGAAACCGTGCTGCCCAGTTTGTGATACGCGCCGAGTATCGCCTCTTTCGATGCCGATGAGATATCTCCCTTCATACTGAGGAGAGCGACCGGCTCCCCGGAATCGGTTGTTGCTGTCCGCTCATTCACTGTAGTCACTGCCTGCATTCACATTCTCCTGCGCAATGATAGGTTGCTGACTGCACGAGACCGTCGTTCGGAATTCCTGGAACTGCTGAGCCCGGTAATGACTAAATCGCGGATCAAGGTGCGCGAATGTGCCTGGAGAGCGCCTGCGCTGTTCATGGAGGAGAGCATCCAGTCTGTTCCATCACGACATCGATTGCAAGCCGATTTCGTTCCAATCCCCGGCCCCCTCAGTGCGCGAAATCGACAAAGAGCGCGACCCATTCCTGATCCCCGAGAACCCGGAAAGTGTGCCCCTTCCCGGTGAGGTCCTCAGTTAGATAAAGGTGCCCAGGCACGAGCCTGACCCTTTCGCCGTCTGTGGCAGTCACTTCAGCGTTCCCGCTGATCACCACGATGTATCGCTTCCGGCGGGTGTCGTGCCAGGTCTCGAACATCCCCGGTGCGCCTCGAGCGAGGTAAGCGTCGCTCGTTTTCATCGCGGCGGACACCTCGTCCGGCGCACCGTGGAACACGACTGGCACCTGATCGATGTGGCTTTGTCCGTCGGACCCGGTGTAAAGACGCGTTACCATCACCGGATGGCTCTGCGCAGAGGGAGTGGCCCTGGCATTCTGGCCACTCGCTCTGACGATGACCGCGCAGAACAGGAGCGTGACAGTCAGCAGGATTCGCCGAGATATCCTTTGGATCGCGCCCGCTGATGAAGATCCGAGACGCATCATACCCTCTCATTCCATGATCAATGTATGTAGTTTCCTCTGCGCAAAACCGAGCCGGGGCACGGGCACACCTCAGGTGTACGCCTGTCCCGGCGCATCATCCTCTGGGGACCCGTTGTGTGCAGATGATTATCGGCCTTCGCGCAAAGAGCAACAATCCTACTAATCAGTAGAGGGTGGCGGAGGAGCAAGTCGGCGCAGCCATTGTGACATTAGCTCGACGCGGCTGTGCGCTCCAAAGTTGCGAAGCACTGCCACGACGTACTGGTGTGTCGTAGCCGGAGTTAGGCCCAGGGCCCGGGCGATCTCCCGCTCCGAAGCTGCGGTCAACAGCAGGCGCAGCACCTCGCGTTCCCGCGGACTCAACGGCTGCGAAGCCCCCAGCAGCCCGTACGCCTGCAGGAGTTCGCGGTGCAGCAGCGCGCTGCCGCGCAGAAAAAACGCCAGCAGATCGCGCTCCCGCGCGCCGAAGCCCCGCCCGTTCTCGCGGTCGAAGATCAGATAGGACTCGGCTTTTGGCGCCGTGGCCGAAGCACACATCAGACGGTGACTGATGCCCAGCGGTGTCAGCACTTCCCTGTAGATTCGGTCCCGCTTCCACTCGCGGTCGCTTACCAGCTCTTCGCGCAAATGGCAGCGGTTCTTCCCGAAGCGGCTCACCAGTGCCACCGTGTGTGGATCCATGTAGCCGTGCCGCACAGCGTCGATGGCCACTTCATGGGCGCGCTGCCACGCTTCCGTGGGATAGAGAGTCACGCAGGTGCGGGGTTGCCAGCCAAGTAATGGATCGGAGGGCCGGCTCTGCTCCCAGTTCTTCTCGCGGAACGCGCCCACCCACGTAGCGTTCACCGCGCCCACCTCACGGGCCAGCGCATGCAGGCAATAGTCGAGTGCCTCCTGCGGAGCCGATGCCGGAAACTCCATCAGCTCGTGCCACAGCCGGATGACGTTGTCCTGATCGCGCCAGGACAGGCGTAACTTTCCTCCTGACGTGCTCACTGGCGCCCCGGTTCCGCGTGCCGGATACACGAGAGTGCCACCAGAGCGGAGGCACTTCCTGAAGGGAGGACAGAGGGATGTAACAAGCGGGCCCGGGCAGCGGAACAGCACAACAGACGGGTCATAATCGGAGATCTCAGGAGCCAGACAGCTTGCAAATCGTGCGTCGCCATGAACGAAACAGCGCGCAAGGGAATGCGACAGGGTCCGAAGGGGAAGAGTATCCACACAATGCTATCCGAAAGCCGAGCACTTTGGCACACAGGCGATGGCAGGTGACTAAGTGAGCGAAAAAACTCTGCGGCTAACCGCCCCCTTAGCCACCGTCCGGGAAATGCAGCACATCTTCCCTCGTGATACTTCTGGCCTCAGACGCATGTAGAATCCTCGCCAGGCTCATACCCAACAGGAGTGTGCCCTCTGATCGGCCGCAGCCTCGCTCACTACACCATTACCGGGACCGTCGGAGTTGGCGGCATGGGCGAAGTCTATCGCGCGACCGACAGCCGCCTGGGCCGCGAAGTCGCGCTCAAGGTTCTGCCTGAGGCCATGGCTGGAGATCCCGGTCGCCTTGCTCGCTTCCAGCAGGAGGCACGCGCCGTTGCGGCGCTCAACCACCCGCACATCGTCACGCTTTACTCGGTTGAGCGCGACGGCGATGTTCACTTCTTCACGATGGAGCTGGTCTCCGGCCAGCCGCTCGACCGCGTGATTCCCGACAGCGGTATGGATTTAGGCCGGGTCGTCGTACTCGGGCGCGAGTTGGCAGAAGCTCTGGCCGCCGCCCACGATCGCGGCATCGTACACCGCGATCTGAAGCCGGCGAACATCATGATCACCTCCGAAGGTTGCGTGAAGGTCCTCGATTTCGGCCTGGCCAAATCCGTGCTGTCCGAGGCCTCCGATGTCACGATGACGAGCGCAGGTCTCACGCAGGTCGGCGCCATCGTCGGGACCCCAGCCTATATGGCTCCCGAGCAACTGGTCAGTGGGCCGATCGATCAACGCGCGGATCTCTTTGCGCTCGGCATCGTGCTGCACGAGATGATCGCGGGGCGCCCGCCATTCCAGGGAAAGACCTCCGCTGAGCTGGCGACGGCTATCCTGCGAGACATCCCACCGCCGGTCACGCAGATCCGCCCCGGCGCGCCGCGTGAGCTCGCGCGACTCATCGGCCAGTGTCTTGAGAAGGAACCATCCCGCCGCCCCGCCAGCGCCCGCGATGTCGCTTCCTCGCTGCGCACCATCGAAGACAGCCTCCGTTCAGCCTCAGCATCAAACCACGCAGCGAACAGCGCTCGGGTTGCATCTCGGCCTCACCCCGCCGGCAGCTCGCACGGCTCAGACGCTGCAGTACCCTCTCTCGCCGTCATGCCCTTCCAGAACCTCAGCGCCGATCCTGAGAACGAATACTTCTGCGATGGCCTGGCTGAGGAGGTTCTGAATGCGCTGGGCGCCGTTATTGGTTTGCGGGTAGCCGCCCGCACCTCATCCTTTTACTTCAAGGGCAAACCGACGCAGCCAGGCGAGATAGCTACACAGCTTCACGTTGCTAACCTGCTCCAGGGCAGTGTCCGGCGCTCCGGGAATCGCCTGCGCGTTACCGTGCAGTTAGTCGACGCGACCAACGGGTTTCAGCTTTGGTCAGAACGCTACGACCGCCAGATGGAGGACATCTTCGAGGTTCAGGACGAGATCGCGCGCGGCATCGCCGACCGGCTGCGCGTCTCGCTGGGCTCGGGCGAGCGCCGCGCCACATCGAACGTCGAGGCTTACGAGCTTTACCTCAAGGGTCGCCATTTCTGGCACCAGCGCTCACCCTCCACACTCTACGAGGCCATTCACTGCTTTGAGAACGCTCTGGAGCTTGACCCCGACTACGCCCTGGCGTGGGCCGGACTTGCAGACTGCTATGCCATCTTCCGGTTCTACGGCATCGCCCGTCGCGAGGACATTGCGCCGAAAGCGGCTAAGGCCATCCGGCGCGCCGCAGAACTTGATGGCCAAAACTGGGAGATAACCTTGTCACGTGGCATCCACGCCTGCTACTTCGCTGAGGAATGGCGTGAGGGCCAACGTCTTATCCAGACCTCACTGGAAATGAACCCTAATTCCTCTCTCGGCCACGCTTATCATTCGATTATCCTGGATGCGATGGGCAGATTCGACGAGGCACTGGTCGAGGCCGCAACCGCGCACCGGCTGGATCCGCTCTCGCCCTTTATTTTGACTGTGAGCTGCGGGGCCATCATGATGGCCGGCCGCTTTGAGGAGAGCCTCACCGATCTGCGCCGTGCGCTGCAGTTGCAGCCAGGCTACATTTTTGCAATGTGGGTTCAGGGCATTGTACTTTGCGAGCTCCAGCGCGCCGCCGAAGGCGTGGAGATTTTCGAGCGAATTGTCCCCCTTGCGGAACAGCCTTTTTATCTCGGTTTGTTGGGTATGGCTTACGGTTTCGCTGGCCGCATCGAAGACGCGAGAAATGTGCTCAGCGCGTTCGATGAGCGCGAGCGCAACGGAGAATATATACCTGCTTTTGCCCGCTTCTTCGTGACTCTGGGCTCGGCCGATATCGCCGCTGTTCGCAACAGCTTCGCCAAGACGATCGAAGATCAAACCCCGCGCCTCACTATTTCCGTTGCTCTAATCCACCGCATACAGAAGCTCCGCACTGATCCCGAGATTGACCGCATGCACCGGGAATATTTTGGCTGGTAGACGGAGATAGGCCTTATTCCGATTGAGTCAGGCGAGGGGGTATCAACAAGATGAAGAACGTGGTCCTGGCAGCTTTGGGCGTAGCATTCGCGGTTCTGGCATTGCCTGCCAGGGGACAAGTAAAAGTCGAGATCGCACAGGCGCTGACAGCCGCCCCGCCCGGAGTGGCCGCCGGTGCGGCGGTGGTGCGATTGGACGGACAACGAAGCTGACCAGACGCGCTATGCGCGGCGTAGTGCTGAGGCGTTCATCAACAAGGAGCGCTCCAGATTTTTTGTTCGCGGTGAAATCTCCGGAAACTTTGCAGTGCATTTTTTTGCCCAAAATAAGGGGCTGTCTCCCGCTCGTGTGACCTATGGGTTTGTCGGGTGTGAAATCTTCTCCGGCGATGAGAAATTCAAGGAAGTTCCGGATTACACCGGAGGCGATCCAGAATGGGTATTCAGCCGCAACGAGTGGATTTTGCCTGACCAAGAAGGGCGAATCGGCAATTATGACGCTGGCTTCATCTCCGAAGTTGAGAATCCAGAATTGTTCGCTTGGATGATGGGCAGGGAGCACAAAGTCTGGTTCTACGGAGTAGTTCGATATAGCGACAGCGTTTCGCAGCGGGGACATGAGGTGCGATTTTGCTACGAAACTCTCATTCGCGATGACGGGAGCCTTGTTCTCTTCAAGAGTGGTTCCGAAGCATATCGCCGGGAGAAGTAAACATCCAAGGCACGCCGTCAGCCAGAATCGACGTACCAGCCGTCTGCGGAAATTGAAAGTGACCCACGACCACGCGGTGTGCTGTTACGCCATCGGAAGAAGTCGCCGGCACCGCGACCTGGCGAAACGGTCTCTTGTATGGGCAGAACGGTACAAGCTGGAAAAGCACATCCAGAGATACCGGCAAGCCCTTACAGCCTGGCGGATAGCGTTGAACCGTCTGTCGGCAACCCGGTTCAATCTTGCGCGCCGTATTGCTGCCGCACAAGCATCGGTCGCCGTCACTGATATCCCGCGCGCCGACAGTGGCTCTCTTCGCCAGTCTGGCCGGCCTACAGAGGCCAGGCAGGGACCGCGCTCCGGGACGGCGGAGCTTTTCCCTCAACCGGCTCCTTAATCAACGAAGCAGCTTTGCTGACACCGGCCTAGATGTTTAGTCCCGGCATTTGATGGATCGGATCGAGAGTAAATCGGTCGGGTTCTTTTTGCCAGCATTTGCAGATGAACTCGTAGACCGTCAGGCCGCCGAGAGTCTTCAGGCGTTTGGCGAAATTGTAGGCAGCGATGAAGTCGCCGAGATGAGTTTTCATCTGGCCGTGGCGCTCGTAGTGGTAGCGCTGGACGGTGGCCTCTTTGATGGTGCGGTTCATGCGCTCGACCTGCCCATTGGTCCAGGGATGATTCGGTTTGGTCAGGCGGTGGTCGATGGCATGTAAAAGACATACTGGGTCAAAAGGGTGACCACGGAAGCGTGCCGTGGCTCCCCTGCGATACTTCGGCAGGTCGGCGAACTGGATGCCATTGTCCGGTGAGCACCGTGTGGATCCGATAAGGAACGACTGCGAGCACGAATCAAGGAATGCCGCGGCGGCTCTCATGTCGGCGCGTTCGACCAGCTCCACGAAGGCGAACTTCGAAGTGCGATCGATGGCCACGAAGAGATAGAGCTTGCCTTCGGCCGTACGTACCTCGGCCAGATCGACGTGGAAGTACCCGATCGGATACCGCTCGAACTTCTTCCTGCCAGGCTTGCTGCCTTCCACTTCCCGCAGTCGGCTTATGCCATGCCGTTCCAGACAACGATGCAGCGAAGACCGCGTCAGGTGCGGGATCGTCGCCTGCAACGCATACAGGCAATCATCGAGGGGCAACAGAGTATGCCTGCGGAAGGCAACAATGACGGCTTCCTGCTCAACCGTCAGGACCGTGGAATGGGGATACCTCGGCCCCGTGCGCACATCGGCTACCGAGCACCGCTTCCGCCACTTGGCAACCGTCTTCTGGTTAATCCCATGCCGGCGAGCCAGCACCCTCAGGCTCTCTTGACTATGTTGTATCGCTCGACGGATCGCCTCTGTCGTGGTGGCGCCCCGTTGCAGAACTTGCCCCATAGTGCCTCCTTCCAGCCTCTGGATAAGAATGCACCATCAAATGCCGGGACTAAACGTCTAGTAAGATCGGAGCCATGCGCGCCGTCGCGTCAACTGTGGCTGGAGTGGTCTGCATTTGCTTCAGCACCGCGCGCGCTGTCCCCGGCTCAGATACGCAGAAACCAGCGAACGCCAGTCCATCGATTCGTGTGGCTCGAAGCGCTTTTTTTTCTCCGTCGAGCAACCTGCGTATCGCGGTGGGAGCTGAGCCCGGCAGCGTCGCGATCGCCGATTTCAATGGCGATGGCAAGCTCGATATCGTAACGGCAAACGCGGCGAGCGGCGATGCCTCTGTGCTCTTGGGAGATGCCAAGGGAGGTTTTTCACCGGCGCCCGGTTCGCCATTTCCCGCAGGCCAATCGCCGAACGACATTGCCGTGGGCGATTTCAATCGGGACGGATGTCTCGATCTCGCATTCGCAAATCATGAAACACAGCAGGTTACAGTGTTGTTGGGAAACTGCCGCGGAGGATTCGCGCCGTCACCCCATTCGCCCGTCACCGTCGCCGTCAAGCCGCATCCGCATGGCATCGCGACCGGCGACTTCAATGGCGACGGCAAACTGGACCTGGTTACAGACAGTTGGGCGGAAGATCGTTTGGAGATCCTCTTCGGCGATGGGAAAGGCGGCTTCACTCAGGGCAGGTACGTCCCTGTGGGCAAACATCCTTACCAGCGCATCCGCGTCGCCGACCTGAACGGCGATGGCAACCCGGATATCGTCAGCACGAATCTCGAAGGAGACAACGTTACCATTCTCCTCGGCGACGGCAAGGGCGGGTTCCGGCAACCTCCTGGTTCCCCGTTTCCCTGCGGCGATTCTCCATTCAACGTCGCGATCGGCGATCTGAATGGAGACGGCATTCCCGGCCTGGCAATCGTCAACTCCCCAAGTAGTACGTCGGATCGCTCGGGTCAGGACGGGCTCACGATTTTGATCGGCGACGGCAAGGGCGGGTTCAGGAAGATGTCCGGGTCACCCTTCGTGACGGACAAGCGTCCGAACATGGTGGCAATTGGCGACCTCAACGGCGACGGCGTTGGGGATGCCGTCGTTTCGAATCCCGACAGCGACACGATCACCATCTTCACCATGAGCCGGAAGGGTTCGCTTGCTGCCCGCTCGACTTTATCGGTTCCAGGCCATCCCAAGGGCATCGCAATTGCTGATCTGAATGGCGACGGCAAAACTGACATCGTGGTCACAAACAGCGCCTCGAACACCGTCACCGTCATATACGGCAAATAAGGGAAAGATAAGGGACTACCATCTCGATAGAAATGGCGGACTCGTATCTCACGCTCCTTGAAGTGCTTCGCAGCACGCTGGAGCGCGCTGAGGAGAGCCAAAAGCTCGCACCTGATGAGCCCGCTCTCAAGGATCTCAAACGGTCACTTGCACGGACGATTGCCGAGCTTGATCTCCGCTTCCAGAGATCAAACGCCGCCTGAGAGCCTCGTTGGAAGCGGTTATTCGAGCAAAAGGAACTGCGCCAAAATCCTTGGACCTGTAACCGCCGCTTAATCCCGCCGCTGTAAGCTCATTTTGCGCCAGTTCCTTTTTTGCGGTTGGGAAGCCGCATCGTCCCGCGGACGCCAAGCTCACTGGAGAAGAAGCTGGCCGCATCCGCCACCTAGCGCGAACCCTCGAAGGGCACCATGATCCATGATCCGTCCTTTTTTCTCGTGGTGATGGTGATTCCGTCGATCCTGAGCGTGTACTCTCCATCGGGGAGGTCGTTCGGCGCTTCCGCGACCCGCATCTGCGAGTACGCCAAATTTGAACCCCGGGGCGCCCTTCCACGCCAAAATCTCGCATGGCGCCTCACGATGTTTCCCGTACAACATGCCCTGCAGAATAATTACGTTCACAATCGAGCCATCTACAGATGCAGCCTTCAGCATAGGAGAGAACGGCGCGCATGAATATGCGCGCCGTTCTTCTTGCCCCGTCGATTGGACGCACAGGCAGCGCCAGTCGTTGTCGCGCTACGCGCAGTGCTTGTCGAGGAAGTCAAGCACGATCTCGGTAAGCGTCGGATGATCTTCCGCATTTCCCGGACGACACGATTCGGAGATTTCGCAGGCGTTACCTCGCCCAGCACTGTTCGTCGAATCGGATGCGTTGACAATTGTGGGCCTCTGAGCGGGGATAGCATCACGCGAAGCACCAGGACGGCCCGTGGGCTCGATCCGGGAGGTGGGTGACATAAACGGCACTCCAAGGCAGCGATTCAGCGGAACATTCGTGCACGGCTCGTAGCTCCTGCCCCATTCTCCTTCCCCTAGATGCAGTGGACAAGAACCGTGGTTACGCAGTGTGACTTTGATCCGGCGAACATATTCTCTGTTTCTTCGCTATACTGCCGCAATGGGCCTCGCCATCGGCGACTACACAGTCAGCCGGGCTGGCCCCAATCCGGGCGCAGTGTCTCCGGACCGCGCGAAAGCGGCGAGTTTCGAGCTCCCCCCAACCACTGACAAACATCCCCCCGTTGACTTCACCGACGCTTCGGCTCCGGGCAGCCTCAGGACTCTTCACAGCGACGGGTTGCGCGGCCCTTCCCCTGGGCGCTTCTGAGTACTCGCATTTATTCCGCTCTACCGCTCCGCATTCTGCGTGAGGCGCTGGAGAAGCTCAACGTGAAGAGCCGCGTAATAATGACCAGGTACCGGCTCAAATCTGAGCCACTGTCTGGATCAGGGAGTTGCCTCGAATGCCTGGTGCATCAATCGTCAGAGGTGAACTGGAGGGTATGGGACACGCTGCCCACTGCGAAGTGCTGGCGTGGAAAGGCGCGGTGCATTCCTGTTCACGATTCAGAGTGATTGAAGCACCGCGCCAATTACCTGACGGTCGGTACATACTGACGATGAACGGGCGCTCGTATCCAACGCAGAAGCAAAACGGTTGGTGGACTATGGAAGAACTGTCGGATCGTGAATGACGACCTCTACCCCAGGCCCGATCCGGTCACCTTCCGTATCGCAGTGTCGCGCGTTTCCGCTTCGGCTTCGCACTTGTGCCCATCTTCCCACTGCTGCAGTGATCCATCGGCTCTGGACCCTACGAATGAAGCGCCGCACCCTGAGCAGGACGATTTGAGCAGCAGCCGCTCATCCCGCCAAACGGGCGTGCGGACGAACTCGGGTGTGGATGGCATCCTAGCCAAATTGGGAACCAATCTGTCTGAAAGGTCAATCACACTTTCGTGACCTGAGTGGGCGGCAACTTTCTTATCCTGGCGCCCGTCAACACGCCAGGCTGATGGGTCCGCTGGCTTCATCGATCCAATGCCTTGGCCGTGTGCTACCCCCTGCGGGGCCAGCGCCCCGTCACACGGCAAAAAGGAAAAGGGCCGGATCATCTCCGGCCCCATCACCACTGGACGTATTCGGTTCGACCTTCAGCCCGCCATTGGGCGGTGTCTGATTGAGGAAACCTTTTTATTTTGAGGAAACCTTTTCGCTCCGCACTGCGTTCCCATCTCAGGCTTTTGGGTCTGCTGGCTTCATCGGCCGGGGAGCCTTGACCGTGTGCCTGTCACATCGCTACGGGGGCAGCCGCCCCGTCAGACGGCCATTGGGCCTTTTCCGGCTTGGGTGTCCAGCGCGCGACCTCAGGCCGGGAAAGGCCCCACGCGAAGCAGAGCAGCCCCGTGCGCTCGATAATACGCTTCCGGCCCCGGAAGGTGACTGTACGGGACTGCTCTGACGTGAACATTACCACGCACTCAGAAGGAAAAGGGCCGGAGATGATCCGGCCCTTTTCCGTTCCCCGAGAGGGCTGAGAAAGCCCTCACAGCGTGGGGAGCATCAAAGCCGCTGCACCGGAAGACTTAGGCGAGGGGTTTGATGAGAGCAGTCATTACAGCCAGATTGCGAGGGATGGATCGAGAGGCTGACTGCATGGCGGTCGCGTGGAAGGAAACGACGCTGTCCGGTCGCACATTCACACAATGCCGTATTTACGGCGAACCCGCCGATCTTCCTGACGGACCTTACACGCTGGAAATTGCCGGGCACCAGATCATCACCCGAAAATGGCAGGGAGATTGGCTGCTGAACTTTCTCCCGCCTGACATCGACATCAAGCGGGCAGCCTAAAGGAAAGGGCCGGAGATGATCCGGCCCGAAGAGTGAAGCAGACTGGGCTCAGACTAGCAGCGAGCGTGCGGTGCTCGCACACGAATGCGGACCTCTCTGGGTACGGGCGTACCGGTACGAACGTGCTGTCACCGCATCCAGCCGAATTCCTTTAACTGCCTCCCTGCCATTCAGAGAGCACGCGCTGCAGCATGTCGAGCCGCAACCCCTCGGTGTGGGTAACTTCACGGATCGCGTGCCGTTGCTGTCGGGAAAGGGACGGGTCTTCAGCGTACTCTTGCAGTCGATCAATGTAAGCGCGGGATTCTGCAATCATGGCGTCAACAAGGTCAACGAAAGCCATGGGGTCTTTCCTCGCTCGGAACTATAGCAGCGGTACCTGCTTGCGGGAACCTTTTGTTCCGCGCCGCGTCAACAGCGGCAAGCTGACGGGGCTGGGGGCTTCTTCGGGGGCGTTTGATCGGAACTGTAATCGACCAGTGTGACCGGATCGCACTTATGCACTGCCTCAGCGTCGGCCAGTAGGCGTTCTTCCGTGGTGTGACCGGCGGCAGTTCTAAAGCAACGCAGGCATATTGAATCCCAGGTTCCATCAGTGCAATGCCTGTGACGAAACTGCGCCTTCGGAATAAACGGCATGTAGCGCCGCCCTTCCAACTGACCGGCGCTTCTCTAGCTTGGGGAGATCGCGTAGGAGAGTGAATTGATTCTACTCCGCGTTGCGGCTGGATGTCGCAAATACATCCTTGACATCGATGAGTGTGACGCGTGAGCATGAGGGACCATGTCAAAGGTGATTGCCACCTGTCCGAACGGTCATGACGTGGACGTGTTCTCTGCCGTGTGGCTCTCCAAAGCAGAAATTCCTGGTGACTGGAGCTATGAGGAGGTTTGCCACTTCTGTGGCCAGAGTTTCACCGTCACGGCTGAGAATTGCAGCGTTATCCAGTCCAACATTTCTGGCGTTATCCACTAGCGGCCAATAGATAAGGGGCCTGCTGAAGGCGCGAAATCTCTGAGTCAACGGAGGACAGCAGTTCATCCGCCTGCGGTTCACCGGTTCGGCTGTTTTCTCGATTCGGTCCCCTTCGCCAGACTGAAGGCGCCTACGTGTAATGTCGTCCTTGCCTTGGGTCGGGAAGATTCGCCGTTGACCAGGATTCCGCTGGGGACGATCGTCAAGGTTGGATTTTGTGTTGTCCGCAGGGCCGCCATGACTGCCCGATTGGCCGGAAACCGGAAGCTCGCCGGAGTAAACCCATGGTGAGCCTCATTGCGCACGCCCAGACCGAACAGCGAAAATGTGCCGACGTAATAGGGGCTCTTCGGATCAGGCGGCGCGTTTGCAGGCAATCCGATGTACAGCTGATATGTCACCCCGGGTTGCGTATCGGCCTCGATCCCGCTTACAACCAGGAAAAGCTTCTCGCCTGGCGTTGCCGCGACCTTGCGGATTTCCTCGATTTGATCGCCAAAGTTGAGAGGCAGCGTAACCGGCTCCGAGTTAACCTCAACCGGCGGCAGTGGGAAGTGAATGATCTCGATGATCTGCAACCACCATGGCGGGAGTCTAAGCACCGTCAGGCAGTACTCATTCACCTGTGTCGGCTCGCCCTCATAGACGTAATTCAGCTGTTGCGCAGCGCGGAGTACGTCGCAATCGTTCATCGTGACCGCCGACCCGTTCTCATCGAAGAAGGTATAGGTCTTCCCCTTCCAGGTGGCGTCGCCGATTGGATCGCTCCGCCCGCCTCCCTGCGCCAGCCAGATGTCCCACAGCCGATCGACATTGCTGTGATGAAAACAGAAAATCGGGTCCTGAGCGGAGGTGGGAACGCTGCTCATCCATCCACCGACATCCACGTGGACGTTGTTGTGCGGCGTTTCAATGTCTATGACCGCAGAAGCGAAGTCGAGGTCCCCAAGCCCCACACTGCAATCCACGTCCCCGCTGGGGAGCGATCCCGCGCCACTGTTCATGCTCGGGTCACGGTTCACGGTGTAGAGCACACTGCTCGTATCGCGAAACATCGGCGGCAGTGTGCTCTCGCTCGCCAGTTGCCAGTTCCAGTAGGGGAGCGCCCATCCGTAATCGCCGGACATGCGGCGCACGATTTTCTCGAAATAGTACAGATACATCCGGTGCCACGACCAGAAGAATTCCGTCTCGTGTTCGCAAGTGTTCCACGAAGTAGGGCAGGGGCACGGAGTCAGGGTGCCGTGAATCGCTGCCTGATAGGTCCAGCTGCGAGGGTCGCTCGCGGGCAGCGCCTGCATCGCCGTCACGGCTTTGGCGTAAGAGACGATTTCCGAGCTTGACGCCGTGAGTCCTCCCACGTCCTTCCTTGTGAAGGTAGCGGCAAAGACCCGCTCCGGGTTCAACCATCGACGACCGGCCACGGTTGCAGTAGCTGCAGCACCGGTAGCCAACATGAACTGTCGGCGATTCCATGAGTGTCTCACGGTATTCTCCGATCGAAAGGGGAACGTTTAATTCCAAATGGAAATGCGCTGCGGATTCGAAGAGAGAGGCAGGCTCCACGTCTGCTTTCAGGAATGAGAAGGACGCCGCAGGAGTCCCGGAAGGATGGACACGGACATAGCACTTCAAATTACTTAGTGTCAAGATGAAACGAATTGCCGTCGCCGCTCGCGCGTTTCACTGGATCGCCAGCCACACGGCTTTCGCGCCGCTTCCACCACCGGCGATATCCTGACAAATCTTTCGGAGCACACATTCGACCCGGCATGTGAAATCAGTCATGCTGTTCATGACTCACACGGTTTGCCCCGCCACTGCTCTGAGGGCCGCGTTGATCGGGTCAAAATCCGGAGGTGGAGGAGATTCTTTCGGAACGGGAGAAGGAACCCGGCGCTATACTCGCCTGGCACGACCGCTGCAGAGGTACCTTTAAACAGTGACAGCAAGAGCCCAAACCTGCTGTAGCTCCCCAGCCGCAATCTGCTTTTGGTGCGCAGCTTCTCTCCTTGCCTGGGGAGCACTCGGCCTTATTGGCCTCTACTGGTATCCGCTCCACCCGTCCTCGGCGGCGACGATCTGCCTGGCTGTGGCTATCGGCTGCATAGCCAACTGGGTTCGGAACCGAACGCTCCATTGCGCCATCACGGCTCCGCTTTTCCTGATTGCCGGTACTCTACTTCTCCTTTCGGAATTGGAGAAGTTTGTAATCAGTCCTCGATTCATTTGGCCAATCCTTGCCATCCTGACCGGTTTCGCGTTTCTGGTTGAATGGCGCTACGCAGGACATCCTTAACGCGGGCTCGCTGGAGGAAGGGTCTTTGTCGAGTGTGCGCACTTCACTGATAGAGCGTACGTCTGACGATTTGACCTTGCCTAAGCGGACCGTGCTCGGCAGTTTTCGAGCACACACACCCCACCCCAGGGCTTGTCTGGCTTGCGGCCACGAGGATCGGGTAGCAGCGACAGCAGGCGCATTCCCAACGACAGGCGCTTCAACCTGGCTGCAGTGTGCAGCAGAGAGTGCGTTTCCAATGCTTTCCACCCGTATGGGGCGAAGAATTCCGGCCCTTCATGAGGTGCGAATTTCAGCGGTGAACCGGCCTCGGTCAGCGGGCCGCCAATCGCTTTCTGCAGCATCCGAAGAAGCGCTGGCGACGTAAGATCGGTGACCCACCTCCGGAAAGGCGTCGGGGCTCCCAAATCGCGTGCCAGTTCCGCCGCCTCGTCAGTATCGAAATAAATGAGCAGCCCTTCGCTTACCACCAGCACCGCGCTCGCTTCGCTCGCGAGCCGCTGAAACAATCCACGGCGCGATACTCTGTCCCTCAAATCCAGCGGCACCCGATCAAGTGCACACGTCGGACGTTCAGCGGCAAGAATCTCTTGCTTGTAGTTCAGCATGTCCGGCAGGTCAACCTCAATCCAGCGAAGGGAAGCGGGAAGTTGCATTCGATATGGCCTCGAATCGAGGCCAGCCGCCAGATTGATGACCATATCCATTCCCTGCCGCACGGATTGTTCAATTATTTGATCGACCAGCCAGGTCCGGGCGGCATAAGACCAGGAATGACGCCGGGCAAAGGGCAGGGCAGCGGCAATTTGCTTCCCGCGATCTCCGGCCAACCTCCCGGCATAAGGGTCGTGGAAGACGGCATCGGGGCGCTCGCTCTCCTGCGCACGGTACACTGCGACCCAAAGGGCAGTATCCGAAATGTGGCGCAGTGGGGCCGAGGAATTCATGGCGGAATCATACAGCCGAGGGTCCTACCCTCGTCGCCGGTTCCTGGCAGCAATTTGGTGCCGGCTCCGACGTCGACCTGTGCAGAAGCATTCTGATCGCCGCCTTGACTCCGATGGCATGCAGCTTCCAAATTGCCCTGCCAAATCATGCTGCTTCGCACTTACCTGCGAAGCGGGTTTAGTCCAAATCGCCAAAGCACTCACGCACCATCGCGCCGGGTTCGGGTAATGCGGCTTGCACATTCGGGACGTTTGACCGTCTACACGGACATTACGCGCTAGACGTGTCCAGTTCCCCGCACCAATCCTCGGAAAGGGTGTATTGCCGACATTACGGCCAGAACGGGTCAATGACCGGCGCCCTGGAGTCGCCAGTTGAAATTCCAGCATGGCCCGGACCCGGATGACCACGGGTCCTCCTGCCTCGGCGGATTCAGACCCATTCGGCCGCACAGAAGCGAGCAACGCTCGCTCCTATTGACAGCTTAGGAGAGAGGCTATACATTCCTAATCTATATAGGAGAGATTCGACATGCCCGATCAGGCTCAGCTTCTTCCAGGAACTCTCGGTCTGCTCATCCTGCGAGCGGTCTCGCTCGGGCCTTTACACGGATATGGCATTCTGCTGCGCATCGCGGAGATTTCAGGACAGGCTCTTATGGTCGAGCAGGGTGCTCTGTATCCGGGACTGTTTCGATTGGTTCGTCAGGGACTCCTGAAGACGAAATGGGGTGTCTCCGATGCGAATCGACGCGCAAAGTTTTACGAGCTGACGGCTGCGGGGCGAAAGCGGCTGCAGGCTGAAACAGAAAGCTGGAATCGGCTGGTGGCCGCCATTGCCTGTGCACTTTCCGCACAACCGGAGGAGCTATGAGATTTCTCGACGCTATGCGGGCGCGTTGCTCGGCCCTTGTGCACCGTTCGGCTCTGAGGGACGAACTCGAAGAGGAGCTGCGGGTCCACTTCCGGCATCGCGCCGACGATCTTGAACGCAGCGGGGTTTCACGGGCGGAAGCAGAGCGACAGGCGCGCATTGAGTTTGGCGGATTCGAACACTACCGGAAAGAATCGCATGCGGCCCAGGGCTGGCACTGGGCGGAAACGCTCTTGCGGGACGTACGGTTTGGACTGCGGGTTCTGAAGAAGTCGCCGGCATTTACCATCGCCGCGGTCATCACTCTGGCACTGGGCATCGGGGCAAATACGGCCTTGTTCGCGCTGGTGCGCGGAATTCTTCTGCGTCCACTGCCGGTACGCGCCGCCAGCCGCCTGGTTGTGATCTGGGACAGCAATCCAGGAGCGGGGTTAAGCCGGGTTGGGCCAAGCGGGCAGGACTACCTCGACTGGAGAGAGCAAAAGACCCATGCGTTTGAGGATCTCTTTCTCTTCGAGCACGGCACCGGCACGGTGACGGGGAATGGGGAGCCGGAACAGGTGGCCGGACTGCGCGTCACAACCAATTTCGGAGATTTTTTCGGAATCGTCCCCGTGGTGGGAAGAACGTTTCTGCCAGAAGAGGAAAATGCGCGGCATACTCTGGCCATTCTGAGTTACCGCTACTGGAAGCGGAAGTATCAGGGAAATCCGGACGTCTGCGGGCAAAGCATGACGCTCAATGGAGAGGATTACACCATCATCGGCGTGTTGCCTGCTTCCTTCGATCAGCTGTTCCCGGTAGATGTCGT
>Ga0335075_10005736_pt1 | contig 19204 bp, 17 predicted proteins | sample Lox_Sample_24_FD_206723 | JGI IMG/M metagenome (GOLD analysis project Ga0335075, IMG submission 206723) | Soil microbial communities from Loxahatchee National Wildlife Refuge, Florida, United States - Lox_Sample_2.4 | ecosystem: Environmental > Terrestrial > Soil > Wetlands | place: USA...
TCTTTAAGACGCACTGTCTTCTTACCTCTATAGGTGTAAGTCTGACCCTTTAAGAATTTAAAGGCAAGTAGCAACTAGTCTATATTTCCAATCTCTAACAGCTTAAATCGACTAACAACTAGAACCTTAAGACCTTATGGGATGCTGCAAACAGAATCAACTTGAATTACTATTAATTGGCAGTTGAATTGAAGCTAGTTTTAGATAACAGGAAAAAGCTTGTTAGGGGATTTCTAAGCTCGTTTTGTACTGCATTAAAGGGAGATGTTGTATTAGCCTTTAAAGCCTTTATACCAGCTACTAGAGAACCTAAATTCAAGGTAGGCCTTTGTATTCCCTTCAGCTTGGATGACTCGATTAGGATGGATTTTGCTATAGATATTCCTAGCGTAACAGAGTATCCATTTATAACTAATCTTCCAACCTTAATCTTAAGCCTTCTTAAACTCGTTATAAAGCTCACATTCCATTACAGGTTTTTAAGGAGGAGTATATTGTCGATGAGAGCATCTTGAGCCTCTAGGTTGAGCAATAATCTTCTCTTTGTTAGTGACCTAAGAACGTAGCATTTTTCAAGTTATTTTTAGTCTTCGAGCAGCATATCAACTAGAGAGGCGTTTGAGGGTATTGTCTTTCTTCCTTCTCCAAGTTGTTTGAAAATAGTCGATTGCAGCTAACTTATGCTCTCTAGTATAGGAATATCGATGTACAGGAAGGTATTCGCCATCGATGTCGTCCTCTTCATCTTCTTGAATCACCCCCCGTAAAATATCCTTATCCCCTGGCTCTGCTTGGTCGGCTTGTGCCAATTGAGCGTTTGCAAACAGCTCTACCATCTGCCTCTCATTCGCACCGCCGATTAATCGTCGTCCTAGAACTATGTCGGCATAGCCACTGGTTTTTGGCTTAGGACTAAGACGTGGGGGCAGGGGAGGAGGCTTTGCAAGCGCAAGACTACCATTTAGAGCACTAAATATCGTAGTTTGACCTTGTTCTAAAGGCTCATCAGGATGAAGGCGACGTGGAGGAGCCATTTCAGCAGTTGCTAAATGGATACAGGAAGAGGTAGGAGTGCGTGCTAATATGGGTGCAATAATAGGGGGAAATTAGAGCCCCACATAGCCTATAAGACCAGGCTTACGTATAAGACCACGTCCAATCATATCACGAGAGCGTGCAACGGCATACAAGACCATGGTCTTATGCGACAGCGTATACGGTAGGAAGCAAAGACACTGCCAAAAGCGCGAGGGGTGAGAAGAAATCCTCTTTTTCAGAGTTGTAGAAATAGGATGGATTCTAAGATGTAATACGGCTATGGTTCCTTTGTGGCCTGGACTTTATACGGCGATGTGTTCAAGTGGCGAGGAGTCATACTGCTGACTGTTGGACAAGGGGGGATATTATGACGATGAGTCTCGTTGTGTTGGCTGCTATTACACTATATTTTTAATGATGCATCTCATAGCTATGAACCCGAAAGTAATGGCCCGTTCAATTCTATCATATCAAGACGATCTATGTCTGCCTTACGCTCTAATTGAGCTTGCCATTGCTCCTCATAGACCATGTTGCTTTTCTATAATATTCAATCCAAACCCCTTCTATTGTCGCTTATTCCAAGACTGTACCGCTTTAGAACCACCTACAGACCCTTCCCCAACAATTCTTTCCCAATTTCTGAAATCAGTGACTCCTTCGGAAAGAGCTTGCCCTTGCCCAACACAGTCCCCTGCGCATCCATGCTCTTAAGCAAATCAACCAGCTCTCCATCTTTAGGGATGCGGTACACAAGATGACCAAATGCAAGGAGAAAGCCTTTCAAGGCCTCTGGAGACCCCTCTTCTACACCAATCGCTTCAAGGAGCGATGCAGCAAGCTCAACCTGATCCCCTTCGGGTAGAGCTTCACGATATTCCTCAGTACGTAGCTTGCTATTTGCGATAGCAATATTGAAGGAGACCGACGCGGCCGCAACGCGTACGTTGTGATGCTCATCATCAAGCAGTGATGTGGTGATCAGTTGAACGATTGGCGATGTCAAAGTCCGGCAACACAATATGTGTTCGATAAAGAGGGGTGATGAGAAGAGATTGCAAGCGGCCTGCAGCGTCACCAATCGCAGCGAGTAGGGACAACTTTTCTGGCTGTTTACGTACTCTAGAAGAGGCCCTATCGTCTTGTGCTGTTTCTCCTCGGCGAAATAACCACTGAACCTAGCATCTGCTAAAGCAACACGTAATAAATCGACAATGGCGAACGTTATCTCCGGTGGTAACTTCTGGATAGAGTCGTGGAGAAACCAACTAAAAGCATCGAGATCTGGAAGAGTGGCCTCTGCAGCACCTTCAACAGACCTTGCGGCAACGAAGTTCTTGACCCCTTGTACCGCAGGGTTCTCGGCGGAGTTGCCCATTTTTGATAACAGCTTGTCGAGTGGTGGAACCCTGCTATAGAGAATAGGTTTCATCGATGATCCACGTAGTGTTGGGAGCTGCAGAGATTCATGTGGATGAGGGGGCCATGCCATTTCCAGAAGTAGCTTCACATTGCCTCGGAGTTTGCCTGGATCTGCTCCAGACCAACGATTCTCCTGCTCACCCTTCAAATAGGTGATGAAGGTTGGGGTAGCACCGATAGAGTATTGAGTGCCAATATCCTGTGATATTCCCACATCCACTTTGATGAGAGTGCCTTTATATGCTGCTTCTGCTGCAAGCTCCTCGTAAAGAGGATATAGCATTCTGCAGGGACCACAGTTTTGAGACGTAAAGAAGATGATAGCACAACTATTTTTGCTCTTTAAGAGTAAATCATCCAACTCACGGGCTGTCGTAGGAGTTTTAATTGCGGCAGCCCGCTGATGACTTGTTTGAGGTTCATTTTGGATGCGTGCTTGGTCTTCAATGCCCAGTAGACCATATTTACGCTGCCTGGAGTTTTTGAGCATGTCATCAATAGAATGCTGCAGGATCCGACCAACAGAGCTATTGAGCACAGTCTGTGGTAGGTTTGTGATATGTTCCGGAATGCCTTTCCCTAGAAGGAAAGTTGCAAAATCATTTGAAAAGTTGTTACAATTATGATGCCAAAGGTCGTAAGCCTGCAAATTGTTCAGCAAGCTATTTTGTGATGGATAGGATGACTCATACTTCTGCAGTGTATATTGGTCTCATTGAGTCTAGATAGTCCATGATAATATCCATCGGCAGTGACGTGCATCCCAGCTTTAATATCTGCATCGGCCTACCAAGATGGGTCATTCCAGGTGTGACCCTCTGGATCCCGCCATCGTAGACTATTGACATCAGGATACCGACTTGTAATAAGGTTCGTTGGGGAACGACTTACCATATTCTATCCCCTCGAATACGATAGAGGTATGGTAGATGGCATCAAGCTGAACGCCAATCAAGCCAGCGGACATATTTCTCGCCAGCCCTCGTGAAAGGTCATATACATACAGCTCGACATCCATGATGGAATGTGGCAAGTATTTAACGCTGGGCGGGCTGTGATTTACTATTTGGTCTACTAAGAAAATAGGTAATAGAATTCTAACTTTGGAGAGTGAGAGAATTTAGGAAAGAGGAGAAAGATGGAGATGGAAACCCATGGCACTTTTTCATAAGGATGCACGGGAGCAAGACAGGCAGCGCATGGCCGCGTCGATGACTTGGGAGAGTGTGGCGGTGCGCAAATCAAGATGTGGCGTCGGTCTAAAAATATTATCGGAAGCAGGGCCTCGAATTTCGGTGTCCCATCCCCTTTAATGCTCTTTTACTTACGTCCCAGATACATCTCAACTTCCACATTCCCAATTCACTCCTTTTATAACCATTCTCAGGCTCGACAGTGCTGGCAGGCTCTGGCCCGCGTTGTTTCGCCTTTATTTGATCCATGCGACGTACTTCAGTATCGCTGCCGACGAGAAACGTTGACCCGCACGAAAAGCCAGCTCGTTATAATTCCAATAAGGACTTGCCAGTCCACCGCGCAGGCATCCTGGATAACCTCAAAGCCGCCTGGATGACTCAAAGTCAGCGCTCGAGATATGTGAAGACTGGGGGAATCTTGTTGTTTATAGTATTTCTTTTCTATTTCCTGGCTCCCACTGGGACTAATGTTCATATTATTGGTATGTTCTTCATGCACAGAGGAGCACTGGTCCTATTGAGTCGCATTAAATTATGCTGACGATTGTGTGGGTAGGTGGCAATGGTGGCCAGACGGCGTTGGATCCGTCTGTAGGGACAACGAAGTGCTCGAAGTCCAGCGATCCGTCGAAACCCATCATTCAATATGTTCTCATGATAGATGCCGGAAGTACTGGCTCTCGTATACATGTTTATCGATTTAACAATTGTGGATCAAGCCCAGAGCTTGAGGATGAGCAGTTTAAGATGACCGAGACAAAGCCAAAAGGCTCAGGGTTGAGCTCTTATCCTGATGATCCTGAGGCTGCTGCGATGAGCTTAGACGTGCTCATGGATGTTGCTATGAGTACCGTTCCGGAAAAGTTGAGGGCTTGTTCTCCTGTTGCTGTTAAGGCAACTGCTGGACTGCGAATTCTAGGTCCAGAGAAAAGCGAGAAGATCCTGGATGCCGTGCGCCGGCGATTAGAAGAATCCTACCCATTTCCTGTTATATCGAAGGAAGAGAATGGCGTTGCGATTATGGATGGGAGTGATGAGGGGGTCTACGCGTGGATCACTACAAACTACCTTCTAGGCAAAATTGGAGGTCCCGACCACAGCGAAACTGCCGCAGTGTTCGATCTTGGTGGAGGTTCTACTCAGATCGTGTTCGAACCAACTTTCAAGAGCCCATCCAAAGGGATGCCTGAGAAGCTGGCGGAAGGAGACCACAATTATGAACTCGATTTTGGTGGCCGCAAATTTCAACTCTACCAGCATTCCCATCTTGGTTATGGCCTCATGTCAGCAAGGGAAGCCATTCACAAAGCCCTTATCAACGGCATCCACGAGATGAGCCCTAATGACCAGAGCTGGATTAAAGCTCCTGTTACAAATCCTTGTATTGCACCAGGAATGGCAAAATCGATCGAAGTCAAACTCGACCCAGACCATGTCCTTGGCGAATCTATTACAGTGAACATGACTGGACCATCCTCCCCTGCCCCAGCTCAATGCCGTGGGCTTGCCGAAAAGATCCTTCAAAAAGATACCCAATGCACTCTAGTACCCTGCTCTTTCAATGGTGTCTATCAGCCATCTTTGGCTAAGACTTTCTCACGCGAGGACATCTATGCTTTCTCATACTTCTATGACCGCACACAACCCTTGGGAATGCCCGAGTCTTTCACGTTGAAAGAGATCCATGACCTGACCACCCAAGTTTGCGGAGGAGAGTCATCCTGGGACATGTTCCAAGGCGTCGCAGGCGCGATAGAAGAACTCATGGATCGACCCGAATGGTGCCTTGATTTGAACTTTATGATGGCGTTGTTACATACTGGATACGAACTGCCCATTGACCGTGAGCTGAGGACAGCAAAGAAGATCAAAGGAAACGAGTTAGGGTGGTGTCTGGGTGCAAGGTAAATATCCTTCCATGCACAACTAGGATTAGATAATTGCTAACATACTGTAGTCTTCCATTGTTAAGCCAGGGCTCCGGATGGCAATGCCGTATTAAGGAAATTTCATAGATCCCTCATCGGGACGGGCTGCATGCATACTGGCGTTCGGAAAATGATGTAAATATAAAGCATGACGAAGAATCTAATACTGAGGTTCGGTCACATTGCTCTAGTGTTCTCTTTCACGAGTAGTGAAGTTATATATAAAGTCATCTTATGACAGAAACATTGCGTTTCGTTTGAATGCACAAGGCGATGTTCCTTCAATTATCATGCTACGAACAGCTTCCATTCCTCATTTACCTTTCAGTCCCGATATCAGCCTCTCAATCTCACTAGCCTCTCCAGGTCTCGTACTCAAACCCTTCAACTCCTCTAGTTTCTTCAAGTCTTTCGACTTCGCCGCCTCCTCCGCCGCCTGCTTGATCATTCCACACTTGACCCACATATCAACTTTCTCCGCCGACGTCGAATTGGTGCTTTTGGGAATAAAGACAGAAGCTAGCTTCGGGTTGCCAGCTGCGAGTAAGGCGCTGAAGAATGGCTCCCAGCCAATGGGCGATTTGCGTGATGTGGAGATGTTTTCAATTTCAGACCAAGAACGAGCGGCCACAAGAGCGCGGAGCCTGGAGATTATTGTTAGTGGAAGATTGTGAGATGCAGAAATAATAGCCTACCTGATCCACCAAACCGTCTTCTCTGGGACTTTAAATTCGCTCTGAACCTTCTTCGCTCTTGCCGCATATCCTGCTCTTAAGAGTCTAAACAATGTCTCGTTGACCGATAGGCCTGTGTAGGTCTCTTCCAAATCTCGGTCGAAAGCTTCTTGCATCTTCAACAGCTGTGAAGCTTCCTGTATTGCTTTTAGCTCGAAGGCCGTATCCTTCGAGTCAGCCAAGAGTTTTGAAGCCAGCGCAAGCTTATCAATGGAAGCTCTAGAGTTCGGCTGTTTCAGGGCTTCGTGCACAAATACGTTAGCACCATCAACCCGACGGTCATCTTGGTAGTAGAGGTCTTTCAAAAGCTCGATATCTTCACCTTGAGCTGAACTTTCAATGAGAGCTGTCGCAACTGGACGACCGTTGATCACTCGGAAGAAGGACGCCAAGGGAAGCTTCTTCTTCAGGTGAAGCAATACAAAGAATATGAGATCTGAATCTCCGCTTTCGATGGCTTTGTCTAACGCAATTTCATCCTCTTCCATGCTCAACAAGAGCGGGACCTGCTTTCCAGCTCGAGGTTCGTGATTAAGGAGCTCGGTTGCGAGATGGCCACGTCCCTCATCGTATGCCGTGCGAGCTATTTCTTCAAAGGATATGCCTCGTTTCCCGGCGAGCTTTTCGACGATGAGACGACAAATAGTATCCTCATCATCAGATGATACACGGACCTTCTGAGAAGCCCAATGTACGTAAATGCGGTCGGTAGGAAGACGAAGGTAGGACGATATTTTAAGCGCCAGTAGATATTCACGCCGATTGACTAGCCTTTCGACTAGCTTCTCAGGAGTGAGACGTAGAAATTGGTCGTAAGATAGCGGTAAACCGATCTCATAGTATCGAACTGCGTTAAGTACCCGAAGGGTTTCGCACATATCTACGAAATCATCGCTGTTGTAGATGTCCAAGACAGACTTGCCAAAGGATGCTGCTTTGAGGAGCTGTTTCTGCCAGTGTATACTGAATTCATGACCTGCTGCTTTGACCTATAAATGAATCAGTTTTGAAAATGAGTGTTTGAACATAAAGTCTTACACAAGTATCAACGGCCTCGACGAGATTTGGTCGTATCAGTTGGATGTTATCATCAGCTTTTGGTGACTGGTTCTCAAGTTGCTCAACAGCGTCAAGCAAAATCGAAGCGGGCGACTCGGTACCAAACCGAAATACCTCATCCGTGACATCGGGTACCTTTTGCAAGAAATCACAGACATCGTTTGTAATGAGTCTGACTCCGTCATGATCTACTATTAATCAGCATAGATTCGTGACAGATTTCTTCAGAGAATGTAACTTTGATAATGATGGAAAGGAAATTAATAGCATACCCGCGATTACATGAACCCGACCATCATAGAAGTATTTCGCCGCGGCGTCGTTTGGGCCGATGACATGGACTTCATCCTCCCAAGCAATAACTACAGCATCATTGCCACACCACTGGACGTCCATTGGCAGTGTCCTTGCCTTTGAGTTGTGCTCACTCAACCGGCTTTGGAAATCACTAGTTATGACATATGCCTTTCCCGCTTCTGTATACAAGGCTACAAATCTGCCATTTGGAGAAAGACTGATATGCGTGAACGGTCCAATGTCAAGCAATCGGTCCTCAGACTCGGCAGCATCAACAACATATATTGTCTGACCAATACTTAGTAGTACTTCCACCGAGAGGGATAAAGTGTAAGCAGGTGGTATCAACGTCCATGAGTGAACTTTGCCCTCTGGTGGCGATGCTAATAATTTTGGCCGTGGCTCCTCATATCGAGGTACTGATATCAAATGATTATTTGACAGTAATGCAACGAATCCTGTAGAATAAAAACTTTCGATTAATTAGAACTGCGAATGACATCGAAACGGGGCAGGAGACCCACCGACAAGCGGTGACACCATATTCTTCTGCTCCATTACCAAGGGAAAATTGAGTGAAGTCTCCTTGAAGATCGTAATAACATCGGACAGTCCCATCGCGGGTGACAACCAGGAGCTTCTCATCTTCTGACCAGCCGAGGCCCTTAATGGATCCCTTATCCCAGTTAATGCGGCGAATTAGCTTGCCAGCACAGCTGTAGACATCGATGCTGGACTTGGAGGCTTGGGTGCCTCGAAATGACTGAAGCTTTTTCTCATCACGATAAAGAGCTTTAGGAGGTGGCTTAGTGTTAGCAGTATTTCTAAATTAGACCCGGATATACTAGAAGCTCTATAGGGGAGACCGCAAAAAAGATATTCTAATGGAAACTTGCTCGTAGAAGTGCATGCAAAATTACGAAGACATTGCAAAACATAGCAATCCAAGAGATACAATTTCTGGGACTATTTGGAAGGTTCTCAGGACATGTGGCTGGGAAACGGCCATAACATACCAATAGCGCCTCCATAGGAAGCCCCGACGACGATGTAGTTTTCGAGCTCCAGGTCCTGGTCAAACACAGCAGTATATAACTGGGTTTTCCGATAATACCGATCCCCCACCTTCTCCCAGTCCGCAGTAGGATTCGACATCAGCCCGTTATTATCTCATTTTTGTGCGAAAGTAACCCGTCTTGCTCCCATGGACGTAGTATGACGAAGCCTCTTCGAGGTTTAACGTGACTTTCTGGCAGTCTCAAAATAAGGTGTGGTCCAAGCTTTGCGCTAAGTTCATGCAGGCACGTGCAAGTTGCAGCCACTCGTCATACTGCTTCAATTGTCGATTTTCTATGTTTTCCTAACGCAATGGCGGACGAAGAGCTTCTTGACAAAGTTCAGGACTTGAGTGACCTGGAACTTGCGGCACTGCTGTGTCTAACAGCTCAAGAGCATTGCATCATAGATACGGAGCCGGGCGTATTGGATGACCTTGTGCTTGAATTGCAATTAGTGAGTGGCAGTATATCCTTGATTGATTCAAGCATGCTCAAAGTCTTCAGGTTGCATCTAATGTCTTTGGACTGACCCAAGCTGTGGTTGATTGCAACGAGCAGACCAGCCTCGATGACTTTGCAAATTCAATATTCGCGGATGATGCAGGATCGAAACGTTCCGAGTCGCCTATGAGGACTCGTCAAGATTCCTATTTTCTTCAGAGTCCTGCTTTCCGCTCTGTGTCTCGATCGCCAATCTCAGAGAGCTTCTCTGACAACAGAAAAATTGCCAATGTAATTATAGCCAAGAACCTCGATGAAGCCCCAAAGCAAGTCCAGATCCAGGCCTTAGAGCTGATGCGGACAAAGCGTATATTTACGCACACGTCGGTCCAGAACGCGCCGAAAAGGTTCTTGTTTATCGCTTTGTTGGCAGGCGGAGAGGGTCCGAGATTGACAAAACATCTTAATGATCACATGTTCATCTCGCATTTTCATGACCCTGAAGACGGATTCCCAAATCTGGAAGACTTAGGCAACGATGGGGATTCGATATCCTCGGTTGTTAAGAAGAAAGTAATCAACGACCAGATCATGGCAGCTTCTGCCCCTATATTCTCTGCTACTGTGAGGGAGTGCTCTACGTGCACTATGGAAGTTGCGAGCTTACATAAAACAGGATATCGCAGCCCTCGACAGTGAGAGTATCAAGGTTACAATGGATGCAGAAATCCACCGCTACATCCACAATATCATTTCCTTCCTACGCCTTCATCGTGCTGTCAGGGGCGGCATCTCCCCTATTGCTACAAAGCAATTTGATAAGCTTGTGAAGTAAGTCACTTTTCAAGCATACGTCCGCCCTTATAAACTGTTAACTCCATAGGTGTCTTGCATCGCTACATGGCATGACATTTGTCACGCCGACACTAGTTGCTTTGGCAGCTAAAAAGATATACCCGCACAGGATAGAAATCATTACACCCGAAAAAGAGAGGAGTATGCAGTGGGGCAGTGATATCAACGCTGTAACAGCGGCGTTGGAAGGAGTCGGTCCGGAAACTGTGATTGATGATGTGCTAGGACTGGTTGAGGTGCCTCTCTGACAGCTTTTCTCAAGTAGAGATGGGATTGTCAAAAGACATCCGCCTAATATAGTTCAACCCCAACGTTTCAAAAGAACAGGATCTACGGAAGGTATCTTCTCTAGCACCTGCACCATTTTATCACTGCTGACTCTCCTTTAGCTATATAGGACAGATCAAGGCTAAGACATGAGCAACAACGCTATCATCGGCTGTCCTGAACCATGAACGCGACAGTAGTGAATTCGGGTTCCGAAGTGGGAAAAGGTTTGGAGACTATGTGCGGATAGCTTTGCACATAAGATCCGGGACATCAGCCAGGGAGAAATTGGTGCATGGTTGAGACCAAGGGCAGGTTCTATTCAATTAGATAAATCACGGATACCAAACACTAATAATATGGGTCATAAATACTTTTGTCATGTGATCTATATAGATCACTGATTAGAAATTTATCTTATATACCGCTACGTGGTGATTAAGCCTGATGAAAACGATAGTGTGTTACCTGCCAATTTGTACGCAAAACGCTGCAGATAATAGGCAGTGAGCTGCTCCTAGATCCCAAGCGCCGTTCCCCTCCGTATAAGCACCCTTTTACCAATGGCTTAGCATACTCTGATTGAGTCCTGCTTTCCCTTCTAGATCTTACTATCTAGCTCTCATCCTTGCACTTTCTACTTATCCGTTTCAGCATTGGCAGTACACTAAAGTATAATATCCCGGTGTAGTTAACCCAGCTGCCATATCATGATTCGGCTGGCGGTGTCTCCATTGGCCTTGTCAGGTTCAGGGCCGACATTTGAGCGGCAGCCGCGCGCCCTGCACTCCCGTCAAATACAAATGGACCAGCATCATTGCGTGGGGTTATCGGACCATCGGGTCCTAAGAGCATATCTCCTATACCCACTGGTAATCTGCTAGATGGACTCGGTGTTCGATCATTGCGCATGAATGACTCCACATCAAAGGCTGTAGTCCTGCCATTAGAGGAATTCGGTTCTCTAGTTGTGGGCCTGCCGGAACGTATGTTGACAGGTCCAATCAAGCTGTGTGATTCTTGAGGACCAGCGGCCGGAGTATCGGGCGGCGCAATATTTAGATGATCCATTGCGTGCTGTAGTTCCGACTCACTTCCAGTAGTATCCTCTCCAGTATTTTCCTGCGAATCTCCATGACCGTGAACACTCCCTGTACGACTAGTGGATTTAGGTCTTTCTATGGAAGGCACCTGTAGCTTTGATGCTATGTTTGTGGCTTGCGTAGAAGTTGCTTGTTCCTCAGCTGCATCATCAGCATCAACTTCTTCCCACTCTGCGTCAGGAAAAGGGTTATCGACATCAGCTTCCAAATCAGCGACAGCCCGGCAATTTGGACAAATGAATTGAGGCCACATAGGCCCATTAATGATTCTCCGGACGCATTTATAATGCCAGGTGTGAGAGCAAGGTGCTACAAAGAGTGACTGGCATGGCTGAACGAGAAAGTTAGTATTTGCGTAGTGAAAGTAATATAGAAATATATACGTACAGCTACAGCACCTAAGCAGATTGTGCAGTCTTGTGATGAAGTATTTGCGGGCGAGAGATTCTGTTTAGCCATATTCCGAAGACGCTTGTGGGAGGCGACACTGGCTTGTAGTTAGACGCCTTTATCTACTAGAAAGGGTGGTGGAGCATATACTTAAAGCTGTTCAATACATTCTGCCACCCCCGGTTGAGCTCTATACGGATTTTCACGCATCTGAAAATCATCTCCTCTCCACCCTTGAAATCAATCCCAAGCTGTACAATATCTCCATCTTTAACAGGGAATGGCTTGCTCTCTGTTCCAGGTGAGCTTAGTCTAACATGATTCAGGAATGTGCCCGAAGAGCTTTTAACATCCTTAATATACCATTGCCCATCCTCGTACCAGAATTCACAGTGTCTCCTGCTAACTACCTTGGATTTAAAGCCAATAGGGGCAGCGGAAGGCACATTGGAAGCGGGATTCGGTTGATTTTCACGTTCTGAGTAACGGCCAACACGTATGATCTCTCTTCCAGTAGGTAGAGTGCGCCCCATAGGACTGAACACTAGTGATGGGCGTGGAGCTCTGACATCTTGATGCTGCGAGAACCGTATAGACGGCAACTGATTTGTATTATCTGTGCTATTCACACCGTTTCCAGGCTGAGCAGGTGCGGAACTAAATTGTAACTGGGGTTCTGCGACGCCGTTCATCTGTGATATATCAGAGCCAACTGCTCGACCCGTTGTGGCAGAACGGGTTCGGCCCATTGTGGCTCCCAGAGTGGTATGGTCTGAATCGGTTCCAGGTTGCGTGGCACTTGGTAGAACGCTGCTATGTCCCCCGACAGATGGCAGCCAGCCGCTTGTACTCCCACCTTTTTCCTGATTACCCGCTGATTCGTTATCTGCGGATCTTTGTACAGGACTTTGTAGAACTGGCGATGTGGGACCGCTTTGTCTATTACTCGTTTGTGTCAAGTCCGGTGATGGATAACTCGTGGCCCGAGTCAAGTTGTACCTTCTTGGGCTGGTCGGGGTATCGCTATGACTATCACGGGAGTGCAAATGATTATGAGTATAGTTTCGCAGGTAACTCAGCCCTCTTAACCGACTTGGTCGTTGCGACGAGGCTGGAGACACTGGGGACGTCGTCGTTGCAAGTGTAGGCGGTGAGGGAGCTGGTTGGGTAAACATTGGTCTTAACGAATGAGGAAAGTATCCTCGGGTACCGTCGCAGGATCAGATAGGTTTCACCTATATACGGCGCTAAGGTTGGACGGGCGGGCGGCCTCCTGCTGAGTAGAGTCAGACGAGGCAAGCAGGACTCGCAGAGGCAGGCTGACGTATTAGATCCGACTGGTTGGCGGTGACCATAGTATGACAGATGCTTGCAATAGGACTATGGATGGATGGAATGGGTTGTTAACGCTCCGAAACTCTGCATTTATCCTCCGGGGATAGAAAGAACAGGAAACAGAACGAGGAAGGGGTTTTCAGGAGCCAGCTGGCGGGAATATTGATTCTCTCCAGTCGTGCCACTGAAAGCGAAACGCCTGCTCCAACGCCTCTTCGCCGCCGCCGTTCTAGAAGTGGTTAGTAGCACCACAGCTTTCGATTAGGAATAGAGCACGCGACAGTTAAGAGCAAACGAGAGGGAAGGCTTGAGAAGTAACCTCCATATAAGCCACAGTACTTCACTTTGAGGAGATCAATAACAGGAATCTAAAGTCTTCAGCCACCTCGTCACACCGGCAAAGGTGGACGATGGATCAAAAGACATCAAGGTCACTTGACGAGGCGAGGCGAAAGATAAGGCGGCAAAAGCCGTTGAGACTTTATGATACTTCCGGGAAAAAGAACCTAGTAGTTCAAAGTATTTTCTCCACTCATCACTCACGATGAGAGTACCTTCGACAAGAGCTCTGGCTCGGGTATTCCATTCGTGCAAGAAACCCCAGAGTGTCTCGTCAAGGATCGCGGTGCGAAGTTTGGCAACTGTTGTAGAGCCTATCCAAAGGGTTTGTTTTGGCCATCTTTCCATCACTTCCGATCTAACCGTGCAACAGGATCCCGCCGAGCTTGATCAAATATCAACACTCTCCAATGGCGTTCGAGTTGCAACAGAAGCTTTGCCAGGGCACTTCTCAGGTATCGGGGTGTACATAGATGCAGGCTCGAGGTATGAAAATGAATACTTAAGGGGCGTAAGCCATATCATGGATAGGCTGGCCTTCAAGTCCACGGAGAAACGTACGAACGATGAGATGCTGGAAGCACTTGAGTCATTGGGGGGAAACATACAATGCGCCTCCTCACGCGAGTCCTTGATGTATCAATCAGCTACTTTCAACTCGGCAGTTCCTACCACTGTTGCCCTACTTGCGGAGACGATACGAAATCCCCTCATCACAGAACAAGAAGTTCAAGAACAACTGGAGACAGCATCATACGAGATCGGCGAGATATGGTCTAAACCCGAACTGATACTTCCGGAGTTGGTACATATGGCTGCGTACAAGGACAACACTCTAGGAAATCCATTACTCTGTCCGAAGGAGAGACTTACTGAAATTAATAAAAGCGTCATCGAGGCCTATCGGTCGGCTTTCTATAGGCCTGAACGAATGGTTGTTGCTTTTGCTGGAGTACAGCATGACGAGGCCGTCAAGTTGACGGAGCAATACTTTGGAGACATGAAGAGCGCAGAATTACCAGTCCTATCACAGACCGGATCTGAGACAACTCTAGATTCGCTTCAAGAAGGAAGTGGGAGCTCGATGGCAAGCGTTTCCTCCTCATCGATACCACCGTCACCAACGCAACAGCCGTCGAAGCTCCTTTCACGGATCCCATTCTTCAAGAATATTTCTACTTCTGCCCCTAATCAAGCTTCTGTCCTCCCCGACTCCCAACTTTACCCTTCAGCAACTGATATTTTGGCCCCATCTCATTACACTGGCGGCTTCCTCTCGCTGCCTCCCCTTCCGCCATCGATAAATCCATCTCTCCCACCATTAACCCATATCCACATTGCCTTTGAGGCGCTTCCGATCTCATCTGAAGACATATACGCCCTCGCAACACTTCAAGTATTACTTGGAGGAGGCAGCTCCTTTTCTGCTGGTGGCCCAGGGAAAGGCATGTACTCGCGCCTATACACCAACGTCCTAAACCAACACGATTGGATCGAGTCATGCGTTGCCTTCAACCACTCCTACTCAGACTCTGGGCTCTTCGGCATCTCTTCCAGCTGTTCCCCTAGTAAAGTTGTACAGATGCTGGACGTCATGTGTCGTGAACTCTATGCCTTGACTCTCGACACTGGTTTCAGCTCCTTACAGATTACAGAAGTGAACCGAGCGAAGAACCAGCTGCGATCAAGCCTGCTAATGAATCTGGAATCTCGCATGGTTGAGCTTGAGGATCTAGGGAGACAAATCCAGGTACATGGACGCAAAGTGGGCGTAAGAGAAATGTGCAGGAAGATTGAAAATTTGACGGTGCAGGATTTACAGAGAGTAGCAAGAAAGGTGATGGGGGGATTGGTAGAAAACCGTGGACAAGGTAGTGGCGCGCCGACGGTGGTATTGCAGGAGGGTTTGGAGCAGGGTGTAAATAGGAAGACATTTGCTTGGAACGAGATACAGGACCGCATTGCGAGGTGGAAACTGGGAAGGATGTGAAGACGAACTTTCATGTGAGTGTTCTGCATTTGGGGTGGAAGAGTGTAAAATATTGTAATACACAGCATAGCATGGTTAGAGGCTGGAAGTATTTGGATAGTACTTAAGGCGCCACGTTATACGATCTTCTCTACTTGGCTATCTCTAATTATGGGCTATCAGCCGTCTCTTTTTTTTGTTACAGATTTCCGTTTACTCAACTGTCGAATGTCAATTAGTGAGGCAAAGCCTGTACCCAACTTTTAATAGAAGGATTCCAGCACCTAAGAGCAGTCTTGGGTGTCGAGACCTTTACCATAAGGAGATCGCGGCACTAGAATTTTATTAGAGACTCTAGTGAGGGGGAATTGTACTTCTAGGAAAGTGCGGATGATGTACAACTACCTCTTTCGTCAGATAGTCTCTATTAATATTTATGCTTCCTTGCTTTGTTCTGTATTTTCCTCGCCCTTGCTTTGGCAGCAGAAATCGGTTGGTGGATACAATGGCTGTAACATATTCGTACCACTAACTCGTCCAGATCCTTCCTCGAGCGGGGACTCGGAGGACTGTGGTGGAGAATGTCGGAATGTTAGAACGATTCAAAGGCAGTTGTCGGGGTGAGATGGACAGAAAGCGGCATTTTCATAGGCAAGACCAGGGGGAATCGAAGCTTGGCGCATCTCCAGGCGTGCCAGAGTTTTGAATGAAGAAACGTCCTAGGGAGCCAGAAGGATAACGTGGCGTAGTTCTGTCGGGGATAATGATAGGGGCGTGTTCGAGGCCCTAAAATTCTTCGAAGCTGTACCAGGGAATTGAGATGACTGGTGTTATCCAGGATGGAAGTGCAGCCGAATACAAGATAGGTCTCTATGAATGCACAAATATACTTACCAAAATCAATATAAAAAGTAGAGCACTGGTCATCAGACTCATTATGTAGGAGCTGCGATCCCTAGAAGTACAACCAAGGCTTATATCCTCCGAGCCCATGCAATGCAAGCCTACCCTTCTCATGCGTTGATATACAATGCCCACATCGGAAGAGACTCCTCACGTCTATGCTACGATGCTTCAAATCTCACAATGCCGGCCTGCCCTGCTGAGCTCCCAACTGTGCATTCAGTGCACCTGCTGTATTCGTGCCTGGTGTTAAGATCTGTTTACATTTTTCATCAGTAACATGTCCATGTTTCGTTACTCACATAGATTCCACCAGAAAGAAGAAGAAAAACTCACTTCACTACCCATTTCCCTCATCCTCATCTCCTTTTCCATCTCGATCACCTGCTGCTCCTCCGCAAATGCCAAGGCCCATGGAACACCCAACAGGAGCGCGCTCGTGCTCAAAACGAACAGTGCCTTACCGCCCATGCCTAGACCGGACTTGATGTATGAGGTTGTGGTAGACACGGTTGAGGAGATATAGGAGCGAGTTGTGGGGGGGATCATGTCGCGCAAGGCGAGCAGTCGGTCTGTAAGGCTTTCTTCGGCCGGTAAAGTGTCTTCATCGTCGGATGAGATTTCAGAGTCTGCATTATGCAGTTAGTGGATGAAAGTCTAGTGCTAGGTATGAGCATACCAGTGTCTGTGTAGTAGTCGTCCTCGTTGTCTGAAGGACCGGGCTGCTTCGTCTCGAAGGACTCATCTTCGACTTCTACGAGCTCGACCATTTTTTGATTGGGCGTCAGGGGATAGACTGATAGGCTATACGGTTTGATTGGGGGCTGGAATTGAAAAGGTGGGACTTAGGAGTATCTCGTCTTGAGATGTCAAGGAAACATTCAGATGCAGTTAATTTTTGGATGTCTGTGCCAAGCTTCGGCTCTTTCCTTAGATCACGTGATCTCAGTCCAACCCACGTGCCAGTCTACGAGAAAAAGCAAGTCCTTGCGATGTATTGGAAATCATTCAGCCTGCCGAGTTCCAAAGGTCATAACTGGCAGGACCTCGACCTATGCATAATTATGGCGACACTACGGTTATATTCGCAAGACATTTGAAACATTGCAGCCGAAGACAATAGCTGTCAGCAGGGTGGATGAGTCCTTAACAAACTTTCATCCCATATGTGATCCCCGCATTGACAGGTCCAAGGGGATGAGAACTGCTCAGTTATGTGGTGTGACTGTGGATTCTACAGTCTGAGCGTGCTTGTTGAGGGATAAAACCCGACGAGTCCGAGCACCAGAATCAGCTGCTTGCCCGACACACATGTTCCAGACAGAGGTTAACAGCATGAATAAACTGTAGGCGCCTTTAATGCAAACAAACAGCGTAGAAACAGGTCAAAATATTTATGGCTGAGTAGAGGGCAAAAACGCGCACTTGCAGGCTCTTCATCTTATTTCATTTCGACGGGCATGCGGCGTCCATCAATCGACCCCTGACAGCTGCTAGATCTCGACTCTCCCAGTTGGCGCTGCCACACCCACCAATCATACGCCCGCTTTGCTTCCCACGACCTCAAACTCTTTTTGACCTTGTCGTACATTGGAGGACGTTTCTTCTTGATTGTTCTTTGCTGCTGATGAATAATTGCCTTGTTGCGGTCGCATCTTGTGTTCTGCAGCTATATCCGCTTTATCCTCCTCCGCCAGGCCGCGAATTGGATTGAAGAGCCTGTTCAATGTTCCTACTGTCAGCCTTACCCCTGAAAGTTAAGCTTGTGGTTGAAGTACCTGGGCGAACGTCGTGATCCCCCACCACCAACATACCAGCGCAAGGAAATGTCGCTGAATGGGCTGGATAATGTGAAAGTAAAAGAAGCTCACGATGCTGCGATCGCTGAGCTTGGAGGGTGGTGAGTAACTAATCCTACCTCATAGCCCGCTGTGAGTAAATTAACAGGGCCAATTGATAGGTTTCTTCTCAAGTATATATCACGAGATGAAGTTGATCTTTTGGAACGGGGCAATGGAGGTATTTTGGAAATACGGAATGCGATAGCACAGTATGAGGAGGAATCTCCTCTATTTGGCTTCTTGCGCTATCGCCGGCGAAATGTGCTGATAAAATATGTACCGGAAGGTTGCTCAAGACTAGTCCAAGGTGCGTCTTGAGCAGTTTGGAGGATCACCTCACGAAAATTTGCTGATATTCGCTTTTAGCGCGAGTTACTGTCCACTTCAATGCCGTAACTGAAAAGTTCTCCCCTCACGACACCATATTTCCCATAACCTCATCTAAAGAGCTGAAGGATTCAACTCTATCAGCTGCTTGCTCCTTACATACAGCATCAGGCTCAACTTCTTCTTCTACAAGCTCACTTCGCAAACGGCGTCTTATGGAAATTGCTGAAGATGAGAACGAAGATAAGAGACAGTCGATATTAGCAGAAGAACACCCTCCGACACTCAAAGAACCATCTATTTCATGTTCTCAAACTCAACAGGCCAGCGCCAATTCCACATCTCCACCCCCGCAGCTTGAATCTTCAACGAGCTTTCAGTCAATGGTGTCAGACGGTTCGACCCTTAGCCCCCCGGCCGCGCCAGGGAACCGGCCAAGATCGCCCACAAAATCCCTTAATGGACGAAGGACTTCGTCGCAATCCTCTCGACCAGAGCTTTACAGCTATACCTCCTTTGGATCAAATGGAAGACCTAAAGTGAAGCTTGGACCCCGCCCATCGCTTGATATCACAGGTCGCCCGCAAACTTCCCAATCCTTCGGCAGTTATCGACCGGTCTCTACTTTGCCACCTGGACTGAAATTGGTATCTAAACCCTCAAAGAAATCAAAAGACAGAGCCAAAGCACAACCGCCTACTA
>Ga0335075_10005738_pt1 | contig 19203 bp, 17 predicted proteins | sample Lox_Sample_24_FD_206723 | JGI IMG/M metagenome (GOLD analysis project Ga0335075, IMG submission 206723) | Soil microbial communities from Loxahatchee National Wildlife Refuge, Florida, United States - Lox_Sample_2.4 | ecosystem: Environmental > Terrestrial > Soil > Wetlands | place: USA...
GGCGTCAAATGGGAGTATATCGTGTCGTCCGGTCAACATGGGCAGCGGCCAAGTCTACCGCATACGAGATATTGTCGACGCGCTCGCCAAGATCACCGGAGTGAGTGGCCGAATCGAATGGAATGCTTCGAAGCCGAACGGGCAGGCCTATCGGGTTTACGACCTCTCGAAGATCATGACCCTCGGGCTCAACCCGGCTTACTCAATCCGCGAGGGTCTCAAGCAGACGTGGGACTGGTATTGTGCCCAGCATGACTAGCAGCAATCTGCGTCTAGGCCTCATCGCGCGCCAACCTCGGCCTCGTCCTGAGGGCCGCCCCAAGGGCGGCGTCTCGGAGGACGCTCCAGAAGCGCGGCGCCGGCGGCGCCAACTGAAACATTCTTCGAGGCCCCGCTGTCACGAGGCGCCCCAGACTGAGGGGGTGATCGCGCTCCCGCAATCTCCAGACTTGGACGGAAGCCGCGAGGCCGACCATTATGGCCTGTGACCTTGGCGCGGAGCGGTCCGTAGCGCCCCTCAAGCGCTGGGTCATCGATGAGGCGTTGCCACTATGGGGCGAAACCGGATTCGATTCGGCGCGCGGAAGCTTCGTCGAGCGGCTGACCTTCGAGGGCGCCCCGCTCCACGCGGCGCCGAGGCGCGCCATGGTGCAGGCTCGCCAGATCTATGTCTTCTCGCACGCGGCGCTCATCGGCTGGCGCCCTGAAGGCGAGACTCAGGCGCTCGAAGCCGCGCACCGGCTCATCGACCGCTATCACGGCGCCGATGGCGGGCATGGATGGGTCTTTTCCATCCATCCCGACGGCGCCGTCCATGACGCGAAGCGCGACTTTTACGCCCACGCCTTCGCGCTGTTCGGGCTCGCGTGGGCTTATAAGCTCGCGCCCGAGCCGCGCTTTCTTTCCGCCGCGCTCGATACGCTGAACGTTCTCGATCGATATTTCGAATCGTCGAGCGGCGGCTATCACAGCGCGCTGCCTGCTGATCATGATAAGCGGGAACAGAATCCGCACATGCATCTGTTCGAGGCTATGCTTGCGTGGTTCGAGGCGACTGGCCGCGAGATGTTCCTGGCTCGCGCCGCGGAACTCTACGGTATGATGGCCACGCGCTTCTTCCAGCCCCGGACGGGAGCGCTGGCCGAATATTTCGACGGGGCTTGGAATCCGAGGGAAGGAATTCACGGACACATATGCGAGCCTGGCCATCATTTCGAATGGTCTTGGCTGCTGCGCCGCTACGCGAGGCTCTCGGGGCGCGGAGATTCGCCGATCGCCTCGGCGCTGAAGGCGTTCGGCGACCGGCACGGCTTCGACGCCGAAGGATTCGTCGTTGACGAACTGCTCGACGACGGACGCGTGCATAAACCCTCCCGCCGCTCATGGCCTCACACCGAAGCGATCAAGGCCGAGGCTGCCGCGGCGGAACTCGGCGATGAAGAGGCAGCGGGCCGCGCCGCGCGGACGATCGACCGGCTTCTCAAGGCTTTCCTCGGCCGCCCGGTCGCGGGCGGCTGGGTCGACCATGTCGACGCCAATGGCGCGCCGCTGGTCGACTTCATGCCGGCGAGCACGCTTTATCATGTCTTTCTCGCCGCCGCAGAAGCGGACCGCGTCTGGGGACGGCGGGAGACGCCTGGCAAGCGAACGGCCGGCAGCGCATGAGCGGCACAATCCGGCAGGCTTTGATTCTGGCCGGCGGCAAAGGCACGCGACTCGGGGAAATCACGCGGACAGTCCCGAAACCGATGCTGCCGATCGCGGGGGATCGGCCGTTCCTCGATTATCTCCTCGAGATGGTCGGACGCCACGGGTATCAGGACATTATCCTGCTCGGGGGGTATCTCGGCGAGGTTCTCGAGGCGGCCTATGACCGGCGCCGGGTCGGCGGCGCGGCGATCCGAGTCGTGCGCGAAAAGGCCCCGCTCGGCACCGCCGGCGCCTTGACGGCCGCGCGCGACGCGCTCGACCCCCGGTTCCTGATGATGAACGGAGACGCGCTGTTCGACATCAACCTGCGCGCCTTGGAGCAGGCCTCGCGTCAGAGCGGAGCGATGGCGACGCTCGCGCTGCGCGCGGTCTCGGACGCCGCCCGCTACGGTCGGGTGATTGAAGAGCAAGGCAGAATTGTCGCGTTCATGGAAAAAGATCGGAGTCGGCCTGGGCCTGGCGTGATCAATGGCGGGATCTATGTGCTGAAACGCGAGGTCCTCGACCTCGTCCGCGATCTGCCGTGTTCGCTCGAGCAGGATGTCTTTCCGGCTTTGGTTAATCGCGGCGAGATTCGCGGAAAAGAATTCGACGGCTATTTCCTCGATATCGGTCTGCCCGAGACGCTCGAACAGGCCCATCGCGAGTTGCCCAAAGCGCGGCTGCGTCCGGCCGCTATTTTTGAGTGCGATACGCTCGTTTGTGCCGAGGGTGATCAGCCCGGGGCGCTTCAATGGACGCAAGGGGCGGTCGAAGCGATCCGCGCGCTGAACGATCGCGGCTACTATGTCTTCGTCATTAGTCGTCGGCCCGTATCGGCGCAGACGGGCGCTGGCGGCGCCGTATTGCGGCTGAATGCAGCGATGCAGGAACGGCTCGCTGCTGAGGGCACGCATGTCGATCGATTCTATAGCGAGCCGCGCCATGCGGCCGGCGTTGCGCCCGAAGATGCAATCGACACTGCAAAGCTAAAACCAGGCTCAAGCCTCCTTTCCCGGGCCACGAGCGAATGGCCGATCGTCGGCGAGCGGTCCTTCTACGTCAGCGTCAGCCTCGACAATATCAAAGCCGCGCGGCGCGCTGGCTTCTCGGCCCATGTATTTGACGGCGGCGACCTTGCGCGCCTCGTCCATTCTCTCATGGCCTAGGGTCCGGCGAAGCTGGCTGTGCGTCGCCGTCTCCCTGAGCCCTATCAGCGGTCTCGCGCAATGAAGTTCATCCGCCGCGTGCGATCTCAACCTTGTCGGGATAAAACGCAAGATGGGATGCGATCTCTGCGACGCCTGCCTTGGGATGCTCGTACGTCCAGACCGCGTTGTCGTCGCGAACCTTGCCGTCGGCGATCGAATAATAGTTCGCCTCGCCCTTATAGGGGCAGGTCGTGACGCGCGTGGTGCGTTCAAGCGCGCCCATCTCCATATCGGCGCGCGGCACGTAAACGACCGGCGGATAGTTCGCCTCCTTGAGTTCCAGCGCATGTTTGCTGTCGCCGATCGTGCGCCCGCGCCAGACCACCCGCACCCGCTCATGGATCGGCTCGATCGTGATCGGGTGATCCTTGGTTCCTGCTAAAGTCATCGTGGCCTCCTCGAACGATTCGCGTTCGCGCCAAGTCACATAATAATGGGCCCGGCCCTCCGCTAGGCGTGTCCCGCCACCGGCTTGCAGTGATAGGGCTCCTCGAGCTTAGCGATGGTGCGCGCGTCGAGCTTGAGCTCGGTCGCCGCGACCGCATCGGCGAGGTGATGGGGCTTGGAAGCGCCGATGATCGGTGAGGTGACGAACGGCTTCGACAATACCCAGGCGAGCGCGACCACCGCCGGCTTGGTGTTGAGCTTTTCGGCGGTTTCGACCACGCGCTTGCGGATCGCCTCGTCCTGCCGCGAGCCTAGCCCCAAAGTCACGCTGAACGGATCGGTGCGGCCGCGCACGGTCGAGGCTTCGGCGCCGACTCCTGAGCCCGCCAGATAGCCGCGCGCCATCGGCGACCAGGGAATGACGGCGATGCCGTCGTGGGCGCAGAGCGGCATCATCTCGCGCTCTTCCTCGCGATAGACGAGGTTGTAGTAATTCTGCATCGAGACGAATTCGGCATGACCCTTGGCGCGCGCGATGTCGAGCATGCGCGCGAACTGCCAAGAGTACATCGACGAAGCGCCGATATAGAGCGCCTTGCCGGCGCGCACGACGTCGTTCAGCGCCTCCAGCGTCTCCTCCATCGGCGTCAGCGGATCGAAGCGGTGGATCTGGTAGAGATCGACGTAATCCGTGCCGAGGCGCCGGAGCGAAGCGTCGATCGCCTCCATGATGTGCTTGCGCGACAGGCCCTTGGCGTTGACGCCCGTTCCCATCGCGCCATGCACCTTGGTCGCGATCACCACCTCCGGCCGCTTGGCGTATTCCTTCAGCGCGCGGCCGAGGATTTCCTCGCTTGCGCCTTGCGAATAGACATCCGCCGTGTCGAAGAAGTTGATTCCCTTCTCCAGGGCCTCTTTGATGAACGGGCGCGAGGCCTCCTCCTCGAGCACCCAATCGCGCCACTTGGTCGAGCCGTAGGTCATGCAGCCGAGACAGATCTTCGACACCTGCATGCCGGTTTTGCCAAACTTCACCGTTTCCATCTCGCCGGTCCTCTCGTTTCGTGGTTTGGTTCGACTCGATGATAGGACCATTCGCGGGCTCGCGGCAAAGCGGCCGGTTGGGGCTGGAGATCAATCAAACGTGAATGCGAAGCGCGGTTCTTCTGCGGATAAATCGGCAGGCGGCTGGGACTTCTGGATCGATCGCGGCGGCACGTTCACCGACGTGATCGGCCGCGATCCGCGCGGCCGGCTCCATCCGATGAAGCTTCTGTCCGAAAGCCCGGCCTATGCGGACGCCGCGGTCGAGGCGATCCGCCGCCTTCTTGGCCTTGGCTCGGACGAGCCGATTCCGGCCGGCGCAATTCGCGCCGTCAAGATGGGAACGACGGTCGCCACCAACGCGCTGCTCGAGCGGCGCGGCGAGCGCACGCTTCTGGTGACGACGCGCGGCTTTCGCGACGCGCTCGAGATCGGCTATCAGGCGCGCCCGCGCATCTTCGCGCGCAACATCATAAAGCCCGAGCAGCTCTATTCGGGCGTCATTGAGGTCGACGAGCGCGTGCTCGCGGACGGTACGGTCGAGGCCTCGCCCGAACCAGCGCGCGTGCGCGAAGCGCTCGCCGCAGCGCGGACGCAAGGCTATGACGCGGTCGCGATCGTGTTCATGCACGCCTGGCGCTACCCCGCGCACGAGCGTCTGGTCGGGGCAATCGCGCGCGAGCTCGGCTTCGCGCAAGTCTCCGAGAGCCACGCCGTCTCCGCGCTCATCAAGCTCGTCTCGCGCGGCGACACGACCGCGGTCGACGCTTATCTCTCCCCCATTCTTGCGCGCTATGTCGGCCAGGTGTCGCGCGATCTCGACATCGAGCGCACCGGCGCGCGCGTCATGTTCATGATGTCGTCGGGCGGCCTCACCTCGGCGGCTTTGTTCGCCGGCAAGGACGCGATCCTGTCCGGCCCCGCCGGCGGCGTGGTGGCGATGGCGCGCATTGGCGCGAGCGCCGGGTTCAAGCGCGTCATCGGTTTCGACATGGGGGGCACCTCGACCGACGTCGCGCATTTCGATGGGCAATACGAGCGCGCCTTCGAAACCGAGGTCGCGGGCGTGCGCATGCGCGCGCCGATGATGAAGATCCATACCGTCGCCGCGGGAGGCGGCTCGATTCTCTCGTTCGACGGCGCGCGCTTTCGGGTCGGCCCCGCTTCCGCCGGCGCCGATCCCGGCCCCGCCGCTTATCGCCGCGGCGGGCCGCTGACCGTCACCGACGCCAACCTGATGACCGGCAAGCTCATCCCCGATCTCTTCCCGAAAGTGTTCGGCGCTCGCGGCGATGAGCCGCTCGACGACGCAATTGTGCGCGAACGCTTCGCTTCGCTGGCGCGCGAGGTCGGCGACGGGCGGAGCGAGGAGGCAGTCGCCGACGGATTTCTTTCCGTCGCTGTCGCCAATATGGCGGAGGCGATCAAGACGATCTCGGTTGCGCGCGGCTACGACGTCACCCGCTACGCCCTCAATTGCTTCGGCGGCGCCGGCGGCCAGCACGCCTGCGACGTCGCCGACGCGCTCATGATTTCGACCGTGCTCATCCATCCGCTCTCGTCGCTGCTCTCGGCCTATGGCATGGGGCTCGCCGATATCGCCGCCCAGCGCGTGCAGGGGGTCGACGAGCCTCTTCGCACCGACGCGCTTCTTCGCGTCCGCGCCATCGCGGATAAGCTCGCCGGCGCGGCGGTCGCGGAGGTCGAAGGTCAGGGGGTCGCGCGAGCGGCGATCAAGATCGGGCGCCGCGCTGAGCTGCGCTACGCCGGGTCCGACACCACGATCGAGGTTCCTCTTTCGACGCCCGCGGCGATGCGGCGCGCGTTCGAGCGCCTGCACAAAAGCCGGTTCGGGTTCGTCGATCGCCTGAAGATGATCGCCATCGAAGCGGTGTCGGTCGAGGCGGTCGGCGGCGCGGCGCGTCTCGCCGAGCGCACCCGGCAAATCACGTTGGCCGCGCCGCCCGTTCCCGGCCGCGCGACGCGCTTCTTCTCCCACGGCGCGTGGCGGAAGGCGAATGTGTTTCTGCGTGAGCAGCTTCCGGTCAGCGCCGCCGTCGCGGGCCCGGCTCTCGTCGTCGAGCCGCACCAGACGATCGTGGTCGAGCAGGGCTGGCGCGCCGCGATCACCAAGAAGAACCACGTGCTGATGACCCGCGTCGAGCCGATGCCTAAGCGCGAGGCGATCGGCGCCAAGGCGGATCCGGTCATGCTCGAGATCTTCAACCATCTGTTCATGTCGATCGCCGAGCAGATGGGGGTCACGCTGCAGAACACCGCCTATTCGGTCAACATCAAGGAGCGGCTCGACTTCTCCTGCGCCGTCTTCGACCGCGAGGGCCGGCTCGTCGCCAACGCCCCGCACATGCCGGTGCATCTGGGCTCGATGGACCGGTCGGTCGAGACGATCATCCGCGACAATGAGGGGCGCATCCGCCCGGGCGACGTGTTCGCGCTCAACGCGCCTTACAACGGCGGCACCCACCTGCCCGACATCACCGTCTGCACCCCGGTGTTCGACGACGAGGGCAAGACGATCCTGTTCTGGACCGCTTCGCGCGGCCATCACGCGGATATTGGCGGAACCGCTCCAGGCTCGATGTCGCCGCTCGCGACCTCGATCCTCGAGGAGGGCGTCTATATCGACAATTTCCTGCTGGTGGCGCAAGGCCGCTTCCGCGAGCGCGAACTCTATGAGCTCTTGAGGAGCGGCCCCTATCCGGCGCGCAATCCGCTGCAGAACGTCAACGACCTCAAGGCGCAGATCGCCGCCAACGAGAAGGGCGCCCGCGAGCTCAGGCGCATGGTCGAGGCATTCTCGCTTGAGACGGTCGAGGCCTATATGGGTCACGTTCAGGACAACGCCGATGAAAGCGTGCGCCGGGTGATCGACAAGCTCGCCGACGGCGAGGCGGAGAGCGTCTCGGACCAGGGCGCGGTCATCAAGGTCAGGATCAGCGTCGACAAAGAGAAGCGCGAGGCGACAGTCGATTTCACCGGCACGTCGCCGCAGCAGGCGACGAACTTCAACGCGCCCGAGCCGGTCACGCGCGCCGCGGTGCTCTATGTGTTCCGGGTCATGGTCGACGACGACATCCCGATGAACGCGGGGTGCCTGAGGCCGATCCGCATCATCTTGCCCGAAGGCTCGATGCTTTCGCCGAAATATCCGGCCGCGGTGGTGGCGGGCAATGTCGAAGTGTCGCAGGCGGTGACCGACACTTTGTTCGCCGCGCTTGGCGCGCTCGGCTCGGCGCAGGGCACGATGAACAATTTCACCTTCGGCGACGACACGTATCAGTACTACGAGACGATCTGCTCGGGCGCGCCCGCGGGCGACGGCTTCGATGGCGCGAGCGCGGTGCACACGCATATGACCAATTCGCGCCTGACCGATCCGGAGGTGCTGGAGAGCCGCTTTCCGGTGGTTCTGGAGGATTTCCACATCCGCCGCGGCTCGGGCGGCAAGGGCGAAAAGCGCGCGGGCGACGGCACGCTGAGGCGCGTCCGTTTCCTGAAGCCGATGCGCGCGGCGATCCTCTCCGGCCACCGCGCCGTCCCCAATCCGGGCATGATGGGCGGGGAGCCGGGAGAGCTCGGCGTGAATTCGGTCCGCCGCAACGACGGCCAGGTCGAGATCCTGCCCGGCTGCGCCGAAACCAAAGTCGAAGCGGGCGAGGCGATCGAGATCGTCACGCCGACCGGCGGAGGGTGGGGGAAGGGTGAGTGATTCCCCTATCCGGTTTGGCCTGGACGAACAACGGAGCTACGGTCGCCTCGAGGGAGGATTCTCGGCAAATGATCGATAACCTGGAAAAGCAATCGGCTGCGGAAATCGGGCGGCTCATTGCGAAGGGCGCTGTCGATCCGGTCGAGGTGGCGGAATTCTTCCTGGGCCGCATCGAAAGCGATCGCCAAAATCCGTCGTTCATTGTCGTCACCCGCGAACGGGCTCTGAGAGAAGCTGAGGCGAGCCGGAAGCGTCATCGCGAGGGGCGCCCGGCGGGGCCGCTCGACGGCGTGCCGATTGCCTGGAAAGACCTCGTCGACATGGCGGGCGAGCGGACCACCGCGGGGTCGGCGCTCCTGGCCGACTCGCCGCCGAAAGAGAAGGACGCGCCGATCGTCGCGAACCTTTGCGCGGCCGGCCTCGTGGCCTTGGGGAAAACCAATCTCTCGGAATTCGCCTTCTCGGCGCTCGGGCTCAATCCGCATTTCGGGACCCCGCGGAATCCTCGCGACCCGGCGACCCCTCGCATCGCCGGAGGCTCCTCGTCAGGCGCGGCGGTCGCGGTCGCCGGCGGCCTTGCGCCCTGCGCGATCGGCAGCGACACGGGCGGCTCGATCCGCGCGCCGGCGGGCTTCTGCGGCATTGTCGGGTTCAAGACGAGCGAGGGGCGGATCGACAAGCAGGGCGTCTTTCCGCTCTCCCGCACGCTCGACACGATCGGCCCGATGGCGCACACGGTCGAAGATTGCGTGCTGATCGACATGGCGCTGCGCGGCCGGTCGACCAATCCCGTGCGCCCGATCGATCTGAGCGCCGTCACGCTCGTCGTGCCCGACAGGACCGTGATCGACGACGCCGAGGCTGCGGTCGCGGCCAATCTCGAGACCACCGTGAAACGGCTTGCCGGGGCCGGGGCCAAGGTCAAGTCGAGGCCGGTTCGCGCGATCGGAATGATGCGCGCGCTCTCGGCGCAATTCGGCTCCCTGGTCGCGATCGAAGCCTACGCCGAACATCGGCGGATCCTCGAATCCGCTGATGCTAAACGCATGGATCGCCGCGTGGTGAAGCGCGCCCTGGGGGGCCGGGTCAGCGCGCAGGACGTGATCAACTTGCAGCGGGGCCGCGAAAGCCTCATCGCCGCCTTGGCCGATGACTTGAAGGGAGCGCTGCTGGTGTTGCCCGCGACCCCCATGACCGCTCCGCGCCTGGACCCGCTCGAGCGCGACGACGAGTTGTTCCGAGTCACAAATCTGCGCGCGATCCACTACACGTTCCTCGGCAATCTGTTTCGGATGTGCGGACTTGCCTTGCCGTCCGGAACGGACGCCGCGGGCCTGCCGACCGGCGTCCAGTTCCTGGCGCCGGGAGGCGATGACGATCGGCTGCTGTCGATCGGGCTCGGCATGGAGCGAGCGCTCGCGGGCTGAACGGTTCCCCGCCCGGCTTGGGCGGTTGCGCTCGGGAGCGAAAGCCGACAGGATCGTTGCCGAAGCTGGCGCCAAAGCCGGGCGACGATGGGAGGAACGCGAATGGCCGATACAAGCAAGATCGCCGCGGTGCTGAAGCAGGCTGCCGATTCGGGCGACGTGCCTGGCGTGGTCGCCGCCGCGGCGACGAAGGACGGCGTCATTTTCGAGGGCGGCTACGGCAGGCGCGTCCTCCCCTCGGGCGAGCCGATGACCGCCGACACCGTGGTCTGGATCGCGTCGATGACCAAGGCGATCACCGGCGCCTGCGCCATGCAGCAGGTCGAGCGCGGCAAGCTGTCGCTTGACGCGCCGATCAAGACGGTGCTGCCGGAACTCGCCGATCCGAGAGTGCTCGAAGGCTTCGACGCGGACGGCAATCCGAAGACGCGCCCCGCCCGAGGCGACATCACGCTGCGCCATCTCCTGACCCATACCTCCGGCTGCGCTTACGACTTCTGGAGCGCCGACATCACACGCTATCTGGAGAAAACGGGAACGCCGCCGATCATCTCCTGCGCCAACGCCGCGCTCGCCGTGCCGCTGCTCTTCGATCCCGGCGAGAAATGGGATTATGGCGTCGGCATCGACTTCGCCGGCAAGGCGGTGGAAAAGGTCACCGGCCAGAAGCTCGGCCGCTACATGAAGGAGAACATCTTCGATCCCCTCGGCATGAAAGACACGGCGTTCAGGATTGGCGACGACCAGCGCAAGAGGCTCGCCAAGATCCATGCCCGCACGCCGGAGGGATTGACGGCGACCGACACCGAAATCCCGCAGGAGCCGGAGTTCGAGATGGGCGGCGGCGGCCTCTACGGCACGGTCGGCGACTACCTCAAGTTCGCGCAAGTGTTCCTGCACGGCGGCACGTTCAATGGCGCGCGGATTCTCAAGCCGGAAACGGTGGAACTCATGAGCCGGAACGCCGCGGGCGAGGTGCGCGTGCGCCCGCTGAAGACGGCGCAACCGCCGATCTCGAACGACGTCGATTTCATCGACGGGATGCAATGGGGACTTTCGTTCCTGATCAACCCGGAGCCTCTGGCGACGGGGCGCTCGGCGGGTTCGCTCGCCTGGGCGGGGCTCGCCAACTCGTACTACTGGATCGATCCCACGAAAGGCGTGGCAGGCGTCTACGCGACGCAAATCCTGCCGTTCTTCGACGTGAAGTCCGTTCCTGCGTTCCAGGCGTTCGAGACCGAGGTCTACCAGGCGATCTAGCGCGCCGCGCAATCGGAAGGCCCCATCTGTCATGCCCGCGGAAAGCGGGCATCCAGATAGGCTGTTGCCGAGGTTCGGGTTGAAAGAGCGCGGCGGAGCGGGCGCTCGCGCGTTCAGCCCCGGCTCTCCCGGCCCATCAGATAGAACTCATCGTTGGGCCGGATCGAGAAGGCGTTGGCGAGCCGGTTCGACATCGCGAACAGGGCGGCGATCGCGGCGATGTCCCAGGCGTCGTCATCCGAGAAGCCGTGGCTCGTCAGGCGCTCATAGTCCTCGTCGTCGATCTCGTGCGACCGCTCCGCGACCTTGACGGCGAAATCGAGCATTGCCTTCTGCCTCGGCGCAAGGTCCGCCTTGCGATGGTTGACCGCGACCTGATCGGCGAGAAGCGGATTCTTGGCCCGAATGCGCAGAATCGCGCCACGGGCGACGACGCAATATTGGCATTTGTTCACGCCCGAGGTGGCGACCACAATCATCTCGCGCTCGGCCTTGCTTAGAGTCCCGGGCTTCTCCATCAGCGCGTCATGATAGGCGAAGAAGGCGCGGAACTCGTCCGGCCGCCGGGCGAGCGCGAGAAAGACATTGGGAACGAAGCCCGACTTTTGCTGCACCGCGGCGATCCGCTCGCGGATGTCGTCCGGCAGATCGGCCGGATCGGGTGCCGGGTATCGGCTGATCGGCGGTTTGGTCATGGGCCACCCTCGCTGTTTTGCCTCATGCTAACATCCCGTCTCCCGCGCCGAGAAGCGCATGTCGTCGAGGCCCTCATGCAATTCGGCGCCTACACATTCGTCGAGACCCGCCGCGATTCCGCCACCGGCGAGCCGGTCGACGTCGACAAAAGCTTCGCCGATGTGATCGAGCAGATCGAGCTCGCCGACCGCGTCGGCCTCGACGTGTTCGGCCTCGGCGAGCATCACCGCCTGGACTACGCGGTGTCGGCGCCGGCCGTGGCGCTGGCCGCGGCCGCCGCGCGCACCAAGCGCATCCGGCTCACAAGCGCGGTGACGGTGCTGTCGTCCGACGATCCGGTGCGGGTCTATCAGCAATTCGCGACCCTGGATCTCCTCTCGGGCGGCCGGGCGGAGATCATGGCCGGGCGCGGCTCGTTCATCGAATCCTTTCCGCTGTTCGGCTATGACCTCGAGGACTACGACGAGCTGTTCGCGGAGAAGCTCGATCTCCTGCTCAAGATCCGCGCCAAGCCTGAGGTCGTCTGGAAAGGCCGGCATCGCCCGCCGCTCAACGGCGAGCGCGTCTATCCGCGCGCGCTGCAGGAGCCCTTGCCGATCTGGATCGCCTCTGGCGGCACGCCGCAATCGGTCGTGCGCGCCGGCATGCTCGCTCTCCCGCTGGCGATTGCGATCATCGGCGGCGAACCGGCGCGGTTTGGGCCGCTGGCGGAGCTCTACCGCGAGGCGGGACGCCGCGCCGGCGTCGCGCGCGACAGGCTCATCGTCGGCATCAACGGCCACGGCTTCCTCGCCGACACGACCGAAGCCGCGGTCGAGGCGTTCTTCGCGCCTTACGCCGAGGTGATGAGCCGCATCGGCCGCGAGCGCGGCTGGCCGCCGTTGTCGCGGGCGCAGTTCGATCAGGGGCGCGGCCCGCGCGGGCACTTGATGGTCGGAACGCCCGATGAGGCGGTCGCCAGAATCCTCGCTCAGCATGAGGTGTTCGGGCATGAGCGCTATCTCATGCAGATGCAGGTCGGCGCCCAGCCGCAGGCGGCGATCCTGCGCTCGATCCAGCTTCTCGGCGAAGTCGTCGCGCCCAAGGTGCGCTCGGAACTCATGAAGCGGAAGGCGCCGGCTTGAGGCGCAGGCCGTCGACCGCAGCCCAACAAAAAAGCCCCGGCGGTCGGCCGGGGCTCGTCGTTGTTCACGATCGAGAATGGGTCAGGCGACTTTCAGGTTGCCGGCCGACGAGCGCCCCGTGCGCTTGTCAGCGACAATCTCATAGGCGACCTTCTGCCCTTCGTTGAGGTCGCGCAGCCCCGCGCGCTCGACGGCGCTGATATGGACGAACACGTCCTTGCCGCCGTCGTCAGGCTGGATGAATCCAAAGCCCTTCGTTGCGTTGAACCATTTGACGGTTCCCGTAGCCATAAGATGCAGTCCTGTAGATGCAGTTGGAGTGGAGCGGCCGGATAGCGCCAGTCCGCTATCGGTGCGGAAGGCTTCCTCGTCGCGCGCCGATGGACGCGAAGTCGAGTCGTCAGTCGAACATCGATGTGAACCCAAATAGCTAGACAAGGTGTTCAAATCAAGACGCCGGCCCGGTGTCAGAGCCATGCGTCGACGGCATGGGCGATCTGGGCGCCGGCTTCGTAATAGGCCTCCCTCAGCGCCGACAGCGCCGGCGCGTCCGGCTCGGTGACAGGCAGCGGCAGGTCTTTTTCGCTTAACCGTCCCAGAACGTGATCGGCGAGGACGCGCCCGAACACCGTGCCGGTGCCGATGCCGCGGCCGTTGTAGCCGCAGAAGGTCACAACGTTGGGGCCAAGGCGATGGAAGCGCGGCAGCGCGTCCGAGGTCATGCCCATCATCCCATACCATTGCGCCTCGAAGTCAACATTGTGAATCTGCTGAAAGGTTCTCCTGACCGCGCGGGCGGCCCAGGCGCGGTGGACCTCGAGGCCCGCCAGGCGCAGCGCGCCGATGCTGCCGAACAGAAGCCGCCCCGCCCGGTCGAAGCGGAACGAGTTCATGACGAGGCGCGTGTCCCAGCAGCCCTCGCGGCCAGGCAGGATCGAGGCTTGAAGCTCAGGCGCGAGCGGCCGGGTCGCGAAGTTGAAATAGGGGACGCGGACCTGTTCCCGCTTCCCCTGCGCCCATTGCGCGCCCTCGGCATAGGCGTCGGTCGCGACAACGACCCAGTCGGCGGCGACCGTCCCCTCGCCCGCCGCGAGGCGCCAGACTTTTCCGGCGCGCTCGGCCGAGCGCACCCGGCTTTGGGTGTGGACCTGAGCGCCGGCGGCGATGGCGGCGCGGGCGAGGCCGCGCGCGTAAGCGAGCGGCTGGATCGTGCCCGCGCGCATATCGATGAGCGAGCCCGCATAGATGTCGGCGCCGATGCGCTTCGCGGTCTCGGCGCGGCCGAGGAGGCGCACCGGCGCGCCGCGCGCGCCCCATTGCTCCGCGCGCTCCTCGATCTTGGCGAGGCCGGAGCGCCCGATCGCGCAGTGCAGCGTCCCGTTCTTCACAAGCTCGCAGTCGATTCCGTGCTTCTCGACCATGGAATAGACTTCGGCCGGGCCGCCGCCGAGCAGGGTGAGCAGCCGCTCGCCATAGTCCGAGCCGAGCCGCTTCACGACCTCGTCGGGGGCGAGCCACATGCCGGCGTTGACCAGGCCGACATTGCGTCCCGCGCCGCCGAAGCCGATTTCGACCGCCTCGAGCGCGACCACTTTCGCGCCCTTTTCCGCGAGGTTGAGCGCGGCCGAGAGGCCGGTATAGCCGCAGCCGATGACCGCGACGTCGGCCCGAACCTCGCCATGAAGCGGCGAGGTCGGCGGCGCGGGGGGCGCGGTCAATTCCCAGAGGCCGTGCGAGAGCGGGTCGTTGTTCATGCCGTCCGATGATAGTGGGCGATTCTCGGCGAGGGGAGAAGTTTAACGCGCGGACGCAACGCCGTTTGCAGCGCGACGCCGAGCGAGCAAGCGCCTGTGAACGCCAATAAGCGGTAGCAAGCGGCAGTAAACGGCAGCAAATTTATTTCATTTTATTTCCTTTTATTTCCCCGAATCGAGACTTTTCAAGGGGTTACGGCCGATGGAAATAGGAAAATCGAGCGCCGTCTCAGCTTGTGTCTGAAACGTCTCAAACCGATGTCCCATCTCTTTCTCCGCGGCCCGAGCGAGCGGCGCAATCCGGTCGCCACGCCGTACTTTTGATCAGGAGAAATATATATCGTCAATTTCTATATTTGTCAAGCAATTTCGCGACTCGCGCCGCGGGAGCCGTTGATGGACTTGCCCCTAACGCCATGGCCGTCCCCGGACTTGATCCGGGGACGGCTATGGCGCCCTGAGAGACGCCGCAGGTCCTCTTCCTCACATTTCCCACCAGGCCGCGGCGAAAGGGAAACGCCCGCCTCGACGCCGCCGCTAGGGCCGAATAGAACGGATGTCGAGCCCGCTGCATCGAGCCGGAGCGCGGGTCGGGAGGCGGTTAAGAAAATGAGCGGTTTTCACGGACCCGATCTCGGCCCCTTCAAGTGGGACGATCCGCTCCTCATCGAGTCCCAGCTCACCGAGGACGAGCGGATGATCCGCGATGCGGCGCGCGACTTCGCCGCCAAGGAACTCGCGCCCCGAATCCAAAAGGCCTATCTCGAGGAAAAGACCGACCCGAAGCTCTTCCGGCTCATGGGCGAAGCGGGCCTGCTCGGGGTGACGCTGCCGCAGGAATATGGCTGCGCCGGCGCCGGCTATGTCGCGTACGGACTGGCGGCTCGTGAGATCGAGCGCATCGACTCGGGCTTCCGCTCGATGATCAGCGTGCAAAGCTCGCTCGTGATGTACCCGATCCACGCCTATGGCGATCCCGACCAGCGCCGCAAATACCTGCCGGGCCTCGCGCGGGGCGAGCTGATCGGCTGCTTCGGCCTCACCGAACCCAACGCCGGCTCCGATCCGGGCGGCATGGTCACGCGAGCGGAAAAGATCGACGGCGGCTATCGGCTGATCGGCTCGAAAATGTGGATCAGCAACGCGCCGATCGCGGACGTGTTCGTGGTTTGGGCGAAGTCGCGCGCGCATGGCGACCAGATTCGCGGCTTCATCCTCGAAAAGGGCATGAAGGGCCTTTCCGCGCCGAAGATCGAAGGCAAGCTCAGTCTGCGCGCTTCCGTCACCGGCGAGATCGTGCTCGACAATGTCGATGTCTCCGAGAGCGCGCTCATGCCGAACGTTTCCGGCCTCAAGGGGCCGTTCGGCTGTTTGAACCGCGCCCGCTACGGCATTTCCTGGGGCGCGATGGGGGCGGCCGAGGATTGCTGGCTCGCCGCCCGCCAATACGGTCTCGACCGCAAGCAGTTCGGCCGGCCGCTCGCCGCGACCCAGCTCTTCCAGAAGAAGCTCGCCGACATGCAGACCCGGATCGCGCTCGGGCTCCAGGCGTCGCTCAGGGTCGGCCGGCTCATGGACGAGGGCCGCGCGGCGCCGGAGATGATCTCGCTTATCAAGCGCTCGAATTGCGGCGACGCGCTCGACATCGCGCGCACCGCGCGCGACATGCACGGGGGCAACGGCATCCAGATCGAATACAAGGTGATGCGCCACCTCTCGAACCTCGAGACGGTCAACACCTATGAGGGCACGCACGACATTCACGCGCTGATTCTTGGGCGCGCGCAAACCGGCCTGCAGGCGTTCTTTTGAGCGCGGCCCCGCTCGCCGGCGTGCGTGTGCTGGAACTCGCGCGCGTGCTCGCCGGCCCGACGACCGGGCAGACGCTCGCCGATCTGGGCTGCGAGGTGATCAAGGTCGAGAGCCCGGGCGGCGACGAGACGCGCGCCTGGGGACCGCCGTTCATCGAAACGGAGGGCGAGCTTTCGGCCGCCTATTTCCATTCCTGCAATCGGGGCAAACGCTCGATCGTCGCCGATTTTACGACCGAGCGCGGGCGCGAGATCGTGCGCCGGCTCGCGGTCCGCGCCGACGTACTGATCGAGAATTTCAAGGTCGGGGGCTTGAAGAAGTTCGGCCTCGACTACGAGAGCCTAAGAGCGCTCAATCCGCGGCTCATCTATTGCTCAGTGACGGGCTTCGGCCAGACCGGGCCTTACGCGCAGCGCGCCGGCTACGATTTCCTCGTTCAGGGCATGTCGGGAATCATGAGCATCACCGGCGAGCCGGAGGGGTCGCCGCAGAAGGCTGGCGTCGCGATCAGCGACCTCTTCACCGGGCTCTACGGCGTCGTCGCGATCGAAGCGGCTTTGATCGCGCGCGAGAAGAGCGGCCAGGGTCAGCACATCGACCTTGCGCTGTTCGACTCGATGACCACGATGCTCGCCAACCAGGCGATGAATTTTCTCGCCTCCGGCAAATCGCCGAAGAAGATGGGCAACGCCCATGTCAATCTCGCCCCCTATCAGACGTTCCCGGTCGCCGACGGCTGGCTGATCGTCGCGGTTGGCAACGACGGACAGTTCGCGCGGCTTTGCGGCGCGCTCGGGCTTGAGCCGCTGGTGCGCGACCCGCGTTTCGCGACCAACCCCGGGCGGGTGACGAACCGGGTCGAGATGGAGCGGCTGCTGATCGAGAAGACGCGCGCATGGAAGCGCGACGAGCTTCTCGCCGCGCTTGAGAAGGCGGTCGTGCCCGCAGGGCCGATCAACGCCATCGCCGATTTGTTCGCCGATCCGCAGTTCGAGGCGCGGGGCATGCGGATCGAGCCGCAGGGTGCGCCGGGCATCCGCAGCCCGATCCTGATGAGCGCGAGCCCGCTTGCGCTCGAGCGCCGCTCGCCGAAGCTCGGCGAGCATACGGAAGAGATCCTGCGCGAGATCGGGCTGGAGTAGGGAGGCGTCGCCGGCATTGCGGGGATCGCTCGGCGGCGGGGTCATAGAAGGCCGTCGTAGTCGCGCGCGCCATGCAACACGCGAATCACGAATACCTGTTCCTCGGTCACCCGGTAGAAGATCTGATAGTTTCCATAGACCCGACGTCGTATGCCCTTTGTCTCGTAGCGTCGCACAATCGGATAGCCAAGCGGCGTCGATGAGAGTTCCGCGCACGCCTGTACGAGCTCCCTGACGAATGTTGAGGCGCGAAGCGGACTATCCCGCGCGATGTAGTCGCCGATGGCGATCAGGTCTCTCCTCGCTTCGGAGGAAAGGCGAACCTTCATGCCGTCGAGGCGTCGTCCGCGTAGCGACGCATGAGTTCGTCGAGCACGTTTTCAAGGTCATGCGTGCGTCCGGCGTCAACGTCGGCTTGGCCGCGCTCAAGCGCCGCGTCAAGCAGGGCCAGGCGCTTCTCGCGCTCCTCGACAAGCCGGACGCCCTCGCGCAGCACCTCGCTTTTCGAGCCGTAGCGCCCGGATTCCACAAGCTTCGCCACGAAACTCTCAAGCTGGGCTCCGAGGTCAGCGCTGATCATTTCTGCTCCAAGGTCTGGACCTCATAATAGTTATCAGCATGCCGGCTGCAAGTCGCCAGCTCACCAGGACTTGAGGGTCGCGCGGCGCATCAAGCTTCGGCTTGGCGCAGGCGCGGCTTGACGGCGCGCGGGCGCGGGCGGCAAATCGAGCTCATGAGCAAGAGCGGGATGAGCGCGATTCGAAAGGTGTGCGTCTATTGCGGATCGAGCGCCGGCGACGACGCGCGATTCGGCGAGGCGGCGGAAGAGCTGGGCCAAGCGCTTGGCGCCGCGGGCGTCGGCCTCGTCTATGGCGGCGGGGGCGAAGGGCTGATGGGCCGTCTCGCCCGCTCGACGCTCGCGGCGGGCGGCTCGGTGACCGGAATCATCCCGAGATTCCTCATCCGCAAGGAGCACGCGCTGACCGTCGCCCAGGAGATGGTCGTGGTCGACACCATGCATGAGCGCAAGCAGGCGATGTTCGATCGCGCCGACGCCTTCGTCGCCCTGCCGGGCGGGATCGGCACCTTGGAAGAGCTGGTCGAGCAGCTGACCTGGGCGCAGCTCAATCGCCACGCAAAGCCGATCCTGATCGCCGACATCGGCGGCTTCTGGCGCCCGCTCTTGGCGCTGATCGCCCATATGCGCATCGAAGGCTTCATTCGCGAAGGCTTCGACCTGCGCTACCTGGTGGCGGAGAGAATCGAGGACGTGCTGCCGATGCTGAGCGCCGCTCAGCGCCGCTCGGCCGGGCGCGAGCCTCAGGACGCCGTCGCGCCGCGCGACTTGTAAGCGGCGAGGCGGAGGCTGTCCCGGCCGTCGCGGCGCTGTCGCGCAAGGGAATGGCTCACGCGCCAACGCAGGAGGAGACCCATGATGAAACCGATCTTGGCGGCGGCGGTCGCGGCCGCTCTCTGCGGACTTGTCGCGGCGCCGGCGCTGGCCGCAGCGGCGAAGCAGAAGCCCAAGCCGCCCGACGCCGCGACCACCGTCACGGTGACGGTGACGAACTCACGCAAGACCGATCTCGTCGAGCTGCAGGCAGCCGAGAGCGGCTCCCCGAGCTGGAAGAAAGTGCTGGGCGCGCTGAAGGCCGGCAAGCATGCGACGGCGGTCCTGCCGCGGACCTTCGATTGTAGGTTCGACTTGCACGGGACCTTCGCCAACGGTCAGTCGATGGACGCCGAGGGCGTCGACGTCTGCACGCAGAAGGCGCTCAACCTGACCGATTAGGCTCGCGCCCTCCGGCTCCCAAGCCGAAGGGCGCCGGGCAGAACCCTACTTCGCGCCAAACAGCTCGGCCACATATTCCCAGTTGATGAGGTGGTCGACCCACGCCTTGAGGTAATCGGGCCGGCGGTTGCGATA